>Ga0302046_10000630_pt1 | contig 34884 bp, 28 predicted proteins | sample RVTome_11_FD_200261 | JGI IMG/M metagenome (GOLD analysis project Ga0302046, IMG submission 200261) | Soil microbial communities from uranium-contaminated site in the Upper Colorado River Basin, Wyoming, United States - RVT147D111 (version 2) ...
TCGCGCCTGGCGCCCTTGTCCTCGTACAGGTCGCCCACGATGGCGCTGACGTTGGGCTTGAGCAGGCCGGTGCCCGTCGCCACCAGCACGAGCCCGACGTAGAAGGTGGCGTGCGAGGGGATCGCGAGCACGTAGTGGCCGAGCGCGATGATGATCCCGCCCCACAGCACGGCCACGCGCTGGCCGAGCACGCGGTCGGCGATCCAGCCGCCGGGCAAGGCCAGCGCGTAGACCGCGAAGGTGTACAGCCCGTAGACGGCCCCGGCGCGCGTCTCGCCCATGCCGAACCCGCCGCGCTCCGCGTCGACCATGAACAGGATCAGGAGCGCGCGCATGCCGTAATAGCTGAAGCGCTCCCACATCTCCGTGAAGAAGAGCGTGGCGAGGCCGCGCGGGTGGCCGAAGAAGGTCTTGGCGGTCGCTTGGGTCATGTCCTGGGATCCGGGGGTGGCAGGCCGCAGGCCTTTGGCCGCGGGGTCGAGCGGGGTGCGACGAGGGAGGATGGTAGCGGCTCGCCCGCGCGAGGCGCTTTCCCGGCCCGCGGATAACGTCGGACGCGCGGGATCGTCGCTGGAGGCGGCGGCCGATCCGGTCGCCGATCCGAGCTTTCGAGCCATTCGCCTGGAGGAAACCATGCTGCGCACCCTCTCGATCCTCGCCCTGGCCGGGACGGCCCTCGCCGCCGCCCACATGACCCCCACCGTTCCCGCACCCGGCCCCGGAGCCGTGATCGCCATGCACCAGAAGCTGTTCCAGGCGATCGACGCGGGGAACGCCGAGCGGGCGCTCGAGTTCCTCTCCGCCGACCTGAACATGCAGGACGAGCACCGCGGCCGCCCCTGCACGCTGTTCCTCGTCGACGGCTCGGGCGCGCCCGTGACGTCGGTGGGAGCAGAGGCGAGCCGCGAGCTGCTCGCGAGCTGGATCGCTGCGAGCGAGGGACGCTGGGAGACCAAGCTGACGTCCGCGCGCGACGACTGCTTCTCGGGCGAGCTGAGCTACGCGGTGCTCGAGTTCGAGCGCAAGCGCACCGACACGAAGAAGCCCGTCGTGCGGCGCTACCGCAGCACCTCGCTCGTGACCTACGACGAGGGCTGGAAGATCACGCACTGGCACGTCTCGCCCGCGGGCGAGGCCGCAGCGAAGTAGCTCGGCGGCGATACCGAACCGGGTTCGGCATCCCCTAGAATCCGGGCGCATGCCCCCTCCGGAGCCGAGCCCCGACGGCGGGATCCCCGACGTCCCCGCGGGCGATCCGACCTTCGACGGCGGCGAGGTCGACACGGGCGAGAAGACCCCGCTCGCCGACCTCCCGCAGGTCGGCTTCTGGGAGGCGCTCTACTCGCGGCGCTCGATCCGCAAGTTCGCCCCCGACCCGGTGCCGCGCGCGCTGATCGACCAGGTCATGCACGCGGGCATCTGGGCGCCGAGCTCGTGCAACTACCAGATGTGGGACCTCGTCGCGGTCGACGACAGCGAGGTCAACGCGCGGCTGGCGAAGCTCTCGCTGCAGATGGGCAACGCCCCGGTCAACATCGTCGTCGCGTACGGGCGCGACTTCTCCGAGGAGAACTGGGCCAACATCCAGTCCGCGAGCGCGCTGATCCAGAACATGAGCCTCGCCGCGCAAGTCCTCGGCCTGGGCACCTTCTGGATCACGCAGACCGGCGACGCCGAGAAGGTGCGCGAGCTCGTCGGGCTGCCGCTCGACCGCATGGTCGTCGCCGTCCTCGCCCTCGGCTACCCCAAGGTCCTCCCCAAGAAGGGCCCCAAGCGCCGGCCGCTCTCGCAGGTCACGCACTACAACCACTACGCCGGCCGCCCGATCCCCTCCTCGGTCGACCCCGAGCGTTGGGAGCCCGACCTGCTCGCCACCTACCAGCGCGCGCGCGTCCTCAACGGGCTGCGCCACAACAAGCCGCGCGCCTGGGAGGTGCGCGCGATCGAGGAGTGCCTCGAGCGGCTCCTGCCCGAGGATCGCCCCGAGGGCCGCGAGGAGCCGCCGGGCGCGCGCGCGTGGCTCGACGTCCTGCCCTGCACCGGCATCGTGACCGAGCTCCTCGCGCGCCGCCGCCGGGCCTTTCGCTTCGACGTCGTCGAGCGCACGCCGGACGTCGCGAGCTTCGTCGCCGGCCGGGTCAAGCCGCGCGCCGGCGTCCACGTCTGGCCCGAGCCCGCGGGCGAGCTCGGCGCGCCGCCCGCGGCGAGCTACGACGTCGTCTCGTGCTTCTACCGTTTCGAGGACCTCGCGCGGAGCGAGCGCGAGCGTCTCGCGCGCGACCTGGCGCGCTGGGTGAGGCCCGGCGGCCGCGTCCTCATCGGGTACGTCAACCGGCGCTCCTTCCACGACTTCACCGAGCGCCTGCGCAAGCGCCGCGGCGGCCCGCGCGGCGTCGAGTACGTGCTCTCCCCGGACCCGAACATCGGCCCCTTCGAGTCGCTCGCGCCCGAGGAGGTGCGACGCCTCGTCACCGCCGCCGGGCTCGAGGTCGCCGCGGAGCTGGGCCTGCAGGCCGCGCCGGCGGCCGAGGAGATCGAGTTCCGCACGCGCAACTTCGCGCCGCACAACCAGAAGCTCGCGCGCGGGCTGGCCCGCGCGCTGCGGGCGCTCGAAGGCCTGCCGGGCGTGCAGGCGCGGTACGCGCGCTTTCGGTACCTGCTCTGCACGCCGCGCGGCTAGCCCGGATTATTCATGAGGCTTTGCGCCAGGCGTCGCAGATGCCGCCAGATTGCGGCTTTGCGACCGAGGCGCCCGGAGGCGACCTCGACAGGTCGTCGAGGACGGCGAGGGAGCAAAGTCGCGAGCTGGCGAGCAGATGCGGCGTCTGGCGTGAAGGCTCATGAATGATCCGGGCTAGCCCCCGGCCAGCCCGGGCGACACGTCGTGGTGCGTGCTGCAGTACCGCAGGCCGCGGAATTCCCGGACCGGCCGCCGCGTCGCGCGCGCGAAGAAGAAGCCGGGCGTGACGTCCAGAGGGCAGTAGTGGCACACCAGGCTCTTGCGCGTGCGCCCGGGGTCGAGCACGGCGGCGCCGCCGTGGGCGAGGTCGGCGGACCAGATCAGGACGTCGCCCTTGCGCGGCGTGAAGGAGCGGCGCTCGAGGCCGGCCGCGCGCGCGCGCGCGTGCAGCCCGTCGAGGTAGCTCGCGTGCAGGGCGTCGTCGTGGAGCTCCGGGTGATAGCTGCGCGTGCCGCCGGGGAAGACGAAGTCGGGCAGCCGGTGGCTCCCGACGTAGTACTCGAGCTCGCCCGACCCGGCCGAGACGTCCTGGAGGGCGATCCAGGCGGCCGCGAGCTCGAGCGGCGAGCTCACGACGACGTAGGTGCTGTCCTGGTGGATCGGCTGGCTGCTGCCCCACTCGAACGAGAGGCTCTGGAAGAGCAGCGGCTCGCGCTCGAACACGAGGCGCAGAAAGCGCTGGATCGGCGCGGCGCACGCGGCGGTCAGGGCCGCCTGCGAGCGCGCGCAGAGGTCGAGCAGCTTGTACGGCTCGCGCCGCAGCGCCGGCTCGAGCGCGAAGCGCCGCTCGCCGATCTCGATCCGGAAGCTCGCGTCGGCGCGCTCCCAGATCGCGTCGACCTCGGCGTCGATCGCGTCGACCACGTCGGCCGGCACGGCGGACGGCAGCACGACGAAACCATCCGCCATCCAGGAGCGCAGGAGCTCGGCGTCGGCCGGGTCGATCCCGCCGGCGCGCTCCTTCTCCCCGAGCACCCGCTCGGCGTCGAGCCGGTCCGTCCAGAGGCCGCCGAAGGCGCTGTGGTAGCCCGGACGCCGGCGGCGCAGCGCGCGGCGCAGCCGGGCGCGCTTGGCGCGCACGATCTGCTGCTTCAGGAGCTCGACGAACACCACCGTCACCTCCGTGTCACCACCGCCTCGCCTCCGGGGGCGCGCCGAACGGGTCGTACGAGCAGTACCATCCAGGTGGATCGGCTGGCGGCTGCCCCACTCGAACGAGGGGCTCTGGAAGAGCAGCGGCTCGCGCTCGAAGACGAGACGAGGCGTGAGTCGGCATCGTGGCGGTCGGTCCAGCAGCCGCCGCAGGCGCTGACGAAGCCGGGCCGCTTGCGGCGGATGGAGCGCTCGAGCCGCGGGCGGGCGCGGCGCGCACGATGGTGTCTCCAAAGACGCGTGACGCAACACGGGGAGCATTGTAGGGACTGGGGTCGGGGGTCGACTGGGGCTCCTGCCGTCCGGCACCCGAAAAAAGACCACTCAGGAAGCCAGGAAGAAGAAGAACGGGTCTCGGCCGGAAGGAGCGGCGGGCCCGAGCGGCCGTCTGCGTTGCGGACCACGGCTCGGCGGCTCTTTCCTCCGGCGCCGGACGGCCGGAGCCGCCGCCCTACTCGAGCGCCACGCCGATCGAGCGCCCCCCCGTGCGCGCGGCGAGCTCCTCCCAGGGACGGCGCAACCCGCGGCGCGCGTCGACGAGGATCGAGTCGAATGCGACGTTGCGGTAGCGGTTCTCCTCCGCGAGCAGCTCGACCATCAGCTCCATGTTCCAGCGGCGGCCGCCCGTCGGCTCCCCGTCGGTCAAGACGACGACCGTGTCGACGCGCGGGTCCGCGAGCGCGAGGAGCAGTGCGTCGAAGACGTTGCCCTGGCCGCGCGCGCGGCAGCCCTCGAAGAAGTCGAGCGCCTTGCGGACGTTGGCGGGCGTCGCGGGGACGAGAGCCTCGCCAAGGGGGTGCGGCGAGCCGGTGTAGGGCACCACGTTGAACTCGCACTCGGCGGGCAGCGCCTCGAGCGCCTCGCGCAACTTCCCGTCGAGCACCTCCTTGCGCGTGCGCCCGCCCTCGCGCTCGCGCCACGTCGAGCCCGAGAAGTCGATCAAGAAGCACACGCGGTCGGAGATGATGGGCAGGCCGACGAAGGTGGCGCCGGTGCGCGGGCCGGTCTCGACGACGGGCGCGGGCTCGACCGCGCGCCAGTCGGACGGCAGGGCCGACAGGAAGTCGCGCCAGGGGCGCGGGTCGGCGCGGTGCTTGAGCCCGGTCGCGCGCCGCAGCGCTCCGACGAGCTGCCAGGCGAGGCGCGAGCGCTCCTCGCGCTCAAGCACGTCGACGAGCAGGAGCAGGCTGTCGCGGGTCCCTGCGTCCGCGCAGACCTCGATCAACTCGGCGCGCACGCGGGGCTCGGGGTCGGCCGCGAGGCGCGCCGCGTCCCGGCTCGCGCGCTCGGGGTCGGCGGCGAACAGGGCGGCGAGGGCCGCGCAGCGCACGGCCGGGTCGTCGTCGGCGAGGTGTGCGCGCGCGAGCCCTCCGGCGCCGGCCGCGTCCAGCCGCGCGAGGGTCGTGAGCGCCGACGCCCGTACGCGCGGATCGAGCCCGCGGCGCAGGAGCGGCTCGAGCTTGCGCGCGACGCCGGCCGTCTCGCCCGCGAGCCGCCCGCCCGCGGCCGCGCGCTCCAGCGACCAGAGGAGCGCGCGCGCCACGTCCACGTCGCGCGGCTCGAGGGCGCGCGCGAGCTCGCGCCCGTCGATCGCGAGCGGCACGCGTCCCAGCGCCTCGGCGACGCGCAGGCGCACCCAGTCGTCGCGCGCGCGCAGGCCCGCGCGCCCCAGGAGCTCGCCCAGGACGGCCTCGTCCGCGAGCGCCCCGAGCGCGAGCTGCGCCTCGTCGGCGACCTCCGGCTCGGGGTCGGCGAGCGCCTCCACGACGAGCTGCCAGGCGCGCGGCGTGGCGAGCTCCGCCACCTTTTTCACCGCGCGCCGGCGCGCGTCGGGGAAGGGCGCGCGCAGCGCGCGCTCGAGCTCGTCCAGCTCGTCGCCGAGGTGCGCCGCGGCGAGGGCGAGGACGAGGCCAGTCAGGGCGTGCAGCGGAGTCGCGGACACGCGACATGGACCGCCGCGGCGAGCCCTGGTTGCGAGCGCAGGCGAGGAAACCTCGAGCCCCTCGCGCTCGTCGGCGTCCACGACGAGAAACCGCGGGCAGGTGCCTTCACGCGATGCCGGCTACTCGGACGTCTGGTGGATCCAGGCGACGTAGCCATCGATGAACGTGACCACGAGATACCCGGGGTAGTCGGGATCCTCGTACAGCCAACGGACGCGACCGGGGCTGTTGCCGATGCGCGCGGGCGTGCCGAAGCGCTCGTAGACCTGGGGTGGGGAGAGGCCGAAGAAGTCGTCCACGACGTACGGTCCGTCCCCCTCGAGCTGGCCGACCCGTTCGCGCGCGACGCGCACGACGGTCAGGTCCGCGGGTCGGCTGGCCCGGTCCCGGTCCAGGGGCCGCAGTCCGGCGGGCGTGTCGGGCGCGGTGGGCGCGCTCGCCAGTCGCAACGCTGCCTCGAGGGAACCCAGGGCGGCGAGCAGCTCGGAGGACGGGGGAAGGGCCGCGCGTCGAGTGGCGGGGGCGGAGGAGGGGGCGGGCGTGACCTCGGGCCCGGACAGGAGCTCGCGGATCGCGCGCAGCTCCGCGGTGACGCTCTCCAGCTCGGAGCGGTCGGGCCCTACCATGGCGGGGCCCGGCGCCCGGTCGGGCAGGATGGCGATGCCTGCCGCCATGCCGACGGCGACGCCGACGGCGCCGGCGAGGAGGGAGTCCAGGCGGATGAGGGACATGGGGTCGAGGGTCGCCAAGAGGAGACGACCCGGCTCCGGTCCCGTCGACGGAAAACCGCGACCTCGGCGCCGCGACCCGACCGAGGCCGCTCCATCGCGGGACCGTCGCCGGGTAGCGAGGTCGGGCCACGAACCGCCGGAAACCGCCGAATCGCTTCCCGGTTCCTGACGCTCCTGCGCCTTCCCGCGCAGACCCTGCGGGGCATTCGACAGGAGCGATTCATGAACATCCACGGTCCGTTCGGCGTTCGTCTGGCCCGCGCCGCCTGCCTCGGCAGCGTCGCGCTCACCCTCTGCGGCGGCTCGGCTCGGGCCGAGGACGGGACCCTGGTCCCGACCGGCGAGAGCTTCTACCACGTCCTCGACGACGTCCTGCTGGGCGACCCGGGCGGAGCGCAGGTTCGGCTGAACGGCAGCCTGGTGCTCGAGGCGTCCGCGCTTCGCGCGCGCCTCTGCCACCCGGCCTTGCCCCTCTGCTCGGGCCCTCCGGACCTCGACGTCGGCGTCAAGCTGCTCGGCGCCATGGCGCTCGAGCTCGAGGCGGACGCGGGCGGGCGCCTGGCGGCGAGCATTCCTGCGGTCATGGTGCGCCTGGGGACGTTCGACTTCGGTCCGAGCTCGCCGCTGTCCGTGGACGTCCTGCTCGCGGGCCTCTTGTGCGTCGAGGGCGAGCTCGAGGCCGGGATGGTCGCGAGCGTCGTGCAGCAGTTCGAGTTCAAGGCCGCGTACGGCCGCGGCGGGCTGGGCCGGTTCTTCCTCGATCCCGCGGCGACCCGCGTCGCCCAGCTGGCTCCGCCGGGCCTGAGCGGCAGCACGGCCCTCGACCTCGAGGTGACGTTCGTCGGCGCGGTGCTCTTCGAGCTGCACGCCGGCACCCTCGCCACCTTCGGCCCTGCGATCGCCGGTGAGGCGGCGGCGCGGCTCGCGGTCGACCCCGCGGGCGATCCCTGGTGGAGCACGAGCGCGCGCTTCCGCGCCGCGGCGGGCAGCTACGGCCAGGCGAGCGGCTTGCGCCCATCGATGCCGCTGTACCAGACGAGCTGGCACCTCGCCGACGCCGGCGGACCGTTCGCCGGCCCGAGGCGCCGCGCTGGTCGCGGACGTACTCGCTCGAGGACGACGAGGCGCTGACCTCCTGCGTCCCAACGAGCGACGGCGGGCTCGTCGTCGTCGGCAGGCGCGGGGGCTGGGACTGGATCGCCAAGCTCGACGAGTCGGGCGAGGTGGCCTGGGAGAAGACGGGGCGGGCGGTCGCGTTCGGCGCGCTGGACCCCAAGCGGGTCGAGCTGACGCCCGACGGCGGCATCGTCGTCGGAGGTTACGGCGTGTCGGGTCCGCGCGTCGACCGCTACGACGGCGGCGGCAACGCGCTGTGGACCCGGCTCTACCACGACTCGGCGGGCGACTGGATGACGCTCCAGTCACTGATCCCGACCGCGGACGGAGGCTCCGCCTTCTGCGGCCGGGTGCTGCGCGGTGCGACCGCGCCGCAGCCTCTGGTCGTCAAGCTCGACCCCGACGGGAACGTCGAGTGGGCGACCGAGTACGAGATCGCGCACAGCCCCGTCAACGGGACCGGCCTGGACCTCCTCGAGACCGCGGACGGCAGCTTCGTCGTGGTCGGCGAGGCCACCTACTCCGACGACGCTTCCCCGGCGGGCCGGACGATCAACTCGTTGAACGCCTTCTGCATGAAGCTCGATGCGGACGGCGAGGTGATCTTCTCCAAGGTCTACGGCGGGATCGGCTACGACCGCGCGAGCGCGGCCGCCGAGGGCGCCGACGGCACGCTGGCCCTCGTCGGCTCGGTGGCGCTCGAGACGCACCCGTCCTGGATCCTGGGTTTCGACGGCGCCGGATCGATCCTCTGGTCGCTCACGAGGGCCGGGTCGTGTGGATGAAGAGCTTCCGCGGCAGCGAGCGCGACGAGCTCCTGCACGTGCGGGTCCTGGACGACGGCGTCGCGGCGAGTGGCTGGAGCCGCACGCTCTCGGGAACCGAGGACGGAGCAGTCGCCGACCGATGACGTGGTCGCGGTCGACCTGCCGGGGAGCGCGTTGCACCCGGTCGTGACGGGGATGCCGGCCACGTTCCCGCACGACCTCACGGCGGTCCTGGTGACGCTGCTCACGTTCTGATCAGCGCTCCCGCCGGCCCCGCCTCGCGACCTCGCGCGGCGCCTCGAGGATCGCGGGCGGGGCGTCGTCGTGCGGCGCCTCTCCCGTGTCGTTCTCGAGCAGCTCGAGCACCTCGGCGAGAAGCGCGTCGTCGCCCGCGCACGCGCTGCGCACGAAGGCGTCGCGCTCGCCCGCGGGCAGCCGGCACGCGTCCAGGAAGATGCCCGAGGCGAGGGCGTGCCAGGCCGGATGGTCTCTCATCTCGCGAGCTCGCGCCGCAGCCACGCGCGGGCGACGCGCCAGTCGCTCTTGACGGTGCGGTCCGAGACGCCGAGCGCCGCGCCGACCTCGTCGAAGGTCAGCCCGCCGAACCAGCGCAGCTCGACGACGCGCGCCTGGCGCTCGGATCGGGCGCCGAGCTTCACGAGCGCATCGTCGATGGCGAGCACGTCCGCCTCGCGCGCCCCTTCCACGTCCGGTTCGATCGACAGCGTCAGGCGCCGGCCCGGGTCCTCGCGGCGGCCGGACGCCCGGCGGCGCGCGTGGTCGACGAGGACGCGCCGCATCGTGCACGCCGCGAGCCCGAGCCATCGCGTCCCTGAGCATACCCGGGCGTCCGCCCGACCCCTCCGAAGACGCCGGGCGAGGCGGCCGAGCCCGGAGCACCGCTCGGACCTGCAGCGGGCCCGCGCCCCTCGCAGGAGAAGGACGCGGGCCCCGGTCGATCGGCCGAACTCGCGTTGGCCAGCTAGCGACGATCGTCGGGATCGCGTACGACCACGAGCAGAGCGCGCAGCACGTGGTGCCGCGGGTCGGGGATCCCGACCACGCCGGCGCGCTGGCCGACCTCGAGATCGCGGAAGCTCGCGCGTTCGCCGTTCACGAGGATGTGGGTGTCGTCGCCGACGGCGACGCGCACCTCACGATCGGACGTTCGCGAATGCAGGACGAAGGTCTGGCTGTCGGCGTCGACGCGCACGATCACGCCGCGCAGACGGACCCGGTCGTGGCGCCCGGTCGCCGTCGCCGTCGTCGTGAAGGTCCCGACGACGCACGCGAGCGCGAGCAGGCACGAGAGCAGTCGGATCATGGTGGGGTTCCTCGTAGGGGGATGCTGTTGCGCGGCTCCCCCCCACCCTGCCGGCCCCGAGGGGCAGGCGCGGGGAAGCCTCGGGGAAGAAACCGTTCTCCCTCCAGGCTCTCTCCGACGGCGGGTTTTGGGGCTCTCGAGCCGGGCTTTTTTTCAGCCCTTCGTGCTGCCCGTCATCGCCTCGGTCGAGCGGCTGTGCTCGTTGCCGCCCGTGCCGGTCTTGTGGCCCGGGTCGACCCAGGAGCGGATGGTCTCGGCCTGTCCGAAGAGCCGCTTGGTCAGGCGGTTGTAGACGTCGAAGGCGCGCGCCTCGACGCTGCCCACCGGCCGGACGAAGGACCCGTCCTCGAGGCGCCTCTGCGCCCGGCGCTCCCACCAGCCCTTCTTGCCGCGCGCGAGGCCGTAGGAGAGCGTGACGTAGTGCTGGTACATCTTGCGCGCCTCGGCGACGCGCGGCGAGATGTTGCCCTTCCAGGTCTCCTCCAGGTGGTACTCGCCGATCGAGCCCCACTCGCGCAACGTCCGCGGCCCCTGGTAGCCGAGCGCGGTCGCCTCGTCCCACATCGCGGTACCCGGGATCGGGCGGTAGGGCCAGACCGTCGGCCGCGCGTGCGGCGCGGCGTTGTGCAGGCGGCGGCACTGGTCGATGGTCGCCAGCATCGACTCCTCGGCCTCGCCGGGGTAGCCGATGATGTACGTCACCGACGCCTGGATGTGGCGCTTGTCCATCTCGACCGCCGCCGCGATGTTGTCGTCGCCTTTGATCGGCTTGCCGATCTTGCGCATCATGTCGTCGGTGCCGGCCTCGGCGCCGATCTCGGCGATGTACATGCCGCATTCGGCGAGCATGTCGAGCGTCTCCGCGTCGTACGTCAGGATCGAGTGTGTCTCGATGAAGGCGTTCCACCAGAACTCGAGCTTGCGGTCGAGCATGCCCTGGCAGAACTCGCGCACGCGCTTCTGCATCACGCCGAAGTTCGCGTCGTGGAAGCGCACGACGTCGAAGCCCCAGCGCTCCTTGAGCGCCTGAAGATCGTCGAGCATGCGCGCGGCCGGCATCGCCTTCCAGCGCCGGCTCGAGACCTCCGGCGAGCAGCAGAACGTGCACGGCTCCGGGCAGCCGTAGCTCGAGTAGTAGGTGATGCCGAAGTAGGGCTTGCCGTAGCCGATCGGGTCCGGGGTCGGCATGCGCAGGACGTCGCGCGGGCTCCCCGCCCGCAGCTGGTGGCGCTTGTACGGCTCGATGTCGAGCACGTGCCAGGGCATGCCGGGGATCTTGTCCCAGCCGAGGACGGCGCGCCGCGGCGTCGCGAGCACGGCGCCGTCGCGCAAGAGGTACAGCCCCTCGATGGCGTCGAGCGGCTCGCCGGCGTCGATCGCCTGCACGACCTCGCGGAACGTCTGCTCGCCCTGGCCGTGCACGACGCACTCGTAGAGCCCGGTCGCGAGCTGCAGGTCGGGCCGCACCGAGGCGAACCAGCCCCCGATGACGGCGGGGAGCTCGGGGAAGCGCGCCTTCACCTTCTGCGTCGCGAGCCAGCCGTCGACGACCATGTAGCCCAGGATGCCGGTCGTGGCGTAGAGCATGGCTCCCTCGCACGCCTCGAGCAGGCGCTCGTGACCCGCCTCGCCGTCGAAGAGGCTGCCGTCGACGATGACGACCTCGTAGCCGTCCAGGAGCGGGAAGGCCGAGATCGCGAGCATCTCGAGCGGCAGCATGTCCTTGCTCGAGGGCAGGCCGAGCGTCTCGTCGACCTGCTTGGGCTGATAGAGGACGATCTTCTTCTTGCGCTGAATCATGGGTGCAAGGATCGCGGTGTGCGTCGAAGCTCGAGGGGGAGGAGGCAGGAGAGTGCCCACGAGCCGGATTCGGCGAGCCCGGCCCGGTTGCAAGCTTACCAGGGATCGACGGACAGGGGCCGCGCGCGTACGCCCGCGTGGGCTGGGAGGCGCGGGCGCCCTACTCGACGGGCACCCAGCGCTCGTCGGCCTCGGACCGACCGAAGGCTGCGCCGTGCGTCGGCGCGCGCCCGTCCGTCACGTCCAGACCCGAGTAGCGGGCGGCGCCGTTGTCGAACTGGCGCACCCAGCCCGTCTGGTCGACGACGAAGGCGCGGTTCCCCGTCGTGCCCGCGTCCACGGGCCACGCGTAGCAGCGCCACAGCCGCTCGCCGCCGTCCGCCTCGGTGGCGGGCACCGGATCGGCGCCGCCGATCTCCGACTCGGCCACCCAGCCGGGGCCGGACTCGGACGCTCCACCCGGAAGCCACATCTGGAAGTGGTAGCCGCCGCGGGTGACGACGCCGCGGCCGTGGCCCGCGCCGACGACCTCGCCCAAGGCGCGCGACACGTAGGGCGGGTCGAGCGTGTAGTGGCCGCGCGCCGGGGCCCCGGTCGACGCGACGCGCAGCGGCGCTCCGCCGCCGAGCTCGCCGAGGTAGGCGTACTCGCCCTCGCCGTCGGTGTCCGTGTCGATCACCGCGTTGGAGCGGATCTGCTCCTGCGCGGCCGCGATCGCGCGCAGCGAGGCGATCGCCGCGGTCTCGTTGGCGGCAAGCCGCGCGCTCATCAGGTTCGGGAGCGCCACCGCGGAGAAGAGCGGGACGAGGCCCGGACCGAGGCCCGTCTGGAAGAGCGGGGTGCCGGCGATCGCGGCGACCGCCGAGACGAGCGAGCGGTCGTAGATCGCGAACTGGAGCAGGTCGTGGTCCTGCGCCCACGTCCAGCCGAACCAGGCGGTCGAGCCGGCGAGCAGGTCGCGCTGGGACGGCGCCAGCGGGCCGACCTCGGCCGCTGCGGGGAAGGAGGCGGCGGCGCCCGCGAGCATCGAGGACAGGCCCGTGAGCGTCGCGTAGCCGCGCTCCGCGTAGAACGGCGCGTCGAAGAACCAGAAACCGTTGACGCCGGCGAGCCGCGAGCGGTCGAGGCGAGCGAGGTGCGGATGATCGAGGACCGTGCGCTCGCTCTCGAGCTGGTCCAGAGCCGCCTGGAGCGCGCTCGGATGGGTCGCGACCCACAGCGCTCCCGCGGCCAGGGCGTACGAGGGCTCGATGGGGAGCGGCAGCCCGGGGAAACGGAAGGTCGTGCACTCGACGTCGCCATGCCGGAACGCGAGCGTCTCGACCTCCACGTCGCGGCGCGCCGCGTGGTCGAGCGCCCAACCCTCCAGGCGCCCCACGCTGTCCGCGATCGCCTCGGTGTCCGCGGCCTCGATGAAGAGCGCGCCGGAGAGCAGACCGCCGCCGCCCGTGCCGGAGGAGAAGAACCCGCCGGCGGTCGGCCCGAGCAGGCCGAGCAGGTCCTCGACGAGGTCGACCTTGGTCGCCTGCGAGACGGCCTTCTCCACCGCGAGCCCCGCTCCGTCCTCGGTCTCGTCGAGCCAGAACAAGAGGTCGAGCGGCCGCAGCTGCACGATCGCGGCCGCGGTCGAGTCGGCGGGCAGCCGTGCGAAGTCCTGCTCCTCGAGCGGCCGCGCGTCGAGCAGCGTCGGCCGGCCCGTGTCGAGGACGGCCGCCTTGCGCGAGACGGCGACGGCGCGGCCGTTCTGGATGCCCACGGCGAAGCTCGAAGCGCCGTTCTTGCCCACCAGGCCCGCGACCTCGAGCGCGCGCCAGGTCGTCTCCGCCGCCGGGCCGCTCAGCGCGACCCACGGCTGGAGGATCTGCCCGGCGGCGAGCGGCTCGTAGTAGGCGAAGAACACGGGCGTCGCGCTCGACTCGAGACCGGTGTCGGGCAGCGTGAACGGATCGGTGTGGCGCTGGCCGAGGGCGAGCGTCAGCGCTCCGCGATCGTCGAGACGCTCGGCGCCGAAGACGAGCGTGCCGGCCGGCGTGACGACCGAGCGGCGGCCGTCCGCGCCCTTGCGCACCTCGAGCCCGGCGGCCGCGAACATGCGCGCCACGGCGATCTCGGTCGCGGTGGCGCTCTCGACGCTCGGGAAGACCGCCGAGACCTGCAGGCGCAGCGAGTCGGGGCGCGAGGGATCGCCGGCGGCGACGCGCATCACGAGCGGCCGCGTGGCGAGGTCGTAGGCGAGCGCTCCCGCCTCGCTCTCCGGGTCGCGGCCCTCGGCCGCGCGCGAGGCGGCGTGCAGATGCCCGCCGACGGCGTGCACGAGCTTGCGCAGGCCCGCGTCGCGCGGGTCGGCGAGCCATGCGTCGATGCCCGCGGAGTAGAGGACCAGCGCCTCGCGCGGGGGCATGGCGTCCTTCGGGCTCTGCGGCGCTGCGCCGAGGAGCGGCGCACCGAGGAGGATGGCGGCGAACGAGCTCATGGAGTTCCTCGAGCGGAAGAGTCGCGAACGTCTGCGCTCACCGGCGCGTCCCGGCTCGCGAAGGGGTCCAGGCACGACTATCGGACGCGCGGCGAGGGCGTCTGGAGGCACACGGGGAACGCCGCGGATTCGCCCAGGCTATTCGTGCGGGGCGGAAACTTCTTCCGCCCCGCGCCCCGCCCGGCGGCGCGCCTCGCGCGCCGCGAAGAGGATCGCCTGGATCAGGTTCTCGGGCGACGCGCGCCCCGTGCCCGCGATGTCGAACGCCGTGCCGTGCACCGGGCTGACGCGCAGGTACGGGAGCCCGGCGATCAACGTGACGCCCTGCGCGCCGGACAGGAGCTTGACGGGGATGAACGCCTGGTCGTGGTAGAGCGCCAGCACGCCGTCGAACTCGCCGCGCGCCGCGCGCGGGAAGAGCGCGTCCGGCGAGTGCGGCCCGGAGGCGAGGATCCCCCTGTCGCAGGCGAGCGCCAGCGCCGGCTCGAGCAGGAGCTGCTCCTCGTCGCCGAGCAGGCCGCCCTCGCCGGCGTGCGGGTTCAGCCCCGCGAGGGCGATCCGCGGGCGTTCGCAGCCCAGCTCGCGCAGGGCGGAATCGAGCAGCTCAAGGTGCTCGAGGACGCTCGCGGGCGTGATACGCTCGAGCGCCCGTTTCAACGGCATGTGGCGCGTGAGCAGCAGCACGCGCAAGGGACCCGCGATCGCCAGCATCCCGTAGCGCGCGACGCCCGCCCAGCGCGCGAGCAGCTCGGTCTGGCCCTCGACCTCCTCGCCCGCCAGGTGCAGAGCCGCCTTGGACACGGGACCGGTCACGAGCGCGCCGGCCGCTCCGGATTCCGCGAGCGCGGCGCCCGCGCGCAACGCGGCGAGCGCGGCCCGCCCGCACTCCGCCTGCACCTCTCCCATGCGCCATTCGTCCGGACCGTCCGTCGCGCTCCACGCGTGCGGCGCGGGCACCTCGTCGGGGCGCGCGGCGGCGGGGCCGAGGACGGTGAGCCGCGCGGCCTCGCGCACGCGCGGATCGGCGAGCGCGGCGCGCGCGATCTCGGGGCCGATGCCGGCGGGGTCGCCGGCGGTCAGGGCGAGGTGGGGCGGGGACGAGCGACTCTCGGAGGACATCGGACGGCGCCGGCGTGGGGCACCGCGCCATCTTATTCAATCACAACCTGCCGTCCCGTTCGCCCGGTACAGGAACGCGATCAGCCGCGCCACCACCTCGTACACCTCGACCGGGATCTCGTCGCCGAGCTCGCTGGCCGCCAGGAGCTCGAGCAGGTCGGGATCCTCGCGGATCGGCACGCCGTGCTCCGAGGCGAGCGCGAGGATGCGCTCGGCGAGCTCGCCCTTGCCCTTGGCGACGACGCGCGGCGCGCCGGCGCTCTCGCGGTCGTGGCGCAGGCCGATCGCAGCGGGGGCGGCGGGTGGACGGCGCGGCCGTTCCTTCATCCGAGGGCGTCCATCAAGGGCTGGCCGTCGAGCAGGTGGCCGTCGTGCGGCGGTTCGACGGCGACGGCGTCGGGCAGCGCCTCGTCGATCGCGATCAGCGTGCGCCGGCCCTGGACGGCGAGGACCTCGCGCAGCTCGGGCAGCCGCGCGCGCAGGAGCTCGGCGGTCTCCGCGCGCGTCACGCGCAGGCGCGCGAAGAGGCTGCTCGGGGCGACGACGAGGTCGGCGCGCAGCGGGCCCAGACGAGCGAACTCGACGCCGAGCGTGATGCGGAAGCTCGCCGTGCCGGCCTCGCGCGCGCTTCCGCGCGGGCCGGCGTCGCGCGGATCGATCGCGAAGAGCACCGATGCCCAGCCCGCGCCGTCGAACACCGGCAGGTGGAAGAACGCGGGCTCGCCCGACTCGCGCCGCGCGAGGTTCAGGAGCTGCTCGAGGTCGAGCCCCGCCAGCGCGCGCGAGAGGATGCCGCGCAGCGGGCCCTCGACTCCGTCGAGCAGCGCCGCGAGGAGCCGCCCGCGGCGGTCGAGGGCGAGCCCCGCGTAGGCGGCCTGCGCGAGCGAGCGCGCGAGCGGCGCCGGGCCGCGCCCGTCCGCGAGGTTGAGCAGGGCGCGGACGAACGCGCCCTCGGCGCCGCGCACGAGCTCGAGCCCGCGCACGCTGCGCAGCGCCTCGCGCAGGAGCTCGCGCGCCTCGCCGCGCGGCGCGTGCTCGAGCTGGCGCGCGAGCTCGGTGCGCAGCGCCTCGGCGAGCTCGCGCGCGACCTCGGCCGTCAGGGGCGCGGCCACCTCGCGCCCGGCGAGCCGCGCGAGCGCGCGCCCGAGGGCCTCCTCGAAGGGCGCGCGGTAGGCGGCGAGCGTCGCCGGCGGGCGCGCGGGCGCGGCTTCCTCGAGGCGCGCGCGCAGGTGTGCGGCGAGCTTGCGCAGCGCCATCTCGAGCGAGTCGCCGAGCACCTCGACCGCCGCCGCGAGGCGCGCGGCATCGAAGCCGAAGAAGGAGCTCGTCACGCGCTCGCGCAGCTCCTCGCCGCCTTGGGGGAGGCTCGTCCAGGCCTCGAACGCGCGCAGCGCGTCGGCCTCGCGCGGCCGCGGCGCCGCCGACGTCTCGGTCGCAGGCGGCGCGTACGGCCGCGTCGCGGGTGCGTCGGCGGCGCGCGCTGCGGCTGGCGCCGCGGGCGCGCGCGGCGCGGCGGCGGCGAGGGGCGGCGCGCTCCGCTCACCGGCGACCGGGAGTGCCGCCGGCCGTGCGGGTCCGGCCGAGCTGGGCGGAGTCGGCGTCTCCCGCGCGACCGGCGTCACGACGGTGGCGGACGCTCTGGGAGCCGCGCGCGGCTCGAGCTGCGCGCGGACGTGGGCGGCGAGCTGCTCCAGCGGCCGTTCGGTGACGGGGCGCTCGCGCAGGAGCGCGCGCAGCGCGCGCAGCAAGGGGGAGCCGCGCTCGCCGTCGCCCGCGTCCTGCGCCGCGAGCACGCGCATCGCCAGCTCGCCGTCCGCTCCGCGCTCGACGACGAAGCGGAAGCGGTCGCCCGGCTGCAGCTCGGGCGGCGCGTCGGCGGGCACGCGCAGCTCGCCGATCGCGATCAGGACCGACCCGCCGTCGAGCCGCTCGAGCACCTGGCCGGCGAGGACCCGCCCCTCTTGAAGGAGCGCCGACAGGTCGCCCTGCAGCGCGATCGCGGGACGGACCAGGGGCGAGAGGCCGATGTGCGCCGGGAGGCTCTCCATACGGAAGCGCGCCCCGGGGAGCGAAGGGCCGCCGGGAGGGTTCTCGGACGCAGACGCGCGCGCTTGAGCGCCCGGCCCCGGGGAGGTGGGCGGGCTGGCGGGGTCCGGCACTCGCGACTGGGGTCCGCGCCCCGCGTCGCTGCCGCCTGCGCCATGGCCATGAAGGGCTTCCGCCCGAACCGAGAACGAGGTCCGAGCCGAACGGCCCGCTGCCCGCTGACCTGAGCCGGTACGAGAAGGAGCTCGCCATCGCGAAGGAGGTCGCTTCACCCGGTGATTACCCTTGGCGCTGAACCTCCACACGAACCGAGTCCTGCGAGCCGGGAACGGTTAGGATCGAGCCATGGAGCGCATGTCCAACCGGGATCGGATCGCCCGCGCGGCGGAGGAAGCCCGCCTGGCGGCGGAGGAGGAGCTCGCGAAGAAGGCTGCCAGGAAGGCGGCCAAGCGTCCTTCGAAGGCGCGACCCAAGGAGGTGCGCATGAAGATCGTCTGGGTCGTCTACAACGCGAGCGGGAAGGCGGTCAAGACCTTCGCCTATCCCGACAAGGACGCGGGCACCGCCGAGGCCCGGCGGCTGTCGAACTCCACCGGGTCCCTGCACGAGCTGCGCCCGGCCAAGGTGCCGATGGACTGACGGTCGACTGCGTTCGGCGCCGCGCCGTGTGCCTGCCCGGGGTCACCTCTCCGGCGCAGCCCCGGAAGCGTCGTTGAGGAACCGGAACAGGTCGCCGCCGGTGGAGAACACGATCGTGCTGTCGGGACCGATGACCCGCTTGTAGGTCTCCATCGTCTTGACGAACTCGAAGAGCTCGCGCGCCTCCGGCGTCTGGTCGTAGGCCTGGGCGTAGATGCCGGTGGCGGTCGCATCCGCGGCGCCACGGATCTCCTGCACGGTCTTGTAGGCCCCTGACTCGATCTCGCTGAGGTCGCGCTCCTTGTTGCCGAGGATCTTGGCCGCCTCGCCCTCGCCCTCGGAGCGGAAGCGCGAGGCGATCTGCTGGCGCTCCGAGATCATGCGCTCGTAGATCTTCGCGACGACGCTGGGGTTGTAGTTGATGCGCTTGAAGCGCACGTCCAGGAGGTCGATGCCGAACTCGGCCAGCTTGACCTTGGCGGCGGCCTGGATCTCTTCCTCGATCTTCTTGCGCCCCTTCGTGATCGCGTGCAGCACGCCGATGTTGCCGGAGTCGGCGATCTGCTCGAGCGTCTCGTCCTGCGTGGGCTGGCGGTCCTTGGTCGTGCGGATGACCTCGATCAGATCGTGCTTGGCGATGGAGTTGCGCGTCTCGCTGCCGAGGATGTCGTCGAGCCGCGACTGGGCGCTGCGCTCGTCGCGCAGGCGCCGGAAGTACTCGAGCGGCTCCTTGATCCGCCAGCGGCCGAAGGTGTCGACGGAGACGTAGAGCTTGTCCCGCGTCGGCATCTCGGTGCGCTGGCCATCCCACTCGAGGATCTGCTTGTCGATGCGGTTGACGTCCTGGATGAACGGCATCTTGAAATGCAGCCCGGCCTCGGTGATCGGATCGCCGATCGGCCTGCCGAACTGCGTGATGATCACCTGCTCGGTCTCCTTGATCGTGTAGGCCGCGGTGGCAAGCACCATCAGCACGACCAGCGCCAGGATCGCGCCCAGCACCCACTCGATCGAACGACGGCGAGCCATCAGCGTGCCTCCTGCGGGTCGAGGACGCGGTCCAGGACGCCGCCGCCCAGGTCGAGCAGCGGCAAGAGCCCCTCGGTGTCCCGGTCGATGATCACCTTGCGGCGCACGGCCGGCAGGATCTCGGCCATGGTCTCGAGGTAGAGCCGGCGCCGAGTGACGTCGGGCGACTCGAGGTACTCGGCGAGCAGCGCGTTGAACGCGGCGGTGTCGCCACGGGCCTCGTTGATGCGCTTCATGGCGTAGCCCTCGGCGGCGCGGATCTTCTGCTCGGCCTCGCCCCGGGCGCGCGGGATCGCCTTGTTGTACTCGCCGTTGGCGATGTTCATCGCGCGCTCCTTCTCCTGCTGGGCCTGGTTGACCTCGTTGAACGAGGCCTGCACCTGCTCCGGCGGGTTGACGTTCTTGAGCTGCACCTGGTCGATCCTGATCCCCATCTCGTAGCTGGCGGTCAGCGCCTGCAGCTTCTGCAGCGCCTCGATCTCGATCTCCTGGCGTCCGACCGTGATCACCTCGTCGACCGTGCGGTCGCCGACGACCTCGCGCATGACGCTCTCCGAGGCGTCGCGCAGGGTGGCGTCCGCGTTGCGGACCTTGAAGAGGTAGTGGTCCGGTCTCTCGATCCGGTACTGGACCACCCACTCCACCAGCGCGGCGTTGAGGTCGCCCGTCACCATCGCCTTCTCGTCGCTCCACTGGTCGCGGCCGGTCGACTGCGAGCGATTGGTGGCGCCGGCCGTGCCGAAGCCGAACTCCTGCTTGAGCTGCCGCCTGACCGGCACGACCATGACCGTGTCGACGCCAAAAGGCAGCTTGAAGTGCAGGCCCGGGGGAACCGTCCGGGTGAACCGGCCGAAGCGCAGGACGACGCCCTCCGACTCGGCCGGCACGGTGTAGTACGAGGTCCACGCGGCGATGACCAAGAGGACCATGGCGAACGCCACGGCGATCAACTGCGGGGGCAGCCCGCGCGAGAGAGAGGGGATGCGGATCGTCACGGGTTCTTTCATGCCGCCAGCTTGCGGACTGCGGCGCCCCGGTCAAGCAATCCTCCCGGACCCGCCGGCCGGGGAGTTGGTACGCTCCGCGGGATGCACGAGACGACGCGCCGCAAGAGGCACGACACGGGGCTGCGAGTGGCGGGACTGGCGCTCCTCGCCGCTTGCGGAAGGAACCCCGGCGCGGACGGACCGCCGCACATCGTGCTGATCAGCATCGACACGCTGCGCGCGGACCACCTCTCCTGCTACGGCTACGGGCGCGCCACCTCGCCACGCATCGACGCGCTCGCGCGCGCGGGCGTGCGCTTCGAGCGCGCGCTCTCCCCGACGTCGTGGACGCTGCCCGCGCACGTGACGATGCTGACGGGGCTGCCGATCAGCGCCCACGGCGCGTGCGACGACCGCCTCTGGGACCGGCGCGACGCCCGCGGCGAGCGCATCCCGCCGCCGCTGCGCGCGCGCTGGGTGTCCGAGGACCTGGCGGCCGCGGGCTACCGCACCGGCGGCTTCTACAGCTGGAAGTACCTCGACGACCAGTTCGGCTTCGGCGCGGGATTCGAGGTCTGGGAGCGGCCCGTGCACGATTTCTTCTCGCACCCGGTCGTCGGGGCGGAGTACCTGCGCCTGAAGGCGGCCGGAGACGTCGAGGGCCAGAAGGCGCTCGCGCGCGAGCACACCGAGCTGCTCGACCCGGCGCGGCGCTCCACGCCCGGCACGGTCGACCGCGCGCTCGAGTGGCTCGCCGGAGTGCGCGCCGAGACGCCCGAGGCCCCCGTCTTCCTCTTCCTGCACCTCTTCGACGCGCACGACCCCTACCTGCCCCCGAAGGCGTTCGACCGCTTCGCAGACCCGGAGTACGGCGGCGAGATCGACGGCACCCGCGTCACCTCGCCCGACTCGCCGGTGCGCGCCGACATGAGCGCGGCGGACCTCGAGCGGCTCGTCTCGCTCTACGACGGCGGGATCGCATGGGTCGACTCCGAGGTGGGTCGCTTCCTCGACCGGCTGGCCGCGCTCGGCCTCGAGGACGACACGCTCGTCGTCGTCACCTCCGACCACGGCGAGGAGTTCTTCGAGCACGGCCACAAGACGCACCGCCGGCAGCTGTACATGGAGAGCCTGCACGTGCCGCTCTTGATGCGCTGGCCCGGCGTGCTGCCGCGGGGGCGCGCGGTGAGCGGGACGGTCGGGCTCGTCGACCTCGCACCGACGCTGCGCGCTGCCGCCGGCCTCGCCGCGTCGGGCCCGACCCTGGGCAGCGACCTCCTGCCCTTCGCGCGCGGGAGCGCGAACCCGGCGCGCACGTACGTCGCGCTCTTGAACCTCTTCGAGGGTGGCGAGCTGAGCGAACGGCAAGTCGGCCTCTGCCGCGGCGACGAGCTCTCGATCTTCGTCGCACGCCCGGGCGGGGCGCGGACCGAGCGCTTCGACCTCGCCGCGAACGCGCGCGGCGCCGGCGCGGGAAGCGTCGCCGAGGGCGAAGCGGCCGAGCGCTGGCCCGACGAGAACCTCGCGCGCTGGCGCGACGCGGTCGCGCGGCTGCGCGCGCGCCTGCCCGAGCGCGGGAGCGCGCTGCCGGCGCTCTCCGAGCTCGACAAGAGCCAGCTCGCGGCGCTGGGGTACGGCGGTCTCGAGGCGCCGACGGAGAGCGCGGCGGACTCGGAACGGCTGTGCGTCGACGGCTGCGTCTGGCGCCGGGATTGAGACCCATGCCCGCCCTCATCGCGGCCGAAGCCGTCCCGGAGTTCCTGACCGACGTCTGCGTGCTGCTGGCCGTCGCGGCGGCGGCCGCCTACGCCTGCCACCGTCTCGGCCTCGTGCCCATCGTGGGCTTCCTGCTCGCCGGAGTCCTGATCGGGCCGAACGCCCTCGGTCTCGTCCGGAACCAGAGCGTCGTCGAGGCCGCGGCCGAGCTCGGCGTGCTGCTGCTGCTCTTCACCATCGGGATCGAGTTCAGCCTGGAGAAGCTGGCGCGGATCAAGCGCCTGATCCTGGTCGGCGGCGGGCTCCAGGTCGGGTTCGTCACGGCCGCCGTTACCGCGCTGCTCGTCGCGTTCGGCGCGGACTGGCGCGCAGGCGTGTTCTCGGGTTTTCTCGCGGCGCTCTCCTCGACGGCGATCGTGACCAAGCTCCTCGGCGACCGCGCCCAGACCCGCGGCCGCGAGGGTCAAGCGGCCCTGGGGGTCCTGATCCTCCAGGACCTCGCCGTGGTCCTGATGGTGCTCCTGGTGCCCGTGCTCGCCGGGCGCGGCGGCTCGGCGCTCGAGGTGGCATGGGCGCTCGGCAAGGCCGGCCTCATCATCGCGCTCGTGCTCGTCTGCGCCCGCCGCGTGCTGCCGCCGGTGCTCGAGGCCGTGGCGCGCACGTGCTCGCCGGACCTCTTCCTGCTCACGGTGATCGCGATCTGCATCGGAACCGCCTGGCTCGTCGGAATGGCCGGGGTGAGCATCGCCCTGGGCGCCTTCCTCGCCGGGCTCGTGGTGAGCGAGTCGCCGCACGGCGAGCACGCCTTCGCCGAGATCCTGCCGCTGCAGCTGCTCTTCTCCGCGACGTTCTTCGTGTCGATCGGTCTGCTCCTCGACGTGCGGGCGATGGTGCAGAACCTGCCGCTGGTCCTCCTCGCGGCCGTCGCCGTCGTCGTGCTGAAGGTCCTGGCGACGACCCTCGCGCTGCGCTTGGCCGGGGAGCCGCTCGCCGTCGCGGGCGCGGCGGCCCTGCTCGTCGCCCAGGTCGGCGAGTTCTCGTTCGTGCTCGAGCGCTCGGGACGGAGCGTGGGGCTGAGCCCGCTCGGGATGGGCGAGGCCGGCAGCCAGGCGTTCATCGCGGCGACCGTGATCCTGATGGCGCTGACGCCGCTGCTCGCATCCCTGGGCGCGCGCCTCGGCCGGCGTCTCGCGAGCGCCGAGCGCGCCAGGCTGGAAGCCGAAGCGCCGTGGGCCTCCGCGAACCTTCCGGAGGAGCTGCGGGACCACGTCGTCGTCGCGGGCTACGGCCGCGCGGCGCGCGCCCTGGTGCGCGTGCTCCGCGGCTCGCAGATCCCGTTCGCGATCGTGACGCTGTCGCCCGACGGCGCGCGCGAGGCCGAGCGCGAGGGCCTGCCGGTCCTGCGCGGCGACTACGCCAAGCGCCACATCCTCGAGAAGCTCGGCCTCGAGCGCGCCAAGCTGCTCGTCGTCCCCGACGACGAGCAGCAGGTGGCGCAGCGCGTCGTCGCCGTCGCGCGCGCGATGGCGCCGGCGACGCGCATCGTCGCCCGCGCCGCGACGCGCGAGGAGGCGGCGTCCCTGGAGAAGGCGGGAGCGGACCGCGCGATCTCCGCGGAGCTCGAGGCGATCGTCGGGCTCTTCGACGACGTGCTGCGCAGCTACGAGATCGCTCCGGAGCAGATCCTCGGCCACGAGGCGACGCTGCGGCGCGAGGGCTACGAGCTGTTCGCGCCGAGCCGCGCGCTCTCCCTGCCGTGCGAGCTCACGGGGGACTGCTTCAAGACGCGCACGCTGAGGGTACGGGCGGGGATGCCCATCGCCGGGCGCACGATCGCCGAATCGGGCCTCGCGCAGCGCGGGATCCGCGTTCGGCGCATCGGGGCCGGCGGCGAGCGCAGCGACGATCCCCCCGGTGAGATGCGGCTCGCCATCGACTCCGAGGTCACCTTCGCGGCGACTCCCGAGGCCTTCCTCGAGGGCGCGGACCTCTTCCGCACGTCCGCGAGGGACGCCACGGCCGCCCCTGGCGAAATCGCGTCGCGCGCCATGACGGCGGAGTGGATCGACACGACGCGCCCGATCGTCTTCGCCCCCAGGCCCGACGCCGAATGCTCCCACCTGGACCTCGTCCACGAGGTCAAGCCCGCGACGAAGGGCTGCGCCGAGTGCCTCGCGAGCGGCTCGCGCTGGGTGCACCTGCGCGTGTGCCTCGCCTGCGGGCACGTCGGCTGCTGCGACTCTTCCCCGGGCAGGCACGCGAGCGCGCACTACCGCTCCACGGGCCACCCAGTGATGCGCTCGCTCGAGCCGGGCGAGGCGTGGGGCTGGTGCCACGCGGACGGGATCGCGCTCTAGCGCGGCTTGCCCGCCAGGATCGCGTCGACGTACTCGCGCGCGTAGCGCGCGATGCGCAGGGTCGCGCGCCCGCCCCGGACCTCGTCGCGTGGATTGAGGAAGCGCCAGACGAGCTGCTTGTCGCGCGTCACCTCGAACGCCTCGCCCGAGCATGTGTCGCCGACCAGCACGTTGCCGTTGGGCAGCGGCTGGCAGGTGCCCTGGAAGACCGTGAAGAAGTCCTTCGGCTCGGGTGCCCGGTACTCCCAGACGATCTCCCCGGTGCGCGGGTCGACCTCGATCACGCGCGAAAAGGCGCGCTCCTCCTCGCCGTTGTCGAGCAAGAGGACGTTCCCGTTGTCCATCAGGCACGCTTCGTGCTGGCGCTCGATCACGCCCCGGCCCCAGGTCCAGACGGCCGCGCGCTTGGACCAGTCGAGGACGGCGATCAGATCCTGGCTGCGGCAGGAGACGATCACGTTGCCCGGGCCGTACAGGGGCGAGCTCGCCGCGAGCTCCGGGTGGCTCATCGAGCGCACCGAGTTGGCGTGCACCGGGTCGCCCGCGAGCAGCTCCCAGCGCGAGTCCTCGGCGGGGTCGGGGTAGCGCCGGAGCTCCAGCGCAGGGTCCGCGCGCAGGGCGTCGTAGATCGAGAGCTCGTCCAGCACCTCGCCGTCGAGGTCCAGGAGCAGCACGGAGTTGTCGCGGATGCGCCGGCCCTCCTCGTCGTCGCCGAGCTGGCGCACCTCCTCGGTCAACGTCACGAGGTGTCCGTCGGGCGTGAGGCTGACGTCGTGGTGGACGGTCAGGTCGCGCTTCCAGACCACGTCGCCTTCCCAGCCCAGGCGCGCGAGGTAGCAACAGCCCTGGCCCGCGGGAGCCTCGTGCGAGGCGCCGTCGCCCCGGCGGGCGTTCGTCTCGGGCTTCGTGGCGCCGACGACCACGAGGTCGCCCTGCGGCAGGAGGATGGCCCGCGGCCAGTTCGCGGCCGCCGGGTCGTGCCAGCGCTTCACGACCTCGCCGTGCATGTCGATCAGGAGCGCCTCGCACAAGGGCAGGTTGGTGAGCAGGTTGTAGCCCGGCCAGGCGCGCTCCTCGTCGTGGAGCAGGACGCCGGCGCCCTCGTCCTCGCCCTCCTCGTCGGAGAAGCCCGCGTAGCCGAACTCGCCGAGCCGGACCTGGGGGTCCTGGACGCGGTTCGGGCGCCGGCCCGGCTCGGCGCGCGCCTTCCCGGGACGCGCAGCCGCCCGCTCGGGCGCGGGCGACGGCTCGGTCGGCGGCTCGCCGCTCGTGGCGCGCTCGCTGCATCCCGTGGCGAGCCCGCAGGCGAGGAGGACCTGGACGCTGCGCACCATCGCTCCATCGTACGAGGCCGGTCCGCCGGGCGGGATGGCGCCGTCCGGCTCCGGCGCCGGCGCGGCCATGGTTTCCGCGGGAGCGGGCCGTCTTTCCTGCCAAGGATCCGTACCGGGCGACCACCTGGGGTGACATGGACGCCGATCACCCCGCGCAGCGCGAGCTCGAGGAGCTCGCCGCCTCCAGCGGCTGGGTCCACGGCCTGGCGCGCCGCCTCGCCGACGACGAGCACGCGGCCGAGGACCTCGTGCAGGAGGCGTGGGTCGCCGTGCTCGTCGCGCCGCGCCGCGTGCGCGGGCGGCTCGAGGCCTGGCTCGCGGGCGTCGTGCGCAACCTGGCGCGGTCGGACCGCCGCGCAGGCGGGCGGCGTCGCGCGCGCGAGCAGCGCGGCGCGCGCCCGCTCGCGCTGCCCTCCAGCCACGAGAGCGTCGAGAAGCTCGAGCAGCAGCGGCTCTTGATCGAGGCCGTGCTCGAGCTCGACGAGCCGTACCGCAGCGCGATCCTCGCGCGCTACGTGGAGGGCGTTCCGCCGCGCCGGATGGCCGACCAGCGCGGCGTACCCGTGGCGACCGTGCAGAGCCGCTTGAACCGCGCGCTCGAGCAGCTGCGGGCGAAGCTCGTCGCGCGCCACGGCGGCGACGCGCGGCGCTGGCTCGCGGCGTTCGCGCCGCTCTTCGCGACCGGCACGACGCGCACGCAAACCCTCTCGGCCGGAGCCCTCCTGATGCACAGCAAGCTGACCACCGCGGCCGTCCTGGTCGCCCTTGCCGCGTTCTTCGCCTGGTACGCCCAGGTCGACCTGCGCTCGCCGGGCGCGCGCGGGGCGACGACGGCGGTGCTCGAATCCGCCGCTCTCGAGCGTGCGTCGGCCTCGCCTCGCGCAGGGCCCGGGGCCCCCGGCTCCGAAGGGCACCTCGCCGCGCCGCCGCAGTTCGCGGGCGTGTCGAGCTCCCGGCGACCGCAGCAGGGCCCGGCCGGTCCGTCCGCCGCCGCGTCCAGCATCGACGTGCCGCTGGTCGTGGACGGCGAGCGGATCCCGGAGCTCGAGATCCGACGCTTCCTCGTCTACGGCGTCGGGCGAGCGCTGCTCGAGGTGCGCAAGCTCGAGATCCTGACGGAGCAGGAGCGCGAGCGGCGCGCGGCGCTGGGCGTCGCGGCCGGCGAGCCGACCGACGAGGAGGTCCGCGCGGCCTGCGAGCGCGAGATCGCCGGGTTCGCCGAGCGCTACCCGACGCTCGACGCCGAGACCGAGATCCGGCGCGCGTACGCGAGCCGCGCGCAGTACGAGCGCCGGCAGCGCCAGACCCTGGCGTTCGACGCGCTGTTCTTCCCGGACGACCCGCGAGACCGGCCGGACGTCACGCAGGACGTGATCCGCGAGCTCGGCGCCGTGGCCGCCGTCCCGGCCTCCGGCGAGGACGAGATGGTCCGGGCGCTGCTGCGCGACCGCGTCGTCGCGGCGCTCGAGGCGCGGGTCGACGTCCGGACCGCGAGGCACGGCCTGCCCGCGGAGCTCGCCATGGTCGTCGAGGGCAGCGGCTTCCGGCGCGAGGTCGCCACGGACGAGATCTTCGCCGAGATCCGCGACGCCGTCAGCGCGGCGGACGTCGCCGACGCCAAGCGCTTCCTCGCGCTGAACCGCGCCGCCGCCGACCGGCTCGAGGCCCTGGGCGTCCTCGTCCCCGAGGAGGAGCACCGCGCGCGCGTCCGCGAGCTCGAGGACCGACGGCCTCGAGAGCAGGCGGGGTTCGACCTGGAATACATGGCGCTGCAGGGGCACGGCTTCCCCAGCGTCGAGGCGTACGCCGACTACCTGCGCCTCGCCGACTCCTTCCGCGCGACGCGCGAGGCCGAGCTCCAGCCCCTCGCGGACGGCTCGCTGGCGCCGGCCCTGCGCGGGCACCTCGCGGTCGCGAACCAGGTCCTGGGCCTCGCCCGGGCGGACACGGAGGTGCTCTTCGTCTCGGCCTTCGACTTCTTGAACTTCCGCTGGAAGGAGGACGGCTGGGAGTGGGCACGCCTCGAGGCCCGACGTCTGAAACAGGAGCTCGACGCGCACCTCGACGCGCTCGAGCGCGGGACGACGCCGGACCTGCAGCCGTTCGACGAGCTGTGGAGCGAGATGCTCGACTTCCACAGCGAGTTCTGGGACCCGCCCCTGCCTGCGACGGGCAGGCCGCCCGCGCAGGTCGGCATGAAGCGCAAGGGCCACTTCGGTCCGAACACGCGAAACGACCTCGAGCGGGCCCTCGGCGAGAGCCCCTACCGGCAGCTCCTGACGAACGATTCGATCGCGGACCGGGTCTTCCTCGAGATGACGCCCGGCGCGGTCGCGGGCCCGTTCCGCGGACCGCAGGGCTACTCCATCGTCTACCTGCGCGGGCGCACGGCGCCGACGAACCCGCTGCGGCCCGGCGAGCCCACGCACGTCGAGCTCCTGCGCGAGGACTACCTGCGGCGCGAGCTCGTGGCGTTCGCCCACCGGGCGCTCGCCGAGGCGCGGGTCGAGGGGCTCGACTGAGAGCGTGAGCAAGAATCCCAGGCCAGCCGAGAGCCAGCCGGACGCGCCGTGGCTAGTGGTCCGAGTCGGTAATCCGGGGCATTCTCCCGAGCCATCCTGCGTTCGCCGCAAGGCGCTGCGACGACGCGTGTTGGCGGAGGAACACTCGGAGGAGCCGCAACGACGCCACGGCGCGTCCGGCTGAGCTCGCAGGCGGCGTGGGATTCTTGCTCACGTCTGAGGGAGCGTCACTGCGTCTTCTTGCGCGGCACGACGCCGTCGACGACCCAGCGCAGGGACGTGTGCACGGCGTCCGGCACGCGCCGCTCGACGACCGGCGAGGCGAGGAAGCGCACGGCGGCGAGCAGCGGGACCTCGCGGTCGGGGCTCCCGGCGAGCGCCGCGTACTCCTCGAGCGCCGCGAAGACCGTCTTGATCGCGTGCGCGACGAAGATCGGCCGCACGAACGGCGGCTCGAGCAGCAGGTCCTCGAGCGCGAGGCGCAGGTCGGCGAGCTGACCGGCGGCGAGCACGGCGCGCGTGGCGGCGAGCGCGCGCGGCACGTCGCGCTTCCCGATCGCGAGCAGAACGTCGGCGGGCTGCGCGCCCGTCAGCGGCGCGATCCGCGCGAGCTCGGCGGTCTCCGGCCCGGCGTCCATCGGCCGGCCCGAGTTCACGAAGGCGACGGCCTGGAAGAGGAAGCTCAGCGCGTCGGGCGATTCGAAGCGCTGGACCGCGTTGCGCACCGCGCTGGCGAAGGTGAGCCGGTGCGTCGCCCAGAGCCAGTTCTCGGCCCACTCGGGGTCGGAGTCGAGCTTGACGTCGAAGCGCAGCAGCCGGTGCGCGGCCGCGCCGACGAGCGCCGCGGCGACGTCGCCAGGCGCGACGCCGGCCCGCAGCGGGCCCCAGACGGCGTCGAAGGCGTCCTGCGGCCGGCCGCCGAGCACCGCGTCGCGCGTCGCGCGCGCGTCGAACGCCCGCACGACGCCGCGCGTCGCGATCTCGCCGAACGCGCCGCGCGCGCCCTTCCAGCGGGCCGTGTGGCCGGCCAGGTAGGGCAGAGCGTCCTCGCGCGTCGCGAGCACGGTGCCGTACAGGAGGCCGACGTAGAGGTCCTCGGCGTACTCCGCGCCGGCGCGCGCGAGGAGCTCCTGGGCCTTGACCATGTAGATCAGCTGGTGGCCGAAGTCGGTGAAGTGGTCGGAGAGCACGGCGTACAACCAGCGCTCGATCTCGGCCAGCTCGACGCCGCTCGCGAAGGCGCCGCGCAAGAGACCCTCGGCGCGCTCGGCGTCCTCGTCCTCTACCGCCGCGCGCAGCGCCGCCTCGTCCGCGCCCGGGATCGGCGGCGCGAGCGCCCGCTCGGCGAGGCGCCGGTTCGCCTCGCCGCACACGTCGATCGCCGGCGCGATCGCGTGCACCGCCTCGGCGCCGCGGAAGCGCCCGAGCAGCCGGCCGCAGTCGGCCGCGAGCGGGAGGGCGTGCGTCGTGCCGTACTCGGCGTGGCGCGCGTCGTGGCGCGCGACGTCGGCGAGCAGCCGCCACGGGTCGTAGCCGAGCGCGAGGAGCCGCACCGCGTAGCGCAGCGCCTGCCCGAGGTCGTGCTCGTAGACGCCTTTCGCGAGGCTCGCGAGCAAGACCGGGATGCGCTCGGCCGGGTCGGGCTCGGCGAGGTCGACCTCGACCTCCCCCTCCGTGACGCGCGTCGGGTAGGCGCGCGCGTCCTCGCCGCCGAGGAGGCACTCGCCGCCCGTCACGTCGAACTTCCAGTTGTGCCAGGCGCAGGTGAGGCTCGTGCCGCGCAGATGGCCCTGGGCGAGCGGGTAGCCCTCGTGCGGGCAGCGGTTGTCGAGCGCGTGCACCGCGCCGTCCGCGGTGCGCACGAGGACGAGCTGGTGCGGCGGGTGCTTGAAGCTCTTCAGGGTCCCCGGCGGGAGCTCCTCCAGCGCGATCGCGCGCACCCACTCCGCGGCTCGAGTCGGGGCTCGCTCGCCCGGCAGCGGTTCGTCTCCCCCATCCATCCGGCGCATCGTACGGTCTCGGTACCCGTCGCTTCGAGCGACGCATCGGCGTTTCACGCGTGTTAGGATGAGCCGAAATCCCGGCTCGTCGAGCGGGGTTTCGGGAAGACCCGTGGACGCCTCGCTCCTGCTCGTGATCCTGGCCGCGCCGGCGCTCGGCGGCCAGCAGGGGCTCGCCCCCGACTACGCGGCGCGCCTCTTCTTCGGGGACGCCGCGCTGGCGGGCGGCCGGCTCGACGACGCGCGCCTGGCCTTCGAGGGGTGCCTCGAGCTGAGCCCCGAGAACCCGACCTGCGCCTTCTACCTCGCGTGCGTCGAGGCCCGCGCGGGCATGCCCGACGCGGCGCTCGAGTGGCTCGAGCGCGCGGTCCTGTGGGGCTACGCGGACGCGGAGGTGGCGCTCTTCGACCCGGATCTCGCGGCGCTGCGCGGCGCGCGCTTCGCGGAGCTCGCCGAGCGCATGCGCGCGGCGCCGCGCGAGGGCTCGGGGCCCGGCGTCCCGGAGATCGTCGACCCCTTCGAGCGCGGCGGTGGCCTTCGGCCGGACGGCACGCGCTGCGTCTCGATGGGCGCACGATCGGCGCACCTCTGGCACGTGCCGTCGGGCGAGCTCGTCGCGTCCTTGAGCGGCGGTCAGGACCTCAGGGATCTGCATTTCAGCCCCGACGGGCGCTGGGTGGGTGGCCGGGCGGACGGCGGGATCCGGCTCTGGGACGCGTCGAACGGCGCGTTCGGCCACTTCGTGCCCGGTGCCGAGCGCGAGCGCGAGCGCGAAACTGCGTCGTTGTCGCCGGCGAGCTGGAGCGCGAGCGGACGCAATCTGGTCGTCGCGGACCTCGGGGAGGGCGAGCGGGCGGAGGCGATCGACCTCGGGTACGGAGCGCCCTTCGTCCGCCCGCTCGAACGTCCGGGAGTGCGCGAGGTGCTCGCGCTCCCCAGCCCCGACGGGACGCGCGCGCTCACGGTCGGCGCGGCGCTCCCCGGCGAGCCTTCGCAGGTCGAGAGCCGCGCAGCGCTCTGGCACCTCGAGAGCGGGGCCCAGACGCTGGACGTGCGCCTCGCCGCGCAGGATGCAGAGGGCGCGCGGGCCGCGTTCCATCCGGACGGGCGCTGGGCGGGCGTGCTCCTCGCCGGGAGCCCGCGAGTCTTCGTGATCGACGTCGACGCCGAGGAGGCCGCGCGGGTCCTCGAGAGCACGAGCGATCTGCGACGCCTGTGCTTCGTCCCCGGCACGCCGTCGCTGCTCGTCACGTCCGACCGCTTCGGGAAGCTCGCGTGGTGGAACGTCGAGACCGGCGAGCTCGAGCGCGAGGTGCAGGCGCACGACCGCGCGCTCGAGCGCCTCGAGGTCGACGCGGCGGGCAGGCTCCTGTCGACGGCCGCCAAGGGCGCGCTGCGCCTCTGGAGCGCGCGCGAGGGCGAGCGGCTGTGGCAGCTCGACGAAGCCGGGACCGGGCCAGCGAGCAGCGCGCTCTCGCCCGACGGGCGCTGGGTCGCGCTCGGGGCGGAGATCCTCGACGCCGGGAGCGGCGCGCGGGTCGGGCACCTCGCGTGCCCCGCACGGATCACCGCGGGCGCCTTCGACGAGGGCTGCCGGCTCCTGATCGCCTGTGACGACGGGGTCGCGCGCGTGCTCGACCTCGGGGAGGGCGCGCAGATCTCGGAGCTGCGCCACGGCTCCCCGGTGACCGCGGTCGACGTGCGCGGAACGCGCGCCGCGACGCTCGCGCTCGACGGGAGCGCCCTGCTCTGGGAGCTGGGGCGGGGGACGGCGCTCGCGCGCTTGCGCGCCTTCGACGAGCCCGCGTCGCGCGATCTCGGAGAGGTCGCGTTCGACCCCGCGGGGGCGCGGCTGCTCGCCCGGCGCTCCGGGGAGGCGTCGCTCTGGCACGCGGAGACCGGCGAGCGCCTGGCCCTGCTCGGGTTCGAGGGGCTGCACGTCGCCGCCGCGGCGTGGAGTCCCGACGGCACCCGCGTCGCGACGGCCGGCTGGACGCGGGAGGACGGCGCGCAGCGCGGGCACGTCGCGCTCTGGAGCGCGGCGACCGGAACGCTCGAGCTCGAGCTCGAGAGCGAAGGAGCGGCGGCGTACGCCGTCGCCTTCGATCCGGCCGGGCCGCTCGTCGCCGCGGGCGGCGCGGACGGATTCGCGTGCTTGTGGGACGCGCGCACGGGCGTTCTCGAGCGCGAGCTCGAGCACAGCGACGTCCTCGGCGAGGCGGGCGTGCACGAGCTGGTCTTCGCCCCTGCTCGCCGCGCGGAGCACGGGGAACCGGGGGAACCGGGGGGGATCCTGCTCGCGGGGCTGGGCCCCCTCGGACAGGTCTGGTGCTGGGACCTGGCGACCGGCGAGTCGCGCTGGCAGCGCCCGCTGGGCGGCGGGCGCGGCGATCCGGCGCGCGTGCGCCTCGGGTGCGACGGACCGCGCACGTACGTCAGCGGGCCGGGGACCGGGTTCACGGGCGCCCTGGAGACGCTCACGGGGAATCCGGTCGCGTTCCTGGAGCGGGACGGGCCGTACTCCGCGCTGCTCTCCCCCGACGGGCGCTTCGTCGCGACGCTCGACGCGCGCCGGGTGAACGTGTACGACGCGGGGACCCTCGAGCCGCTCTGCGAGTGGACAGTGGCCTGGGAGAGCGCCGGGCTCGTGCGGACCGCCGCGGGCTACTACGCGGGACCGGACCGCACGGCGCGCCTCACCTGCTTCCCGGGCGCGTCGCTCGAACGCTACGCGGCCGCGCGCCTGGACCCCAAGCGCGTGCGGGCGATCCTGTGCGGAGTCCCGGTGGCTCCCGTGGCGCGGCGCTTCCCCATCGGGCTGCAGCTCGCGGCCGAGGAGTTCGCGGCGCGGCCGGGCGAGCCGCCGCGGATCCGTGGAAGCGTCACGAACGTCGAGGAGCTCCTCGGGTTCCAGCTGCGTGAGGATTCCAACTCTTGCTTCCTTCGAGCGGACGGCGAACGGGTGCGACTGTCGGGCCGCGCGGGGGAGTTCGAGCTGGACTGGCCGCCCGCCGGCCCCGGGCGCGGCGCGCGCGCCGTCTGGCTCCGCGCGCTGGACCGCCACGGGCTGGCGAGCGCCGCGCTGCCCCTGACCGTCGTCCGGCCATGAGACTACAATCGGGGCGGCTGCGGATCACCCGGGCGAGGCACCATCCGTCTTGAAGCTCCTTCTCGTCGACGATGACCCCGACGTGCGCGAATACGTCGGGGAGAAGCTCGCGTCCTTCGGAATCGACACCGCGCTCGCGAAGAGCTCGGTGGAGGCGCGGGAGTTCCTGGACGGCAACGCGGGGCGCGCGTTCGACCTCATCCTGCTCGACGTCGGGATGCCGGACGAGTCGGGCTGGGACTTCCTCAGCCGCCTGCGCCAGGATGGCGACGAGACGCCCGTGATCTTCCTCAGCGCGCACCAGTCGGTCGAGGAGCGCGTCAAGGGCCTGCAGCTGGGGGCCGACGACTACGTCGGCAAGCCCTTCGACGCGACCGAGCTCGAAGCGCGGATCCAGGCGGTGCTGCGCCGCCGTCGCTCGTTCCCGACGCTGCAGGGCGGCGGGCTCTGGATCGACCTCGCGCGGCGCTCGGTCGAGCTGCACGGCGAGCGCGTCGAGGTGAGCCCGCGCGAGTTCGAGCTGCTGGTGGCGCTGGTCGAGGCCGCGGGCGAGGTGCTCTCGCGCTCCGAGCTCCTGCGCAAGGTGTGGGCGATGGAGTTCGACCCGGGGACCAACATCCTCGAGGTCCAGATCGCGCGCCTGCGGCGCAAGCTCGAGTCCGCGGGGCCACGGATCATCGAGACGGTCGTCGGCCGCGGCTACCGCTTCAACGCCTGATCGCGCGCTCGCTCCGCGCCCGCGCGGAGCGCCGGCGCCGCGCGGAAGAACATCACGTGCTGCCAGGGCAGGTCGTCGAACTCCTCGGCCAGCTCGAAGCCGTTCGCCGCGAGCTCGGCGCGGATCTGCACCTTGCTCATCTTGTGCAGCTCCTTGATGGGGACGGCGGGATCCTCCGCGCGGAACTCGACGAGCACGACGCGCCCGCCGGGGCGGAGGGCGCGGCGCAGCGCCGCGAGCGTCTCCTCGGGGTGGCCGAGCTCGTGGTAGACGTCGACGAGGAGGATCAGGTCGCACGCGGCCGGCGGCAGGCGCGGGTCGTGGGAGAGCGCCTCGATCGTCTCCACGTTCGCGATGCCCGCCGCCGCCGCGCGCTGGCGCAGCATCACCAGCATCTCGGGCTGGATGTCGACCGCCAGCACGCGCCCCGCCGGCCCGACGCGGCGCGCGAGCTCGAGCGTGTGGAAGCCGTTGCCGCAGCCGAAGTCGGCGACGGTCCAGCCCGGGCGGACCGCGAGCGCGTCGAAGAGCCGCGAGGGGCGCTCCTCCTCTTCGCGCGTCTCGCGCAGGAGCCACTCGGCGCCGGACGAGTGCATCGTGCGGGCGATGCGCCGGCCCATGTACTCCTCGAGGGCCGGCGGCGGCGGCGCCTCGATCTCGGAGGCGTCTCGGCGCCGATCGCCGTGGCAGGCGAGCGAGAGAGCGAGCAGCGCCAGGAGCGCCAGAAGCGAGACGGGGCGCGGGGCCATGGGGGCGGCTCGGGCTCGGGCACAGGGGGGTCAGTCGAGGTCGATCCACTCCTCGCCGTAGTCGGCGGAGATCTCCTCGCCGACGGCGATCGTGCGCAGGGCGTAGAGCTCGTCCCCGTCGAACTCGGCGTTCGGGATCCGCGAGTGATTGACGTAGCGCAGCATGTTGCGGCCGTCGATCCCGTAGAGCGCGCCGTCCGGCTCGGTCACCCACAGGACGTGGGTGTCGTCCTCCAGCACGCGCGGGCCGTCGTAGACGCCGAGCAGCTCGCCCTTTCCGATCGGCTGCGTGGCGAAGAGGCCGAGGCCGTGGATCCGGCTGCGGCGGATCACGAGGCGCGCTCGCTGGTTCGGGTCGAGTCCTGAGGGATGGGTGGGTTGCGTCATGCGTGGATGGACCAGAGTCGGGGGGGGGGGGGGGGGGCCGGGGGGGCGGCGGGGGCACCCCCCCCGGGGGCGGGGGCGGCCCGGCGCGCGCCCCGCGGCCCGCCGGGGGGGGGGGGGGGGGGGGCGC
>Ga0302046_10000631_pt1 | contig 34864 bp, 32 predicted proteins | sample RVTome_11_FD_200261 | JGI IMG/M metagenome (GOLD analysis project Ga0302046, IMG submission 200261) | Soil microbial communities from uranium-contaminated site in the Upper Colorado River Basin, Wyoming, United States - RVT147D111 (version 2) ...
GGACACGCCACGGTGGCCGCGGATGTGAGCAGCATGGCCTGGATGGCGCGGGTCTCGTCCCACGAGAACTGGGCGGCCGGCGGGATGCGGCGGTCCTGGGCGCGCCGGTCGCGGCCCAGACGGCGGTCGCGCCCGGTGCGGCGCTCGTGCTCGACGGGCAACTGCAGCACCCGCCGGTCGCTCTGCCGCCGATCCCCGGCACGGCGGTCGCTCGGGTCGCGCCGGTCGGCCAGGAAACCCGGTGGGGGCGATTCGGGTTGGGGGGTCGGTTCGGTCACCATCGTGTGATCTCCGCGCGTCACCGATCATGCATCGCGGACCCCGCCTCCGCCAGACCGGGAAACCCTGAGTGCCGCGGGGCGTAGACACCAGGGACATCGAGGAGCGGATCATGCGATACGGTTCGGGACCGGCGAATCGTGGTGGGCACTGCCCGGCGGCGTCGCGGTGACGCTACGCCGCATCGGGATCGCGGGCGCCGCCGCCGCGGTGCTGCTCGTCGCGAGCGCCGGCGAGGCGTGTGCCCAGCGCGTGCGGCGGAGCCAGCACGGCACGGTGTCGCAAACCGTCGCCGCCACCGAGGTTTCCGTCAGCTACAACCGGCCGGTCGCGCGTGGACGCACGCTCTTCGGGCCAGGCGGCGTCGTTCCGTACGGACGCCCTTGGTGTCCGGGCGCCGACGATGCGACCAGCGTCCAGTTCAGCGACGATGTCGTGATCGAGGGCCAGGAGCTGGCGGCGGGTCGGTACACGCTGTGGGCCATTCCGGACGCGCAGGAATGGGTGGTGATCTTCAGCACGGCGGTCGACGTGTGGCACACCCCGTACCCCGGTGAGGCGCGGGACGCGCTGCGGATTCGGGTGACGCCGACAGCCGGCGAGCACATGGAAGCGATGGCGTATTACTTCCCAGAGGTCGGCCCCGACACCGCGACGCTCCGATTCCATTGGGGAACGGTCGTCGTACCGATTCACCTCCGCGTGGCTTCCTAGCGACCGTTCGCGTTGCGCGGCGTAGCCGCACCCACCATCCTGGCGCCATGATGCGCCTCCCCCACGGGCACCGCGTACTCGTGGTGACCCTGGCCATGGCCACGACGCCCGTGCCGGTGGTCGGCCAGGAGGCCGAGGCACCCTACCTCACGCCCGGTGCCCGCATCAGGGTGTGGTCGCCCGAGCTGTCGTACGGCGTGCTGGTCGGCAGGCTATGGGCGTTCTACGCGGATTCCTTCACCGTACTCGCCGAAGGTCGGCTTCAGGGTCTATCTTATGTCCCGCTTCAGCGGTTCGACGTGAGCCGCGGCCGGCACCCGGCGGTCATCCTCGGGCCGGCCGCCGTGGGGGCGGGCATCGGCGCCCTCCTCGGCCCCGCGTTGATCACGGAGGACCAACGCTGCGACGTCGTAGACGATCCACAATGCGGCTCGGAAACGCCCGACGCCTTGATCGGGGCGGCGGTCGGGGGCATAGCCTTTGCCGTGCTCGCCCGCCTCGTCGCGGGCGAGCGCTGGGTCGAGATCCCACTGGCCCGGCTGCGGCTCGGGCTGGAGACCCGCGCCGCGCGCCGATCGCTCACCCTCGGCTTGGCGCTCCCACTCCGCTGACCACGCACGGTGCCGCCGGCGGGACCTGCATCCATGCCTGACGAGTTCTACCGCGGTCCCGGGTGGTGGTCGCTTCGCCTGGTGCTGGGCGCTGCGCGCCGGCGCGAACTGCGCCAGCTCGTCATGGTCTGGGGAATGTTGACGCTCGCCGCCGTGGGGCTGGCGGTGGTCGAAGCCAGGCTGGGCTGGAGCGGCCTCCCGGTGACGATCGGCAGCGTGCGATTCGGCGTTACCATCTATCCCTCGCTCACCATCGCGATCCTGCTCACCATCTGGCTGGGTCCGGCCTGGGGTATGGTGCCCGCCTACCTCGCCACGCTGGCCTCCGGCCTGTCCGGCGGCATGTCACTCCCGGTCGCAGCCTTGTTCGCGGTCGCGACGCCGCTCGAGCTCGCCATTATCTGGGGCTCGATGGTCACGCTCAACATCCACCCGGATCTCGACCGGTGGCGCGACCTGTGGCGCTACCTCGTGGTCTGCCTGATCGCGGCCACCGCGTCGTCGCTCGCGGTGCTGATCTGGAATCAGACCCAGCGGCTCGACCTGAGTGCGGGGCAACGTGTGTGGGAAGGGTGGGTCATCGGCGACTTCGTCCAGCTCGTCCTCGTGGTGGCCCCGGTCCTCCATTGGTTGGGAACGCCGGCGCGGCGCTGGGTGGACCGGCGCTTCGGCACCCCGCCCAGCCAGACCATCAGCTACCGTCGTGGCGCCGCGCTGGTCGTGCTGCTGTTCGGACTGCTCGGCGCGATGGTGTTCCAGGGCGTGGGCATGCTGATCGATACCCTCCAGCTCGGCGCGTCCGCAACCGACGCCCTGTGGGGATTGGTGCGCGAGATCGGCCTGTTCCTGGGCCTGCTCTACCTCGTCACCCTGCTCACCGCCCTGCTCTTCGGATCGGCGCTGGCTCGCATCAACGAGCGCGAGCGCTCCGAGGGGCTGCGGGACGCGCTGACGGGATGCTACAACCGCCGCGCGTTCCGGGATCTGTTCCAGCGCGAGGCCGAGCGCAGCCGCCGCCTCCAGGAGGGGATCTCGGTGATTTTCTTCGACATCGACCGGTTCAAGGAAGTGAACGATCGGTTCGGGCACGAGGTGGGCGATGAGGTCTTGCGGCACCTCCCGCGCCGGCTCCGCGGCGTGATGCGCGAGCACGACCTGCTGTTCCGCTGGGGCGGGGAAGAGTTCGTGGCGTTGCTCCCCCACACGGGTCCGCACGACGCGCACCACCTGGCGGAACGGATCCGACAGACCGTAGCGCAGACGCCACTCCTGACCGAAGGCGTTCCGCGACCGATCGGTATTACCCTGAGCCTCGGTACCGCCGCGACGGACGTCTACCCCGCCGACCCGGACAGCCTCCTCGCCGAGGCCGACGCCGCATCCTATCGGGCCAAGCACGCCGGCCGGAACCGCGTGGCGAGCAGTGCGGCGGAGGAAGGGGTTAGGGGTTAGCTCCGGAACTGATACGCCAGCTTGAGAAACAGCACGTCACCTACGCGATCCATGCCGGCCAACCGCAGTGCCCGATCCGTACCCAGCGTGAGGCCGTAACCCAAGAACGCGACGGTGCCCGGCGTGGGCTCGAAGGATGCGAGCCAGTCGAGCTGTGCCATCCCCGACTCTCGTGCGCTCGACGGTATGCCGGCCAGCACGAGCCGATCACCGGTGGCTGGATCGGTCAGCGCCGCCAAGCGCGTGGAGCGGTACTCGCCGATGAACCGGAAGAACAGCGCGCGCAAGGGCTGGTACTCGACCTGTAGCCGGGGGATCACCGCCTTGGCAAACTCGGAGCCGTCCCGAGCGCGGGTGATCCGGGAGAGGGTGCCGCGTATTTCGATGCGGATCTTGTCGCTGGGCCGAAGCGCGAGCACGGCCGCCGTCCGCAGCTCGTTCCCCGCGCCCGCCTCGGCGAAAATCGGAACCTCACCGTAGGACAGACCGACGCTCGCGTCGAAGCGCTGAAAGGTGGGCGTGCCCAGATCGATGCCGGCGGTGAAGAGGTCATCCGCCTCCGCCGGCGGATCGAAGGGCTCCAACACCGCGCCCCGATCGACTTCGTAGTCGACGTACTCGGCATCGTCGAACGCGAAGAAGTTGCGCCCGAACTGGCTCTGCACCGACCAGCCGCCGCGGAAGGTGAAGTTGAAGTTCGCGCTTTCCCCGCCTTCGACGGCTCCGGCACTGCCGAAGTCGCGGTGGTGCCACAGCCGGCTGGGGCCGAAGAAGACCGTGATGTTCTCCAACGCCGCGCCCGGCCCACCGTAGGCCGTGAACCGGTTGAACGCGTGCGCGGACACGATGTCGTTCCGCGGGACGAAGCCGGCGAGTGCCTGGAAATCCTCGCCGATTCCGGAGAGCATGTAGTTGAATCCCCACGAGCGGCCCGTGCGGTCGAACTCCACCTTCCAGAGCGGCGAGGCCACGGTTCCCGCGTTCGTGCCGGTCCACGACCCGCCGATCTGCGCCTCGACGAAATAGAGTCGCGCGAACACCAGGCGCGTGTCGCCCGCGACGACGGTGTTGTGGTCGCCGCCCTGGCGCCGGTCGGTGAACGTGAGTCCCGCGAGCGAGTTGGCGCCGAGATCACGCCGCACGCGCGTCACGTTGAACACGGCCTCGTCGGCGTCGAACGCCTCGTCGACGGCGGTGAGGTGCGCCACGCCCCAGGGGCCGAACTTCCCGGTGATCTTGCCCCCGGCGATCGGATCCTCGATCTGGCGGGTGTAGATGAGCTGGTTGGGGGTCCCGAAGAGCTCGATACCCTCCAGGAAGAACGGCCGTTTCTCCGGGAAGAAGAGCGCGAAGCGCTCGTTGACCGTGACCAGACTGACGTCGGACTCGACCTGACTGAAGTCGGGATTCACCGTGGCGTCCAGCGAGAGGCTGGTCAGGCCGACCCGGAGATTGGCGCCCAGACTCGGATCGACCCCGCCACGGTCGAACCGCCCCGTGCCCGGATTGCGCGCGCCCTCCGACATCGCCGTGAGGAAGGGCTGCGCCTCAGTCACGATGCCGCGCTCCAGGTCGTGCAGTCCGATGATACTCCCGGACTGCGCCAGAAAGCTGGCGCTCGCGCGCCTCACGTCGGTCCAGGTGTATTGGTGCCCGGTCCGCGGCACGTCCCGCACGACATTGATGCCCCACCGCTGCTCGGCACGGGCGGGGAACCGGAGGCTCTTGAAGGGAATACGGATTTCCACCTCGTACCCGTCGTCGGTGAGCCTGCCCCGCGACTCGAAGTAGAAGTCCGGATTGCGGTCGAGCGAGCCGCCGGAGAGGTTCCCCGCGCTCACCACCCCACCCTCGCTGCGCACGCCGTCCTCCTGGGCACCCAGCGGATTCACGGTGAAAAAGAACGCGCGCCGCCGGTCGTCGAAGGTGTCGAGGTAGATCGTGACCCGATCGTCGCTCCCCAGGTTGTCGCGATCCGCGACCGTCGCGCGGATCGTGCCGGGGAAGCGATCGCGGGCCACCACGCCGAAATGCATGGCATTCGGCGCGTACCACACCAGGACCTCGGTCTCCTCCTCGGCCGGACGCCCATCGACCGGTTGGAACTGATGGAACCCCGTCAGTCGCACGGCACGGCCCCAGGCCGGCTCCTGCAGGAGCCCGTCGACCACGATCTCCTCCTCGATCCGCGGAACGGCCACGGCAGGCGCGCCGACCCCTCGGACGACGTTGGGCTCCGCGGCCTGCGTCTGGAGCGCGAGGAGCATCAGCAGCATGGCGAATCCGTCTCCTTACCCGATGACCGGCGTGCGAAGCGCGAGCACGGAACGGTAACCGCGCGGCTTCCTCTGGTCAAGAACATCATATACGAGTAGCGCGCTAATTCACGAATATTCTTCGTAGTTTATCTGTATACACCGAATGACTGTCCAGAGATTGCCGCTCGCACCGGTGTGCCCAAGTCGCCAGACGTAGCCGGCCCGCGGCCCCGCCCGTACTTTGGATGCCGTTTAGGCCCGGCTGGTTACCGGCCGCGGTCCTTCGTCTAGTTTAGGATCAGACCCGAGCCATCGGACGCGACCAATGATCAACCTGTTCGACAGCGAGTCGGGCACCCGACTCGGCTCCGTCACTGAAGAGCAGCTCCAGTACTTGATCGACCAGCTGGAGGAGGAGTCCACCAAGGACCAGGATTACTACGTGGACGAACAGACCCTCGACATGCTCGTCGAGGCCGGCGCGGACTCCGCCCTGCTCGACATGCTGCGCGATGCCCTGGGGGAGCGGGACGGCCTCGAGATCCGGTGGGAGCGGGGGTGAGGAGGGACCAGGGACCGGGGACCAGGGACCGGAGCGCTCGACTGCCGCTCGGTATTCGGGTTTGGGCACCGCATTCACCGGACCGCGGGACCACTGGTCCCTGTTCCCCGGTCCCTGGTCCCTGACCTACTCCCGCATCTACGCCGTTATCCGCCGCATCCCGCGGGGCAGGGTGGCGACCTACGGGCAGGTGGCGAAGCTCGCGGGGATTCCCGAGCAGGCTCGACGCGTGGGCTACGCGCTCAGTGCGCTTCCCGACAACGCGACCGTCCCGTGGCATCGCGTGATCAACGCGCGGGGCGAGATCAGCCCTCGGGCCGACCCTGGCCTGGTGGAGCGCATCCAGCGCGCGCTGCTCGAGGCCGAGGGAGTGGAGTTCGACGAGGCGGGGAGGGTGGATCTGGCGCGATATCTGTGGCGGCCGCGACAGCGGCGCGGAACGGGGAAGCGAGAGGGGCGAAGGGCGGGATGAACCGTCCCCTTCCGACTTCCCCGTCAGTCCAGCTCCCCCCTGGTCACGAGATCCCAGTACCCGTGATACCCGCCGTCGTCCGTGGCGTCGCGAAGGAAGACCGCGAGCGGCTGCAGCAACTGGGTGCTGTAGTACCCAGGCACCGTTTGGGGATGCACGATCCCGAGCGTGTTGTGGAACAGGCTGCGCACGATCACCGCGTCGTCCGCCGCGGGGAGGGTCTCCACGTTGCGTGCGAATGCGGGAAAGACGCCGCTCCGGAACAGATAGAACTCGACGTTCGACGTGTAGAACACCGACACGTGTTCGCCGCGCGACGCGATGGCGCGACCGATGGCATCGAGCGCGTGAGGACCCGCGAAGTCCCCGACGACCGGGATGACCAGGTCCCGCCGCTCGAGGGATTGGACCACCTGGAACGCCTCTTCGGTGGCGAGGTAGCTGGCCCGGCGGCCCGACCGGTCGCGCTCGAGCGCGAGATCGCGGTACGTGGGGTAGAAGAACCGGGGCGTGCGGCCGGCGCTGTGGAACCGGAGTGCGAGCCCGGCATGGATGAACTCCCTATGGAACCGATCGATCGTGGCGCTGTCGCGCGGCGTGAGCGGAACGCCGAACGCGGCGATGGTCCGGTCCATGGCAGCCCGCGCCCGCGTCACGCTGTGCGCCGTCGCCGCGGTGCGCTCCAGGTATCCCAACAAGTCGTCCACGTCCCGCGCCGTCCACGTTTCGAGGTCCGCCGGCGCCGGGCGGCCGAAGAGCAGGCAGAGGTATTCCATGCGGTTCCGTGACAGCGTGAACAACGCCTTGAACATCAGGTGCTGTAGCATGTTGTCGCGCCGGACGTCCAGGATGTACGCGACGCTCGGGCGAAGGTGGGCGATGTAAGAGAAGTTCTGCTCCGGCCCCACACCGATGTAGGCGCCGCCCGATACGCCTCGGTCACGGAGCTGGTCCAGGACGTGCAGGTACGAGGCCTCGTTCGAGATCAGGTTGTCCGTATCGAAGGCCCCGCCGGGTTCCGATAGGCGGGCGATCTCCAGGGCGAAGGCGGAGTCGGCGCTCACCTTCTGCGCGGCCCGGCCGCCGCAGCTCGCGGCGAGGGCGGTCAGCACGAGGCAGGCAACGTGGAAGGCGGGGAGCGCGACAAAATGTCGGGGCATGCGACGATTGTAGGGCGCGGACACTCTCCGTGCTACCCCGCGCCGCTTGTCCCGTGCCCGCACCAGCTCGGACGCGTTTGGCGATGCGACTGCGCCCCGTTGCATCGCCGCGACGGCGCCGCCTCCGCGGCGCGGAATCGACACTCGCGTCGTTCGGCCGAGTCGTACATCTTTGAGTCGCGATGCGCCCCCAACGATGACCGATACACGGAAGCCGACCGTTCCGCTCCTCGAGGTCCGGATCGCCGGGATCTCCGACGTCGCGGAGTTCGCCGAGCCGTTCCGCATCGGCCGCGCGGCGGACAACGACGTCGTGGTCGAGGATACGTCGGTGAGCCAGTACCACGCCGAGGTGGTGCCCGACGATGGGGCGTGGTTGGTGCGCGACCTCGGCAGCACCAATGGCGTGATCGTCGGCGGCAGGCGGGTGGACCAGCACCGAATCGACGGCGCAACCGCAATCCGGTTGGGCGCCGACGGGCCCACGCTGGTGCTGTACCCGCCCGGGTCCGGGCGCCGCACGGTGGAGGCGGGCGCCGAGGACGCCACCGAGGCGGAGATCGCCGAGCGGTACTTCGGCAACCGACCCACCGAGCAGATGGGCCGCCACACGCGGATGGTGCGGCAGGCGTTCAAGCGGGAGCAGGAGCGCCGTGTCCAGAAGTACGCGTTTCTCCTCCTGATCCTCGCGGTGCTGGTCGCCGCTGCCGGGGGCTACGCGTTCATCAAGCACCAGCAGGTGGAGCAGCAGCGCGCGATCACGGCGGACCTGTTCTACGCCATGAAGACGCTCGACCTGCAGGTTGCCAGCCTCCCGCTCGACGACGATCAGCGGCAGCAGTACCGCGCCCAGCGCGCCAATCTCGAGCAGCGCTACCTCGACAATCTCGAGGAGCTGGGCGTGTACTCCGAGGCAACACCCGAGGCCGTACGGCTCGTCTATCGAGTGGTGCACCGGCTGGGCGAGTCGGAGGTCAACGTGCCGAAGGCGTTCGTCGACGAGGTCCAGCGTTACCTGGAGCGCTGGAAGCGGACGCCTCAGCTGGCGGAGGCAATCACCCGCGCGGAGGCCGCGGGCTACGGCCGGCGCGTGACGGAGATCCTGCTCGCCCACGATCTGCCGCCCGAGTTCCTCTACCTGGCCCTTCAGGAGAGCAACTTCAAGCTCGACGCCGTTGGACCACAGACGCGATTCGGGATCGCCAAAGGGATGTGGCAGCTGATCCCCGGGACCGCCCGCGAGTACGGTCTCCAGACCGGCCCGCTGGTGGGGGTACGACGCTTCGACCCCCGAGACGAGCGCCACGACTTCGAGATGGCCACGCGCGCGGCGGCGGAGTACCTCCGGGACATCTACACCACCGACGCCCAGGCATCGGGGCTGTTGGTCATCGCGTCGTACAACTGGGGCCAGACGCGCGTGCTGCGCCTCATCCGCACGCTCCCCGAGAACCCCCGCGAGCGGAACTACTGGAACATCCTCACCAAGTACCGCGACGACATTCCGGACGAAACGTACGACTACGTGCTGCGAATCGTCTCGGCGGCGGTGATCGGCGAGAACCCCGCGTTGTTCGGGTTCGACTTCGCCGCCCCGCTCCGCCATCGCGACGAGATCGTGGAATCCATCGCCGCCCCTCCCACCACGGGACCGTAGGTCGTGCCGTTCACGACGCTGATCGCCCCGGGGGAGCTCCGTCCGCATATCGACGATCCCGACTGGGCAGTGGTGGATTGCCGGTTCACGCTCGGGCAACCCGAGCGTGGACGGTGGGCGTACGCGGCTGCGCACATTCCCGGCGCCGTGTACGCGCACCTCGAGGAGGACCTGTCCGGTACGATCGTCCCCGGGCGAACCGGCCGGCATCCGCTGCCCCCGATCGGGCCGTTCGCCGCGTGGCTGTCCGCGTGGGGCATCGACGAGCGTGTCCAGGTCGTCACGTACGACGACGTGGGCGGGGCGATTGCGGCTCGGCTATGGTGGATGCTCCGGTGGGTCGGTCACGACGCGGTAGCCGTGCTCGACGGGGGGTGGCCGGCGTGGGAGGCCGCGGAATTCCCCGTGGCCGCGGCCCCGGCGTCCCGCTCCCCGCGCCGCTTCTCGCCCCGTCCGCGCCACGACCTCGCGGTAGACGTGCACGTCGTGGAACGCGCGCGGCGCGACCCAGGCTGGCGCCTGGCGGACGCACGCGCCGCCCCCCGCTTCCGCGGCGAGGACGAGACCATCGACCCGGTGGCCGGGCACATCCCCGGTGCGCTCCCGGTGCCGTTCGCCGACAACCTCGATCCCAGTGGGCGGTTCCGGCCGCGCGACGAGCTCCGCGTCCGCCTCACCAACGCTCTCGGTCACACCCCCGCCGAACGCACGGTATTCTATTGTGGCTCAGGCGTCACGGCGGCGCACGACGTCCTGGCGATGGTGCACGCGGGGCTTGGCGAGCCCCGGCTCTACCCCGGATCGTGGAGCGAGTGGATCACCGATCCGCGGCGGCCAGTGGCTCGGGGCTCGGAGCTCGGCGGGTAGCAGCCGTTTCCGCCGTGACCCGTGGCGACACGCGCACGCTCACGGGTATCCCCTGCCGCACGCTTTCCGTCACGATGCAGAAATCATCGAAGATCTCGAGGCACCGTCCGATACGCGCCCGCGCGTCGGAGGCGAGGTCGGGCGACAGCTCCACGACGAGTTCGCCGATCCGGAAACGCCCGCGCTCGTTGCGCTCGATCCGTCCGCGGACGGTCGTCGTCATCGCGCCCACCTCGACGCGAGCCTTCTGGAGGCAGAACAGCAGACTGGCGCTCAGGCAATGCCCCACCGCCGCGCCGAGCATGCGGGCGGGATTCGGACCACGCCCCTCACCGAGCGGTGGCAGCTCGTCGAGCGTGAGCGGCGGTAGGCCGCCCTGGTCGAAGGTCACCGAGAACCCGAACGCGTCGTCGCGCTCCAGCCGCAGGTCGAACCACTTCTCGTCCATTCCGCCCTCCCAACGAGATCAGCCCGCGAAGCCTTTGCGACTCCGCGGACTGATCATGGCGCGGCGTTCATGAAGGACCGATGAACGCTACGTGTGGGGATGGGTCATCTTTGCCGGCTGCACCACCTCGTCGAACTCACGCTCCGTCAGGTATCCCAATGCCAGTGCCGCCTCTTTGAGGGTCGTCCCCTCCTGGCTCGCCTTCTTGGCAATCTCGGCGGCCTTGTCGTACCCGATGATCGGCGTGAGCGCAGTCACGAGCATCAGCGACCGGCGTACCAGCTCCGCAATCCGCTCCTCGTTGGCCTGGAGTCCCTCCACCAGATGCTGGCGGAACGAGTCGCACGCGTCGCTGAGCAGCAGGGCCGAGCTCACGAAGTTGAAGATCAGCATCGGCTTGAACACGTTCAGCTCGAAATTGCCCTGCGAGCCCGCGAACCCGACACCGGCATCATGGCCGAGCACCTGCGCGGCCACCATCGTCATTGCCTCGCATTGGGTCGGGTTCACTTTGCCGGGCATGATGGACGATCCCGGCTCGTTCTCTGGAAGCCGCAGCTCGCCGAGTCCGGACCGCGGACCGGAGCCCGCCCATCGGATGTCGTTGGCGACCTTCATGAGGGAGCAGGCCAGGACCCGCAACACACCGTGCGCCATCACGAGGGCGTCGTGCGCCGCCAGCTCGGCGAACTTGTTGGGGGCGGGCGTAAAGGGAAGGCCGGTGAGGTCAGCGATATGGCTGCAGCACCGCTCGGAGAACTCGGGTGGCGCATTCAAGCCGGTGCCGACGGCGGTACCCCCGATCGCGAGGCGGTAGAGATCAGGCAGAACCCCCTCCATCCGGCGGAGATCGTCGTCGAGCTGGGCGACGTAGCCAGAGAACTCCTGGCCGAGCGTGAGAGGCACAGCGTCCTGGAGATGCGTCCGGCCGATCTTCACGATGCCGTCGAACGCCGCCTGCTTCCTCGCTAGACTCGCCCGCAGCGCGGCGACCGCTGGAATCACTTGCTCACGCATCAGGCGCGCCGCGGCAACGTGCATCGCCGTCGGAAACGTGTCGTTCGACGACTGCGACATGTTCACGTGGTCGTTGGGATGCACCGGCTCCTTGCTGCCCAGCTCTCCGCCCGCCAGCTCGATGGCCCGGTTCGCGATCACCTCGTTGGCGTTCATGTTAGACTGCGTCCCACTCCCCGTCTGCCACACGTACAGTGGGAAGTGATCGTCCAAGCCACCGTCGATCACCTCATCCGCGGCCTGGGCGACGAGGTCGGCGAGGCGGGCGTCGAGCTTTCCCAGCTCCCGATTCGCCAGCGCGGCCGCCTTCTTCAGGATCCCGAACGCCCGGATCACCTCGATCGGCATCCGGTCGCGTCCGATCGAGAAATAGAGCAAGGAGCGGGCGGTTTGCGCGCCCCAATACCGGTCCGCCGGCACTTCGATCGGCCCCATGCTGTCGCGCTCGGTCCGTGTCCGGGTGGTGCTCGTGGCCATGCGTTCCTCGAAACGGAAGCTCGTGTGAGAAGGTCGTCCTCGCGCCGCCGCCGGCCGGAGGCCGCCGCCGGAGCACTCCTCCCTTCACGCGACCGGCGATCCGTGCATCGCGTCTCCGAAAACTACTATGTCGGTGTCATCGCCACGCGCGGAGGGCGCCGCCCACGCGGGCAGGCCGCCGGGTGGACCTTGGGACGATCATGGCGTCGCGCAAACGTCTGCTCGACAAGGGCTTAACGTCTCACGCGGCGCGAGGAACCGGCCGCGAGCGGTTGGGGTGGAAGGTCTTAGCGGTCCCGCACGCACCGGAAGCCGATCAGGATATGGCGGGACTCCGCCGGACGACCGTGACGAAATGCGCACCGGCACGTGCCGGGCGCATCGTCCCACGAGCAACCCTTGAGCACGGGGCTGCCTCCGGTGAGGCTCGACGAGGTCCATTCGAAGACGTTGCCTGCCAGGTCCAGGACCCCTTCGGGGGTCGCACCCTCGGGATGGGCGGTGACGGGCGCCGTGCCCGTCGCGCCGATCTGTGCCGCGCCGTCGACCCACTCGTCCCCCCACGGTAACAGACGGCCGCTCTCGGGCCCGCGACACGCCGCCTCCCATTCGGACTCGGTGGGCAGCCGTGCATCCCGCCACGAGCAGTACGCCACCGCATCCCGGTGGCTGACGAGCACGACCGGATGGTCGAGGAGCGAGGGATCGGGACGCCGATTGTGCCAGAGAAACGGCAGCACTTCCGGATAGGGATGCGCCAGATACCCCTGCCGCCGGTAGGCCTCCTGCGTGATATACGGCGCGCGCCAGGACTCGGCGCTCACGAAGTTCGCGTACTCGGCCTGGGTAACGGGCGTGCGGTCGATCCAAAACGCGTCGAGTCGGATCCGGTACGGCGACCGCTCCCACGCGTCGTACCAATCGGCGCCGCGCACGGCCGGCGGCGAGAGGGTGTAGCCCAACTCGCGCTCCGCCGAGTCGCTGCCCAGGAAGTACGTACCGGCCGGCACGCGCGCCATGTGCGGCCCGGGGTCGGGCGGGGCGCAGCCGGCGGCCACCGCGATGGCCAGCGCGGCAAGCCACCGGCTCGGCCGTCCACGCCCGTTCCGCGAGCCGCTCATCCGACCGTGGAGTCCGTCATGCCATGCCCGTTTTGCCGTAGCGCTGGATCGCTCCTCGCGACCGTCGCCGCCGGCGCAGGGCTCCTCCTCCTTGCTGGTATCTACGTGGCGGATTTCGGCGAGTAGGTGTTCACGGTCACTCCCGACGGCCGGGTCAGCGTGTTCGCCACCGGGCTGTACGGAGCCGGGCAACGCCATCGATCCTCAAGGCAACCTGTTCCAAACGAACTTCTCGGGCAACTGCGCCTTCCGGATCGAGCCGGACGGCCGACTCGCGGCCTGCAACTGCCGGGGGAACTCGCTGAGCCGGGTGTCGCCGGAAGGAGAAGTTAGCGAGTTGCCAAGCGGGCGACCTGTTCGATTGCCCCAACGGGACCACGCCCGCCGGGCGGCGACCCGTACGTCGTGAACTTCAGCGACGAGGGCCATGCGGCGCTTCCCCGCCGCGCCCGCTACCTTTCCCCGCATGCCCCACCTCGACGCGCTCGTGGACCTGCTGCGCAGCCGGCCCGCCGTCGTGCTCAGCGGCGCCGGATGCTCCACAGACTCGGGCATTCCCGACTACGGCGGTCTCGCCTCGCGACGCCGCAGCGCCACCGTGCAATACCGCCAGTTCGTCGGCGACCCCCGCGTGCGTGCGCGGTACTGGGCGCGCAGCACGGTGGGGTGGCGGCGCGTCGCCGATGCCGCGCCCAACGCCGCCCACAGTGCGCTGGCGGAGCTGGAAGCCTGCGGGGCGGTCTGCGGCGTGATCACGCAAAACGTCGACGGTTTGCATCAGCGCGCGGGTAGCCGGCGCGTCGTCGAGCTGCACGGCTCGCTCGCGCGTGTGCGGTGCCTCGGCTGCGATGCGGTGGTGTCGCGTGCCGGCTTGCAGGAACGCCTGCTCGCGGCGAACCCCACGCTGAGCGGCCGGTGGATACCCGCCGCGCCGGACGGTGACGCCGACCTCGGCGATGACCTCGCCGCCGCCAGTTCGATCCCCGAGTGTGAAACATGCCGCGGCATGCTGAAGCCCGATGTGGTGTTCTTCGGCGAGTGCGTCGCCAAGACGCGACTGGCGGAGGCGTGGGTGGTGTTCGATCAGGGTGCCGCGTTGCTCGTCGTGGGGTCATCGCTGGCCGTGTACTCCGGCTTCCGATTCGTGCTCCGTGCGGTCGAGCGTGGCATCCCGGTGGTCATCGTCAACCTGGGACCGACGCGCGGCGACGAGCACGCCACCCTCAAGGTCGATGAACCCGTGGGGGCCGTGTTGCCCACGCTCTCCCTCGGTTTGGCAAAGCCAGGCGCGATGTCCCGCTCCGCGTGACGCTGCACCTCGCCGCCTTCGGGGCCGGCGTCCTCGCCGGCTTCCTGAACGTGATGGCGGGCGGCGGCTCCCTGATCACCCTCCCCATCCTCCTGTTTCTCGGCTTCCCCGCTGCCCTCGCGAACGGCACCAACCGGGTCGCGATTCTCGTGCAGAACGTGGCGGCCGTGACGAGCTTCCGGCAACAGGGCCTGTCCGACGTTCGGACCGGGCTTCGCCTCGCCGCCGTCACGCTCCCCGGTGCGGTGGTGGGGGCGTTCATTTCGCTCCGCGTTTCCGACGCCACGTTCCGCGTTATCCTGGCGGCCGTCCTGATCGTCGCGGTGGCCGGCCTGCTCCGGCCGCCAGGGCGGACGGCGGATTACGCCGGTCCCGGCACCCCGGGGGTCGCGACCTATCTCGCCCTCGTGGGCGTGGGATTGTACGGCGGGTTCCTGCAGGCGGGCGTGGGCTTTCTCTTCATGGTCGTCCTGCACCGGATGCTGCGGCTCGATCTGGTGCGGACCAACATGTACAAGGTGTTCATCGTGCTGGTGTACACGATCCCCACCCTGACGGTGTTCGTGTGGTCGGGCAACGTGCGCTGGCTGACCGGCTTGGTCCTTGCCGCTGGGAGCGCCGCCGGCGCCGTGATCGCGACGCGGGTCTCGGTTCGGGGCGGCGAGCGATACATCCGGCCGGTGGTGGCGGTGGCGTTGGTGTTGATGGCGGCGCGACTAGTCGTTCAAAGCAGATGATCGGCGATTGCAGATTGCAGATTGCAGATCTGCGATTTGGAGGTAGGGCGGAGATCATGGCCGTCTAGCACGACCCTTGGTTGTGTTGATGCTCTTCACGAACACCGCTATGAGCTCGTCGCACTCGCCAATCAACCGTTCGTCGAGCACGCCCGTAGATAGGCGCTTCGCCAAACGCAGCCAGACGGATGTTTCACGCAGTTCTTTCAGACAGATTTGCAACTTGTGTACGAAATCCCGTCGTGACTCCGCGCTCCTGGCTTCGGCATAGTTCGCCGCTGGCGACGTCGCCGAGCGAACCAATTGTCGCCCGACGTGGAAACCCGCGAGATCCGCCGGCAATCGACGGAGCGACTGACAAATCGCCGCTCCGAAGTCGACGAGCCGTTCCTCGAGCTCAGGGGGAGTGAGTGTCATGACCAGAATCTCGCTTCGGCAGATCAGCGGGGAGCAACCGTTTCGTCGCGCCACGTACCAAAGCGTGGCGTATCAATCTGAAATCGCCAATCTGCAATCTGCAATCTGCAATCGCCCGTTCCGCGCCTCGCGCGGAACGGGCGCTCGCTCCATCTTCCCAAGCGACATGATCGGCATTCCCGACCGCCTCCGTGCCGCCCTGGCCGACCGTTACATGCTCGAGCGCCCGCTCGGCCAGGGCGGCATGGCGACGGTCTATCTCGCGCACGACGTGCGGCATAACCGCAAGGTCGCGGTGAAGGTCCTGCGCCCCGAGTTGGCCGCGGCCATCGGCGCGGAGCGCTTCCTCCGCGAGATCGAGGTCACCGCCAACCTGCAGCACCCGCATATCCTCCCCCTGTTCGATTCGGGCGAGGCGGCCGGCTTCCTCTTTTTTGTCATGCCGTACGTGGAGGACGAGTCGCTGCGGACGCGCCTGGACCGCGACGGAGCGCTGCCGCTTGCCGACGCGATCCGCCTGATGCGCGAGGTGGCCGATGCGCTCGCATACGCCCACGCGCGTGGGATCGTGCACCGCGACATCAAACCGGACAACGTCATGGTCTCCGGACGGCACGCCCTGGTCACCGATTTCGGCGTGGCGCGCGCGGTGAGCGCGGCCGCGGGCTCCGAGGGGTTGACGACGGCCGGGATGGCGGTCGGCACGCCGGTCTACATGGCGCCCGAGCAGGCGACCGGGGACCCCGACATCGACCACCGTGCCGACCTCTACGCGCTCGGCGTGATGGGATATGAGCTGCTGGCCGGCAAGCCGCCGTTCACGGATCGCACGCCGCGCCAGATCTTGGCAGCCCACCTGCACGAGCAGGCCCGCCCCGTGACCGAGCTGCGCACCGACACGCCGTCCGGGCTCGCGGCCGTGGTCACGCGATGCCTGGAGAAGGCGCCCGGCGACCGCTGGCAGCGGGCGGACGACATCGTGGCGCGACTCGAGGCGCTCGAGACCCCGGGCGGGGGTACCGGCGTCGTGCGCGCCATTCGGCGGCGCCCCCGCGCGCTCATCGCTGCCCTACTGGGAGCGGCGGGCGCCGCCGCGCTCCTCGCGCTCGCGCTGCTTCACGGCCCGACCGCGGAACCCGCCGCGTCCTCATCCACCGCCCTCGCCGTGTTTCCGTTCTCGGTGCGGGGCGGGCCGGACGTCCAGTACCTGGGCGAGGGGATCGTCAACTTGTTGGCGACGAGCCTGGACGGCGCTGCGGGGCTGCGCAGCGTGGATCCGCGCGCCCTCATCGCGCGCGTCCACCGCCAGGAGTTGACAGCCATCGCCCCGGACCGCGCGTCCGACATCGCGGAGGAGCTGGGCGCGGGCCTCTACATCCTGGGCGACATCGTGCAGGCGGGCGACCAGATCCACATCGACGCCTCCCTGTACGACCGGCGCCGCGGCGCGCGGCCCGTAGGCCGTGGGACGGCGGACGGTCCGCCGTCCGACGTCCTGGCGATGGTGGATCGATTGGCGGCGCAGTTGCTCGCCTCGGGCATCGCGGCGGAGGAATCGCGCGTCGCGCAGATCGCCGCGGTCACGACCCATTCGCTCTCGGCCCTCAAGAAGTATCTCGAGGGGGAAGGCCTGTTCCGGGCGGGGCACTTCGGCCCCGCGGTCGAGGCCTTCCAGGCCGCCGTGGCCGCCGACAGTCAGTTCGCGCTGGCGTTCTATCGGCTGAGCGTCGCCGCGGAGTGGGCCCTGCGCCCCGACGTGGCGACCGCGGCCGCCGAGGGAGCCGTGCGGCACGCCGAGCGGCTCTCGGAGCACGACCGGCAGCTGCTCGAGGCGCTGCTCACGCAGCGGCGGGGGGAACACCAAGACGCCGAGCAGATGTTCCGCGCCATCATCGCGATCTGGCCGCAGGACGTCGAGGCGTGGCTCCAGTTAGGCGAGGTGCTGTTTCACTACGGGCCGATCCGCGGCGACTCGCTCGAGGCGTCGGCCCCGGTGTTCGCGCGCGTCCTGGCACTCGAGCCGGACAACGTCGCCTCGCTGATCCACCTTCAACGGATCGCCGCCTTCACCGGGGACGCGGTGTCGGTCGACACGCTCGGCCGGCGCATCCTCCAGTTGACCCCGGACGGCGAGCGCAGTGCCGAAGCGGCGGGATTCGTAGCGGCGAGTTCCGGCGACGCCGCCAAGCTTGCCGCGTTCAGGGACGAGATGCAACGCCTTCCCGACATCCGGGTCCCGCAGGCTGTCTTTGGTCCGGCGATCTGGACCGACGCGTTCGCCGATTTCCGACCGCTTTTCGAGGTCGAGACGAGCCCGTCACGATCCAACGAGCTACGCGCGCTCGGGCACGTGCACCTGGCGTATCTCGACGCAATGCGAGGGCGCTGGGAAGCGGCGACTACGGAGCTGGCGAAGGCCGAGGCGCTGGATCACGCAAAAGGATTGGAGCACCGCGCATGGCTCACGCTCCTGCCTTTCGCGCCGATCACGCGCACCGACCTCGAGCACCTGCGCGACGCGCTGGCCGATTGGAACGCCGGCGGCGTGCCGCGCAGCGCGATCCCGAGCGCGCATTTCGCCATCCACAACGACCGGCACGCGGACATCCGGTTGTACCTGCTCGGCCTCGTCCACGCACGGTTGGGCGAAACGGCGCAGGCGGCGGCGCTCGTTCGTCAGCTCGAGCGACCCACCGGGGACGGCGCGACCACCGCACTCCGAACGGGATTCGCACGAAGCATCCAGGCGCAGCTCGCCGAAGCCCGCGGTGACCAGGCGGGCGCCTTGCGCGCCATCGAGCAGATCCGGATCGGGAACTACGAGCCGGCGCTCTTCTCGCCGTTCCTCTCGGGGGCATCCGAGCGGTTTCGGCGTGCGGCGTTGCAGGAGGGGCTCGGGCTCGGTTCCGACGCCACGCGCGGGTATGGCTCGTTCGAGGGGGTCAACTTCTTCAGCCGCGTGTTGGCCGGGCCGGCGCACCTCCGCCTAGGGCGGATTGCCGAGGCGGCCGGACGCGTGACCGAGGCACGGGCCCACTACCAGCGCTTTCTGTTCCTGTGGTCGGACGCCGATCCCGAGTTCCGGCCGCTCATCGAGGAAGCCGAAGCGGCGCTCGTGCGCCTGCGTGGGCGCGAGGGCTGAGACTCAACGAGCGTCTGGCGGCAGATACTCCGCCGGTACCGGCGGCGCGTCGTTCCGGCCGTCGAACATCCACGAGGTGATCCACCACCGCTCGCCGTCGTAGACGAGGTGGATGCTGTTCACCCCCCGCCCGCCGACGGGTCCGTCCTCCGTGGTCTCCCACTCGTACGTGCTCCACACGTGCGTCACGGCGCCGTGGGTTTCGGTCACGCGGTGGATCTCCCGCTCGAAGAACCCCCGCGCGCCGCCCAGCCCGGCGTTGCGCTCGTGGTACTCGGCGAGCGTCATCACGTTGGCCACGAGGCGCCCGTCCGGCCCATCGCCGACGATCACCACCTGCGCCTGAGGGTGGTGGAGCGACCGGTCGCGGGCCCAATCCCTGGGTTGTCCCGCCGGGCCGGACACGACCTCGTAGTACGCCTTGATCACCCCGTCCAGCGTCGCGACGTCCTCCGCCCGCGGGGAGGTCTGGGCCGCCGCGGGGCTCGCCGCCGCCAGCAGCGCTCCCACCGTCCAGGTCCGACGATCGAGCTGCATGGATCATGGCCCTCCCAAAGGGGTTGCGGGTCCCCGGCCTCGCGCGGGGCCCCGTCTTCGTACATCTTAGTGCTCCGGCTCACCGGCCGCCCCATCCCCCGGCGGCCATGCCGGCAGAAGCCCGGGTTGACCCCCTCAGACGGAGAAAGCTCCGGAATGTCGATCTCGACACGTCTCGTTTGCTGCCTCTCCGCCGCGTCATGGTGCTGGGCCGGCCCGCTCGCGGGACAGACCTTCGCCGGCGACGATCCCGTGTTGCAGCGCATATGGGACGAGGGCATGGAGCGGTCGCAGGCGTACCCGCTCGCGCAGGCGCTGTTGGACTCGATCGGCCCCAGGCTGACCGGGACGCCACAGATCGAGGCGGGGAACGCGTGGCTGGTTCACACCTACGCGCGTTGGGGTATTTCGGCGGAGAACGAGCCCTACGGTACGTGGATGCGCTGGCGTCGCGGCCGGACGCATGTGGACCTCGTCTCACCGCGGGTTCGTACCCTCGAGGCCACGCTCCTCGCGTGGAGCGGCGGAACGCGCGGACGGACCGTGCGCGGCGATGTCGTGGTGGTGCCGGACGTCCCGGACTCCGTTGCGTTTCAGGCGTGGCTCGCGGGCGTCCGTGGCAAGTTCGTGGCCGTCTCGTTCCCCGAGCCGACGTGTCGCCCCGACCACGATTGGCGAGAATGGGCGACCGAGGAGACGGTGCGCCGCATGGGCGACGCCCGTGACACGGCCCGGGAGGCATGGACGGGGCGCTTGGAGCGCGCCGGCTTCGAAATCGGCACCTCCGCCGCTGAGCGCCGCGTCGCGGAGCGCCTCGAAGCGGCCGGCGTAGCGGGCGTGGTCACGTCGCGGTGGTCCCGCGGGTGGGGCGTGCAGAAGATCTTCAACGCCGCCACCGAGCGGATCCCCACGCTCGACGCGAGCTGCGAGGACTACGGCCTGCTCGTCCGCCTCGCCGAGAACGGCCAGCACCCCGTCATCGAGGTGTTCGCCGAGAGCGAGTTTCTGGGCGAAGGGCCGGTGTTCAACACCATCGCGCGTGTGCCCGGCACCGAGCACCCGGACGAGTACGTGATGCTGTCCGCGCATTTTGACTCGTGGGATGGCGGCTCGGGCGCCACCGACAACGGGACGGGCACCGTCACGATGCTCGAGGCCATGCGCATCCTGCGCGCCGCTTACCCCAGCCCCAAGCGCACCATCCTCGTAGGCCATTGGGGCGGTGAGGAGCAGGGGCTCAACGGGTCGCGTGCGTTCGTCGCGGACCATCCGGAAGTCGTACAGGGCTTGCAGGCCCTGTTCAATCAGGACAACGGCACGGGGCGCGTGGTGAACATGTCGGCCTCCGGCTTCACCGGCGCGGCCCCCAGCTTGGCCCGCTGGCTCTCCCGCATCCCGAGCGAGATCACCGGACAGATCGAATTCGGGTTTCCGGGCACGCCCTCGGGCGGCGGCACCGATCACGCTTCATTCGTCTGCGGCGGCGCGCCCGGCTTCGGGCTGGGCTCGCTGTCCTGGAACTACGGGACGTACACCTGGCACACCAACCGCGACACGTTCGATAAGATTGCGTTCGACGAAGTGAAGAACAACGCGACCCTCACGGCAATGTTGGTCTACCTCGCCGCCGAGGATCCCGAGCGCGTCTCGCGCGCCCGTCGGGAGGTTCTCCCACCGACGTCGTCGGGCGCCCCGCGCTCGTGGCCGGACTGCGAGCCGGCGAGGCGAAACTGGTCGGAGCGCCGGCCATAGAAGTGCCCGGTGCGGAGAAGGAGCGGTTCACGCAATGATCGAAGAGATTCGCGCGCGCCTCGCGATGGAGATTGACCAGCTGAAGCACGAGCTGCATGTGGTGCTGCCCGACACCTTGCAGAAGGCGCGCGAGCTCGGCGACCTCCGCGAGAACGCCGATTTCCAGGCGGCGATCGAGCGGCAGGGGTTCGTGCATGCCCGGCTCGAGCAGCTGCGGGATCGCATGTCCCGCCTCTCGTCCATCGATTTGAACAAGGTGCCGAGGGACCGTGTTGGCCTCGGCTCGGTGGTTACGGTGCTGGATCTGGACACCACCGAGCAAGAGGTCCTGGAGCTGGTGATCCCCGACGCGATGGACCTCGACAAGGGGCATGTCTCGGTGTCTTCCCCGCTGGGCCGCGCGTTGCTCGAGCTGGCCGTCGGCCAGGAGGCCACGGTGCAGTTGCCGATCGGCCGGCGCCGGCTCAAGGTCGAAACGCTGCGCACCATCCATGAGCACGGTGCGCAGCAGGTCACACCGCCGGCACCGAAGAAGAGAAAAAAGAAACGGAAGTGACGCCACGAGGAAAAGGAACCATGTCCAGCAACCGGTACCAGCGGGAGTACTGGAAGCGTAACCTGACATATGTCGCCGCCCTGCTCGCCATCTGGTTCACGGTTTCCTACGGATTCGGCATCCTCTTCGTCGAGCCGCTGAACCGGATCCGGTTCGGCGGTTTCCAGCTCGGGTTCTGGTTCGCGCAGCAGGGCTCCATTTACGTCTTCGTCGTTCTCATTTTCGTGTACGTCCGGCTGATGAACCGGTTGGACCGCAAGTTCGAGGTCGATGAGCGCGACGAGGACCGTCCGTGAACGTTCCGGCGTGGACGTTCGTGATGGTGTCGGTGTCCTTCGCGCTCTACATCGGCGTAGCCATCTGGGCGCGCGCCCGCTCGACCGGCGACTTCTACGTGGCGGCGGCGCGGGTTCACCCCGTGATCAACGGCATGGCCACCGCCGCCGATTGGATGAGCGCTGCGTCGTTCATCTCGATGGCCGGTCTCATCGCGTTCATGGGGCGGGACGGCTCGGTCTACCTCATGGGCTGGACCGGCGGCTACGTCTTGCTCGCCCTCCTGCTGGCACCCTACCTCCGCAAGTTCGGCAAGTATACCGTCCCGGATTTCGTCGGCGATCGCTACTACTCGCAGGTCGCGCGCGTCGTTGCCGTCGCCTGCGCCTTGTTCGTTTCCTTCACCTACGTCGCCGGGCAGATGCGCGGCGTAGGGATCGTCTTCTCCCGGTTCCTCGGCGTTGACATCACGCACGGCGTCCTGATCGGCATGGGCATCGTTTTCTTCTACGCCGTGTTGGGTGGGATGAAGGGGATCACCTACACACAGGTCGCTCAATACTGCGTGCTCATCTTCGCCTACTTGGTGCCGGCGATCTTCATCTCCATCCTGATGACCGGCGTTCCCATACCTCAATTGGGGTTCGGCGCGGTGTTGACCGACGGCTCCGGCGCGTTCCTGCTCGATCGGCTCGACGGCCTGACGCGGGAGCTGGGGTTCGGCGCGTACACCGATGGGCGCAAGGGCACGCTGGATGTCCTCTTCATCACGGCGGCGCTCATGGTAGGCACCGCGGGGCTGCCGCACGTCATCGTCCGCTTCTATACCGTGCCGAAGGTGCGGCAGGCGCGGAGCTCTGCCGGGTGGGCGCTCCTGTTCATCGCCATCCTCTACACGACCGCACCCGCGGTGGCCGCGTTCGCCCGGACGAATCTCCTGAGCACGATCCCCGACACGCCGTACCGCGACGCCCCGGCGTGGTTCAGCAACTGGGAAGCCACCGGTCTGATCACCTTCGAGGACTTGAACGGCGACGGCCTGATCCAGTACGCCGGCCCCACCTCCACGACGCCCAACGAGCTGACCATCGACCGCGACATCATGGTACTCGCGAATCCGGAGATCGCCCGGCTCCCGGCGTGGGTCGTCGGCCTCGTCGCCGCGGGAGGGCTCGCCGCCGCGCTCTCGACCGCGGCGGGCCTGCTGCTGGTGATCTCGACATCGGTGGCGCACGACCTCCTCAAGCGGGCCATGATCCCATCGATCACGGAGCGCCAGGAGTTGCTCGCCGCCCGGGTCGCCGCCGCGGCCGCCGTCGTGCTCGCGGGTTACTTCGGCATTCACCCCCCGGGGTTCGTGGCCGAAGTCGTGGCGCTCGCGTTCGGCCTCGCGGCCGCGTCGTTCTTTCCGGCGATCATTCTCGGAATCTTCACGACCAGGATGAACACGCAGGGGGCGGTGAGCGGGATGGTGGCGGGACTGGGGTTCACCGCATGGTACATCGCGTACTTCAAGCTGCTGCACCCCGAGCTGAACGTCGCAGAGCACTGGTGGCTCGGTGTGTCGCCGGAAGGGATCGGTACGGTCGGCATGGCGATCAACTTCGCGGTCGCCACCGCCGTCGCCGCCGTGACGCCGCCGCCGCCGCCGGAGGTCCGGCGTTTCGTCGAGGAGATCCGCGTCCCGCGAGGGGCCGGCCCCGGACACGAAGTGTCGTTCTGAGCGAAACGCGGTGGGCGCTCGCGTTCGCGCCTCGGACGCAGCATCTTGGAGCAGGCGGAATCGCACGCGCGTGAATGGAACGTGCCGGACCTGATGATCACCGCCGCGGCTGAGCCGCGCCGACTCGCTGGGGAGACGAGGACATGATCCAGATCCAAGTGGTGCCGCATGACGGGGTGGACGTCTACAAGTTGCTCCGCGCCAAGGTGCTGCACGACGCGGCCACGTGGTACTGGGCCAACAAGGCCAAGACGCGACTGCGCCACCTCCAGTCCGAGGGTCACATCGACGTCGCCAATGCCGGCGGGATCGTCGTCGCCCGCGTCACGCCCAAGACGCCGCGCGACCTCTTCTATCTCGCCGAGAAGTTCATGGGCCGGGTGGTGGCGTGGTTCGAGGACGACCTGGCCGCCATCAACGTGCAGTTCCTCGGCCAGCCCCAAAAAGCGATCCGGTCACGGCCCAAGAAGCAGCGCGCGAAGAAGCGCCGCTAGAGATCTAGAGCGCTCCCTGCTCCCAAGGCCCCCAGATCGCGAACGTGGCGCCGGGGTCGTTCTGGATGTTCAGAAACAGCGTCCCCCCGTCGGGGCTGAACGTGGCGCCCGCGAATTCGGAGTCACTCGCCAGGTTGCTCGCGAAATCGAAGAGCTTCCCCTCCCGCGTGAGGCCGCGCACGTACTGCCGCCCTCTTCCGTCCTCGCACAGGACGATGCCGCCACGCGGGCTGATGCAAACGTTGTCCGGGTAGTCGAGTAGGGCGTCGGACGGCGACTCGAACACGAGCACCATCTCCTCGGCGGCCGGCGTGTAACGCCACACCTGGCCGCACGCCGCGTCACCACCGTCGGTGCACGTGAACCAGATGCTCCCCTCCGCGTACCAGCACCCTTCGACGCGGCTGAAGCGCGCGCCGCGATAGGCCCATCCCTGATCGAAGACGGCCGAGGGGTTCGCGCCCGCGTCCGCCGGGTCCGGATCGGCGATGTCCACCCATGCGACGGACAGGACCACGCCGGGCGTCTGACCCGACGCCAGATCGGCGTTGGGACGGTCGCGCACGGCGAGCATTTGCAGCCGGCCGCCCACAGCAAGGTCGGCCGGCGCGACGGTCGTGTAGGGCCGCTCGGGGAGGAAGCGGTAGAACCCCGCCCGCCCCTGATCCTCGGTCTCGTACACGATCCCCGTCGCCGGGTCCACCGCGACGGCCTCGTGCACGAAACGGCCCATGGCGCGGAGCGGCAGCGGCTCGACCGGGCCCTCCGCGGCGACCGGGACCTCGAAGATGTAGCCGTGCACCGGGGAGGTCCCGCCCGCCCGTTCGGCCACGCTCTCCTCGCACGAGAGCCACGAGCCCCACGGCGTAGGACCCCCGGCGCAGTTACGGTGGGTTCCGCTCAGACTCACGAAGTCGCGCACGACCGCGCGGCTCGCGGGATCGATCTCGAGCGACGTCGTCCCGCCCGCGGTGCGCTCGTCGTACGCGGGCGTCGCGAGCGGTGCGCCCGGCTCGCGCCCGCCCAGCTCATGATTGCGGATGAGCCGGACGTTCCCGTTGGGGAGCGGAAACGCGGCCATGCCGTCGTGCGCGCCGGGCGTGGGAAATCCGTCGGACATGGTGCTGCCGGTCACGCCGAGGCGGCGGTACTCGAATCCCGGTGGGAGCGCCAACTCCGGACCGGCTTCCCGCAACGGACCGTACGCTCCCTCTCCCAAGGCGGCCACGAGCCGGTCAAACCGCCGCGCATCCCGGCAGCCCAAGAGCTGCAGGGCGCCGAAGCCGAGCGCCGCCGTGCCAGCGACTTCGGCGGAGCGCGTGAGGAATCTGCGGCGGCTGAGGCGAGCCATTCGAGGACCTCCGACAGGGGATCGGCGGGTTTACACCCCGGGGTATCGGCCGGGTTCCGCTGCGCGGCGGCCGGCCGGTCGCGCCGCCAGCCGTCACGCAGCATCTTACTGCATACGTACACTCCGTCGCCCCGGGGGATCGATGACATCGAAGAAGGAACACGGCGTCGGCGCGGTCAGCAAGGAATTCGAGCGCTACGACCAGGTGGGCCGGCCGCAGGCGTATCACCTCGCCGAGGGGGCCGCGGACGAAGAGTTCGACGAGCGCTTCGAGATCCGCACGTGCGACATGCGGACGTACCACGAGGGGGACGAAGGCAAGGCCGCGTTCGCCGACCAGCTTGGCCGCGCCATGCAGGAGATCGGGTTCGCGATCCTCGTGGGGCACGGGGTGGACCCCACACTCCACACCGAAGCCCGCGCTCGGGTGATCGACGTCTTCACCCGCCCGTCGCTCGAGCTAAAGCTGCGGTACACCGCGAAGCGCGTCGGCTCCGTCAAGCAGGGATACTTCCCCGTCAAGGAGACGTCCGACATCCACCCCGACCTGGTCGAGGGCTGGGTGTTCTGCCGCCGCGCCTTCGACCTCGGCGAGGATCGGTCCGAGCCGTATCGCGCCGCCGACTTCTGGCCCCTCCCCGACGCCGAGCCCTTCTTCAGGAAGCTGGCGCTGGCGCACGAGCGACTGATCCCGCCCGTCACCCAGAGCATCTTCCGCTACCTCGGCGTCGATCCGCACCACTACGACCGGAAGCTCACACGGACCAACTTCGGTCTGCGCCTCAACTACTACCCGCCCATCACCAACGCCGACGAGCGCTCGGGGGCCGGACGCCTGCTCGGTCACGAGGACGTGGATCTCTTCACGATCCTCCCGGCGCCCGACGTCGAAGGACTGCAGGTCCTGAACAGGGAGAACGGGAAGTGGATCCGGCTCAACGCGCCGCCCGGGTCCATCATCCTGAACACGGGCGACTACATGCAGCGGATCACGAACGACATCCTCCCGTCCACGACGCATCGGGTCAGCAAGCCGCGCGATCCGGCGTTGCGCGGTCGCCCGCGGGTGTCGTTCCCGATGGCGGTGTACGTGTGGGAGGACGAGATGCTCGAGGTGCTCCCCGGGATTCCCAACCCCAAGTATCCGCCGATCAAGGCGATCACGTTCCATACCCGCACGACGTCCAAGTTCTACGGCGACGGCTACGCCGTCGAGGAGGGCGGCACTCTCGGTACGCCGTGAGCGCGGCTGATTATCTCGACGGCACCGGGCGGAACTCGATCCCCCGCACGGGCCGTGGCCGGTACGGGGCCTCGAGCGCCTCCCGCTCGGCGGCCGTCAGGTCGATCTCCACCGCGCGCACCGCGGCGTCGAGGTGCTCCAGCCTGGTGGCCCCGACAATAGGGGCGGTCACCGCCGGGTTGCCGAGCAGCCAGGCGAGCGCCACTTCGGCGGGCGTGACGCCGCGGGCCTGCGACACTCCCCGCAACGCGTCGAGCACGACGGCATCGTTCGAGTCGTCGTAGAGCTGCCCCGTGAACGAATCGCTGCCGGCCCTGACGGTGTCGCGGGCCGGCGCCGGCTGCGCGCGCGCCAGCAGCCCGCGCGCGAGCGGGGACCACGGGATCACGCCCAATCCCGCTGCCGAGCATAGCGGGATCATCTCGCGCTCCTCCTCGCGGTAGAGGAGGTTGTAGTGGTTCTGCATCGAGACGAAGCGGGCCCAACCCCTCCGTTCGGACGCCCCGAGGGCCTGCGCCAGTTGCCAGGCGAAGCCGGAGCTGGCGCCGATGTAGCGCACCTTGCCCTGGCGCACGAGGTGGTCGAGCGCCTCGAGCGTCTCGTCGATGGGCGTGTCGGGATCGAACCGGTGGATCTGATACAGGTCGATGGTCTCTACGCCCAGCCGGCGGAGGCTCGCCTCGCAGGCCTGGTGGACGTGTTTGCGCGAGAGGCCGCCCATGTTGGGGCCGTCGCCCATCGGAAAGAAGACCTTCGTGGCGAGCACGATCTCGTCGCGCCGCGCGTACTCGCGCTGGGCGCGGCCGGTGACTTCCTCGCTCGCGCCGAGGGAGTACATGTCGGCCGTGTCGAAGAAGTTGACGCCGTGCTCGACGGCGCGGCGGAAGAACGGTCGCGCCGCGTCCTCGTCCAGCACCCATGGACGCCACTTCGAGCTGCCGTAGCTCATGCAGCCGAGGCAGATCCGCGAGACGGTGAGGCCGGTGTTGCCGAGTCGGGTGTAGCGCATCGAGTTCCTCGGGACAGCCAAGCTCGTCGCCCGCGGGTGGGATGGCAAGCCTTCCGCCGGCGCCGACCTCGCGCCGGCGGGCCGCGCGCCCCATCTTAGCGGCGCCATGACCGCCCCTCCTCCGTCGCTCGCCGCCGCGCTCGCCGACCGCTACACCATCGAGCGCGCGCTCGGCGAAGGCGGGATGGCCACGGTCTACCTCGCCGAAGACCTCAAGCACCACCGCCGCGTCGCTATCAAGGTCTTGAAGCCGGAGCTGGCCGCCGTGGTGGGCCCCGAGCGGTTTCTCCGCGAGATCGAGATTGCGGCCGGGCTGCGCCACCCGCACATCCTGCCCCTCTACGATTCCGGCGAAGCGGCGGAATTCCTCTATTACGTGATGCCCTACGTGCAGGGCGAGTCCCTGCGCGACCGGTTGAACCGGGAGAAGCAGCTGCCCCTGGACGACGCGTTGCGGACCGCCCGTGAGGTGGCGGACGCGCTGAGCTACGCGCATTCCCGCGGCGTGATCCACCGCGACGTCAAGCCCGAGAACATCATGCTCGAGAGCGGCCACGCCGTGGTGGCCGATTTCGGCATCGCGCGGGCGGTGAGCGCGGCGGGCGGAACGCGGCTCACGGCGACCGGCATGGCGGTGGGGACGCCCGCGTACATGAGCCCCGAGCAGGCGGCGGGCGATCGCGAGCTGGATGGCCGGAGCGACCTCTACGCCCTGGGCTGCGTGCTGTACGAGATGCTGGCGGGCCAGCCGCCGTTCACGGGGCCCACCGTCGAGAGCCTCATCCATCAGCATCTGACCGCCGAGCCGCCGTCGGTCACCGGCATCCGGCCCGCAGTGCCCACGGAGATTGCCGGCGTGCTGCAGCGGGCGCTCGCCAAGAACCCCGCCGACCGCTTCAACCCGGTGGCCCAGTTCTCCGAGGCCCTCTCGACGCCGCGAGCCGCGCCGGTCGGAGCGCGGTCCACCTCCGGCGCGCGCATCGCCGCCGCCGTGATCGTAGTAGGGACGTTGGCGGCGATCGTCGCGTTCGCGGCCGTTCTCACGCGTGGCGATTCCACAGTGACGGTGGGCCGCACGGTGCAGGTCACGCGCGACCCGGGGCTGGAGGTCGATCCGGCGATCTCTCCCGACGGTGCGCTCGTGGCGTACGCGGCGGGCCCGCCCACACGCATGCAGATCTTCGTGCGGCAGGTGAGCGGGGGCCGCGTCATCGCGCTCACGAGCGATTCCAGCCGCAACCATCGCTGGCCGCGCTGGTCGCCCGACGGCGCGCGCATCGCGTATCAGACCGACGACGGGATCGACGTCGTCCCCGCGTTGGGAGGGCAGCCGCAGCCGATCGTGCGGCTCGAGCCACCGCCCGGCGACTGGCGCACCGGCGGATTCGCCCGCCTGTCGGGGTTCGCGTGGTCCCCGGACGGCAGCCGCATCGCCTACGCGAACAGCTTCGTGGAAGCCACCCTGACGATCGTACGGATCGACGGCGGGGAGCCGGCGGATCTCGCGCTCGCGCGCGGTGACGGGGAAGCCGCGTGGGCGGGGATCCACTCGCCGGCCTGGTCCCGCGACGGCAGCCGGCTCGCGGTGGTGTCCGACAACCCGATCTTCGTCTTCGGCGGGGTCTACTTCGGGAACGAGGGCAGCTCGTCGATCTGGATCGTGCCAGTGAACGGAGAACCGCCGGTGCGGGTGACGGACGACCCCTACCTCAACACGAGCCCGCAGTGGGCGCCGGACGGGCGGCACCTCTCTTGGGTTTCCGACCGCGGCGGGAGCCGCGACGTGTATCGCGCGCGCGTGAGCCGGGCGGGATCCCTCGCGGGCGATCCCGTTCGCGTCACGACCGGCGCGGACGCCCACACCATCACGCTCTCCCCGGACGGGACGCGGCTGGCGTACGCGAGCTTCCGGACGCACTCCAACGTTTGGGCCGTTCCCCTACCGAGCGCGGCTCCCATCTCGGGGGATGCCGCACGGGCCGTCACGAGCGGCGTGCAGACGATCGAGAGCGTCGATGTGACCGCCGACGGCGAGCGGTTGGTGTTCGACTCGGACCGCGACGGCAACTTCGAGATCTACACGATGCCGGTCGGGGCGAGCGAGCCGACGCGGCTCACCACGGATCCCGCCGGGGACTACGGCCCCGCGTGGTCCCCCGACGGAAGCCACATCGCCTTTCACTCCCTGCGTCACGGCACGCGTGACGTCTTCACGATGCGCGCCGACGGCTCGGGACTGACCCGGCGCACCGAGGGCCCGTCGCATCAGCTGGACGTCGATTGGTCGCCCGACGGCGGGGCGCTCGTGTTCGAGGTGCTCACGTGGGATCTGCACCTCGGACACTTTTCCGTCTTGACGCTGGACTCGGGCCAATCCCACACGCTCGACGTCGTCGGGGATTTCGCGCGCTGGTCGCCGGCGGGTGACCTGGTGGCGTTTCACGGGCCGGACGGACTGCGGGTGATTTCGCCGTCGGGCGGGGAGTCGCGCCTGATCGCGCCGATCACGGAGGAGTACGGCGAGCCCTTCTACAGCGCCTGGGCTCCCGACGGACGCACGCTCTACTATCTGGCGAAGGGCGACCGGGGGGCCTCGATTCACGCGGTCTCCCCGGCGGGCGGGGCGGCCCGGCTCCTGGTGCGCTTCGACGATCCGTCCCGCCAGCCGACGCGCTACGGGTTCACCACGGACGGGCGCAGGTTCTATCTGACCATGGGATCGCACGAGAGCGACGTGTGGGTCGCAGAGCTGGAGACACGGTGAGCGGGCCGGTGCGACGTTCGAGGCGGTGGGCGGCTTCTACGCGGACGCCGTGAGGCCCGCGGGAGCCAATTGACTAGTCTGACTAGACAAATATTTTTACCGGATGCGCGATAGCTATTCCCTTTACGAAGCCAAGGCCCGTCTCTCCGCCCTCGTGCGTCGAGTGCGCGAGGGCGCCCGGGTCATCATCACGGTCCACGGCGAGCCCGCGGCCGAGCTGCGCCCGATCGAGCCGGAGGGGACAGGTCTGGCCGAGCGTCTCGACCGGCTTGCGCAGCGTGGCGTCGTGGTGCGCCGGAAGGCGGATGCGAACGCGCTCCAGCCGGTCGCGAGGCGGCCGGGGGCGCTCGAGCGGTTCCTCGCCGAGCGGGACTGAATGCCCCTCGCCTACGTCGATACGTCCTGTCTGGTGGCCATCGCGTTTCAGGAGCGCGGCGGCACGGCGCTCAGGCGCCGGCTCGAACGCTTCGACGAACTCCTGGCGTCCACCCTGCTCGAAGCGGAGCTCCGCGCCGCGCTGCTGCGGGAAGGCGTGACGGACGAGCCCCGCCTGCTCGGCGCCGTGTCGTGGGTGGTGCCCGACCGCCCGCTCGGCGCCGAGATCGCGCGTGTGCTCGACGCCGGCTACGTTCGTGGCGCCGATTGCTGGCATCTGGCCACGGCCCTGTACCTGGCCGAGGATCCGGGTGCCTTGTCGTTCGTGACGCTCGACGAGCGACAGGGCGATGTCGCGTCCAAGCTGGGATTCGCATCGTGAGTCGGGTGACGATCACCGAACGACCGTCCGCGGCCCCCGCCGACTGCACCGGCAGTTGACCATCCCGTACATCGAGGCGTGCCATGGAAGTGATCATCCACAAGGACTACGACGAGCTCAGTCGCGCGGCGGCCCGCATCGTGGTCGACGTGCTCAACGCGAAACCGAACGCGGTGCTCGGCATGGCCACGGGATCCACGCCGCTCGGGCTCTATAAGGAGCTCGTGCGCTTGCACCGAGAGACGAAGCTCGACTTTTCTCACGTCACGACGTTCAATCTCGACGAATACGTCGGCCTCCCCGTCGATCACCCGCAGAGCTACCACCACTTCATGCACGAGCATTTCTTCCAGCACGTCAACATTCCACCCGACAGCATCAACATCCCGTCGGGCTCGACGAGCAACTACCCGGCGTTCTGTGCGTGGTACGAGCAGCGGATTGCCCAGTGCGGCGGCATCGACCTCCAGATCCTGGGCATCGGCTCCGACGGACACATAGCCTTCAACGAGCCGACGAGCTCGTTGAGCTCGCGGACGCGTCTGAAAACGCTCTCCGAACAGACGATCGACGACAATGCACGGTTTTTCGACCGGCGCGAGGACGTTCCCGTGTACGCGATCACCATGGGCGTGGGAACGATTCTGGAAGCCCGCAAGCTCATCTTGCTGGCGAGCGGTGCGGCGAAGGCGCACGCGATCGCCCGCGCCGTGGAGGGACCCGTTACCGGCATGATCACGGCCAGTGCCCTGCAGTTGCACGCGGACGTTACCGTGCTGATCGACGAGCCCGCGGCGAGCGAGCTACAGTTGCGTGATTATTACGAATTCATTTACGCCGCGAAACCCGACGCACCGTCTTCTCGATAGAAACCGGACAGATGGTCACGGATGGGGTTCTTGAGTAATCCTGTGGACCGGCTCGCGAAGGCGCTCGCCGATCGCTACGCGATGGAGCGCGAGCTCGGGCGCGGCGGCATGGCGACCGTCCATCTCGCGCACGACGTTAAGCACGACCGCAAGGTCGCGCTGAAAGTGTTGCGTCCCGACGTCGCCGCCGTGATCGGACCCATGGATCGGCTCGGATTCCCTGCCCGCTGGGCGCCATCGCCGCCGTCGGAATGATGCTGGACTACCTGGGGGAGACCGCGGCGGGCCGGCGCGTGGAGCAGGCGATGGCCCGGCTCTTGTCGAGCGGCGCCGTGCCCTCCGCCGACACGCGCAGCATCTCGACGTCCGACATGGGCGACATGGTGGTGCGGCGCCTGCGGGAGGACGCATGAACGTCGAGGTCGGGCAGCGAGCGTCGCGCTCGCTGACGCTGACGCCCCAGCACGTGGCGACGTTCGCCGAGCTGACGGGCGACCGCAATCCCCTCCACTTCGACGCGGCGTTCGCTGCACGCACCAAGTTCGGACGGCTCGTCGTGCAGGGCGGGCTCACGACGGGACTGCTCCACACGCTCGTCGCTATGGACCTGCCGGGGCCGGGCACCGTGTTCCTGAGCCAGAACTGGAAGTTCACGGCCCCGGTCTACATCGGCGATACGATCACCGCCGACGCCGAGGTCGTGAGCGTCCACCCGAAGAAGCCGGTCACGCAGCTCCGCATCGAGGTGCGCCGGCAGGATGGCACGGTCGTGCTCGAGGGTGAGGCGTGGTGTTATACGTTCCGGGCGGACGGGTGAGGGGAGCGTGGAGCAGGAAGCGTGCAGCGTGCAGGGTGCAGGGTGCAGCGTGCAGTGGATCGGTTCCTCTGCACGCTGCACGCTGCACGCTGCGAAACCGCTTCTAGTTCCCCTGCACGTCCAGCGAACCCTTCCTCACGCATCATGGTGATCAGAACTTGCCTGCGGCGGTACGGAAGCTCGGTGGCGGGTCGGGAAGCGCGCACTGACGATCACGCGGGGGAGCCGGCCGCCGGCGTACGGACTGGTGGTGGTGGGACGACCGACAGCGTGTAGCGGCCGAGACGGGACGCCAAGGGCTAACCGGATGCTGCCGTCCGCCGCTCTAGCTCGTCCAACGCCCGCACAGGCCGTGTGAAAAGTCGCCGTCGGTGAGCGACGATTGCCCCGATCGCTGCGGTGAGGCCGGATCTGGGCAGGAAGGTGCTTGATGGGGCGCTCGGGGGCGGAGGTGCGGTCCTGTAGGCGCTTTCAGGGTTGCTGGAATGCGGAGGGCCCCGGCTAGGCGAGGGCTTCTAGCAGCCGCGGCACGCCAACGATGTTCAGCACCCGCTTGAGATTGTAGGCGAGCACCGTGAGGCTGAACTCGCCCCGAACCTTGCCCAACCCTTTGAGCAGGAAGTAGCCCTGGTCCATCCCGCGCTTCATGGTCCCGAAGGGGTGCTCGGCTAATTCCTTGCGCCGCGCGAACACGGCACGGTCGCGCCGCAGGCGCGCTTCCATGGCCTCCAGCAGGTGCTCGTTCACCCACCGGGTGATCTTCCGCCCGTCCTTATTGCGCGTGCAGCGGGGCTTGAGCGCGCAGCGCCCGCAGGCACTCGTGCGGTAGTTCTTGATCGTGCGACCGAGCTCAAGGGTGGTGGAGCGGTAGGTCAGGAGTTCTCCTGCCGGACAGCGATACGCATCCACGTCGGCGTTGTAGACGAAATCGTCTTTGGTGAACAGGCCCCGCGCTTCATTCGCCGAAGTGAGCGGCCGCGGGACCAGTGGGGTAAGCCCTGCCTCGAGACACGCCTTGATCTCGGCGCCGTGATAGTAGCCCTGGTCGGCCACCACCACCGGCGCCGCCCCTGGCAGCACGCCCTGCGCCGCCGTCGCCATCGGACTGAGTTGATCGCGATCGCCGGCCGCATTCGTGACGTCTTCGGCCACGATGAGCTTGTGCTTGGCGTCCACGGCGGTCTGCACATTGTAGCACACCTCGATCCGCCCTCCGCTCATCATCGGGCGGCTGTCGGCATCGGTCAGCGAGAGGGCCGTCTCCCCGCTCGCCGCCAGCTCCTGCCGCAACGTGTCGTACCGGTCCCTGCGCTGCTGCAAAGTCGCGATCTTCTCCTGGAGCGCCACGGCGCTCGGTGCCTCGGTGCCGGCCTCGGCCGTATCCTGCCGCTCGAGCTCCCGCAGATACCGCGCAATCGTGCGGTCGATGTCCCGCTGCAGCTTCGTGAGGCGAGCCGGCGTGTAGCTCCGCTCCCGGGCATTCACCGCCCGGAACTTGCTCCCGTCGATCGCCAGCAGCTCGCCGCCGAACAGGTCCAGCTGCCGACAGAGCAGGATGAATTCCCGACAGACCCCCTTCAGCGCGCGGGCGTGGTCGCGGCGGAAATCGGCGATCGTCTTGAAGTCCGGGGTCAGTCGCCGCAGCAGCCACATGAGCTCGACGTTCCGGTGCGTCTCCTGTTCCAGCCGTCGGCTGGAGCGGATCCGGTGCAGGTACCCGTAGAGATAGAGCCGCAGCAGGTCGCCGGGGGCATAGCCCGGCCGGCCGGTCGCCGCCGGGACCGCGCGCTGGAACCCCAGCGCGCCGAGATCCAGCTGGGCCACGAAGGCATCGAGGAAGCGAACGGGGTTCTCCGCGCCGACGTAGTCGTCCAGAACTTCGGGGAGGAGCACTGCCTGGGTGCGATCGGGACCGGCGATATAGGCCACGGGCACCGCTCCGAGCAGGGGGAGCACTGGCCAAACGCGGGGACGCACAATATATGGAATGCCCAGGAGTTTTCACACAGGCTCCGC
>Ga0302046_10000632_pt1 | contig 34772 bp, 21 predicted proteins | sample RVTome_11_FD_200261 | JGI IMG/M metagenome (GOLD analysis project Ga0302046, IMG submission 200261) | Soil microbial communities from uranium-contaminated site in the Upper Colorado River Basin, Wyoming, United States - RVT147D111 (version 2) ...
GCGGGATGAGGGGGTGGAGGGTGACGTCATCCATCACGACAGAGTCCGCCTCCTGACGTCGGCGGCTACTTCCTTCCCTTGTGCTCGTAATCGTCCTTGAGATGCCTCGTGGTTCATGGCCCAAGCGTGCCACCCAACGCGTTTGGTGGTGGGGGCTCCCCAGAAACCGAAAGGCCTCCCGCGGAGGCGCGGAGCTCGCTGAGTCAAAACTCGGAGGAAGGGAATCAATCCTGTTCCCTCGGAACTCTCCGCGTTCCCCGCGCCACCGCGCGAGGCAAAAAAGTGCGGTGGCTCGGTTCGTGGCTCCAACTGCGTGCGCCTGTCCTGGGCGTTTCCCTCCTCCCCATGAAACGGGGAATCTCCCGCCAAGCCGCCAAGGAGGACAAGAAGCCCCCTCCCAACCTTTGCGCCTTCGCGCCGTGGCGGGAGAAAAATGTCCGTCGCGGGATGAGGGGGTGGAGGGTGACGTCATCCATCACGACAGAGTCCGCCTCCTGACGTCGGCGGCTACTTCCTTCCCTTGTGCTCGTAATCGTCCTTGAGATGCCTCGTGGTTCATGGCCCAAGCGCGCCTCCCAACGCGTTTGGTGGTGGGGGCTCCCCAGAAACCGAAAGGCCTCCCGCGGAGGCGCGGAGCTCGCTGAATCAAAACTCGGAGGAAGGGAATCAATCCTGTTCCCTTGGAACTCTCCGCGTCCTCCGCGCCACCGCGCGAGGCAAAAAAGTGCGGTGGCTCGTTTGACGGGCTGTTAGAGGAGGCCGTCGAGCTGGCGCCGTTGTTTTTTGGTCGGCCTTCCGAGCCCGCGGGGAAACTGAGCGGCCGGCTGCTGATCAGGGTTGCGAAGTTTGGCGTATTCCTCCTCTGGCGTGAGGTCCTCCAGATAATCCGCGACGAGCCGTGCCCCCACCCGCAGTTCCAGCAGGCTGCGGACGCGGACAAGCCGGCGGATGCGCCCGGTTTGAACCGAGATCAGGTCGCCGACGCGGACGTCGCGGGCGGGCTTGACGCGGCTGCCGTCCATTTTCACGTGTCCGGCCTGGCAGGCTTGCGCCGCGAGGGTACGGGTGCGGAAGAGGCGCACGGCCCAGAGCCATTTGTCGATGCGCACGGAAGGGGGGGACGGCACGCCCCAGAGTAGCCTTCCCTCGGGAAACCGCAATCCTGGGATAGGCCATTGAAGGTTCGCGGGCATGGCTGCTGACAAAGTCGGCGAGTCAAGCGTCTTGGCAAACGGGTGATCCCCCCGTTCCAAGGCTTGCACCCGCCCCGCTCCTCCCAGTAGTTTCGGACGCATGGATTTACGGCAGAAGATTGATCAATCCTTTCCGGCGTGGATGCGCTGGGTGCTTTGGACAGCCGCCCTCTTCAATATGTACTGGGGCGGCAAGCTGCTTTTCCGGGAGGGGACCCACTGGCCATTTGCTTTGTTCCTCCTGGCTCTGGCAGTGGGCTATGTCCTGGCGGGATTCCAACCGCGCAGGCATTGGGGTGTGGTGCTGGTGGGGTTGCTCGCGATGGTGTGCGGCCCCATTGGATGGTTGATGTCCGAGACGCGCGCCGATTTACCCTGGGCCAATGGCTGGCCGATCCTCTTCTACGACGTGATCTGGTGGATCCCCTTCTTTGTCATCGTGCGGAAGGCATCGAAGCCGCGCCCGCCCCGGCAGCGTGAGTTTGGGCGTCGATCCGGCCGGCGGCCTGGAGACGGTCCTCGCTCCAATCGCCCCTCGCGTCCCCAGGAGGATCGTCCCCAGCGATCGTCCGGCGATCGTCCGGGAGGAGGCGGGGGGCCGGGCGGATTTGGGCCCGGGGGTGGTTCAGGGCCGAGGCGTCGCCGACGTCGGCGCGGACCTCGTCGCGAGGGTGGTGATTGGCGCCCGGGTTCCTCCCCTTCCAATCCTCCCCCGCCGTCTGGGCCGGATTCAGGTTCCTAGACTGGAAGCCGCCGGAGTGGTTGGGCGGCCGGGCGTCCCGCGCTGGTCAGGCGGCCTGGGGCAGGGAATTGCGCGCTCGTTCGTTCGGATCTTCTTCAGCCGGCTCCTCTGCGAGGTCAGGCATGATCCTGACCATCTCTTCAAAGCCGGACAACAAGAAGGAGAGGCGGGGATCGCCGGTTTCCACCAGGCGCAGAATGGCCTTTAGGTAGGGGTTGTGGTCGAAGTCGAAGTCCAGGTTGGCGACCATGACCCGGAGAGTGACGTTGTAGCGAATGGCCTGGAGGATGGGTTGTGAGAGATGCATGTCATGGAATCCGCATCCCATGATCAACAGGCTGGTGTTCGGTTGGCGCAGCGCCATCTGGAACCGGGACATGATCTCGAGGAACGGCGGTTCGAGGGAATACTCCAATCGGTCCCGGGTGGGGTAGAACAGGAGCGGGCGGGTGGTTTGCGGATTCTTGACCACGCTCTGGTCGCGGCGTTCCCAATCGACCGAGCCATGGAGCTTGTAGAGGTGGAACAGATTCGGAATGAAGCCGCCGCCCTCGGCGGGATGATCGCGTCGCACCCAGTCGTAGGAGTAGTAGGAGACATCGAACTGCTGCGGCAGGCTGTGGGAGAATCCGTCCATGGTGAGAAACCGGATGTTGGAAGCCGCCTTTTCAAAGCAGAGATCGTAGTTGGTGGTGAAGAGTTTGGTGCGCGGGAGGTGCGTCGGGCGTCGGGCGATGCGGCGGAGAAACGTTTCGTGCGCCGCGAGGGCTTCCTGGCCTTTGAGGAAGCTGCATTGCTGCGCGATGACTTCCTCCGCCTCTTCGAGGAAGGCCTTGACCAGCGGGGTGGACTTGAACCGCTCCGAGATCAAGCACGCGGAGAGGAGACTCTCCACGTTCTCCTCCCCCTTTGCGGGGGTGTAGTTGACGTAGTTGAGGATCTTCTGGAACAGCCCCAGCTCGCGGTTCTCGATGCGGCGACGAATGGCCTTCCACAGGTCCGCCATGGTCGGTGCAATTCGGGGATCCACCTGGGTGCCCTCCACCAGGTTCAGATCCAGGGAGGTGCCGGCCCCACACAGCACCACAAGGTGGTCGGAGGAAAGCATCTCCTTGAAGCCTCGCGTCATTCGTTCCCGAGGCTTCCGGCAGGCTTCTTCCGCCTCTTTGAGAAGGTCCCCGGAGAGATGGGATTGGGGGAGGACGTCGTCCCAGTCCTTGCGAGTTTTCCAATCCTTGAACCGCATGATTGACCTGTTGGCTGGCTTACAAGCCCTGGGGCTGCAGGAGGGGCGGGTTGGCTTGTGGAAAGGCGAGCGGACCCGGCCGAGTCCACCGGCATGAGGATCCGTGCCGCACCCGTTCCACGTAGGGAAAGGTGCCTGCAATCCTGAGCGAAAACATCATGCATTAGGTATCGGCAGTTTGGGGCGCCTATTAACCCTCCTTTTGGCTGCCCAAACGCACTGGTAACCAAGCTCTTTGGGATGCGCACAGCTATGGATTTGGATTGAATATTCCAGAAAAGGTGGTAGAAAGATGCACTCCAAAAGGGGAAATCCATTTTCTGCCGGTCCCAAGCGGTGGAATTCCTCGTGAAGTTTACCCAGTTGGAATGCCACCATGAAGTGTTTCTTGCCCCATACCAAGGGCTTGTGCCCGATTCTTATCCTGATCGGATGGACTGGGATGTCCCATGCCGCCTCGATCGATCTGCAGCAGGCCCGCAACGGGCCTCAGTCCGCCCCCGAGCCGGAGGCGCTCTGGGTCAAAGGGAATCTCGGCACCGCCAATTCCCACTACGTGGAGTCCCACTCCATCCCTTATCGTGCCGTGATCACCGACCTCACGCCAGGTTCTCATCTCCTGGTGATTGAATGGGACACCAAGAGCAAGGGCTATCACGCGATCGACTTCTTAAGTTCCTACCAGCGGTTGCTCCCGCACGACGTCTTTGCCTCCCACAGCACACCCGAAACCATCCTTCCCCTCGCCGAGTTGACCGGGACGTTTTCCGAGCCCATCACGTTTCCCATCCCCCAGCCCGGCGACCTTGGCACGCCGGTGCAGGGACAGCCGATGCTGGGCTTCTCGGTGCTTCCGGTGGAGGAGCGCAGCCTGACCGCGTGGAATGCCACCATCACCAACGCCTACTATGTCATGGAGGAGAGCCTGCAGTTGGATCAGGCCAGCAGCCGGTTGGCCATCGAGTTCGTGACCACGAACAGCACGGTCGTGATGGCCTGGGGTGGGCACATCGCCGCGCAATATGACTGGGGTCTCCGGCAGGGCGCCACGGAGATCAGCGGATCTCCCTATCACATGCGACTTGTGGCCCTGGACGATTCAGTGGGCAACCAGGATCGTTCCCTCGAAGCGGATGACACGCCGGTGCCGCCGCCCTGCAACATTGTCGGCGTCTCCCAGACCTGTTCCGGGTCGCTGCTCACCTATCGTTTGGCCTATCCCTCGACCGCTCCGGAAACCACCTATGCGTGGTCGCTCGCGGGGGACACGGCTGGCGCCACGCTCGTCGGCCCGACCAATGGCGCTTCTGTGGATGTGCAACTGGACGGGGGCGGTGTGGTCACACTGCAGGTGCAGATCACGCTGGGCACCGTGCAGAGCCTTTGTGACTTTGTGATTGATGTCATTCCTCCCACCACGGCCACGCCCTTGGAGAATCAACTGGCCTGCTGGGGGTCCAACGTCCGTTTCGCCACGGAAACCTCGGGACTCGGGCCGTTGGACGTTTCCTGGACTTTCAACGGCGAGCCCCTGGTGGGCGCCACCAACGCGTGGCTTGATCTGGAGGCCGTGACCATCGAGGACGCGGGCCTGTACTGCGTCACAGTCAGCGGACCCTGCGGGGTGGTCTTCCAGTGCGGCCTGCTCGACGTCACCGACCTGCCCGTGGCGACCTGTCCCGAGCCGTTCACGGTGGAATGCCTCGAGGAGGTGCCTCCGCCCGATGCGTCGGGCGTGAGCGTGCAGGGCGGTTACGGCGAGATCACCATCAGCCATCAAGGCGATGTGATCGCCACCAACGGTTGCGAGTATGCGGTCACCCGTTCCTGGCGGGTCGCGGATGCCTGCGGCAATGCGTCCGTCTGCGACCAGACGATCCTCGTCGTGGACACCACGCTTCCTGTTCTGACCTGCCCTCCGGATGTGGTCCTGGAGTTTCCCGCCGATACCACCCCGGAGCAGACCGGATTCGCGACGGCCACGGACGCCTGTCACGGTGCACTGGACATTCGGTTTACAGACGTGGTCACTCAGGACTGCGGCGATGCGATGAACATCGCCCGCACTTGGACGGCGGTGGACGCCTGTGGGAACACCACCCAGTGCGTGCAGTTGATCCGGGTGGTGGACACCACGTCGCCGGAAATCTTCTGTCCGGCCGATATCCTGGTCGAGAGTGGGAGTCATGCCGGCACCCTGGTCACCTTTGAGATCGAAACCAGCGACGCCTCGACCAGCCCGATCGAGGTGGTGGTCGTGCCGCCTTCCGGCACGGTCTTCCCTCTCGGCGTCACGGAAGTGGTGGCCACGGCCACCGACGCCTGCGGCAATTCGCGCCAATGCACGTTCCTCGTGACCGTCGTGGACACCACCCCGCCGGTCCTGGGACCGTGTCCGGCGGACATGATCGTCTCGGAGGCCCCGCCCGGATCCGGCGGGGCCGTCGTGTCATTTGTCCTGCCGTCGGCGACCGACATTGGCGACGAGGCCCCTGTGGTGGACTCGGATCCCGCTTCGGGGAGTGTTCTGCCCGCGGGCTACAACACGATTGTCTGCACCGCCACCGACGCTTCCGGCAACCGGACGAGCTGTTCCTTCACGGTGCAGGTGGTGCCGGAGACCATCGTGGCCACCAGCACCGGAGACAGCGGCCCGGGCTCGCTGCGCCAGGCGCTGACGGACGCCAACGCCGCGCCGGGGATCAACATCATCGCCTTCAACATTCCGGGCGAAGGCCCCTTCGTGATCGAGTTGGAAACGCCGTTGCCGGTTGTCACCGAACCCGCCACCATCGACGGTTCCACCCAGCCGGGATACTTCTTCCGGCCGCTCATTGACGTGGACGGCGGCGCGATGGATCTGGCGGTGGGTCTTCACATTACGGGCGGCGACACGCTCGTGCGCGGCGTGGTGCTTAGCGGGTTCGACGTGGGACTCCGCCTCGATGGGCGCGGTGGCAACGTGATCCAGGGCAACTATATCGGCCTTGATCCCGAAGACATCCTGCCCGCCGGAAACCTGTCGCACGGCATGGTCGTAACCACGGCGGGCAACATCCTCGGCGGCGCGCAGCCTGGTGACGGCAACGTGATCGGCGGCAACCAGGGCGCCGGCCTCGTGCTGGAGGGACCCGATGCCTCCGGGAATGTGGTGCAAGGGAATCGCATCGGCATCGATCCCGATGGTGCGGAGATCGGCAACGGCGAGGAGGGCATTCTGCTTCGGGGCGGCGCCGCGAACAACCTCCTGGGCGGTCCCGATCCCGGGCAGGGCAACCGGATCTCATTCAACGGGGGCGCGGGTGTCGCGCTGGCTTCCGACGCCGGGCAGGGCAACCCCATTCTGGGCAACGCCATCGCCTCCAACGGCGGGTTGGGCATCGACCTGGGGCGGGACGGCGTGACTTCCAATGATCTCCTTGATCCTGATGAGGGCCCCAACCGGCTACAGAACCATCCCGAACTGATCTCCGTGCAGATTCTGCCTGAAGGCACTCGATTGCAGGGGCGGTTGGACAGCTTGGCGGGGCGGAAGTTTGCCCTGGAATTCTTCAGCAGCGCCGAAGCCGACCCGAGCGGGCTTGGGGAAGGGGCTGTGTCCTTTGGATCCCTTGCCATCCAGACGGACGACACGGGACGGGGCCGCTTTGACCTCACGCTGCCCATGCTGGTTTCGCTGGGCGAGGTCGTGACGGCAACGGCCACCGATGAAGCCGGGAACACCTCCGAGTTTTCCGCCGGGTCGCCGGTGCTGCAGGCGCCGGTCATCCTGGAGCATCCGACCGACACCAGCGCCGCCCCTGGCGAGCCCGCCTCCTTCTGCGTGGTGGCCGTCGGCAGTCCGCCCCTGCAGTATCAATGGCGCCAGAACGGTGTGAACATTCCCGGGGCGACCAACGCCTGTTACAGCATTCCATCGACGCAGATCCTGGATGGCGGCGAGTATGCCGTCCTGGTTGGAAACACCGTGGGTTCGGTGATCAGCGTCCCCGCCACCCTTCTCCTCATCCTTCCCGAGCTGCAGGCGGCCGATGATTTCGCCGACCGCACCCTGCTGGTGGGCGTCACGGACGTGTTGTCCGGAAACAACTTCAGGGCGACGCGTGAGCCCGGTGAGCCGCTCCATTTCAACCAGCCAGGGCACCGGTCGGTCTGGTACACCTGGCAAGCCCCGGCGGGCGGCATTGCCGAGATCCGCACCTCGGGCAGCACCTTCGATACGGTCCTGGCGATCTATACCGGGGATGCCTTGACCAACCTGACCATGGTGGCCGGCGACGAGGATAGGGGCGGGTTTTTCACCAGCGGCGTCCGATTCAACGTGGAGAAAGACACGTTCTACCACATAGCCGTCGATGGCCTCGGTGAGGCGGCGGGGCAATACGTCTTTGAACTCAGCTTCGAGGCGACCACCAGTCGGCTGCCGGACATCCTGGAACAGCCGGAGAGCCTGACCGTCACCCTGGGATCGACCGCCGTGTTCATGGTGGCGGCGGAGGAGGGATGCCGTGAAGGCCACCAGAATTGCAAGCACGACAAAGATTCCCCCCCGGGAATTCCTGATGGCGACATTGTCCGCTACCAGTGGCTGTTCAATGGCGAACCCATCCCCACGGAGACCATCCCCATCCTCACCCTGACCAATGTCCAGCCCGAGATGGCGGGCGTTTACAGTGTGCTGGTGAACGTCAACGACCTTACGGTGGAGTCCTTCCCCGTGCTGCTGCAGATCAACACCGGCCTGGTCTTTCAGCCCGCCCTGGCCCAGGACAAGTTTGTCTATGCACTGGGCGCGCGCCCCATCCAGTTGGGCATTCCCCTCTCCCCCGTGCCGCCTGGAGGCGGGGGTGAGAACGGCGGCTCGGCCGGGTCCGTGGTGCGCGGCTTCACCGGGTCGCAGGTCTTCAACACCCGCGGCAGCACCACGGAAAGCGGCGAGGGCCCCATCTGCAACGTGATCGGCGGCGCCTCCCAATACCTCCTCTTTGAATCGGGCGAGGATGGCATGCTCAACATCAGGACCGATGGCAGCACCTTCAACACGGTCCTGTCCGTGTCGGTGATCGACGCGACCTCGACGAACTTCCTGACGGAACTCGGCTGCAATGACGATGCCACCAACAGCATGGGGCAAGGGGTCATGTGGAGCGAGGTGACGGTCCCAGTCACGGCCGGCACCACCAACATCATCCGCATCGACGGCTACCAGGCCGCCACCGGCATCCTCAATCTCACCTACAGCCTGGTCACCTCATCCACCCTCGCCCCGATGGGCGTCACCCAGTCCGGTGCCTATCAGCTGTTGTTGATGGGGCGGCCGGAGGCGATGCGGTTTGAGATTCAGTACACCGAGAACTTCAAGGACTGGGTCCCCCTCCTCCAGGCCGAGGATCCCGATGGCCATTTCGAATACACCGACGACTCCTCCCCAGGCCAGGCGACCCGCTATTACCGCGCCGTGATGCTGCCTTGAGCGGAGGCGTGCCCCACGCGTAGCCGCCGACGTCAGGAGGTGGTTTCCTGTCGTGAACCCCTTCTTCGTCACGTAGCCGCCGACGTCAGGAGGTGGTCCCTGTCGTGAATCCCTTCGTCACGATCGCGCCGGCTGAAGCTGGGACTACGAACCCAATCGCCGACGTCAGGAGGTGGATTCCGCCTCGTGACCTCGGCGGCTACTTGCCGAATTACTTCTCGTCGAGCTCGATCTCGCCCTGCCAGTCTTCGGGGAGCGCTTTGGATCGTAGTTGCGGAAGTTGCTCGAGGTAGTAACGGGACGGCCCGTCGTTGCCCTTGCGATCGAGGGCTTGTCGAAATCCCTTTTCAGCGCCCGCCCAATCCTTCCGGACCAGGCATTGCAGCGCCTCCTCAAACGTCTTCTGCCAGGCCGGGTCGGCCTCCGAGGGTCCGGTCGGTTCGTCGAGCAGTTCGTGCACTTCCACGGGCTTCTGAAATCCCTTCATGCGGAATCGTCCCACCCGCCGGGTGCGCACCTTGTGTTGCACCCTGGCCAGGGTGTCGCCGCTCAGCAGGGTGAGGGTGCCCAGGTATTTGTTCAGGCCTTCAAGGCGGGAGGCGAGGTTGACGTTCTCACCCAGACAGGTGTAATCCACGCGCTGGGTGCTGCCAAAGTTGCCCACGTTGGCCACGCCGGTGTGGATGCCGATCCGCGTGACGAGAGTCCGGCCCTTGTAGGTGGCGGTGGTGTCCTGCTGCCGGCGGAAGAGCAGGGCCGCCTGGCAGGCGCGCAGAGCATGATCATGCTGGGCGTCCGGAGCGTTCCAGAAGGCGAGGATGGCGTCGCCCAGGTACTTGGCCACCGTGCCGTCGGTCTCGTGGATGCAGCCAGAAACCGCCCCTTCGAAATACTGGTTCATCATGTCGGCCAGATCATCCGAGTCCATGCCTTCGCTGAGGGAGGTGAATCCGGCGATGTCCGTGAACAGGATGCTCAGGGTTTCCTTCTGGGCCCCGGGTTGCAGGAGTTGGGGATTGCGGGCGAACTTCTTGACCAGCTTGGGCGGCAGGTAGATGGCTAGCGTCTGCTCGATGAGCCGCTTCTGCACGTAGAGCTGCACGGTGTTGAACAGGACCGACCAGGCCAGGGCCACCAGCACCATGAGCACCAGGATCACCCAGGGAAACCACAGCAGCACGCCCCAGAAGAGGGCGTAGCTCAACGTCGCCATCGCGATCGCGGCCAGGAAGGCCAGACCCACCGCCGGGAAGGGGCGGCACCGGACCAGGCCCCCCCCGATGAGCAGGCCGCCCACTATGAGGATGACCCGTTCCCACCCGAGGGGCAGGCGGCGCAGCCAGTCGCCGCGCAGAAGGTTGAGAAACGACGTGGCCTGCACCTCCACACCCGACACGAAAATGCTGGGGTCGTCCTTGTTGCTGAACAGCGTGTAGGGCGTGCGGTATTCGTCCTTTCGCTCGCCGGAGAACCGCGTGAGGATGCGGGCCCCGACGAACACCACCTTGTCCTTGAACACCCGGTCCGGGACCTGGTCCGGATCAAGCGCGGCATGGTAGCTGACCGAAGGCAGGCAACCCGCCGGTCCGTAGTAGTGCACCCAGCGCTCGGGAGTCGGCTCCGATTCGCCTTGGATGGGTTCAGCCTTCACCGCTTCAGCGGCCGCATAGCTGAGGCTGGGCAGGGCGTAGTCCGAGGACATGGGAAAGCTCGGCGTGTGCAGCCGTATGATCAGGTCCCGGTCCGGGATGACCTCGGCCGAACCGATGCCGGCGGCGACATCACGCACCAAGTCAAACGGCATGGTCACCCGGCTGTCCTTGGCGCTGATGCGGTAGTGGTCGGCGGCAAGGACCACGCTGCCGTTGCGCTGGATGGCTTCCATCAAAAGTTGGTCGCCTTCCGTGTCCTGCGGATTGGGATCGGAGAAGACGATGTCCAGCACCACCGCCCGCGCCTCGGCGTCGGTGAGGCGATGGATCAGGTAGGCGTGGATGGCCCGGTCCCAGGCGGCGTTGTAGGGCTGTTCGAGGATGCGGTGCGATTCCTCGTCGAGATAGATGATCACCGTCTCATCCGCCGGGATTTGGGGGCTGGCCACGGTGAGCAGGTCGTAGCTGAATCGGACCACGCTGCTGCCCCAGGTGAAGTCATGAAGGCAATATCCGCATCCGGCGGCAAGCAGGGCGCCGACCAGCATGCCGATGCGGCGGTTGCGCACTTCGGCGCGGGATGTTTCGGCGTTCAGTCGTGCCATGGGGTCACATTCGAGATCAACGTCGTAGCCGCCGACGTCAGGAGGTGGAACGGCACATGCCTGCCTACTCCATGGTCCGCCTCCTCCTGTCGGCGGCTACGTGGGCTTTCCCTCGCGGCATCGCCGGCGCATCAGAAGAAGAGGCGCAGCCGCGCCACAAAGGTGCGTTCGCGGGGCAATTCCTGGTAGAGGGTCAACGGGTTGAGCCTGTAGTCCTGGTCGAAGATGTTGAGCACGCCGACCGCCGCCTCGATGCGGCGCCGGTAGAAGCGCTGGCCGATGGAGATGTTGTGCTGCCAGAAATCGTCCCCGGGAATGTCGGGGCTGTAGTTCTGGTTGGATTGCTGCGACCAGATCGAGTCCCATTGGCCGAAGAAGCCGCAGGGTTGATAGTAGCGCGCGGAAAGCCAGACCTGGTGCAGGATCGCTTCCTCATCCGAGTTGGAGCCCGGTGCAAGGTCGTAGCGCCGTTCCAGGTCGGCGTCCGTCAGGCGATAGACCGCTCCCACGGAGACGGAGTCGCCCAGGAGTTGGTTGAAGGTGACCAGGAGCGAACGCTCATCGTACTCCAGCGTTTCCTCCATGTTGCCCGAACCGGTCGGAATGGCCGGGAGGGGCGGCTGCAAGTAGGTGAGAAATCCGATGTCGCGCTCGCCTTCCGAGCCCAGCCATTGCCCCTCCAAACCGACAAAGGTGCCGGTGTCGAAGGTGTGGTCGATGCCCGCGCCATAGGTTTCAAACTCCGTGCCCGGCACCAAACCCACGACCGATTCGGGAATCAGGCTCCGAAAGGCCTGATTGAAGCCCGCCACCTGCGTCGGCTCCAGGCGGACGCTGGTGTCAAAGAAGACGCCGCCCAGCGACCGCGTGTAGGCGCCCCGCACGAACGTGGTCTCCTCCGGCTGCCAGATGAATCCCGCCTTGGGCGAGATCTGGTCGTCGGTCGATTCGGACGAGATGATGGGCGAGGTCTCGATGTTGTCGGGGTAATGCAGCCGGTCGTAGGAAACGCCGCCGATGAGGCGCAGCGAATCGAACACCTGGACCTGCTCATAGAGGTAGGCGGTGAAACGGTAGATGTCCGTGTCCACCTCCTGGCTGTTGAAGGTGGGCGTGACCAGGTTGGCCTGGGAAAGGGCGCTCACGGTCGAGTTTTCGCCCTGCTGGTAGCGCAGGCCGGCCGTCAGCGTCTGCCGCGCGGTCTGCCAGATCTGCTGCCCCTCGGCCGACCAGCCATCAAAGTCGCTTTCAAAGTCGCGGGCGACGGTGGAGCGCGGGGGGGTGAGCTGGCCCCCGACGAGCTGCGGCGTTCCGGCGTTGGCGTCCTCGCTCTGGAACGTGTCGTCAAACCACCCCGCCAGGAAGAGCGTGTGCATGCCGGGGGACCATTCGCGGTGGTAACCGGCGAAGAGCAGCGGCTCCTGGGTTTCCTCCCCGCGGAACGTGGTGCTCGGGGCCGTGCCCGGAGCGTTGGCGGTCTGGTTGTAATACTGTGCCACGTCGCCGAACTCCGTGTCGAAATAGGAGGCTTGGAGGAAGACGCTGTCCTTCTCGGTCAGTTCCTGCTTGAGCCGGGCCGTGTAGTGTTGTTGTTCCAGGTCGTTGTTCTGGCGGTAGCCGTTCTCCGTGCGGTAGTAGGCGTCCACGGCGAAGCTCGTGCCCAGGCCGTAGCCGAACCGGTCGGGGTTTGTGCCGTGGGTGTAGCCGTAGATGGAAGCGCGTTGGATCCAGTCGCCGTTGCTCGTGTAATCCGTCCCGGAATAGATGCCCGCCCGGTCCCGGTCGAAGAGGCGCGCGTACTCCTGCTTGGAAACATTCTCGGATAGGTTCCCGCTCCCGACGGGGGCGATCAGGTGGGCCAGCATCAACTCGCTGAACCAGGGCGTCTCGTAGCGGAGGTTGATCAGCTTGGGATCGCGCAGGGCGTCGTAGCTGTTGGCCAGGAAGAGGTGGGCGGAGGCGTTCGCGTAATCGTAGTTCACCGCCCGGCCCGCTTCGCGGACGCTGACATCGAACATGCCGGCGTCGCGGTAGATGCTGGCCTGATTGGCGCTGCGGACGGCTTGGTCTTCATCCAGGAGCTGTTCCGAGCGGAAGAGGCTTCGGTTGTCGTTCTTGCGCTTGGATTCCTGGAGGTCGCGGGCGGCCTGGTTAATCTGGTTCTGTTCCTGGTGGAGCAGGGCCGAATAGAGCCACGGGGTGGGATCATTGGGGTCGAGTTTCTTGGCCAGTTCCAGCTCCTTGCGGGCCAGCTCGGGGTCGCGGCTCTCCTGCCACGCCTTGCCGAGGTAGCTGCGGAGGACGGAACGCTGCGGCTCCAAAGTGGCCGCCACCTGCAGGTCGCTGCGGCCATCCTCGAGGCGACCACCACGGATCCGCACCAGGCCGCGTCCCAGCCAGGCATCACCCAGCCCGTCGTCCAGATCAATCGCCGTTTGGAAGGCCTGGTCGGCTTCCCCGATGCGGTTTTGCGCGCTGAGCAGAAACCCCCGCAGCGCATGGCCCGGCGCGTATTTTGGCGCCAATTCCAGGCCGCGATCCAGGGCTGCACCGGCGGCATCAACCCGTCCGAAGGCAAACTCCATCTCGGCCAGGCGCACCCAGGCAGGACCCCAATCCGGCGCGGCTTGCGTGGCTTGCCGGGCCGCCTCGCGCGCCGCGTCCAGGTCGAGTTGCGCCTGTTCATAATAGGAATGAGCCAGCCAACGGCTGCCATCGGAGGGTGGATCGCCCTGGAAGGACTCCTGACGAACCGCCGCCATCATCTCCTGAAGGGCGAGTCCGCCTGAGGGCAGGGGTCGGATGCCCTCGATCGCCTTGCGGGCCTCCTCCGCCTGTCCGTTGCCAAGCAGCAGGGCAGCGTGGAAGACGCGTTCACCATCACTGGCGGGCTGGCGGTTGGCCGGGTAGCCGTCCAGGGCGGCGCGCAGATCGCCGTTGCGGTAGGCGGACATGGACTCGCTGAGCGCGTCCGATTCGTCCCGGCTCAAGCCGGTGTCGGCGGGGGCGAGCACGACGGGGTAATAGAGCACCCACTGAATCACGTTGATGGCCTCGACCAGCGGTGAACTGGTGGGCGCCACGCCCGGCGCCGCCACCGCCAACTCGCCGCTGGCCACGTCCAGGTCGCCCTGTTCGGTTTGCAGGGCCACCGCGCCATCCAGGAGCGCCAGTTCGGTGCGCCCATCCGGAAGAACCGTGAGGTTGAACTCGGTGCCGCGGATGGCGCCGGAGGCCACGGGCGTCCGGAAGCGGACGTCGCCGGGGCGTTCGCGGTTGAAAAAGTAGGAGCGGCCGGAACGAAAGTTCAGGACCGGCTTGGAAGCTTCCTGCTCGGGCGGCGCGATTTCCATGCTGGTCAGTTCGTCCACGCGAATAACGCTGCGATCCGACCACCGCAAGGTGGCGCGGCTGCGCAGGCCGGTCCGGAGCCGCGTGCCGGGTGGCAGATCCTGGTTGAGCGAGACGGCCTTCCAGTCCGGATCGGCGAACACTTCCACGCTGCCCTCGATCGAGAGTACGACGCAGGTCGGTGCCTGTGCGGCAGGTTCCGGCTCGGCGGCCGCCAAGGGGCGGCCCAGACCGAGAAGGACGCAACCAAGTAGTGCCACGGTTCCGCTTCGCCACAGGCGACGCCACTGCTGGGTAAGGTGCTGGATTGGTGACATGGATGTCGGGCGTTTCTAGCCCGCGAGATCTCCTTTGGAGTGCGTTGGTCGTGTTGAGGCCACCCTGGCTGGCGAATCCCCGCTGGGCTTCCAGCGTTTTTACGCTGATCGGCCTGATTAGCAAGACTTTTCGCGTTGAACCGGGGTCAGACTTGACTAATTGACTATGCACCGGGACCCACACATAGAAGGGCATCCCTTCTCGGCCCGGTGCATAGTCAGTTAGTCAAGTCTGACCCCGGAACACATAGGATCAGGCCGTCATGGCCTGCTCCCGGGCGGGTTGTTTGGACTCCACGTTGCGGTGGGAGTAGTTGGAAGCCTGGAGGCGGCCCTGCACACATTCGCGGCCGTAGGTGATGAGATGATGCGCCACCATCGCGACCTGGAACATGGTTTCCACCTTGCCCCGGGACAATTCCTTAAATGCCATGCGCCAGAACACCGAACGGTAGTCGCTGCGCACGCCTACCCGCCAAAGAATCCGGGCGAAGATGCCCAGACCGCGCCTGAGGTTGCGGGGTGTGGCCTGGCGCCATGGGCGGGTGGGGCCGAGGCGTTGGGGGTAGGTGTGGCGGGCGTTGTAATCATAGCGCGCATAGAGCGCCTTGGGATCGAACACCGCCCGGATCACCCGGCGCCAGTCCTCCACCACTTCCTCGTAGGGGCGCTTGAACTGGATGTTGGAGTCACGATGCGCGCAGTCCGCTTCCGGAAGCAGCCGGTCATCCCGCTTGAGCCGGTCGAACAACGCCGTGTTGGGCAGGGCGTAGAGGATGTTGACCGTCATGATGGGAATGCGGGAGGCCTCGGCAAACTCGATGATGGCCCGGGCGGTTTCCGGCGTGTCGGTGTCCAGCCCCATGATGATGCCGCTGGCCACCTCGATGCCGTACTGGTTGACCTTTTCCACGGCCTCGAGGATCGGGGAACGGAGGTTCTGGCTCTTCTTCATCGCCTTGAGCGCGCCCGGTTCCGGGGTTTCGATGCCGATGAAAATGTTGGTGAAAAAGGCCTCCCGCATCTGGGCGAGGACCTCCTCGTAACGGGCGATGTTGAGTGTGGCCTCGCAGGAGAGGCGCACCTGGAAATCCCATTTCTTCTGCCAGGCGATCAAGTGGGGCATGAGTTCCTGCGTCGCCTTGGGGTTGCCGATGAAATTGTCATCCACAAAGTAGATCGAGACCGCCCCGCCCTCGGCCAGGGTATCCAGTTCGCGAATGATCTGTTCGGGCGTCTTCAGGCGCGGGTTGCGTCCGTAGAGGTTGGGGATGTCGCAGAACTCGCAGGTGAAGGGGCAGCCGCTGGAGAACTGCACGCTCCCCAGCAGGTAATCGAGCACGCGGATCCGGTGGTAGGCCGGCGTGGGGAACTGGTCCAGCGGCAGGCGGTCCACGGTCTGGAACCGCTTCGGCTCGGCCGGACGCCCGGCGTGGCCGTCGATCCACTCGAAGAGCGCGAGCGTGGCATCGCCCGCCTCTCCCAGATGCAGGAGGTCGGCCTCGGGATAGTAGTGGGGGGCGGATGAGACGGACGGGCCGCCCACGGCCGCCGGTTTCCCGGCCGCATGGGCCCGCGCGATGATGTCGTTGATGCAGTCCCGCTGGATGTGCATGCCGGAGGTGAAGACCACGTCGGCCCAGGCGAAGTCCTCCAGCCCGGCGGCCCCGATGTTCTCGTCGATGAACCGGATCTCCCAGGAATGGGGGAGCAGCGCCGCCACCAGCAGAATGCCCTGGGGCGGCATGAACCCCTTCACGTTCATGATGGGAAAGGCGTGGTTGAACGTGCCGAAGGAGTAGCTGAAGCGGGGAAAGACCAGCAGGATGCGCCGCCGTTGGGTGGGTTGGAAGCGGCGGAGCGGATGCTGGCCGGCCTGATCCTGCATGGCCATGGCGGAACTCGGCATGCCGGCGAGCCTAGGCCAGAAGCACCGGACGGGTCGAGAGGGATTTGAGGAAGGGGACTGGAGGAGGTAAGGCCGTTGACAAAGTCCGCGGGTCGAAGCGTTGTCGCCCCTCGACTTGCCGGCTTCATCTTGCTCTTACGCTTACCCTTTACCCAAAAGGAACGACCAACATGTTGTCGTTTTGGCGGGCCCCTCACCCTGACCCTCTCCCGCCTGCGCGGCCGAAGCCGCTACGGCGTGGCGAAGGCCCGGGGGGAGAGGGAACAGCATGCCACCCCGGGGTGAAGGAATCAGGAATTTAGCCTCTCTCCGCGCGGAAGACGACTCTCCCTCTCCCCGCGGGAGAGGGTTGGGGTGAGGGGCCTTTGATAGGGTGCGATGTAGAGTGCTCTGTCCGCCCATGGGTCTCCTTGTGTCGCAACCCGCTGCGCAGCCTTCATTCCCCAGCAGCGTCTGGGAAATGACGTATCCTTACTCCTACTCTGCGGAGGCGAGTAAGAGTTAGCGTAAGAGTAGGAGCAAGAACCTGTGCTGCAGAAGCCCGTGCCGACTTTGTCAACAGTCCTGCTGGAGGAGGTCCCGCCCCAAAAAGATCCGTCGGATGCACAGCCAAACCAGCCCGGTCAGGACCGGTATTCGCGCTTCCGGGTGTAGCCCGGCATCGGCACGGGATACGTCCCGTCGTCGAGCTTCTGCAGCGGCGCCGGGCCGTCCTTGGTGAGCTTCTCCAGGTCGGGGGCGAATTCGTGGTCGCTGTTGTAGATGTCGTCCCAGGTGATGACCTGGCCCGTGTGCGCCGCCATGCGGCCCATCGAGGTCACCATGCTCGCTTCCGCGCCGCGCTTGACCTCGTTGTAGGGCTTGTCATTGCGGATGGCATCGACGAGATCCTCCCACTCGAGGTCGTAGGGGTTCTTCTCCGGCTGGGGATAGGCCCAGAGCATCTTGTCGTTCTCCATGAGCTGGCCGTCGAAGATGCGGCACTCGCCGGGGTGATGCCCGGACTTGGAGACGACGCCCAGGCCCTTGGTGCCATGGACGTAACTGGCGAATCGGTCCACGCAACGGTTCATGGTGCGGCCGTTGAGGAAGAACTTGGACCCGTCATCGAACGTGTATTCCACGGCGTAGGTGTCGAAGTTCTGGTCGATGTAGTCCTCCCGGAAATGCCGGCCGCCCAGCGCCTCCGCCTGGATGGGCCACTTGTTCTTCATCCAGCAGCACTCGTCGATCTGGTGGATGTAGAAGTCGCTGTAAAGCCCGCCGCTGGCCCAGAGGAAGCTGTGGAATCGGCGGACCTGGAACAGCGTCTCGGGGAGCGAACCGTCGTTGGCCTTGGAGAAGCACGATCCGACCGGCGGGTGCATGCGATAGGCGCGCATGGCGAGGATGTCGCCCGCCTGGCCATCCTGGATGCGCTGGAACAACTCCTGCCGCGCCCGGCAATGGCGCACCATCAGGCCCACGCCCACCTTCAGGTTCTTCTTCTTCGCCTCCTCCGCCAGCTCGATCATGCGCCGTGTGGTGGGCCCGTCCACCGTGACCGGCTTCTCCATGAACACGTTCAGGTTCTTCTCAATGGCATACTTGAAATGCACCCAGCGGAAGGCGGGCGGCGTGGTCAGGATGACGATGTCCCCGGGCTTGAGCGCGTCCATCGCCTCCTTGTAGCCCTCGAACCCGATGAACCGCGCCTGCTCCGGCACGTCCACCTTCTCATTGTAACGGCGTTTGAGCCCCCGGTAGCTGTTCTGCAGCTTGTCCTCGAACACATCGGCCATGGCGACCATGTTGATGGGGCCGTTCTGCACGCTCAGCGCATTGGCCGCCGCACCGGTGCCGCGCCCGCCGCAGCCCACCAAGGCGATCTGAAGCGTGTTGTTCTCGGCGGCGTGGACGTGGGGCAGCGCCACGCCGGCCAGAGCGGAGGCGGCCGCCACGCGACCGGTGGTTTTGATGAATTCGCGACGCGAGGTCGGCTTGCTTTGGGGGGCTTCGTTCATAGAGTCGAATCGTGGTTTCAGTGGGAGTTTCCGTCAATCCTGCAGATCGCCGGGAGTCGGCGTTCGACGGAGCCCCCGCCGGCCATGTTCAACCCCCATGACGCAGCCGGGGCAACCGGGCGAGCAACCGGGAGGGGAAATCCGCAGGAAAGGGTTTACAGCGGCTCCGGCCGAGGTAAGTTCCTCCCGCCATGAAAGGTTCCTTGATTGTCCAGGCCCAGACCGACCGCACCGCTTCCCCTGCAGTCGCGGAACCTCTCCACGACAAGCAAAGCGAACGGGATCACCGCGAGCTGCGCATCGACAAGGTGGGGGTGCGCGATCTTCGCTTTCCCATCCAGATCCGCGACAAGGCCCATGTCTTCCAGAACACCGTGGCCACGATCGGCATGTATGTGGACCTGCCCAAGGAGTTCAAGGGCACGCACATGAGCCGGTTTCTCGAAGTGCTCAACGGTTTCGGCAGCCTCTTTCACGTGGAAAGCATCCCCGAGGTTCTGGCCGCCATGCAGAAGAAGCTCAAGGCCAACGCCGCCCACCTGGAGATGGAGTTTCCCTTCTTCCGCGAAAAGGTCGCCCCGGTTTCCAAACGCCAGAGCCTGATGGATTACACCGCCCGCTTCGAGGCCAATGCCCTCGGCTCCGAGATCGACTTCGTCCTTGTCGTCAAGGTGCCGGTCAAGACGCTCTGCCCGTGCTCCAAGGCCATCAGCCGCTACGGGGCCCACAACCAGCGCGGCGAAGTGACGGTGCAGGTCCGCTTCAGCAAGACCGTCTGGATCGAGGACCTGATCGAGGTCGTGGAAGCCTCCGCCAGCAGCCCGCTCTACTCGCTGCTCAAGCGCGAGGACGAAAAGGCGGTCACCGAGCATGCCTACGAAAACCCCGTCTTCGTCGAGGACCTCGTCCGGAACGTCGCCGTCCGACTCAACGCGCATCCCGATGTGACCTGGTTCAAGGTCGAGGCCGAGAACTTCGAGAGCATCCACAACCACAACGCCTACGCCTGCATCGAGAAGGGCTGATGGAATCTCAGATTTGAGATTTGAGATTTGAGATTTGAGATCCGGCGTCAGGGCAGCCGGCGGATGCGCAGGTTGCGGAATTCCACCGGCGATCCCTCCGACTCCAGGCACAGGTAGCCCGTGGCCGGACGGCAGTCGGTTCCCCCGGACACCTCCTCGCCGTTGACCCACAGGCGCACTTCGCCGTTGATGGCCCGCACGTAGTAGTGGTTCCACTCGTTCACCCCCTTGGTCAGGTTCTTTGAGGGAAAACTGCGCTTGCCGTTGGGCGCCACGGGCGGGAAGGGCGTCATCGTCGCCGGCCCGGTCGGGAACACGTCCCCGTGCGAGGTGAACCAGTCGGCCGGCTTGTTGTACTGCTTCTCGTACTGCTCCGCATAGCCCAGGTCCAGCACCTGCACCTCGATCCCGTGCGGCAGGCGGCCCTGGCCTTTCTCCAGTTCCTTGATGGAGGCGTCCGATGCCCAGACAAAGATCCCTGAATTCCCGCCCGCCTTGAGATGACGCCACTCCGCCACCAGCTCAAAGTTCGTGATGGGCTCATGCGTGCGGATGACACCGACCGGTTGGCCGGTGCACTTGGCCACGCCATCCTCCCAGCGCCAGGTGTGGGGATCGCAGTTCACGTTCACGAAATCCGCCTCGCCCAACGCCGTCCATCCCTGTCCCTGCCCGTCCATGAACGCCTTGGGAAGGTCGGCCGCCGGGGCCGGGCAGGGGAGATGCACCAGGACGAGAGCCCACGCCGGGACAATAAGACAAAGCAGGTTGCGCATGGGCGGGATCCTAGCCGGGGAGCAGTCACATGGGAAGAGGGGATGCGGCCCACCTTCCACCTGAATCGACCCCACGCATCGTAGTCGCCGACGCCAGGAGGTGGATCAGTCAATCCTTTGAAAGTTGAGCGTTGAGCGTTGAACGACACGTAGCCACCGCCGTGAGGCGGTGGACCTGGGGGGTGTGAAACGGTGAGTGCAGATTCGGAACCGCCTCCTGACGTCGGCGGCTACATCTATTCGGTTGAACGTTGAGTGTTGAGCGTTGGACTTGAAGTGGAGCAGGACACGTAGCCACCGCCGTGAGGCGGTGGACCTGGGGGGTGTGAAACGGTGAGTGCAGATTTGGAACCGCCTCCTGACGTCGGCGGCTACATCTATTCGGTTGAACGTTGAGCGGTGAGCGTTGAACGTTGACCTCATCCTTACACAGCAACCCTTCCCCCACCGTGTCATGACCGGTACTTGATTTGTATGCGGCTTTGCATGAATGCGCTTCATCGCTGCAGCGCGCGCAGGGGCCTTTTTTCTTGAACCAAACCGATGCGGTCCGGATACTTGAGCGCCTGACATTCGTAGAAGGCTGACGCGTCCCGGAAGGCTGGCCCCCATTGACGCAATCAATTCTTGGCAAAGCAATTCGCAGGGTGATCATCGTTGTTGTTGCGGTGGCAACAGGCTGGCTGCATCCATTTCTTCTCCAAGCCGCGTCCGCGTATTTCACCGCCCCGAACGATCCGGCCGCCAAGGCGGGCACGCATCTGATCGAAAGCGAGGAGGGCAAGGCCCTGCTGCAGTGGCGCTCCTCCGAAGAGAGCCCGGCGGCGGATCTGGAGTTTGAACTTCAATATGCCCCGGCAACGGCGCCCTCCAACTGGGTGACCCGTTACAAGGGCCCCGACCTGGCCACCTCGGTGACCCCAACACCGTCATGCTCGCGCCGGTCTTCGCCCTCGAAAAGGGCCTCTGGGGCATGCTCGCCTATTCCACCGCCAGCTTCGGGCTCTTCCTCTTCGCCCCGCTGGCCCTGCGCATCCGGCGCCTCATGCCCAAGGGGTACACCAGCGGGGACTTCATCCGCCTGCGGTTCGGGCGGACGGCCTGGGTGCTATTTCTCCTCATCACGGTAGTCTATTCGATGGCATGGCTCGTCAGCATGGGCATCGCCGGAGGCAAGCTGCTCGAAACGCTGGCCGGCGTGAAGTTCATCTACGGCATGTCCACCATCCTGGGGGTGTGCGTGTTCTACACGCTGATGGGAGGCATGTACGCCGTGATCGGTACCGACTTCATTCAGAGTGTCATCATCCTCGTCGGTGTCCTGGTCGTGGGGGTGGCCGTGCTGGGGGAGACGGGCATGACCGAGGTCTATCACAAGGTCAAGGTCGAGCAACCGGGCCTGTTCAACATGCTGCTCCCGGCGGCCCTGCTCAGCCTCTTCAACAACATGTTCTTCGGCTTCGGCGAGGTGTTCCACAACAACGTCTGGTGGACGCGGGCCTTCGCCATGCGCGAGAAAGTCGCGCCGCGCGCGTTCCTGCTCTCCGGGTTGCTCTGGTTTCCCATCCCGATCGCGGCCGGGTTCATCGCGTTGTCCGCCGCGCCGCTCGGGATCAACGTCACCGACCCCAACACCGTCGGCCCCCTGGTGGCGGGCGCGCTGCTCGGCAAGCTCGGTGCCATGGTGGTCTTTGTGGTGGTGTTCTGCTCGCTGGCCTCGAGCATCGACAGTCTCCTGGCCGCCACCTCCGACCTTGTCTGCGAGGATGTCTATCGCCGGATGCTGCGCCCCTCGGCGGATGAGCGGACCCTGCGCCGGGCCGCGGGGTGGATCGTCGTCGGGTTGGGCGCGGTCACCTGGCTGATCTGCCGCTACGAATTCAACCTCCTGGAGGTGCTCTTCCTTTCCGGGCCGCTGGTCGCCAGCGCGATCTGGCCCGTTATCTCGGGGCTCTACTGGGAGCGGGCCAACCGGCACGCCGTCGTCCAGGCCATGCTCCTGGGCAGCGGCCTGGGCCTTTGGGCCTACCTCCAGCTTGGCCGGTACACCGCCTGCCTCGTCAGCGCCGCCATCTCCATGACCGTGACCTTCCTTGGCTCGCGCCTCTTTCCGGAGCGCAGCTTTGACTGGAACCAACTCAACGAAGCCCACTCATGAACGAACCCCTCCCCGCCCCCTGGCCTGTCGTCCCGTTCCCGGACTTCATCGTCACCGCCGTCATTCTCGGCGCCCTGGTCCTGACCGGGCTGGGCGCACTCACCCTTGTCTATCTCCTGATCAAGGACCAACGCCAAAACGAAATCTGGTAACACCATGTCCGCTGTGAACCTTCCTCCCAACGATCGCGCCGTCGCCCTGGAACCGCCCCCCCGGGTCCAGCTCTCTGCGGCCCGAACCCACCGGCCTCTTCGAGAGCAACCCGATCAACCTGCGTGTCCTCCGGAGGCTGCGCAACCAGTCCATCCTCTCGGCCAAGCAGTTCTCCCGCGAACAGGTCGTGGAACTCTGCAAGCTGGCCGCCGTGCTGGAGAAGATCGAGATCGCCCCCTACCACCCGCTCTCCGGAAAGATTGCCATCACCGCCTTCTTCGAGGCCAGCACCCGCACACGCGTCTCCTTCGAAAGCTCCGTGCTCCGCCTCGACGGCAAGGTGATCAGCATCCCCGAAGGCCAGCTCACCGGCGCCGCCAAGGGGGAGTCCCTCGCCGATATCGGCGAGATGTTCAATGCCTACGCCGACCTGGTCATCATGCGCCACACCAACACGGATGCCCCCGGGCAGATGCTGCAGAACCTGCGCCTGCCCCTCATCAATGCCGGGAACGGGTCTGGCGAACATCCCACCCAGGCCCTGGCCGACTGGTACGCCTTGCTCAAGTGGAACAACCTGCTGGCCCACACCAACCAGGCAGGGGAGGGACCCCGCCTCAACCTCGGCATCCTCGGCACCCCGGGTTCCATGCGCGCCGTCAAGAGCTTCCTCCTCATCTCACTCCTCTTCAAAACCCACATCCACAAGGTCACCGTCATTTCCGAGATGGCCGACCCGTTCGGCGCCGAACTCAAGGACGACGTCATCAGCGCCGGCATCGATTACGAGGTCACCAACGACATCAAGCGGCACCTCAACCAGTTCGATGTCGTTTACATGAACTCCATCGCCTTCCTCGGGGACAGCTACAAGACGCTCGATTCGCGCTACAAGCTCGACCAGGACAGCAACCTCAAGCCGGGCGCCGTCATCCTCCATCCGCTGGCCCGCAAGGATGAACTCAATCCGTCCCTCGACGACACCCCCCACAACCTTTACTTCTCCCAGGCGCACGGCGCGGTCTATATCCGGCAGGCGCTCCTCATGGCCGTCCTCGGACGCCTCGACCGTCTCCCCACCCAGGTTCCGACCCTCGACTGACACCCCTTCCCCCGACGCATCATGTGTGGCATTGCAGGCTTCTTCAGCGGCCAACCCCTGTCCGGCGACGCCCCCGCCGCCATCCTTGAGGGGATGCTCGACACCCTCCATCACCGCGGCCCCGACGGGCGCGGGCGCTACATCCAGCCCGGGCGCGGCATCGCCATGGGACACACCCGCCTCTCGATCAATGACCTCGAGGGAGGGGACCAGCCCATCGAAAGCCGCGACGGCCGGCTCGTCCTCACCACCAACGGCGAGTTCTACGACTTCAAACGCCACCGCTCAACTCTCATGGCCCGCGGCGACCGGTTCCGGTGCAAGTCCGACGCCGAGATCGCCCTCGGACTCTACCGGCAATACGGACTGGATTTTGTCCGGCATCTGCGCGGCGAATTCGCCTTCACCATCTACGACCCCGACCAACGGCGACTCCTGCTCGTGCGCGACCGGTTCGGCATCCGTCCGCTCTTCTACCGGATCGACCGCAACCTCCTGGTCTATGGCTCGGAGGCCAAGGCCCTGCTCGCCCACCCCGCCGTGCCGCGCCGCCTCTGCCCCCGCGCCGCCCTCAACCAGCTCATGCAGACCATCGTCCCCGGCACCTCCGCGTTCGAGGGCATCCACGGCCTGGAACCCGGGCATTGGATGACCGTCACGCAGACGCCCAACGGCCGGCTGGAGGTCCGCAGGCAGCGTTACTGGGACCTCGACTTCCCCCGCGCCGAGGAGCATGAGGAGAAGCCCGACGAACAGGAGCACATCGAGCGCATCCGCGACGAACTCATCCGCGCCATCGTCTTCCGCCTCGAGGCCGATGTGCCGGTCGGATGCTACCTCTCCGGCGGGATCGACAGTTGCTGCATCCTCGGCCTAGCCACCGGCGCCATGCAAAGCCCGGTCAAGGCCTTCACCATCAGCTTCGACCACGACGACTACGACGAGTCCGCCATCGCCCGTGAGATGGCCCAAAGCATGCAGGCCGACCAGGAGGTCATCCATCTCAAGGCCGGCGACCTGCATGGCGAGAACTACATCCGCACCGTCTGGCACACCGAACGCACCTTCTACAACACCCTCGGCGTGGCCAAGAACCTCATGAGCCGGCGCGTCCGCCAATGCGGCTACAAGTCGGTCATCACCGGGGAGGGATCCGACGAGCTGTTCGGAGGGTACCCGGCCTTCAAGCGCGACATGTTCCTGCACGGGCTGGCCCACGAACCCGAGGCCACCCGCCGGGAATACCAGCGCCTGCTCGATGAATCCAACCGCGTCTTCAAGGGCGCCATCCTCAGCGAAGTCCCCCATCAGCACCCCGACTGGGAACGGCTCTGCGGTTTCACCCCCTCCTGGATCCAACCCTGGATGGCCACCCTCGAGCTGGCCCGCCCCCTCATGGACGAGGACGTCCGGAAGGAACTCGCCGACTACGACCCGGTGGGCGCCATCGCCGCCCGGATCGATCCCGCCCGGCTCCAGGGACGGCACCCCCTCGACATCGCCCAATACACCTGGAGCAAAACCCAGCTCGAAGGCCAGATCCTCAACTGGGGCGGGGACCGGGTGGACATGGCCAACTCGATGGAATCCCGTCCCGCCTTCCTCGACCACCACCTCGCCGAGGCCGCCTTCCGCGTCCCGCCCTCCCTGCGCATCCACGGCGTCACCGAGAATTGGGTCCTGCGCGAGGCCGTGCGGGGCGTCCTGCCGGAGGCGCTCTATCGCCGGGAAAAGTTCGCCTTCATGGCGCCGCCCGCCCATACCGACCCCGCCAAGCAGAAGAAAGTCGGGGAACTCATCGACACCTTCCTCAACCGGGCCGCCGTCCAGAACTGCGGCCTGCTGGACGCCGGACGCGTGGAGTCCTTCCTCCGGGATTACCGGCGGGACACCGACCCCACCTCCCTGGTCCGAAAGGATACCCTGCTCAACCATCTCCTTTGCTTGCAGATCCTGCACCGGCATTTCATTCTGGCCGCGTGAACGGCTTTCGCCATCGCCTGCATGACATCGAACCCCAGCCAGCTTCGCGTTGACCTGCATCGCATCAAGTCCGACATCCTGGCCCTCGCCGCCATCGGCCGGAACCAGGAGGACCACGGCATCTACCGCATGGCCTTCACCGATGCCGACATGGAAGGCAAGCGGTGGCTGCTGCATCGGATCGAGGAGAACGGACTCGACCCCGCCTCCGACGGGGCGGGCAGCATCTCCGGCGTCCTCCGCGGGGAATGGGAGGCGCCGCGCGTGTATGTCGGTTCCCACATCGACACCGTCCCGTGCGCCGGCACCCTCGACGGCACGCTCGGCGTGGTGATCGGACTGGAATGTCTGCGGGCCATCAAGGCGGCCGGGATCGTCCCGCGCCGGTGCATCGAGCTGATCGCCTTCAGCGATGAGGAGGGACGGTTCGGCGGCATGTTCGGCTCGGAAGCCTTCTGCGGGATGCTCAACCCCGAGAAGCTGAGGAGCGCCAAGGACCTGGACGGGATGACGCTCAGGGAGGCGATGCTGCGCCAGGGGCTTGATCCCCTCAAGGCGCTCGACGCGCGCCGCGACCCGCGCAACATCAGCGGCTACCTGGAACTGCACATCGAACAGGGCCCCGTCCTGGACCGGGAGTTGATGCAGGTCGGCATTGTCGAACAGATCACCGGCCTGCGCAGTTGGTCGCTGCGCTTCACCGGCGAATCCAACCACGCCGGCACCACGCCCATGAGCTATCGCAAGGACGCCTTCATGGGGCTGGCCGACTTCGCCCACGAGATTCCCCGCATCCTTGACGAGAACGGCGGCGAAAACACCCGGGCCACCATCGGCAAGGCCCAGATCCAGCCGGGCGCTCCCAACACCGTCCCGGGCAGCGTGGAGTTCTCACTGGACTTTCGCGATCCGTCCAGCGACGTCCTGGACGCTCTGGCCGACGCCTTCCTCAAGGCCCTGAGCGCCATCTCCCGCCGGCGCGGCCTTCGCTTCGAGTACTCCGTTCAGGGAAGCCTGCAGCCGGTCGCCAGCGCGCCCAAGCTCACCGGCCTGCTTGAGGCCAAGGCCAAGGAACTCAACCTCCGCTACCTCCGCATGCCCAGCGGCGCCGCGCATGACGCGCAGATGATCGGCCTCATCGCCCCCATGGCCATGGTCTTCGTCCCAAGCAAGAATGGCCAGAGCCATTCCCCCGCCGAATGGACCTCCTGGGATGACATCGAGGCCGGGGCCAACCTCATGCTGCAGACGCTCCTGGCCATGGCGGAACCGTCGCAGCCGGCGTGAGGGAGAATGGGTGACCCTGAGGAGCAAGATGGTCACCGCTTACTCGTACCCTTCACCCGAAAAGATCGACCAACATGGCGCCCCTTCGCCGGGGCCCCTCACCCCATCCCTCTCCCGGGGGGAGAGGGAGTATCGTCTTCCGCACGGAGAAAGGCTTCCGATCTGAACCCGTACCCTCCACGGGGCTTGTGGCTCCCTCTCCCGCCGGGAGAGGGATGGGGTGAGGGGCCTTTGATGTGGTACGATGTAGGGTGCTCTCGTCGCCCAAGTTTCAACTTGTGCCGGAACCCGCTGCGCAGCCTTCTTTCCCCTGCAGCGTCTGGGGAATGACCTATTCTTACTCATACCCTTACTCTATTCCCAATCCTGCGGCTGCACGGTGTCGCAGCCTCACGCGCTTCCCATCACGCCCGATCGTCCCGGCCAACCATTCCATACTTGATTGTCCGGCCTTGAGACGGAAGCATGACGCATGGCCGCCACCGACCACTTCGAGGACCCGCTCAAGCCGGTTTATCACGAATCCTTCATCGATCATCCCGACCATTACTCCCATCTCATCAAGCGGGACACGGCGCTGCTCTGCATCGACCTCCAATACCTTGACGCCGCCGAGGGCTACGGCGTGTTTCGCCGGGACGCCCATTCGCCCGTTTCCACCGAAGGCCGCGAATATTACTTCAAGACCCTTCATGGCCACGTCATTCCCAATGTGCACATCCTGCAGAACTGCTTCCGCAGGCACGGGCTGGAAGTGATCCACGTGCGGATCCAGTCGCTGACGCGCTACGCCCGCATCATTGAGGTGCACGAAGCCATCGAGGACATCCAGAAACACGTGCCCAAGGTGCGCGCCACCTTCTGAGGCGAACCGCCAAAGATGCCAGAGGGGAGCTGATCACGCATGCATTCGGGCCGGAGCTTTTTCCTGATGGGCAGCCTGGCGGAGGCGATCGTGGCCGTGCTGGGACTCGCCCTCTGCGTGTGGCTCGTGCCCCTTTCCCTGGAAGGATGGCGGTGCGGCTGGCGTGACCTCTTGCTGGGGCTGGCCGTTACCCTTCCCATGCTGGCAATCTTCCTCGTCACCTACAATAGCCGCTGGCGCCCGCTGGCCGAGATCCGCGGCTTCCTGGAGGAGCATCTGGAGCCGCTGCTGCGTGAGATGTCAGTCGCCCAGGTCGGATGGCTCTGCCTGTTGGCCGGCGCCGGGGAGGAACTCCTCTTTCGAGGCGCACTGCAAGGAGGCCTCAGTCCGCTCGTGGGGGCCTGGCCCGCCCTGGTCCTTGCCAGCCTGGTCTTCGGCCTGTTCCACGCCGTGACCTGGGGTTACATCTGCCTCGCTGCCGGCATCGGTGCCTACCTCGGGCTGGTCTGGTGGTGGTCCGGCAACCTCCTCGTGCCCATGCTCGCCCATGCGGTGTATGATTTCGTGGCGATCCTGTATTTGCGTGGTCGATCAAAGCCCTCCCCGGGGGTGAGCGGTTCCGGCGGATCCGACCGATCCGACGGATCTGACTGATCGGCCCTACGGCCCATCTTGCCCCGCCCCTCGGCCCCTGCTACCCTCCAGGGCATCCAACCCATCGCGACGACAATGCCAGATGTTTTGAAACCTGTTCCAGGTGGTCGCGCATGGCATCGTTCCATCCTTCCCATAATTCTCTCGCTCCACTTCGCCCTTGCCTTCATCGGCCCCGCCCAATCCGCCGATCCCCCGCCCGTGGAGCAGGGCACCGGCCTGTGCCGGTTCATCCTGCACGGCTATCAGTTGCTTCCGCAGACCGAGGCCACCATCAATGCGGAAGTGGGCAAATCGATGAAGCTGCACCAGGAACTCTTCGGCTTCCGGCCTTCGCCGGCCTTCGCCATTCGCATGCGCATCTTCGGCAAATACGGGGATTACGAGGCGCACACGGCCAGGCTGAGCGAGCGATTCGATGCCTCCCTCAAGTCGCGGAATGTCCAGGAGCTGACCGGCTACTACTTCCACCCCGTGGGGGAGATCGTCACCTGGCGGCAGAAGCGGCCGGATTACATGGCCAACAACATCCTGCACGAGGCCAGCCACGCCATCATGATGGCCCACTACCGTCGCATGCCCATGTGGTTGTCCGAGGGCTGCGCCACCTACTTCTCCTATCCCAGCCACATGCAGGATGATCACGACATCGGCACGCTCCGGTTTCGCTGGGCCAAGCTCAACCTCTGGTATCGTCAGAAGAAACTTCCCGCGCTCCATGACTTCGTGGACCTGCGCGGAGCCGAGTGGGCCCGGCAGGACATGCTCATGGCCTACTCCGTGAGCTGGTCCATCTTTCAATACCTCATGAGCACACCCGAACACCGCCAGCTCCTGCGCGACTACATGAACCAACTCCAGGAACGCCGCGGAAGGCGCATGTCCGCGGGTGATCTGCTCAACCAAATGCATCCGGGCGGGCTGGACGCGCTGGAGAAAAACTGGCACACATGGATCTACACCGGCGGCAAACGCGTGCTGGGCGAGGAGATGGAGGATCTTATCAAACGGGTGCAATGAGGCTTCGCGCCCTTGCGGTCCCGAGCACGGCCGGCCACGTAGCCGCCGCCGTGAGGCGGTGGACCCCGACATGAAGGGCTGGGTGACCGACCACCTCCTGACGTCGGCGGCTACCGAGACACGTAGCCACCTCGGTGACGAGGTGAACTCTGTCGTGACGAGGAACGTGACCGACCACCTCCTAATCCCGCGGCCGCAGGGACGGCTACTGACCGCGATGCGCGACCGACCGCCGCGAGACATACGTAGTCACCGCCGTGAGGCGGTGGACTCCCTCTTGATGAGCAACGTGACGATCCACCCCCTTACGGGAGGTGGCTACTTTTTTAACGGCCTGCTAGGCTCGCGCCATGACTGACACCGACGGCGCCCATCCCTTTGACCTGGCTGCCTGGTTGAAGTCGCACCCCGCCGACCCTTCCAGCCCGCTGCCGCGGGAAGTGCAGCAGGCCCTCGGCCTGGCGCGTGAACTCCTCACCCGTTCGCAGGCGTTGCAAACCCCGCCCGAACGCCGCCAGCAGGCCGAGCTCGACCGGCTGCTCCAAACGCCCCAGGACAAGGCCACGCTCATCCAGATGACCGACCAGGCGTTCCGCTCCAGTTCGTCGGGCCGCGCCGTCGATCAGTTCACCCACATCCTCGACGTCCAGGGCGTGCCCCGCTTCTTCTCCGCCCTGGAGCGCACGCTGCTCAAGGGATTCCAGAGCTTCGGCGGCTTTCTGCCTGGCGTGGCGGTGCCATTGGTCAAGGACCGCATGCAGAAGGAAACCGCCAACGTCATCCTTCCCGCCGAACCCGATCATCTCAAGGGGCACCTCCGCAAGCGCCGCGACCAGCACGTGCGGATGAATGTCAACATCCTCGGCGAAGCCATCCTCGGCGAACGGGAAGCCGCCCGTCGCCTGGAGCAATACCTGGAGATGCTGCAATGGGATGAAGTGGAGGTGGTCTCGGTCAAGATCTCCACGCTTTACTCCCAGATCCAGCCGCTCGCCCGCGAACAGGTGCTGTCCGTCCTGTGCGAACGCCTCGAACTGCTCTTCCGCGCCGCCGCCCGCCAGCAGTATGTCCGCGCCGACCGCAGCCGCGTGCCCAAGATGGTCTATCTGGACATGGAGGAATACCGCGACCTGGAACTCACGGCCGAGGCCTTCATGCGCACGCTGGACCGGCCCGGCCTGGAATCGGCTTGCGCCGGCATCGCCCTCCAGGCCTACATCCCCGATTCCCTGGGCGTCCAGCAGCGCCTCCACCAATGGGCCCGCCAACGCGTCGCCCGTGGCGGCCGCCCCATCACCACCCGCCTGGTCAAGGGCGCCAACATGGAGATGGAACGCGTCGAAGCCTCCCTCCGCGGCTGGCCCCAGGCCCCCTTCCAGCGCAAGGTCGAGACCGACGCCCACTTCAAGCGCATGCTCCAGGAGGCCGTCCACCACCTCGATGCCGTCCGCCTCGCCGTCGCTTCCCACAACCTGTTCGATGTCGCCTACGCCCTCCTCCTGGCCGCCGTGCCCGGCCGGGCCGATCAGATGCATTTCGAGATGCTCGAAGGCATGGCCAATCACCAGCGCCGCGCCCTCGGCGAAGCCCATGCCGATCTCCTCCTGTATGCGCCGGTCTGCAGCCGCAAGGATTTCATCCATGCCATCGGTTACCTCGTGCGGCGCCTCGACGAAAACACCGGCCCCGAGAACTTCCTCCGCCACACCTTCCGGCTCGACCTCGACAGCAATGATTGGCGGCTCCTGGAAAAAGGCTTCCTCGCCTCCTTCGAACGCATCGACACCCTCTCCGCCGCGCCGCGCCGCACCCAGAACCGCAACCACGAAACCCACGCGCCCGCCACCCCCCCCAGCTCCTGGCGAAGCTTCGTCAATGAGCCGGACACCGATTTCATCCTGCCCGACAACATCGCCTGGGCCGAAGCCCTCGTCGCCGATGCCCGATCCCGCTTCGAACAGGATCCCCCCGATGTGCCCGTCGTGGTTGATGGCGCCGAACTGCGGGACCCGCGTCCCCATCGCGACTGCCTGGATCCCTCCCGTCCCGGAACCCGGCTTGGACGTTTCCGGATGGGCACCATCGAGGATGTCGAACGCGCCGTCGCCGTGGCCATGGCGGATCCGGACGCTTGGCGCCGATGCCCGCCCCGCGAACGGCACGGGCTCCTGGGACACGTGGCCGTCGAATTGCGCCGGCACCGCGGCCTGCTCATGGGCACCGCCCTCGCCGACGGAGGCAAGACCCTGCCCGAATCCGATCCGGAAGTCTCCGAAGCGGTGGACTTCGTCGAGTTCTACCGGGATACCGCCCTGGAGCTGCAGGAACTCCCGGGCTTGAAGGCGCAGGGCAAAGGAGTGGTCGCGGTGGTTTCCCCCTGGAACTTTCCCATCGCCATCCCCTGCGGCAGCGTCGTCGCCGCCCTGGCCGCCGGCAACACCGTCATCCTCAAACCCTCCTCCGACGCGGTCCTCACTGCCTGGGAACTGTGTCAGTGCTTTTGGCGCGCCGGCATCTCCCGAAGGGTGCTCCAATTCCTGCCCTGCGCCGGAGGCACCGAAGGCCAGCGTCTCGTCTCGCATTCCGATGTCCGGACCGTCGTCCTGACCGGCGGCACCTCCACCGCCGAGGCCATGCTGGCGGCCCGGCCGGACATGGAGCTGCTCGCGGAAACCGGCGGCAAGAACGCCACCATCGTCACCGCCATGGCCGATCGCGACCTTGCCATCAAGCATGTCCTGCATTCCGCCTTCTCCCACAGCGGACAGAAATGCTCCGCCACCTCGCTGCTGCTGCTCGAGGATGAGGTGTATGAGGACCGGGATTTCCGCGACGCCCTGTGCGATGCCGCCGAGAGCATGCGGGTCGGGTCGGCCTGGGATCTGTCCACCCGCATGGGCCCCCTCATCCGCCCGCCCAGCGGCGATCTGGAAACGGGGTTGAAGACATTGGATAAGGGAGAGACGTGGGCCCTCCGCCCCAAGGCCGATCCCGGCAATCCCGCCCTCTGGTCGCCCGGCATCAAGTGGGGCGTGCAGCCCGGCAGCTTCACGCACCTGACAGAACTGTTTGGTCCCGTGCTGGGCGTGATGCGTTTCCGCAAGCTGGAGGACGCCCTCCTCCTGGTCCACCAGACCGGTTACGGGTTGACCTCCGGTTTGGAAAGCCTCGATGACCGGGAACAGGCTCTTTGGCTGAGCCGCATCCAGGCCGGCAACCTCTACATCAACCGACCCACCACCGGGGCCATCGTCCTGCGCCAGCCCTTCGGCGGCATGGGCAAATCCGCGTTCGGTCCCGGCATCAAGGCCGGCGGGCCCAATTACATTGTCCCTCTCTCGCACGTCGAGGAAACCGCCGCCCCGGCCGCGGTGCCCACCGGCGAACTTCTCGCCCCGCTCGCGGAGGCGCTGGAAGCCGACGAGACGCTCCTTGCCCTCACCTCGCGGGACTCCCTGCACCGGCTCCTGCGTGCCATGGCCAGCTATGAGCATTGGCATGCCGGGGAGTTCGGCGCGCCTCACGACCATTTCCGCCTCGTCGGCCAGGACAACTTCCGGCGCTACCAGCCCATTCGCGAGATCCGGATCCGCGTTCATCCGGACGACACCTTCTTCGACATGTTCGCCCGGGTGTGCGCCGCGCGTCAGGCCGGCTGTCGGATCACCGTCAGCCTGCCCCTGGACGGCCGATCCCAACTGGCGGATCGCCTGGAGCAACTCACCGAGTCATGGGCGGGAGGCATCGAGTTTTTGGAGGAGAACGACGAGGCCCTGGCTGCGGTGCTCAGGCATCATGACGCCGACCGCGTGCGCTATGCCGCGCACGATCGTGTTCCCCAGGGAGTCTGGAAGGCCGCCGCCGAGTCGGCCATCCACCTGGCCACCGCGCCGGTCCTGGCCGAGGGGCGTGTGGAGATGTTGTGGTATTTCGAGGAGCAAAGCCTGAGCTGCGACTACCACCGCTACGGCAACCTGGGCGCCCGGACCGGCGAATCCCGCGCCCCCGTCCTTTGACCAAGCGTTGAACGTTGGCCCCCCATTCCGGTCATTGAACGTTGAACGTTGAGCGTTCCGGAGACCACCTCCTGCCGTCGGCGGCTACTTCTCTCTCATTGAGCGTTGAGCGTTTCCCAGTCCGGCACGGTCGATGCTCAATCCGCCGCGTGCAGCCGATTTCCCAGCATTCCACCCTGTCCTTGCTGCCCTGCCCCCGTCGCGCGGTTGCCCCTGACCGCTTGGCCGAGTTCCGGCGTGTGTCCCGCTTCAAGGCAGAATGCGTGCGATCGTTGACAACGCTGGTCCGGCTGCGTTTCACTGAAGGACGTCCTCCCGCGTGACACTCTCATGACTGAGCAGCCTCATTCTGTCCTGATCTTGGCCCTTCTGGTATGTGTGGCCGGGGTAGGTTGCCGCACCACCACGAGCAGCCACTATCAGCCCCAGGATCCCCCGACCTACGCCCGGGTGTGGGACCAGGCCATCTACTTGCGCCGTGTCGCCGACCTGCGGACCAATGCCGAGCCAAATGTGTTCTATCGACACTACCAGGACGAGGCCCGCTATGATCGTTCCATCCGGTTCATCGTCCACGAGGCTGTCCTGCAGGAGTTGATCCGGGCCGGGCTGCGTTCCGCCCGCATGGCGCCCGAGGCGTACCTCGAGTGTGACGTGCTAGAGTTCAAGGCCGATGTCACCGAACATGAAACGGGTTCGCCCGACCTCGAGCTTGCCCTGGTCATCCGCTTCCGCTGGCTGGTGCCCGAGTCCGACCAGGTGCTCGCGGAGAACATCCGACGGCTGGAACGCCGGCGCGTGCTGGGTTCGGCCGACGTGGTGGCCTTGCCGTTCGATGTCGAGCAGGTCCAGGGATTCGGCCACGAGTTGCTCAATGACATGTTGCCGCGCCTCATCGAGCGGGAGTTGACGCTCAATTCATGGCTGGCCGAGCGCAGCCAAGCCCGCACCGTGCTGGAGCAGGCAACCGAGTAGGTCTTCTTGCGGCTTATCCTAACACTTAGCCGCCGCCGTGAGGCGGCGGACCCCGTCGTTGCTCCGTCCTGACGAAGCGGCCTTCCCCGTGAAAGCCGCCTGAAGGCGGGACTATAAACGCGGACTCCTTCCTCCAACCTCCTTTCGCATCTTTCGTGTACTGCGATTCAGACAGTGGGGAGGGGGCCAGGGAAGTCCCGTAAAGCACGGCCCGGCGAGGAGGGCCAGAACTGTTCGATGACTTTTTGCGTTTGGAGCAGTTTTTCA
>Ga0302046_10000633_pt1 | contig 34663 bp, 27 predicted proteins | sample RVTome_11_FD_200261 | JGI IMG/M metagenome (GOLD analysis project Ga0302046, IMG submission 200261) | Soil microbial communities from uranium-contaminated site in the Upper Colorado River Basin, Wyoming, United States - RVT147D111 (version 2) ...
TCAGTATCGCTTTATAGCCAAATGCAAAAGCCGTTCCTAATCTATCTCTATCGGCCAAGGACGAGGTAAGGATAGTTTAAGTTTCGCATGTGCGTCAACTGTGTACCTGTTTTTGCAGGACTTCAAGTTGAATTCGGCGTTTCTACATGAAGCGGTTCATAACTGGCTGGGACAATCAATGAAAAATACGCTATTGCCAGCCGTCTATACCTTGTCCTTTCGCTGGAACTGGTACTTCGGCCCTTCAAGCCGGTAATCGGTGAACGCCTCGACGATCCGCCGGCACGTGTCCAGGTATCGGCTTTCCCCTCGGAGCGCCGCGCTGATCTGCGGCTGCGACACGCCGAGCGCTTCGGCGGCTTCTACCTGCGTATGCTTTTCCATGACCTGACGGGCCAGCGCCGGCAGTTCGTCCGCGTCGATGTATTGTCCGTGTCTCATAGCGATGGCTTTTCCGGTAGCGGTGCCCGGCATGGAATCTAAGGCTTCTTCGTCAATCATGGCAGGGATGCTTTGAGGTGAAAAGAAAAAGGGGCAGAGCCCGGAGGCTCCGCCCCGTGGGACGATCAAGCGGCGACCGTTTCGGCGGCCTGCTCCCATTCAAGCATCCGGGCCGCCCGCGCTCCGGCTCCGGCTATCGCAATGTTGAGGCCCCGCGTCGGCTTGTCCTTCCCACCGCCCGTCACCTGCAAGGTGTAGAACCTGATACCGTGGCCGTTGCCGTCGTCCAGCAGCGGAATGAGCCAGCGGGCGTGTTTGCGCTGGACGTAGCCCACGACGTTGGCTCCGTAGCGCAGTTCCACCCGCTGCATCAGAACGCCCCGCTTCGTGTGCCGCATGGCAGCATGATCGGGCACCGTGACGACGCGGGCGTAAAGCTGCTTGTAGGGATCAGTACCGGAGAGGGCTTCGAGCGTGTCCTGAAACCGGCTCGTGCCCTCCAGCTTCGTCGGGATCGTGAAGCCCTTCGCACCCTTTTCCAGACTGAAGCGAAAGGCTTCGAGGGCTTTTTTCTGGACGTCGAAACGGCAGCGGGCGCTGGCGAAGTCGAACCAGGCGCGGGCTTCGCTCTTGATGGAGTCGGTGGTGTTGGCTGTGGCGTTCATGGTGTGACCCTGTTTGGTTGTGTGGCGGTTGATTAATTATCTGCAATATAACCTATAGGATATAATTTGTCAAGAGGTATAGATAGAAAAATATACCCCAAAGGTTATTTTATTGCTTGATAATATATACCCAATTGATTATATTTTGGTAATCGGTTGGAGCATGTCAGCCGATACCGCCACACGCCACATCTACCACCAAACGAGGGTCACACCATGCTTACTGAAAAGCAATCCTACACCGTCGCCCATGTCGAAGCCTTCGACGTGATGACAGGAAAGGCACACCGGTTCACCGTCTATCACGACCGGGGGCGCGTCCTGGACATCCGCTACAGCGACGGGTGCACTGTGCGTCGCAACAGCGAACAGTTCACCGAAACGGAAGACGCCTTCCACATCGACAGAGCGTGGCAGGTGATGGAAGAGAGCGACGTACAGGGCTACGCCCGGCGTTGCTACGCCTGAAGAAAGGAAGAGGGGCGGGTGGTGCTGCGAACACCGCCCGCCCCGGCAACCCCTTAACCGACCCTTCAAAGCCAGAGCAAGAGGTTACCTCATGTCAACGAGTACGCAGAAAGGTTGTGCCCGAAGTGCCTACCAGACCGACCTGTTTCCGACGAACATGGTGCCGGTCGTCTCCACGCGTCTCGTGTGCGAAGGCGAAACGCCGTGGCCTCGCACCCAGGTTTCTTCTCCTGAAGACGTGGCCTTGTTCTTCCGGGAATACTTCTCGGATCGGTGCTGTGAAGAGTTCTGGATCGTGCTTCTCTCGACGGCCAACACGGTGGTGAGTCTCGCTCAGATCTCGACGGGCGGGCTGGCGGCGTCCATCGTGGAACCGCGCGCGGTGTTTCGAACGGCGATCCTCTCGAACGCAGCGGCGATCATTTGTCTGCACAATCACCCGTCCGGCAACCCGACTCCCAGCCGGGAGGACATCCGCATTACGGAGCAGCTTGTCGAGGCCGGGCGCCTGATGGGTGTGCCGGTTCACGATTCGCTGATCATCACTGAAGCTGGATACACGAGCCTTGCAGAACGCGGGCTGATGGGCTGAAACGCAAGAGGGACGGTTTCTTTATCCAGGGATCGCCCCTTTGGTAGAGTTCGTGTTACTCGTGTGTTACTCGACATTCCTAAAACGCCTAATAACGATCATTTAAGGTGTTTTTGGGCAAAAGGAATGTTACTCCAAAAACTGTCCACGGGTAAATAAAGGGGATGCCCTGCGATTCTGCCTGCTTGCCTGTCGATACTTTGGGCCGTGCGGTATGCCGATGCGAAGCAACCTTCTTCCACGGCGCTCTCGCACAACAGCCCCAAGGTAACGATGCGCGTCAAACTTCGGAAGCGAACACCGGGACGAATTCCGGAAGCAGAGGGACCGAAAGAACGAATCCAACAGCGTCTTTCGCCATGGTAATAGCAGAAACCCGGCACAAGCCCGCCAGGGCCAACGTGCTACGGGGTGCACGACGCCCATGAACCATGGAACCGTATATTGCAGCGCTACGCCTTTCCTGGCAGCCTACCGGCCCCACACCCAGGCATCGCTATGACATCTTCCGACCAGGCCCAACGCGCCTTCGTGCTCCTCGAGCAAGCATTGGATCTACCGCCCGATCAGCGACCTGCCTTTGTACAGGACGCCTGCGCCGGCGATGAGGCGGTGCGGCATCACCTTGAGGCCCTGCTGGCCGCCGATGCAGCCTTCCAGGACGAGGAGCCCTTGCCGTCTGCCTTTCATCCCCCCCATACGGCGTCCCTCCTCGGGCAACAGATCGGCCCCTATACCATCACCAGCGAGATTGGTGCGGGGGGTATGGGCACCGTCTACCTGGCTCGGCGGGCCGACCTCGACAAACAGGTAGCCCTCAAGCTCATCCGCGACGGCCGCCGTGCCACACCCCACTCCCAAAAACGCTTTCTCTTCGAACGCCGCATACTCGCACGGCTCCAACATCCAAACATCGCCCGGCTCTTGGACGCCGGTGTGACGGAAGAGGGCCTTCCCTTTTTCGCCATGGAGTACGTCGAAGGGACGTCTATCACCGCCTACTGCCAGACCCGGCGCCTCACCATCGACGAACGGCTGGCGTTGTTCTTGCAGGTGTGCAAGGCGGTGCAATATGCCCACCACAACCTCATCATTCACCGCGACCTCAAGCCTTCCAACGTCCTCGTAAGCAACGATGGAACGGTTTCGCTCCTGGACTTTGGCATCGCCAAGCTCCTCGAAGAAGACGATGAAGGGGATGTATTAACACACACCGGGGTACGCTTGATGACCCCCGAATACGCCAGTCCCGAACAGGTACGCGGCGAGCCTGTGACGATGGCGAGCGACGTCTATGGGCTGGGCGTCCTTCTGTATGAACTCTTGACGGATCATCACCCCTACCCATTGGAGGGCCGTTCATTGCAAGAAATCGAGCGCATCGTAGGCGAGAAGATGCCCGAACGCCCTTCCAGCGTGGTAACACGGGCGCGACAACTAAGGACCCCCGACGGCGTCCCACAAACGATCACACCCGCCGCCATCGGCGCGGCGCGGCGCATAGGAACGGATAAGCTACGGCGACGGCTGAAGGGCGACCTGGACACCATCGTGCTGATGGCCTTGCGGAAAGAACCGCAGCGACGCTACGCCTCGGCAGAGCAACTCCTCGATGACATCGGCCGCCACCGGGATAACGTACCGGTGAAGGCGCGAAAAGACACGACGGGCTACCGCATCCAGAAGTTCGTCAAACGACATCGGATCGGCGTAGCGATGGCAGCCTGCCTGGCCCTTGTCCTCCTGGGTTTGAGTATCCGCGAACGGAGCCTGCGCTCGGACGCCGAACAAGCCCGGGACCTGGCGCGCATAGAAGCCGAGAAAGCAGAACGCGTCGCCGGGTTTCTTGCCGATTTGTTCAAGGGTTCGGATCCGAGCATTGCCCAGGGGCGGGATATCACCGTACGAGAGGTCATGGACCGGGGCGCGCGGCAGGTTGAGACCGCGTTGGAGGATGAACCTGAAATCCAGGCTATGCTGATGACGGTCCTCGGCATCGTCTATCAAAACATAGGGCAGTATGAAGCCGCGGAAACCATGCTGGCGGGAGCCCTGAAGCGGCGACAAGCCTTATGGACCCACGGCGCCCATGAACAGGTGTCGGAAAGCCTGAGCAACCTCGGGTTGCTCAGGCGGCAGCAAGGCGATTTCGCCGCGGCGGAGTCGCTCTACCAACAGGCCATGGTCATCGATCGCACGTTGCACGGTTATGTACACCCCTCCAACGCCCATGACCTGAACAACATGGCCGACTTGTTTGCCGCACAGGGCGACTTTGCCCAGGCAGAAAGCTTGTATCAGGAAGCCCTGGACGTCTACCGCACCCTGTACGGCGATCAACATACCGACATTGCGATGACCCTCCAGAACCTGGCGGTGTTGTACACCGATCAAGGCAAGCCTGAAGTCGCCGAACCCATGCTGCGCGAGGCCCTGGCGATGGACCGTTCGCTCCTCGGCGACGAGCACCCGGATACCGTGCTCATCCTACGCAATTTAGCAGCCTCCCTGGTGCGGCAGGGAAACCATGAAGCAGCCGGACCTCTATTCCGTGAAATCCTCGACCTGCAGCGGAGCCTCTACGGCGACAACCATCCCCTCATAGCGGCCAGCCTCGACGGCCTCGCCACGGTGGCGTATTTCCAGGGTAACTATGCCGAAACCGAACGGTTGCTCCTCGAAGCACTCGCCATGAAACGCACCTTTTTTAGCGATGACCACCCGGATATAGATCAAAGCCTGAAAACCCTCACCCTCATCTATAATGCGTGGGGCCAGCCAGAGCGGGCAGCCTTCTATCAAATGCAACGCCTCGTTAGCCGGAACCCTTGAGTTCAAGCGTCAGCCAGGCCTTGGCGGCCCGCCACCGGCGGCGCACCGTAGATACGCTCGTATCCAGCACGCCGGCGATCTCTTCGTACGTGAGCCCTCCGAAGTAGATGTATTCAACGATCTGGGCCGCCTCCGCATTGACCGCCGTGAGGCCCTGCAACGCCTCATCGAGGGCCACCAGATCCTCCGCACGTGCATCCGACAGGATCGCCGTCATGCCGCCCAGCGGAAGGGCTGCAACCCCGCCGCCGCGCTTGGCCGCCTTCTTCGTGCGGGCATGATCAACCAGGATACGGCGCATGGCCCCCGACGCGGTCGCGAAGAAATGGGCACGATTCTGCGGGGTTAACTGTTGCTGGCTCGCCAGCTTGAGGTAGGCCTCGTTGACCAGGGCTACGGAATCCAGCGTATGCCCGCCCCTTTCGTTCATCAAGTGCCCGCGTGCCAGAAAACGAAGTTCGTCGTAGACGAGAGGCAATAAGGCATCGAGAGCGCCCCGATTACCGCTACCGAGGTCGACCAGCAAGCGCGTAATTTCTGGCTGAGGCATGATCCCGAGAAAGAATCTGAAAAATGCAAGGGCGTGTGAACACTTTCCTTCAGGCTCTTCGCCATGGGTAGTGAAAGAGGATCTTACACCGCACACACGAAACCAGCAAGCACCAGAGGATACGTCATGAACACGCAGAAACAACGGCAGATCGTTTTTGACAAAGGACAGGGTCGGCCGGGCGGCGCCATCGGCCTGATCATCGCGCTTCTGATAACCATGGGAGCCGGCGTTCCTCCTACCGTAGCCGGGGCGACGAACTGGAACGGAACCGGCGCCGAAGACCACGGAAACACGCAGCGCATCGTGTACATCTACGCCCACTACGGCACGCGGCCGGCGACCATCGGGGTGGCCGATCAGTACTACAACCAACCGGGTTGGCAGCGGCTGGCAGGGCCGTTCCAGGGGACGACGCCCGACCTGGACGCCTGGCGCGTAGCCTGTGGCTACCATGCCCAACCGGGCTATAATGCCCCCGACATCGTGCAAGGACGCATCAACTGTGATGGGGTGCCGGGAAGGCAAGATAGCGGGTATACCCAGGGCTTCGCAGGAGACTGGACGTGCCCGGCGCGTGGGGGCATGCGCTTCACGCAGCACGGCGCGTACCTCTCAGGGACCCTCTCCGGGCCGGGTCACTGGACGACACGCCGGGGCGGCACCTTCAACGGCACCGCGCAGGGCAATGCCTTCCAGATAAACATACGCCATGGCGACGGAACCACGGTGCAGGCCAGCGGCAGGTTGACCGCTGACGGCAGGCGTTTCGAAGGAACCTGGGTGTGGTATCGAGCCGGACAGCGCATCGGTAGCGGGTCGTGGAACTGCGAACGCACAGCACAACATACCGGCGGGGACCGCACGCTGTACATCTATGTAAACAAAAACACCTATCCGGCAACGATTGGCGTGGCCGACCCATACTACAACCAGCCGGGTTGGCAGCGTATGGTCGGACCGTTCCAGGGAGCCAATGCCGACATCCGAGCCTGGCAATCAGCCTGCGGCTACCACCAGCAACATTCGTGGAATGCCCCCGACATCGTGCAGGGACGCATCAACTGCGCCGCCCTGGGTCGATAGCGTGCCTTTCAGCAGCATGAGGAGCGCGACGGGCGTACGGGGACCAGTACGCGGTCTCGGCTTCGCATCCGAAGGTGCGGCCCGACGCTACCGTTCCATCCGTTTGTATTTGCGCACGATGCGAAGCGCCATCTCCAGCGCTTGCTCGGCGTTGAGGCGGGGATCGACCAGCGTGTGGTAGGCCCGTTCGAGGTCGCTTTCGGTGAGGTCGCGCGCCCCGCCCATGCATTCGGTCACGTCTTCGCCCGTCAATTCGAAGTGCACCCCGCCCAGGATGGTGCCCATGGCTGCGTGGATCTCGAACGCCTGCTCCAGCTCGGCCAGGATGTTGTCGAAGCGGCGTGTTTTCAGGCCGGTCTCGGTCACCTCCGTGTTGCCGTGCATCGGGTCGCAACACCATAAGACCGTCTTGCCGGTCGCCTCGACGGCCCTGAGAAGCGGGGGCAGGTCTGCTTCGATGCGCTCGGCGCCGAAGCGGGTGATCAGCGTCAGGCGGCCCGGCTCGTTCTCAGGGTCGAGCACGTTCACCAGGCGAGCCAGGTCGGACGGCGGCAACCCCGGCCCGACCTTCAACCCGATGGGGTTCCGGATGCCGCGGGCATACTCGACGTGGGCCCCCTCAAGGTCCGCCGTTCGCTTGCCGATCCAGGGAAAATGGGTGGACAGGTTGTAGAGGCCGAGCCGCTGCGGGATGGTGCGCGTCAGGGCCTGCTCGTACTGCAGGTGCAGCGCCTCGTGGCTCGTGAAAAAATCGACCTGTCCGAGCCCCAGGATCGGCCCCTCCGAAACAGTCTCGGCAAAATGCAGTGCCTCGTTGATGGCCGTGATGATCGCCAGGTACTCCCCGATCATCGGCGATTGCTCGGCGAAGTCGAGGTTCCAGTACTCGGGGTGGTGCAAGTCGGCGAAGCCGCCGTCGGCAAGGGCGCGGACGAAGTTGAGCGTCATCGCCGAGTAGCTGTAGGCTTGCAAGAGCCGCCGGGGATCCGGCGTGCGCGCCGCGGCCGAGAACGCGGGCGCGTTGATGTTGTCGCCGCGGTAGCTGGGCAGCGTGACGCCGTCGCGGGTCTCCATCGGGGCCGAGCGCGGCTTGGCGTATTGCCCGGCAAAGCGCCCGACGCGGACGACGGGCTTCTTCAGCCCGTAGATGAGCACCACGCTCATCTTGAGCAGAATCTTGAGACGGTTGGTGAGCACGTCGGCCCGGCATTCGGCGAACCGCTCGGCACAGTCGCCGCCCTGAAGCAGGAAGCGCCGCCCGCAGGCCGCCTCGGCGAGTTGCGCCCGGAGCGTCTCGACTTCCCACGAAGTGACGAGCGGCGGTAGCGTAGCCAGCTCGGCCAGGACCGCCTCCAGCGCATCCGGGTCCGGGTATTCGGGCTGCTGGAGCGCCTCCCGCGCCTGCCACGACGCAGGGCTCCAGCCCGGAGCATCGGTAGCTACCATTGTCATGGATCCGTGAAAGTCACCGGGGCTGTACCTACGCCGTACGGCACGGCACGTTTCCACGTGAGGCGCCCCGCGTGTTCAGCCTGCGTCATGCCGAGAGCGCACCGTCGAGATGGACATCGAGCTGCGGGAACGGAATACCGATGCCCGCCTAGTCGAGATGTTTCTTGACCGTGCGGATCGTCGCTTGCCGGACCAGGTGATAATCCGCTAGGAATGACGATGCGGCGGTTGTCGAACGTGTCCATCTTCGTCATCAGCAGGTCGATCTCGTCGATGATGCCGGTCTGGCCCGCCGCCTGGACGGCGTCGCCCACTTTGAACGGACGGAACGTGAGGAGCATTACCCCGGCGGCGAAGTTCGACAGGGTACCCTGAAAAGCGAGGCCGACGGCCAACCCCGCCGCGCCGATGACCGCAGCAAAACTTGTCGTGTTGATGCCGAAGACGCTCAGGGCGGTCAAGACGGCCAGGACCAGGATCAACCAGCCGGTGATGTTGGAGAAAAACTTCGTCAAGGTGACGTCGAGCCGTGTCTTTTGCAGGCTCTTCTTCACCGAATGCCGCGTCCATCGTGCTACGATCCAGGCTCCAATCAAGAGAAGCACCATACCGATGAGCTTGAGCCCAAAGCTGGTGACGGCCTCCATGAGTCCTTCAAAGTCGATGTTAAAATCCATCAGATCCACGGGTTTTGTGCGTGTTGATGCGAAGCGACCCTCGGAACATACTACATTATTTTGTCCCGGGCCGCGTACCCAGATACACATTTGCCAAAACCCGGATCGACAAAAAACTGTTATTCTTACGTGATGACTCCGGGTTCAGGACGTCCTAAGTTGCGATGCCATTCGAAATAGCCTTCCCTTTGTTATGAGAACAAGCGGACCCGGCGGCGCGGCGGAAGCCACCATTCTGGTGATCGAAGATGACCCCGACATCGCCGACTTGTTGCGGATTCACCTGGGCGACCTGGGCTACGCGGTTGACCGGGTCAGCGACGGAAAGGCCGGGCTGGCACGGGCCCTTCAGGGCAGCTATGCCCTCGTCATCCTCGACCTGATGCTGCCGTTGCTCGACGGGCTGGAGGTGTGTAAGCGCATCCGTGCGCAAAACCGCTACCTACCCATCCTCATGCTCACTGCCAAAGCGGAGGAGGTTGACAAGGTGCTCGGCCTCGAACTCGGCGCCGACGACTATCTTACCAAGCCGTTCAGCATCCGAGAACTCATCGCCCGCGTGAAGGCGCTCTTCCGGCGCATTGAGATCGACCAGGAAAACGTCCAGGAAGACGCCGTCTACCCCTTGCGCTACGGCGACCTGACGGTCGACCCGGAGAAACGCAAGGTGACGCTCCGCTACCAGACGGTCGAGTTGACTGCCAAAGAGTTCGACTTGTTGATGCTCTTTGCCCGGCATCCCGGCCGGGCCTATAGCCGGCAGGAGCTGCTCGACGTGGTCTGGGGCTACCAGTACAGCGGCTACAGCCATACCGTCAACACCCACATCAACCGCCTGCGCAGCAAGATCGAAGACGACCCGTCCAACCCGGTCTACATCAAGACCGTCTGGGGCGTAGGCTATCGGTTTGCGGAATCGGAGGAAATGACCTGATGAAGGACTTCATCCATAGTTTCTACGGCAAGCTCTCGGCGCTCCTTCTGGTGCTGATCGTGGTGTTGGGGACGACCATCGCCTATCTGTGCGTGCAGTCCGTGATGCGGTTTGCCGACGAAACGGAGCAGAAGCTCAACCGCTCGCTGGCGACCGACCTGGCCGTGGAGTTTGAGCCCCTCGTGCGCGACAGCATTGACCACGCCGCCATCGAAACGACCATCGAACGCGTAACCGGCATCAATCCGCGCATCGAGATCTACCTGCTGGGCAGCACCGGGATGATGAAGGCCCATTACATGACCGGCTCGGAGAAAGTCGCCCGGCAGATCGACGACTTGACCCCGCTCAAGCGCTTCATCGCCGGCGGCGCCGTACCCCTGCTGGGGCCCGACCCGCTCAACACCGGGCGCGAGAAGCCCTTTTCGGTCGCCCTCATCGAGATCATGGGTGAACAGGGGTGCTACCTCTACGTCATCCTGGGTAGCGAAGCGTACGACTCGGCCGCCAGCATGATTAAAAACAGCTATATCATGCAGACGACGTTGAAAGGGCTGGGCCTTACCCTGCTCGTCGCCGGCGCCGTCGGGATCTTCCTCTTCGGCCTGCTGACCCGCCGGCTGCGGGCGATGAAAGCGGTCGTCGCCGCCTTTGATAAAGGCCAGTTCGACCGCCGCCTCGACGTCGCCTCGTCCGACGAGTTCGGCCAGCTCGCCACCTCGTTCAACCAGATGGCCGACACCATCGTCGCCAGCATGGAAGACCTCAAACGCACCGACCGGCTGCGCCGTGAACTCATCGCCAACGTCTCGCACGACCTCCGCAGTCCGCTGGCGGCCATGCAGGGATATCTGGAGACGATCATGATGAAAAACAAGACGCTGCGCCCCGAGGAACGCCAGCAATACATGGAGATCGTCTGGAAAAATACGCAGTCGCTCAACACGCTGGTCAGCGAACTCTTTGAGCTTTCGAAGCTCGACGCACAACAGGTGGAACCGCACTTCGAAGCCTTTTCCATCGCCGAGCTCGTCCAGGACGTGGTGCTGCATTTCAAGCCGAAAGCCGAGCACCTCAACGTGCAGTTGGAAGCCGATCTACCGGACCACCTCTCGCTGGTCTACGCGGACATCGGCCTGGTGGAGCGGGCCATCTCGAACCTCATCGACAACGCCTTGCGGTTCACCCCGCCCGGCGGCTACGTCCGCATCGCCCCCGCGAACGAAGGCGACGCCGTGAGCGTGCAGGTGACCGACACGGGCTACGGCATCCCCCCCGAGGACTTGCCCCATATCTTCGAGCGCTTCTACCGGGTCGAGAAAAGCCGCGCCCGCGACAAAGGCGGTACCGGCCTCGGTCTTGCCATCGCCCAGAAGATCCTGGAACTCCACGGCAGCACGCTGGCCGTGCAGAGCGCCGTCGGCAAGGGCACCACGTTCTCTTTCGCACTCCCTACCCGGCAAAATCCTTTCCTGCAACGCGCACGCCTCCAAATGGCTTGATGTCCGTTCGCCCTGCGGGCTCACTGTTGGTCGCTCCTTTCAGTCGCTGTGGTCCGGCTTCGCCTGTTGTCCGGGCGCGTTCGCGCCCTGTAATCCGCTCGCTACGCTCGCTGTTGTTTTCTTCACAGCCCTACCACAACCCTCAACAGCGACTGAAAGGAGCGTACCACAGGGCACGCAGTGCCCGGACCACCGTGAGCCCGACGAAGGAGGGCGAACGGACTACAGCGAACGTAGTGAGCGAACGGACCACCCACTTTATCCATTGTTGAGGCTCCTGTTATCGTTCTGTGATAATTGGACGCGGTACTCCTCTGTTAATTGAGGGATACCCTGGGAGACCCTCCTGCGCGAGCAAGGAACCCGCCTCCCTACAGGGCGGCGCCGCACGATACCGCGCCGTAGATCCCGTTGATACCCGCACCAGCTATGACAGGGAGAGAAACCATGCGCCTCACTACGATCTCAGGGCTTGCCTTTTTGAGCCTCCTCCTCTTGCCCCTCGCTGCCTTCGGCCAGACCGATCCGGACACGGCGCCTCGCGCGAGCGTCGACCGCTTCAGCAGCGACGCCGGCACCCTCTTCGTCCGCGACGCCGCCAACGGACTCCCTGAAGCCAACACGCCCATCGACTTCGACCAGGGCGAACCCTTCATCACACAGGGACTCGGTCCCAGCGGCGAAACCGTCCAGTACTACAACTTCGACGTCCAACCCACCGCGCCGGCTCCGATCTACGTCCTCTTCCGCGACGGCGAAAGCGCCCCCGTCGAGAACCAACTCAACATCGTCGACGTCATCCCCGGCGACGACGGCTACAACGACTTCTGGCAGGTCGTCCGCGTGACCGTGCCGGCCAACTACGTAGCCAACACCGTAACGAGCTTCGAGGCCATCGAGACGGCCGGCTATACCCTGGAGCCGATGGAGGCCCTCGTCAACTGCCCCATCGTGCCCGAGGGCTCGACCGCCTCGCTGCGCCTGAACAGCGGAGAGAGCCCGGAACTCACCCGGGGTTGGTACGACGACATGGTCGTCTACTACTTCAACTTCGGCGAGGCGCCCTTGATGACAACCGACATGGACGAGGTGCCGGTCTCGCCGATCTACGTCACGTTCAACATCAACCCGGATCAGCCGGGGGGCGGCCCCCCTTCGGGGTTCATGACGGAGGCGGAGTCCGTGCAGACGCACAACGTAGTGGCGACGCTGCCGGGTGACGCGACGTACTCGCCGTTGTGGGGGGTGAACATCTACGACAACGCGGCTTTTGCGACGGTGGAGGATCTGGCCACGGCACAGGCGGCGCCGTTGATGGTCGCGGGCGCGGCCCTCGTCAACTGCCCCATCGTCTCGATCAACACAATCACCGCCGTCGAACCCCGGCCGGGCGAAGTACCTTCCGGCTTCGAGTTGTATGAGAACTATCCGAACCCGTTCAACCCCGAGACGGTGATCCGCTACGAACTCAATGAAGGAGGCTCCGTCCGCCTGAGCGTCTACAACATACTCGGCCGGAAGGTCGTCGATCTGGTGGAAGGGCTCCAGACGTCGGGTGTGTACAATGTGACCTGGGACGGCCGTGACGATCAGGGGTATTTCGTCGCCAGCGGGATTTACCTTTACCGGCTGACGATGGACGGCCGGATGAGCCAGGCGCGTGTGATGACGCTGCTCAAGTAATCCGACGTATCTGGTGCAACACGAAGCGCCTCGGTGGTCCGCTAAGGGGGCGGGCTACCGGGGTTTCTTTGTGTCCCTGCGATGGACGGCTAGGCAGCGATGAAACCGTAGTACAGCATCAAGAGCACGGCGAGCCCATACATTACTCCATGCACCGCACGCGCCCTGCCTGCCAATACCTTCAGCCCCACGTACGAGACGATACCCAGCGCGATGCCAGCGGCGATAGAGTAGGTCAGCGGCATGGCAACGATGGTCAGGAACGCCGGAATAGCCTCGTCGTGGCGCTCCCAGGGAACATCGCGAGCCCCTTTCATCATGAATGCTCCGACGATGACCAGGGCCGGCGCCGTAGCGACGGCAGGCACGGCGATGATGAGCGGCGTAAAAAACAGCGCCCCGATAAAAAGCAGCGCTACAACAACGGCCGTCAAGCCAGTGCGCCCCCCCTCTTCGATTCCCGTGGCCGACTCGATGTAGCTGGTGACGGTGCTGGTGCCCAACACCGATCCGGCGATTGTACCGAGCGCATCGGCAGCGAAAGCCCGGTCGGCGCGCGGCAACCGGCCCTGGTCGTCCAGGAAGCCGCCCAGCCGCCCTACCCCGATCAGCGTACCCGCCGTATCGAAGAAGTCGACAAAGAGAAAGGCGAGCACGACGGTGAGAAAGGTGCCCTTCCCGAGGTCGCTGAAGTCGAGCGCGAACAGCGTCTCGCGCGGCAGGGCAGGCAATGCGACAAATCCGGAAGGCAAGGGGGTAATACCGAGCCCCCAGGCGCAACCCGTTACTCCCAGGATGCCGATCAGGAGGGCGCCGGGGACCGCACGGGCCAGGAGCGCTCCCATCAACAGAAGCCCGAAAAGCAATAGCATTACCGTTGGGCTTCGGACGTCGCCCAGCGTCACCAGGGTCTCCGGGTGCGCGACGACGAGGCCGCCGTTTTTCAGCCCGATGATAGCCAGAAACAGCCCGATGCCGCACATCGTCGCCGTCTTGAGCGACACGGGAATCGCCCTGATGATGGCGGTGCGTCCCCCACTGAAGGTCAACGCCAGAAAGAGCACGCCTTCGACGAAGACAGCAGCCAGCGCTATCGGGTAAGCCACGCCCAACCCGAGCACCACCCCGAACGTAAAATACGCGTTGAGCCCCATGCCGGGGGCAAGTGCGAAGGGATAGTTGGCATAGAAGCCCATCACGAGCGTCGCCAGCGCCGACGCCAGGGCCGTAGCCAGCAGGACGTCGCCCGCCGGCATCCCTGCCTGGGCCAGAATCTGCGGGTTGACGAAAAGGATATACCCCATCGTCAGAAAGGTCACCATTCCGGCGCGAACTTCGGTGCCCGGCCTCGTCCCATGTTCACTCAGTCGAAAAACGCGTTCCAGCATGGCAAGGCCTAGCCGCGATCTGTGCGCAAAATCCTTGTTCACTCCATTAGACTTCGATGCTTTCGCTTCGTACTTTAGCTCTTGCTTAAACGTAGCATCCGGCTCGGAAACGTGGCCTGGAGTGTGATGGTTAAGTGTTTGCTGCTACCGGACGACACTTGCCCTGGAGGTATCTTTCCCCCGGTACTCCGGCTCGCTTGATCGTCATCCCGTACCACGTTACCTTCACAGGTTCGCACCGCCTCCACATCCGTCCTTTCACCCGGGCTCCGGCGTCCGGGCACGCGGCTCGCATCGTCCAGAGATGGATAAAGAACTTACGAAACGATATCAGGATCTGGTAGACGAGCTCAAAGCACTCTTTAAAGAACTGGGAGTGCTCAAGCTGGAAAATGAACGCCTGTCGAAAGAAAACATCACGCTCCGGGAAGAAGTGTCGCTGCTTCGCCTCTACATCGATACGTATCAACACGAAGGAGAAGGCACTGTCGTAGAACTCGACGAACTCGACCTACACCCCCCGGTCAGCAAGGATGCATTGGAGTTCTACGACTCGCTGCCGCCCTCTTTCAACTTCTCCGAACTCTTCGAACTGGCCGATCTGCTAGGCGTCGAAAAACAGCGGATGAAGGGGTTTATGACCACCTATCTCCGCGAAAACATGATGCAGCAACACGGCACCCGCGTTGAAAAGACAGAGCACTCGGACGAACTCTGGCAACGCCCCTTAGGCCATCATCAGGCCGAAAAAGGTGCCCACCAAGAAGACGTCAAGCGCAAGCCCTGAGTCTCTTCGACGTCGTCAACGTGTACGGATGCCGTAACGGCCCGATCACCGCCGGCGAGCCCGGCTCCGGGCACGCAACCGTTCACGCCCTTCGCGCACCTGTCGTTCAACGGCATCGAGTGCTGCCAGCAAGGCGTTGGCTACCGTGTCCGCCTTCTCAATCGCTGCGATGTTGTCGGGTTTGTGATAGAGAACTAGGCGCACCTTGTACTCGGGATGGCGGTTGGCACCGCTGATCGTGTTGACCGCCAGCGACGCGCCTGTGATGTCGTGGTGCCTGCGTGCGAGCTTCTCCAGGCGTTGTTGGAGCTTGCCTTTCAGGTTCTCCGTGAGTTCGGGCGTGTCCGTGTGATATTCTATGATGAAGCCAGTCACTTCCATCTCGATAGGGCAGGTTTAATGGCTGGAATACGATGCGGATGCGCGTCCTGTGCGGATACCCATTCGCCCATTACAAGGCACCATAGATCTTTCCGTATTTCTCTCGAATGTAGGCCAGCCACGGGGCGGCTTGCAAATCCTCCCCCGTGATACGCTTGAGAATTTCTGCGGCCTGCAACGTACGTCCATACTGGTGGATGTTTGTGCGTAGCCATCCCAGCAAGGCGTCGAACTGCCCTTCGGCCATCTGATCTTCCAGGCCGGGAAGATCCAGACACGCTTGCTCGAACAACTGGACCGACATCAGATTGCCAAACGCATACGTCGGAAAGTACCCCAATGCACCGAGCGACCAGTGGATGTCTTGCAGTACACCATCGGCGTCCGTCTCAGGGCAAACACCGAGGTATTCTTCCATCTTTGCACGCCACCGCTCGGGTAGCTCTCCTACCGCAACACGCCCCTCCAGCATCGACTGCTCCAGTTCGAAACGAAGCATAATGTGCAGGTTGTACGTCACTTCGTCGGCCTCGACGCGGATGAGAGAGGGCCTCACCCGGTTGATACCCCGGTAGAACGTCTCGAGCGAGATACCGGCGAGTTGCTCGGGAAAAAAGGCCTGCAGCCGGGGATAGTAGTGCTTCCAGAAAACCCGGCTGCGACCGACAAGATTTTCCCACAGACGTGACTGCGACTCGTGCATCCCCAGCGACGTACCGTCAGCCAGGGGTGTTCGGTTGAGGGTGAGATCGATGCCCTGCTCGTAGAGACCGTGACCACATTCGTGAAGGGTGCCGAAAAAGGCCGTGGGCAAGTACTGCTCGTCGAGGCGTGTCGTCAACCGTACGTCGGTAATCGAGAAGGCCGTCGTGAAGGGATGAGCCGACCGATCCAGACGCCCCCGGCGGAAATCGTAGCCGAAGTCTTTGATCACCTCCAGGCCGAAGTCCCACTGTTTTTGCGTATCGAACCGCTGGTGCAGGAAATTGTCCTCGGGGATCTCTCGTTCGGCGATGGCATGGACGATAGGTACAAGTTCCGCCCGTAGTGCATTGAAAACGGCCTCTACGGTGGACGCCTGCATCCCCTCTTCGAACTGATCGAGGAGTGCGTCGTAGATGTGTTCGTTATAGCCGAGGGCCTCCGCTTTCTGAACGTTAAGTTCAATGAGACGCTCCAGGTGCGGGGCGAACACCGCATAGGTGTTCGTGGCACGGGCCTCACGCCAGGCCTGTTTGCCACGCGCCACCGCCTCGGCCATTGCTGCTACAAGCGAAGCCGGAATCCTGACTGCCTTCTCATAATCGCGCCGTCCTACGCGGACAAGGCTTGCCTGTGTGGTGCCCGGATCGAGCGTCTGCGTCTCTGTAGCCAGACTTTCCAGCAATGTTCCCACTTCGTCGGCGGTGAAGCACTCATGGGCAAGCCTGCGTAGTGTAGCAACCTGATGCGCCCGCGCCTCGGCAGCACCATCCGGCATGTACGTTTCCTGGTCCCACTCCAGCACGTTGGCCGCGGCATTCAAATCATGAACTTGCCCGAACAGGCGTTTCAGATCTTCAACGCGTTGCTGCATGTGTTGGTTTTGTCAGGGAAGCCCCAGTCCTCCTTGAGCAAAAGATGCTCATGACGGATAGTATCGATTAGTGCCCAAGAAACCAATCCACCGATCAAAAAAATGACCCTCCTGGGAGCACGCTCCGCGGTATCCGTCTCAGGAAGCGGTTGCTTTCCGATGCACGCATCGGGGTAGGCGACCCGTCAAAGAATCAAGCCGATGCAACGGGGACTATTTGACGCCGATCAGGTAGCGGGAAAGGTGATCCGGATACGACTGCAACAAGGAAGTGATCTTCATGCTCAAGCCGAAACTTCTCTTTCCTCAGCGTCGAAGTCTTCCAAGAATAGTCCAACAACCGGCCTTTTCCCAAACTTTTCCCCCAAAAGGCAGCCAGGATTGCGGGGTGGTTGCAGACCGTTGCACAACAGTGTCCCCTGGGCTTACCCTGAGCAATAAGCTACCAGTCCACTACCGAGCCGTCGAAGGCATCGTACGGCTCCGGGTTGCGCCAGTCGTGCCCCAGCTTGTCCGCCAGCGCCTCCTCGTCCAACTCGACGCCCAGACCCGGCTTCGTCGGTAGAGGGATATAGCCGTCTACGACCGTGAAGGGTTCGATGAGGTAGCCCTCGCCCAGCGACACCTGCTCCTGGCACAGGAAGTTGGGGATCGACGCCGCGATCTGTAAGCCGGCCGCCAGCGAGATCGGCCCCATCGGGTTGTGCGGGGCCAGCGCGGCATAGTAGGCCTCGGCCATCCCCGCGATGAGACGCACCTCGGTGATGCCCCCGGCGTGGCACAGGTCGGGCTGCAAGATGCTCGCCGCCCCTTGCTCCAGCACCCGCCGAAAACCCCACTTGGTGAAAAGGCGCTCCCCGGTCGCGATCGGCAGGTGCGTACCGCGCGCGATCTCGGCCATGACGTCCACATTTTCGGGCGGAGCCGGCTCTTCAATAAACAAGGGCTGGTAGGGTTCGAGGCCCTTGATCAGCAGCTTCGCCGTCTGCGGCGAGATCGCTCCGTGAAAATCGATCCCGATGTCGTTTTCGGGCCCGATGATCGCCCGCAGCATGGCAAAGTCTTCCACCGCTTTATCGATGAAGGCTTTGCTTTCGACGATGCGGGCCGGGTGGTCTTTGGCCACGCCGCACTTGAACGTCGTAAACCCTTGCTGCAGGGCCTGGCGGATCGTCTCGGGCGTCCGGGCATGGGCATAGACGCGGATGCGCTCGCGCGTCGGGCCGCCGAGGAGTTCGTAGACGGGCACCCCGAGCGCCTTGCCCTTGATATCCCAGAGGGCCTGGTCGATCCCGCTCAGGGCACTGGTGAGGATGGGGCCTCCCTTGTAAAATGAGTGCCGGTAGATGGCCTGCCAGTGATGCGCCACCCGCCGGGGGTCTTTGCCGATGAGGTAAGGGGCGATCTCTTCGATGGCCGTCGCAACGGTCCGCGCCCGTCCTTCGAGTAAGGGCTCGCCCAGGCCGACGATGCCGGCGTCGGTGTGGACCTTTAGAAAGATCCACCGGGGCTTGACGAGAAAGGTCTCCAGCTGCGTGATCTTGAGGTTGTCTCGGGGGGCAATGAGTGCGTCTGCTTTCAAGGCCGACGCCTCGGAGGGCCGTGCCGTCAGGAGGGCGCGCAGGGCCGTCGCGCCGACGGCGCTCTGGAGGAATGTGCGCCGGGACCAGCGCCGTTTCGAGGAGGACATGATGCGTTGCTTTGTACGGTGGCAGGATACCCTGGTCGCGCTTACGTCGGCTCCCAGGCTCCGGCGTGGTGGGGCCGCCTGAACCCGTTGGCTGCGAAGACCTACGCCGGCGCCGGGTAGATGCAGAAACCCGCGTTGCATGCAACGATGGGCGATGCGCCCTGCCCGGGGTGGACAGGAGCCGTCCGTGTGCGCTGCAGTCGCCCGTCGGCGCTGCCCATAGACACAATATACCCAGGGCGGATGAACCCGTTTGGGCCGGCAGGCACTTTTCTCTACCCCTGTACTTTCTGAGCATGTCGCTCCGATCTCAACCGACCTGGAGCGTCTTGCCTAACGGCCAGGCAACCATGGATTTGACGCCCCCAGGGTAGCGTGCCTTGCCGGCTTTTACGACGCCGTTGATGGCCGTTTCGGAGCTTTTTCTATCCCCGCCTTTTCGCAGGCTTTTCCCAGAAGAGGCCCCCAAGATTGCAGGTCGTTGCTTACCTTGGCATATAATGCATCTACTTGTGTCAGGTCGAAATCGCATCGCACATGGATGAGCTTGTAAACGAGAGGAATGGGCGAAAGTCGGCATGGCGCTGGCTGAGCATGGGCCTGTTGCTCCTGTGTAGTCTACAGCCGGTCCGGGCCCAATCAGAGCAAACGACCGACCTTGAGGATACCAGCCCGCACAGTGAAGCCCAACTTGTCAGTGAGCATGCCTGGATCCAGCCCGGGCAACCTATTGTTGTGGCGCTGCACATGCTGATGGACGAGGGCTGGCATAGTTACTGGAAGAACTCCGGCGATTCCGGCCAGGAGACCTACATCGAATGGGCACTACCCGAAGGCTTCATCGCCGGTGAGATTCAGTGGCCCTATCCGCACCGTATCGACCTGGGACCACTCACCTCCTACGGCTATTCCGACGAAGTCCTCCTCCTCACAGAGATCACACCGCCCGCCTCCCTTCAACCCGGCACTACGGTGACGCTCGAAGGGCAGGCCGACTGGCTGATTTGCGCGGAGATCTGCCTGCCCGCAAAAAGCGAAATACGGCTTACGCTACCGGTCCGATCAGAGGCACCGGCTCCCAGCGACTGGCATAGCGCCATCGCTGCAACGCGTACGAAGCTGCCTGTCGTAGTGCCGGACTGGGACATACGCGCCACGCGGAGTGGCGGCACCTATGCCCTTCAACTTATTCCTCCGGACGATCGCGACCTTGCTATGGAAGGGGCCTACTTCTTCCCGTCGGAGAAGGCGGTCCTCGACCATGCCGCGCCGCAGCCGGTCACCCGGGAGGGTAGGGTCTACCTGATGGCGCTGCAACAGTCGCAATACACGGCCGGACCTGCTGAACGGATGCAAGGCATGCTGGTGGCCCCTGAAGGGCACACGTGGGACGCCGACGGTCAGGTTCACGCGTTGGCCATCGACGTACCTGTCGAAGAGGCGCAGGCTGCCGGGCTGTCGCTGAGCGAGGAGAAGACGACGATGGCGCTCCTCTGGGCGCTGCTTTTTGCCTTTGTGGGCGGTATGATGCTGAACCTGATGCCCTGCGTCTTTCCGATCCTATCGATCAAGATCCTGGGATTTGCCCAACAGACCGGCGACGACGATGCCTACATACGCAAGCACGGCCTGGTCTTCGGCGCCGGTGTGTTGGTGTCCTTCTGGGTGCTGGCCGGCTTGCTGCTCGCATTGCGTGCCGGAGGAAGCCAGATCGGGTGGGGGTTTCAGTTGCAGTCGCCCCTCTTCATTGCCTTCATGGCCTTGCTCTTCTTCGGCATCGGCCTCAGCTTGCTGGGCGTCTTCGAAGTAGGAACAGGCCTCATGCGCTGGGGCGGACGCGTAGAACGCACGGCGACGCAGCATAGCACCGGCGGTTCCTTCCTCAGCGGGGTGCTTGCGACCATCGTGGCTACCCCCTGCACGGCTCCGTTCATGGGCGCCGCCCTCGGCGTTGCGCTGACGCTGTCGGCAGCCGACGCACTGTTGATCTTCACGGCCCTCGGCGCGGGTATGGCGCTGCCCTACGTGTCGCTCTCGATGGCACCCGGCCTGTTAAAACGCCTCCCGAAGCCCGGCCCCTGGATGGAAACCCTGAAGCAGGCGCTGGCCTTTCCGATGTTTGCTACCACCGTCTGGCTCATCTGGGTCTTCGGACAACAGGTCGGCATCCATGGCGTGGCCCTGCTGTTGTTCGGGTTATTGCTCCTGGGAGGAGCCGGCTGGATCCTGGGCCGCTGGGCCGTTCCGCAGATCTCCACACGGGTGCGTCTCGTGACGCGGAGCCTGGCTGCGCTGGGCCTGGTCGGTGCCGGCGCCGCCTGCCTGGCCGGCACTACCTTCGACGGGCCTACCCCACGCACGGCCTCGTCAGGAGCCGAAGCCGTGTGGCAGGCGTTCTCTATGGCAGCCGTCGAGCAGTTGCGTTCGGAAGGACGACCCGTCTTTATTGACTTTACAGCCGCCTGGTGCCTTACGTGCCAGGTCAACAAGCGGACCACCTTACGTGCCGACGCCGTACAACAGGCCTTCAGGGAGAAGCAAGTCACGCTCATGATAGCCGATTGGACCAATCAAGATCCCGAGATCACACGCGCCCTCGAAGCCCATGGTCGCAGCGGCGTGCCGGTCTACGTACTCTACAAAGGGGATGGCTCAGCGCCGGTTCTCCTTCCCGAAATTTTGACCCAAGACCTCGTGCTCGACGCCCTTGAAGCGCTTCCTACGCGTTCCACCGTCGTCTCAACCGCATCGTCTCGCCATCCGTTATAAACGAAACCATCCTACCCACCATGCAACGTATCACGCGGATTTCGCTCTTCGCTATGCTTCCAGCGCTGCTCGTCATGGCTACCGCTTTCGGTTGGCCGGCGGAGGCCCCCCCCGTGCCGGCCGACCCTGAGATCGGGAAAGTCGCTCCGAACTTCACGCTCCCGGCTTCCGATGGGGAAACGTACACCTTGTCCGATCTCCAGGGCAAGTACGTCGTGCTGGAATGGCTCAACTTCGGTTGCCCTTACGTCAAGAGGCATTACAACAGCGGCAATATGCCGGGCCTTCAGGAGAAGTACACGACGCAAGGCGTTGTCTGGCTCTCGATCGTTTCGTCCGCGCCGGGCAAACAAGGGTACTATCCGGCCGATGAGATGAACGCCCAGCGAGAAAAGTTCGGCGGTATGCAAACCGCGATTCTCCTGGACCCCGCCGGAGAAGTCGGCATGACCTACGACGCCCGGACGACGCCGCAGATGTTTGTGATCGACCCCGAGGGCACGCTCCTCTACAAAGGCGGCATCGACGGCAAGCCGAGGGCCTCGCTGGATGAAACGACGACCGTTCCGAACTACGTCAGCGCAGCACTCGACGCAGCGATGAACGGGGAGGAGATCGCCGTACCCATCTCTCAGCCCTACGGTTGCGACGTGAAGTACCCGTAATACCCGATCCTCCGGATTGGGTATAGGAAGGGCTTGATGTCCTCGACGTTACGCAACAAGCCCGGGCCCTCTTTCAGGAGGCGCCCGGGCTTGTTGCTTTCATATCAAACCGTTTCTCCCTACATCGCCGTGCTCAGGTCTCGCACGGCACCGGCCAACATCCGTACCTTCGCTGCGTCGCGCGAGGCACCCGCTTCGCCACCGAGCGCCGTGGCCAACTTCGTCAGCGCATCGCGCCGGGCGGCACCCGAAGCGGCTTCCGCGCCGCCGAGTTCCTGCCGTACTGAAGCGATCCGGCTGCCGGAGATACCATTCGTCCGTTCGAGCTGATCGACGTAGGCCCGCGCCAGCGCAAACGTGGCCGGCCAGACGTACTTGGGCTGACCCTGGGCATTGAGGTAGTCGAGCTTGACCGACTTGGCCGCAGCGATCTCATTCTCCGAGAGGTACGGGCTCGGTACCAGTTCGAAGATGTCGAGCCCGCGCGCAATCTCGGAGCTCACGATCATGCCGTTGTACCAGTAGACCGACCAGCTACCTCCCATCTGCATCCGGTCCGGGTTCACCGGCCCACGGTCGTGGTAGGCGATCTCCATGGGGTTCGTCGGATCGGTCCAGTCGAAAATCGAGATGCCGCCCTGGTACCACGCCTGCACCATCACGTCGCGTCCCGGGATGGGAATCATCGAGCCGTTGTGCGCCACACAGTTCTCCTGGGGCGTCTGCGCCGCCGGCAACTTGTAGTAGCTCTTGAACTGCATCTCGCCGTTTTCGAGCGTGAAGATCGCGTTGGCGCCCCACTCTTTCGGGTCGGTAGCACGGCACTTAGGCTGGCCGCCCCCGCCCCACTCGTCGGTGAAAAGAACCTTGGTGCCGTCGTTGTTAAACGTAGCCGAGTGCCAGTAGGAGAAGTTCGAATCCGCCACGGCATCGAGGCGCTTCGGGTTGACCGGGTCCGTGATGTCGAGCAGCAAGCCGTAGCCTTCACAGGCGCCGCCGGCCCGGCCGATGCCCGGAAACGCGGTGATGTCGTGACACTGCGTGGGCCCGCGACGTGGGCCGTCGTCGTCGCCGCCGCGGTCGCCAAACATCCGGGCGATGATGTCGGGAAGCACCTCGCGCAGGGCGGCACTGTCGGCAGCCGTCGGGGCACCGCTACCCCCACGCGCGGTGACGAGGCTGTCGAGCAGCGGCCTTGTGAACCTCGAGGGCAACACGATCTGCTGCCCCGAAAACTCGGCGATGAACGCACCCCCCGCCCGCGCCCGCTCGATGGCGGCAAGATCATCCGGGGCCGGGCCGTGGCTCGGGGGTGCCATGAGGTCTTCGAAGATCCTCGGTGAACTCACGATGGCCGCCTGTTCGGGATGGGCCAGGGGCACCTTGATCACTTCGATGCGGAACAGCGCGCTGTTCGGATCCTCATCCGGCGAAGCGCTGGAGCAGCCGGGGAGTTCTTCCGAGGGACGCACCGGGGCGGAACCGGAGACGTAGATGTACACGTTCTCGGCGTCGTTCGGGTCTTCCACGACCGAGTGCGTATGAGAGCCGCGGCAGGTCTGCACGTTGGAGAGATACTTCGGATTCCGGATGTCGGTGATGTCGAAGATCCGGATGCCGCGCAGGCGATGGTGACTCACCGCCTCCTGCACCCCTTCGGTTCCACAGTCGAGGCGGCCGCCGAGTCCTTCGCCCGAAACGAAGAGAAGGTTCTTGTAGACCGACACGTCGCTCTGGGAGGCAGGGCAGACGTAGCCGGTCACGAGCGTCGGCTTGCCGGGGTTGGAGATGTCCCAGACCTGGATGCCGTTATAGTTACCCTGGATGGCATAGTTGCCGGTGAAAGCAAGGTCGGAGTTGGTGACACCGACGAACGCTTCCGGCGGCTGCGTCGCCGACAGGAGGCGGAGGTTCCATATCGCCTCTTCGGCGTCGAACAGGCCTGCTTCGAGCCCGACGCGGGGATCGGGACTCGGCGCCATCGCGGTGCCGGATGTAGAGGAGACCGTCCCCGTTGTGACGGGCTTGGGGGCGCACGCGAAAGCGCCCAGCAGCCCTGCAACCAGTGAGACCGCTAAGCAATAGTGGACAGCAGTTCCCATGACGGGACGGTGAACCGGAGCTTTGTCTTTCATAATAGGTTCCTGTGTTGGGGAGGATGAGATCGGACAGGGGTGACGTTCGGAGGATCACGGATCCCGGCTCGCATCGGGCAACGCACCGAGCATGCGTTCCATCCGCTCAATCTCGGTGATCTGGTCTACGTGGATGTCGGAGGCCAGCTTGAAGGCCGCCTCGTCCTGTGCAGCGCCGTCGGTGCTAAAAAGATCGTCGACCATGGTGACGGCCCCGCTGTGATGCTGGATCATGTAGGTGAGGAAGAGCCGGTCAAACGCCGCGTCTCGGGCTTCGTCGAGTTCTTGCAGTTGCTCTTGCGTGAGCATTCCGGGCATATGCATAGCGTGATCGTCGGCACCATGCACCATCAGGGTCGTCCCCGTGATGTGTACCTCGGGCACCGGCTGTCCGCGGTCGCGGAGCCACTGCTGCATCGTGGCGATCTCGTCCTGCTGCGCATTGATGATGCGGGCAGCCAGCGTTTGCACCGTCGCACGCGCGCCGTGGGTGGGAGCGAGCCGGGCCATCACAAGGGCCTGCGCGTGGTGCGCGATCATACCCGTCATGAAGTGGACGTCGGCCTCTGTGAAAAGCATGCGGGCGCTATCCATCCGCGCCTGATAGAGCGCCTCCAGTTCGGCCGTCGCGTCGGCCGCTGGCGCGGGTGTGGCCTCCATGCCTGTGCCGGCCGTGCTGCGGCAACCCGCAGCGGCCAGTGCGACGAGAACGGCGGCGGTGATCAAGCAAGTGTGTCGTACCCTCATGTCTCTTCGTTTCATGGATGCGGCCTCTGATCCGTGTTGACCCGAGTACAAGGTACTCCATCGGGACGGTGCCGGGTCCGATCCATCCCGAGCAACCCATCGCGGCCGCGTACAAGAACGCATTCACCGTAGAAAAATAGGAAACCGCGGATTGGTAAGGCGACGCGGCATGTGAAATTTTCCCAACCCCTGCAGCGAATCAGCCGCGAAACGCCGTCGCCTAAACCTACCCGAAGCCTGGGCGGATCATCACGCAAAGGCGACCACGAGCCGCAACACGGCAATCGGCAGTCTTCTCACGGACGCGCCGCGCAACCGGACATTCGGAAAGCACATAGCAGGGGACTACACCCCGGCATGACCTACGCACGGGGCAACGAAAAACTAAAGACACAACCGTGCTCCACCACCCCCTCGCTTTCCACGCTGACCTCGCCGCCCAGCTTCGTCACGATGCGATGCACGATCGCCAACCCTAACCCGTTCCCCTCTACCTTTTGCTGGCCCAACCGCTTGAAGGGCCGAAACAAAACGCCCTGATCCTCCTTTGCGACGCCGGGGCCGTTATCCCGAACCCAAAACTTTACCATGCCGTTTTCTCCCGGTTGGGCTCCTAATTCTACCCTCGGCGGCGTCCCTCCATATTTGATGGCATTGGTGATGTAGTTCACCCAGACCTCCTCGATCAGCAGGGCATAGCCCAGGGCTCGGGGCCACGTGTCCGGTACGACCAGTTCCGCCTCATGCGCCGCTATCATCGGCTCCAACCGATCTTGCACCGCCGCAACCACATCCCCCATCTCGACCGGGTGCATTTCCACTTCCAGCTTTCGTACCCGTGCCATCAGCAAGAGGGTCTCGATGATCGCCTTCATCTTCTGCCCGCCGTGCACAATGAAGCCGAGGTACTCCTTCCGCTTCTCCTCCGACAACGTCGCAAATTCTTGCTCCAGAATCGCCGAAAAGCTCATGATGGATACAAGCGGCCCCATCAGGTCATGCGCCACCATGCTGGCATAGGCATCGAGGTCTTTGTTGCGCTCCTGTAACTCCATCGCATAGACGCGAAGCGCCTCTTCCGCCTGCTCCTTTTCCTGAATCAGGCGCTGCTGCGCCACCATGTGCTCGACCACCGAGGAAAGCAACCTGAGATAGCCGCCCTCCAGATCCTTGACCACGTAATCGCGTGCCCCCGCCTTCATCGCCTTGACGGCCACCTGCTCATCCCCCGACCCGGTCACCACGATCATGGGCGTCGATACCTCCCGGGCAGCCAGCAACCGAATGACCGCCAGGCCGTCCATGTCGGGCATGTGCCAATCGACCGCCAGCACGTCGTAGTCGCCTTGCTCGAACATCGATAGGCCCTGGGCTCCTGATGCAGCCAGATCCACCACGTAGCCCGCCTGTTCCAGCCGCTTCTGAAACAGCCGGGCCGCTCCCGGATCATCCTCGATGTACAAAATGCGTACGGGCCGCGCTTCTGCCGTCATGGCCTCACTCTCCATTGGGTAGCGTCACAACCGACAAAAACATACCCGGTTTCGAGTCGAACCAGATACGACCGCCGTGGCGGCGCACCAGCGTCTGTACATACGCTAGGCCCATCCCCTCTCCCGGCACCTCCTGCCGTCCCGCCCGGCGAAAGAGTTGAAACACCTTCGCCCGGTCCTCCTCCGCAATACCCCGCCCGTTGTCCCTGACCTGAAACATCGTCTCCTGGCGATCACGGCTCCCTGCAATGTACACCTCGCCCTGCCGCCCCGGTTCAAGATACATCACAGCGTTGGTCAGAAGATTGCCCATGATTTGCTCCATCGACACCCGGTCGGCTACGACTTCGGGCAGGGCACCGACGGTCACCCGTACCTGTTTCTCCTCAATCTGATGCGCGAGCGTCTTGAGCGTGTCCTCCACGAGCCGGTTCATGTCGATCGACTCGAACGTCAGGTCGCGGCGCCCCAGGCGCGACAGTTGCAAGACGGCGTTTATGAGCCCGTCCATGCGTTGAACCGACGCCTCGATAAATCCGAGGGCTTCGGGGATATCCTCTTCCAGGGCGCTCCTGACCGCGCTTTGCCGATCCCCGGGCACGTCGCGCAGACCGGCTTCGACGACGGGCTGCAGCACCCCGGAGGCAGCGCGCAGTTCTGCGGAAAAGCCCTTCAAGTTAATCAGCGGCGCGCGCATATCGTGGGACACGCTATAGGCGAAGGATTTGAGTTCCTCATTGAGCCGGTGCAGGTCGTCGTTGCTATGTTGAAGCTGTTCGGCCAGCTCGGCCAGGTTCTTTTTGGAGGCTTCGATGGTTTGCTTTTGGCGTTCCAGCGTCGCATACAAGGCGGCCAACGCGCACCGGGCGGTCTCGCTATGCGCCAGGGCTTCCCTAAGGTACCTGGTAGCCACTGCATCGAGCAGGGTAAACAAAACCAGGACCAGCACCGGCACGCTGAGCAGCGTATACTGATCGAACGAGCCGAGATCGACCACCTCCAGGTCCAGCACCCGGCGGGCAGCGATAATCAGCATGTAAAGCGGCGGAAAAGATCCAGGCGAGGATAAAGGCGGTGCGTTCCGTCTCGAGAAACATAGCCACCCGCACCATCAGCATGAACCCGATCATGCCAATCACGACCAACTCGGGCGGCATAAACAGGGCGAAGACGGCACTTTCAAGGGCGGCGCTGACGAGGTAGAGCCAGACGGCCGCATGCATCTTGCCGCGGCGCGCCAGCCAGAGGCTGCCTCCGCCTATCGGTAAGAACAGGGTGAAAGCGATCAGCAGAACCAGCGTCGGCCAGAACGGGCGTTGCAGATACGCAAAGAGGTAGAAGCTCGCTACCGTAAAGACAATGATCAGGGACCACCGCAACAGCACAAACACGGTGTCTCGCTGATAGGAGGTCTCTTCGCTCAACCCGGTCTGCTCGTCCACATCTTCGCGCTCCCTCACAGATAGCGCAGGGTCAGCATCAGGATCAGCGGGCATATTCGTTCCTTTTTTAGGCGGGGCATTATAGCATCCATAATACAAATTTTTACCCGCAACGCCCTGCATGGGCGCCGCCTCGAAGGTCGTGTTTCGGCCTCTATGCGCCCGCGGTGTGCGGCTACCCCGGGGAGGATGGGATGGGTTCGGAGCCGTGACTGAAATCGCTCCGGAACCGGGTTCTCTATTTCGCATTGCGTATTGAATACACGATGCATTATCCGCTCTTGAAATAACCGGCATGAACGCTCGCTCCTGCCTCTGGCTGCTTGCCCTCGTGCTCGCTGGTAGCCGGTCGGTAGCCGCCCAGGACGGCGCGGCTTCTATCCGCCTCAACCAGCTCGGCTTTTATCCCAACGCCCCGAAGCATGCGGTAGTGGTCAGCCCGGACGCCGGGCCGTTCCACGTCATCGACCTGGCGACGGACGACACCGTCTACCACGGCACGCTGGGCCCGGCGCATGTGTGGCCCCTCTCCGGGGAGACGGTGCGCCAGGCCGATTGCTCCAGGCTGCGTGCCCCCGGTACGTATGCGCTCGTCGTGCCTTCTCTCGGTACGTCCTATCCGTTCGCCGTGCAGGCCGCCGTGCACCGGCCCCTGGCGGCCGGCGCGCTCAAGGGCTATTACTACCAGCGCGCGTCGACGCCGTTGGACGCGCGCTATGCAGGGCCGTGGGCGCGGGCGGCCGGTCATCCGGACGACGCTGTAGCCGTACACCCGTCGGCCGCCACGGCCCAACGACCCGCGGGCACCCTCATCGCCGCACCCCGAGGCTGGTACGACGCCGGCGACTACAACAAGTACATCGTCAACTCCGGGATCAGCACCTATACCCTGCTTGCCCTCTGCGAACAGTATCCCGCCTTCTCGGCCCACCTCGAAGCCGGCATCCCCGAGAGCGACAACGCCGTCCCGGACGTGCTCGATGAAGCGGTATGGAACCTGCGGTGGATGCTGACTATGCAAGACCCGCACGACGGCGGCGTCTACCACAAGCTGACCCATGCCACCTTCCAGGGCATCGTCATGCCGCACGAGGCTACCGCGCCTCGATACGTGGTCCAAAAAAGCACGGCGGCGGCGCTCAACTTCGCGGCTGTCATGGCGCAGGCTACCCGTCTCCTGGCGAACCAGGCCTCGGCCTTTCCCGGCCTGGCGGACTCGACGCGCGCGGCGGCGCTCAACGCGTGGCGCTGGGCCCGCCGCAACCCGGAAGCGGTGTACAACCAGCGGGCGCTCAACGAAAGCTACGACCCCGACGTCGTAACCGGCGCTTATGGCGGTCGACGCGTCGACGATGAGTTTGCCTGGGCCGCCGCGGAACTGTTCATCACGACGGCGGCCGACAGTTTTCTCACGGCGGCCTCTCCCCTGGATCACGACCCGAGCGTGCCGTCCTGGTCGAACGTCGAGGCGCTGGGCTGGTATACCCTGCTGCACTACCGGCGGCAGGCGGCGGCCGTCGTAGACACCGCAGCGATGAAGCAGCGCTTTCTGCGTTTTGCGGATCAGCTGGCCGGGGCGCGAACACAGCTACCCTACGGCACCGTGATGGGGCACGAGGCCGGCGACTTCGTGTGGGGTAGCAACGCCGTAGCCGCCAACCAGGCGATGACCCTGCTCCAAGCGTTCCGTCTCACCGCCGACAGCACCTACCTGTGGGCCGCCCTGAGCAACCAGGACTATCTGCTGGGCCGTAACGCCGTCGGCTATAGCTTCGTCACCGGCTTCGGCGCCCTGTCGCCGGGGCATCCGCACCATCGTCCTTCGGAAGCCGATACGGTTGCGGCTCCGGTGCCGGGGCTGCTGGTGGGCGGCCCCAACCCGGGCCGGCAAGACGGATGCATCTACGCCTCCACCCTGCCAGCGCGTGCCTACCTCGACGCCTGGTGCAGCTATGCCTCGAACGAGATAGCGATCAATTGGAACGCACCGCTCGTCTATGTGACCACGGCCCTTGAGGCAGCACTCTCGGACAAGCGCCGCTAACCCAACCTCCTTCGGGCACGCCGTCATGTACGCTGAGAATGAGCTGGGAGACTTTCTTCGATCCTCGGTTTTTCTCCCGTAGCGTATAAAAATGAGGAGGCAAGCCGCAACTTCACAGACTACAGCACGGCTCGGTAGATCACATCCACCCCGTTACCCTGTAGCTTCCATCAGCTCGAAATAGTCCTCGTTGTTGATAAACGGCTGTTCGTACAACCGCTTCCCGGTCGCTTTGGCCAGGGCATTGGCCAGGGCAGCGGACACGGGCGGGAGCCCCGGTTCGCCCAGACCCGTCGGATCGATGCCGTTGTCCACGAAAAAGGCTTCGACCTCCTTCGGAGCTTCGGCATGGCGGATTAACCGGTAGTTGTTGAAGTTATTCTGCTCCGGACGGCCCTCCTGGAACGTCATGGCGCTGTACATGGCATGGCCTATGCCGTCGACGATGCAGCCCTCGACTTGATTGCGGGCATTGCCGGGATTGACGACGATCCCGCAATCGACGGCGCACCATACCTTCTGCACACTCGGCTGATTGTCTTCGATGACGACGTCCACCACCTGTGCTACGTACGAGTTGTGGCAGTAATAGGCCGACACCCCGCGATGCACACCGGGCCTGCCCGCGTCCCAGTTGGATTTCTCCCGCACGAGCCGGAGCACGCCCGCATACCGCTCGGCGTCATAGTCGTTGTCCTCGCCCACGGGCTTGTTGATGGCTCGCTCAAACAGGGTCAACCGGAAATCGATGGGGTCCTGGCCTGTCGCTTCCGCCACCTCATCCAGAAACGACTGCTCGGCGCCGGCGATAAAATTAGACCGGGGCGCGCGCCAGGCACCCGTTGAAATGTTGGAATCGAGCGTCAGGTTCTCGGCCAGATAGTTATCCACGGCACCCGCCGGAAAGCGGTCCGCGAAGACGGGCCCTCCATCCACGCCGGCTCCCCGCACATGGAAGCCGATCAACGCCTTGTTCTCGTCCAGTGCCGCGCGGTAGGTTACCTGGTAAGCCGGCCGATACGTGCCCTGGGTCATGTCGTCTTCCCGGGTGTACACCAGCTTCACCGGGGCCTTCACGGCCTGCGAAATGGCGGCGGCTTCTACCCCGAAGTTCCCGTACAACCGACGCCCGAAGCCGCCTCCCATGCGCGTCATCTCGATGGCTATGCGCTCTTCCGGAAGCCCGAGGATACTCGCTACCGATTTGCGGAGAAACTCCGGCGTCTGGATGGGGCCTACCAGTTCCGCCCGGTCCTCCTTCACATCCGCGAAGAAGTTCATGGGCTCCATCGTGTTATGCGCCAGGAAAGGCGCGCTGTAGGTCCGCTCGATGACCGTAGCCGCATTCTGAAAGGCCGCTTCCGGGTTGCCGTCACGGCGCGCAGGCTCCGTCTTGCCGTCGCGCAGGAGTTCGGCGAGGCGGCGGGTGTAGTCGGCGGTGCTCTCCAGGGGCGTCTCGGTCTCCCATTCGATGCGCAAGGCTTTCTTGGCCTGCATCACCTCCCAGGTAGACGTACCGACGACGGCCACCAGTTCGGGGAACGCATTGACGTCGGACCACTGCCGGTCGAAGCCCTCCGGCGCGGCATGGATGGTGATCACGTCCCGGATGCCGGGCATGGCTTTCGCGTCCGTGGCCTCCACGGTCTTCAGCCGCATGCCGAATGCCGGAGGATGTTCGATCATGGCGATCAACATCCCTTCCCGGTCGTAATCCAGCCCGAAGAGCGGCTCACCCCGTACAATCTTCGGCGCGTCCACATTTTTCCGCGTCGTCCCGATGATCTTGAAGTCTTTCGGATCCTTCAACTGGACTTCCTCGGGTACGGCGACGGAGGCCGCCTCCGAGGCTACGTCGCCATAGCCCAGGGTTTGTCCGCTGCCGGCGTGTTTGATGAGGCCGGCTTCGGTGGTGAGTTCGTCGACCGGCACGTTCCACCGCTTCGCGGCCGCCTCAAGGAGCATGCGGCGCGCCGTAGCGCCGGCCATCCGAAGCCCCTGCCAGCCCTGGCGGATCGACTGGCTGCCGCCCGCCAGCTGGCGCGTGAACTTGCCGGTATCCAGGCCCGCCTGCTCCACGATCACGTCCTTCCAGTCCACATCCAGCTCTTCGGCGACGATCATGGGCATGGCCGTCTTCACGTTTTGCCCGATCTCGGGGTTGGGCGACATGATGGTCACCAGCCCGTTCTCGCCGATTTTGAGGAAGGCATTGATGTCGTACCACGCCTCGGGCATACTTTTGAAGGCCGCGGACGAGGGGGCAGGCTTGCAACCGGCCAGCCAGTTGAAACCAAGCACCATGCCGCCGCCGGCCAGGGCGGATGCCTTCAAGAAGGACCGTCGGTTGTAGGTCGTCTTGATGAGAGCCACGGGGGTTTCCTCGCAAAGATGAAGAAGGGGAACGCGTACCGGGGGAGCAAACAACGTGAGCAACCTTAGCCCATGTTGGCCGCCGCCGTCTTGATGGCGGCATGGATGCGGAGGTAGGTGCCGCATCGACAAATGTTACCCTGCATGGCCCGCGCAATGTCGGCATCGCTCGGCGAAGCGTTCTTCGCCAGGAGCGAGGCCGCGTTCATGATCTGGCCGGCCTGGCAATAGCCGCATTGCGGAACGTCGTGCTCCACCCAGGCTTCCTGCAGCGGATGGGTGCCGTCGGGCGACAAACCCTCGATGGTGGTAAGGGCTCGGTCGCCTACGTTGGAAACGGGCAACGAACACGAACGAACGGCGATGCCGTCCAGATGGATGGTACAGGCGCCGCACTGGGCGATGCCGCATCCATACTTGGTGCCGACCAGTTTGAGATGGTCCCGCAATACCCACAACACAGGGGTATCCGGCGCAACATCAACCTGATGTTGTTCTCCGTTGACGGTGAGATTGAAGAGGGCCATGATCAGCGGGGCAAGGAGAATGGCTAAGAAACCAACACCCTACAAGGTATCCCTTTCTCTACAGAAAATCGAACCGGTAGCGGCAAATTTTCTTGCACGTTTCCTAGTTTTCACCGTCGGCGTCTCCCTGCTATCTTGTAATAGCGTGCTGCGTTATCCTGAGCAACGCGACGTGAAGGAGGACACGGAAGACACAACCTCTTTTCCCGATGGGTATTACGCCCACTCAACCCTTGAGGAAACCGCTCATGGATCGACGCCATTTTGTCAGGCTCACGACCGCCGGGATGGTAGGAAGTTCTGTGCTTTCTCCGTCAGACGCCTTCTCGAAAACACCGCCGATCTATGAGCGATTCTCGGTGCTTCAATAAACAGCAACGGCTGGCGTAACGCACTTCCCAGAGCGGTTACGCCAGCCGTCACCCTTCAGGCTCTATCGCTTACATCGACGACGGCGGGACAATCCCGTTGAGGCGCATGTACGTGACCAGGTTGCCGTAGTGCTCGTAGTTGTGCGCGGAGTTGAACGCCAGGATGGCCGACTTCGCCATCTCGTTGCCGAAGAAAGGCTTCGTCTCGGCCCCGGCGGCGTCCGACATATTCGTATATACGCCCCCGCAGTACTCGAAGGCGCCCTTGAGCGCAGCGACAATAGCAGCCTTGGTGGTGGCTGCTTCTTCGAAGTTCTCCTTGTTCGGGTTCTCCTCGTCCGCCGCAGACGAGCAGAAGAAGTATTGCGCGTTGGCGATGTGCGCCAGGATCTGGCCGGTGGTACGCACGTCGTCGGTGGGCCGATAGGCGTAGACTTTTTCGTCGAGCATCTCGGCCGTCTTCATGATGTTGGTCTGCGTGATCTCGTGGAGACCCTTGAGCGACCCGGTGACGGCCATCGCACCGTGGTCGTGTTGCGCCAGCGCCAGGGTCGGCAAGGACACCAGTAGCGCGAGCAAAAGCGTGAAAGCATAGGGTGTTTTCATGGTTGAGACTCCTCCAGAGGACTAGATGCCGGATTTTCTCCGGCAGGATGGTACGTGAGGGTTGGGGTGTGAATGGCTCTATTTAACGGATCGCTCGCTCCAAAAACAAGACAGTTTGGCGTCTTTTTCTGTACACCTGGCCTATAAAACATTTTATGGTTTTATTGCAGGTGTCGACCTGTGTGTTTTGAACTTGCGCATACCGCCCGGCGTGAAAACATGAGCGGTAACAGGGGCGTAAGCGAGGTCAAGCTATGTGGACCTGGTGCAAATGGGGCCTCCTGGCGTGCAGCCTGGGATGGCTCAGTCCGCTCTATCTGTACGGGCAACAGGTTGAGGCCCTAACGCCTCTCCGCTTCGACCGTCTCTCGATCCGCGACGGGCTCTCGCAGAAGGATGTCTACGCCCTTGTACAGGATCGGCAGGGGTTCATGTGGCTCGGTACCCGGTACGGCCTCAACCGCTACGACGGCTATACGTTCTCGGTCTACCGAAACATCCCTTTCGACGCGGCCTCCCTTTCGGACAACTGGGTCTTGTCGCTCTGGGAAGACCGTACGGAGGGATTATGGGTTGGGACCCTGCGCGGGCTCAACCGGCTCGACCCCGCCACCGGCCGTGTCGTTCGATACCGTCACGACCCGGACGAGGCCCACAGCCTGAGCCACGACCTCATCTGGACCATCTACGAAGACCGGGACGGCACACTCTGGGTCGGCACCGAAGGGGGGCTCAACCGGTTCGACCGCGCCACGGGACGCTTTACGCGGTACCTGCATGACCCGGT
>Ga0302046_10000634_pt1 | contig 34619 bp, 33 predicted proteins | sample RVTome_11_FD_200261 | JGI IMG/M metagenome (GOLD analysis project Ga0302046, IMG submission 200261) | Soil microbial communities from uranium-contaminated site in the Upper Colorado River Basin, Wyoming, United States - RVT147D111 (version 2) ...
CTTCGTCATCGCAGTGGGTTTGATCCTGGCCTGGAAGGTGTCCGGTTACCTTGGCGCCGATTACTTCCTCCTGCGCTTCCTGGGTACTCCCTGGGGAGCTGGGAAAGAAGCACCTGCGCCAGCGGACCATGGCAGGGCTACCTCCCCGGTTGCTGAACCAGCCACCGGCGATTAGCAAACCCTGATACAGAAAAAACGGGACGGTCTTGTGCACCGTCCCGTTTTTCTTATAACACGTAAGGTGGAAAATTTTCCTGCTCGCAAGAACCTCCTTGGTAAATCCTTAACCTATTCATCCCTCCTCAGCCGGTCGAACAGGTGATGCTCGATGGCATAAGTTGCCAGTTCGATGCGGTTGGAGAGGTTCATCTTGCTGAGAATCGTGCTGACGTAATTTCGCACAGTTTTTTCACTGAGATTGAGAGTGCTCCCAATCTGGGCGTTGGTTTTTCCTCGGGCAACTTCCGCCAAGACATCCAACTCACGTTCAGAGAGATCTCTGAAAGCGTTTGAATCTGCTTTCCTTTCCGCTTCGCGAACGCGTGACAAAAGCCGGACGGTTGTGGAGGGATCCAGGAGGGCTTTGCCGCGAGCAGCCGCTCTGATGGCCCGGATAAGTTCTTCATTGCCGACCTGTTTTAGTACATATCCTACTGCTCCAGCTCTTATTGCGCGGATGACCAGGTCTTCGTCTGCAAAGGAAGTCAGCATTACCACGTGCGTGTTTGGGAAGCGGGTGGTTATCGTGCCGGTGGCTTCGATGCCACCTTCGCCGGGCAGCCTGACGTCCATTAACACGACATGGGGATCCAGGCGTTCAACCAGGCGAACAGCCTCGGCAGCAGTACCGGCCTCCCCTACGACTTTCATGTCAGGTTGGTCATCGATTAGCGTCATCAGACCAAGCCTGACAATTTCGTGATCATCTACCAGCAAAACGCGGGTTTTGGCCATGATTTATCTTTCGTCTTTCCAGGGAATACTAAGTTCGACCAGGGTGCCCCTGCCGTTGTTGTTGCGGATGTCGATTTTTCCCCCCAATAATCTGGCTCGATCCCGCATATTTCGCAGTCCATAGCCTGCCTGTATTTCTGCCGGCAGACCAACTCCATTATCCTTAATCGTCACTTTCAATTCTCCATCAGATTTTCGCGCTGAAATTCTTACCTCGCTGGCGCGGCTGTGCCTGATGACATTTGAGAGGGCCTCTTGTACAATCGCTAATACGTGGTCTGAACGGATTGGTGAGAGGGATTCTGATTCAGGTAGCTCGACCTCCAACGAAACATTAACCAATGACCTGAATCTAGGGTCATTCGAGAGTTTTTGAATCGCTTCTTCAAAGGGTTCTTCCGGAGGACTGATGTACAGCTCGCCCAGGTTGCGCCGTAAATCGCTGATGGCGTCATTGAGCACGTTCTGCGCCTTTTCCAATCTGCTAGTCACGACATCCGTTTCCTCCTTGGCCAGATGACGGGCGGACTCGACCAGCAGCCCGGCTGTATAAACCTTCTGGATTGCGCCATCGTGGAGCTGGCGAGCGATCCGGTCGCGCTCGGCGTTAAGAATCTGTTGTTGTTCCATTGCTTCGATCATCCTGTCGGTTTCAACATCAAATACTTCCAGGCCGCGAATGATAGCAATTGAAAGACCTAAACCGATGATGGAGCGGAAAACCGGAGGCGGGGCTCCCAAAAGTTGTTCCAATGTTTCGGAATTGAGGATATTTCCGGGAAAAAAGGGTATGGGCGGCGGAATGAGTCCCCCGAACATGGCATAGAAGAAAAGCATGATACCGGCAAATTGGAGCACACGCACGATTTGAGGTACCTGCAAGGGCACAATTCTCTCCAGGGTATGCTGCCGCAGGCCCGCGGCGGCCAAAATGCCAGCGGGAAATCCGATAAAGTAACGGGCCAATGCATTGGCCGTATTGTGCCAGACATCGAATTCAGGTAGGAGCCTGGGCAAAGGGAAGAATACGATAAAGAACCAGAGCGCCGTCAATCCGGCCGAGAAGCCATGCAGCCACCGGGCGCGTTGCAGCGATCTCAAAAGGTTTACGCCGAACTCAAAAAGAAAGGCAAAGGAAGTGGCAAGCAGCAGCAGGTGGACTTCATGCAGGATTTTGATGGTTTGAGGGCTAAGGTAATTTGCCTGGATCGGAATAAAAAGATCTCCCCATTCATTAAGACCATGCGTGAACCCAAAAGCTGCCAGCCACTTCAAGCTGCGGGCCAGGTCCAACCGCGAATAGTTTCTTGATTGCAGCGCAATAGCCAACCCAAGCACGAAAAACACCAAGCCATAGGCAAAGTATATAATGTCCCGGTTAATTACAAAAAAATTACGGATGAAGTCCATGAGCTATCTAAGATTGCAACCCTCTCCAGGGCAATATATTTAGCGTGTTTCTCTGATAAATTTTAACTGATTGTACCCAAAAGCAATTAGTTTATGTAAAGATTCTAAGCATTTCAAAGTTCGCATCGCGTATATAGTAAAATAGAAGAGTAGACGCAACTTGTCAGAAATAGTCGGGCCGATTTATATCTATCTAATTATTTTCATAGGAGGTTACAGATTATGGCAATCGACCCCGTTTGTGGTATGGAAGTTGATGAACAGTCCGCTGCGGCAACCTATGAGTACAGAGGAAAGACCTATTACTTTTGTGCTCCAGGATGCAAATCTGCTTTTGAGAAAGATCCGGAAAAGTATCTTGATCAAGCTGGGACGGACACCGGCAGAGATATGCACCATATGCATTGATATTAATTATGGCAAAGAAGACTTCAAAAAGCTTCAAAACACAAGCTAACAGGCGCCGGATTGCCATCATCTCATTGGCGGGAGTTGCGGCGATTGCTTTCCTGGCGTTACTGGTTTATGCGGTCTGGGCGGCGATGCAGCCCGAGCCGATTCTGGGCGAGGAAATTCCAATTGCCGGCGCAGAGCATATCCCGGAAGGGCAGAGAGCTGTCGATTACAATTCCGATCCGCCGACTTCAGGCCAGCACTATGCCCAACCAGCCGAAGCTGGATTTTATGAAGAGGCGCCACCGGATGAAAGACTGGTGCACAACCTGGAACATGGGCACATCGTTGTTTACTACAACTGCTCGGGTTTATCGGATACGGCTTGTGAAGAGCTTAAGGATGGAATTCGCCAGGCCATGGATGCTGCTGGCGTGGTGCCATCAACTCGAACCCTAAAAATTGCGGCCGTGCCCCGACCAGGAATGGAATATTTGATTACCTATACCAGTTGGGGCAAGCTGTACCGGGCGGAGACATTTAATCGAGAGGAGTTTCTTCTCTTCGTAAAACAAAACCGCAATCGTGCACCGGAGCCCTTAGCTCCGTAGACAGCATTCAGAGCTCAGCAGGAATTCCGGCGATGGCTCGGTTTGGATCGGGGTGCCGCCAGCGAATCGGAACCAACTTCAACTTAATCGGTTTGTTTCGGATTCGGGCCTGTAAGTAATTAGACTGCGATCATAGGAAGTCAGGATTTGTCCAACGCCGTTGAGGGCGTGGGGATCAAAATATACCATTTTGAGCTGAAAATCGATAGGTGGATCAAATAAATCCCCTTCAACTATGCTCGAAAACGGGTTACCTCCTAATATGCGCGCCGCGGTTGTCAAATATAGCCGGTCTAGTACGCCACCGGACAAGAGCAAGTGTAGCACTTTTGGGCCGGTTGAGTTGTAGATAACTCGATAACCGTATTCCGCCAGGCAATCGACCAGGCGGCGACCATCCACGCTATCCTCGCCGGCGATGATCACCTTTCCTGCCTGCGCTTCCAACATTTTTATCCGATCAGGGTCAGCCTTATCAATCGTAAAAATATAAAGAGAACGACCACCTCTGGTCAGTACTTCCGGAACAGGAAAATCAAGGCTGCCGCTAATGACAGCCAGATCGGGCTGGTCCTTTAGTCCCTGGTCAGCGCGCCAATCTTTTAGATCAGCAAATTGGGGATCATCATAAACGCGCAGAATCTCTTGAGCGCGACCATCGGCATAATCGCGTAGATATCGACCGCTGGTAATCAGGATGTCGGCCTGGACCGCCAGTTCCTGGAATAAACGCCAATCACGAGGGTTTGCGATCTGTTGTGGGACCATCATGCCACGTTTTGTGGGGTGAGGGATGGCAATGCGCCCATCAATGCTGCTGATGTAGTTGCTGTATACGAGAGTTTTGGCGTTTCCCGGGGTTATTTCTCGCAGATGATGGCTCAAATAAAGACCCTGGAGTGGAACCTCCTGGGTGGGTAAGGGATATAGTTGTATAATCGCGTTGCTCATGTCTCCTCCTTTTCGGGAGAATTTTACCCTATTACGGAATTAAAATTCGTGATGTTTGCAAGAGGAGGTCTTTCGTGCCATTGGCGTTATTCTCTGTATCGGACAAAACTGCATTACTGGAATTTGCTGGGGGACTTAAGGAGCTAGGCTGGGATTTTTTAGCCAGCGGCGGCACTGCCCGAGTCTTGCGTGATGCTGGCCTATCTGTCGTCGAGGTTGCGGATTATACCGGATCTCCTGAGATTCTGGATGGCAGGGTTAAAACCTTGCATCCGGCCGTAGCAGGTGGATTACTTGCCCGTAACACGGATAAGGATGCAGCTGACCTTTCACGCATAAATGCTCGATTTATCGACCTGGTCGCCTGTAATTTGTATCCATTTCAAAGCGCCATTTCCCGTGAAGGCGTTGCCTTCGAGGATGCACTCGAATATATCGATATTGGAGGAGTGACACTCCTGAGAGCAGCAGCGAAAAATTTTCAGCGGGCTGTTGTGATTACCTCTCCAGCAGACTATGGAACGGTTTTGGCTGAACTAAAAGCGAACGGTGCTGTACATTTCGAAACTCGAAGGGCACTGGCGGAAAAGGCTTTTGCTCAAACTGCCTCCTATGATGCCTCGATCGCTAGATTTCTGCACCAGGAAGGGATGGTGGAGCTGCACCTGTATCCTATTCAGACTCTCCGCTATGGAGAAAATTGGCATCAAGAAGCCCGGGTCTATGGGTTTGTACCAGGCAGCGGTCCGATGGGTGGGCAGCAACTGCAAGGAAAACCTTTATCTTACAACAATCTCCTGGATCTCGATGCTGCCTGGCGCGCCGTCAATTTATTTGAGCGGCCGACAGTGTGTATCGTCAAACATCTTTCTCCTTGCGGAATTGCGTCCGCAGATAATCTGGCTTCCGCCTATCAGCCCGCATTGAATTCAGACCCCGTGTCTGCCTTCGGCAGCGTGATTGCCGTCAACCGCCCATTTGATGAAGCGATAGCGCTGCAATTAGGGAATCTCTTCGTCGAATGCATTGCGGCCCCCAGTTTTACCTCTGAAGCCGCGCACATCCTCTCCAAGAAGGAGAATCTACGAGTTTTGGAGATGGGCTCGGCGAAACCGGGAGACCGATACGAATATCGCTCAATCGTGTGGGGGATGGTACGCCAGACAATCGATCTTGGGGATCCGCAGGGCACGGAGTGGCGGGTCGCAACGAAACGAGAGCCAACAGACGAAGAGTGGGTCGGGCTGCGCTTTGCCTGGAAAGCGTGCCAGTCGGTAAAATCCAACGCCATTGTCTTTGCCGCCGGGGAAGCAACGGTCGGTATCGGCGGCGGTCAGCCCAATCGAGTAGATTGTGTAAAGATTGCTGCCGATCGGGCCGGCAAACGGTCGAAAGGTGCGGTCATGGCCTCAGATGCTTTTTTCCCATTCCCCGACGTCGTGGAGGCCGCGGCGAAATGGGGGATCACTGCTATCATTCAGCCAGGTGGTTCGGTCCGCGATGATCTATCAATTGAAGCTTGCAACCAACACAATTTGGCGATGGTATTTACAGGTGTGCGGCACTTCCGGCACTAGACGAATCGAAATCTCAAAAACTTGCGACGGCAGCGGTGACATTGTCATAGAATTGAAAATATCCATCTAAGCCGGCGAGGTTTAAAGTATCTCGGATCTCTTTTTTGACACCGGCTAATACTAATTCGCCGCGATTATACCTGCGGCATTTTTTCTGGACCTCGGTGAGAAGCCATAGGCCTCTGCTGGATAGAAAGTCCACATCGCTCAAATCCATCACGATATTGAATCGCTTCTCATCGGTGACCGTCGCCAGCGCTTCTTCCAGGGCAGGCGCAGTATAAGCGTCAATCCGGCCTACGGGTTTGATAACATCACAGCGTTTATACCGGGTAGTTGATATTTCCATTGTTGGTCGCTCCTGTTGGAAGTTGAATTATAGTGTAAGCCAAAAATCGCCCGATCGGAGTTGGGCGATTTTAGTTGCAGCGGTCCCGACGGGATTCGAACCCGCGATCTCAGCCTTGACAGGGCTGCATGTTTGGCCACTACACCACGGGACCAAGCCGCTGAAGCTTACCACAGGCCCTTTTGCACGTCAAGATTCATTAAATCTGTGATATACTCACTCCGAATTTTTTCCTTGTTGTCACCAATAGATCATAACCAACGGAGCTGAAGGATGGAGATCACAACTACCGAGTATAAGCGTTGCGAGGTCGTTAAGGCGAATGGACGCATCGATAGCTATACTGCGCCCGAACTGGAGGAAGTCCTGAACCAGCTTACCGGCAATGGTAAGTACAAAATCGTGCTCGATATGAGCGAGGTTGATTTCATGTCCAGCAAGGGCTGGTGGGTGTTGATCGAAACCCAGAAGAAGTGCCGCAGGTATAATCGTGGTGAGTTGGTCCTTGCCAATGTTAAAGATCGCATTCGGGAATCCCTCGACCTCGTCGGCATGGGATCATACTTCAAAATCTATGATGATATGACTTCAGCGGTGGCTAGCTTCTAACGCTGTTAAAACGCAGGATCAGATGCCTACGGCGACCTTCCCGGCTCGGTTTGACAGTCTGGCAAAAATCGGAAAATTTATCGAACGGGCGACTAAAAAAGCTGGCGTTGATGATTCCACGACTTATGCGGTCCAGCTCGCCGTTGATGAAGCCTGTTCCAATATTATCGAGCATGCCTATGGGGGCGAGAACAAAGGTGATATTCAATGTACTTATAGCATCGCCAATAACCGACTGACGATAACATTGAGAGACAAAGGGCAACCTTTCGATCCTGAGAAAATACAAGAGCCGAATTTTGGTGCGCCGATCGAGGAGCTTAAGCCGCGCGGGGCAGGCCTATTTCTCATGAGAAAGTTGATGGACGAGATTCGGTTTGAATTCAACCAAAAATCAGGGAACGTATTGACTTTGGTAAAGCATCTTCCCGAGTAGATGAATCTCCACCTTAGAGATCCCTTGCAAGGATCATCAAAGTAATATCGTCAAACTGGGGGGAATTTCCGGCAAAGTCTTGGATAGCTTTTAGGATAGCAGATTGTAATTCATGGGCACTGAGATTGAGATTGTCTTGGACGACCTCGATTAAAGACTCTTCATCAAAGAATTCATACCGGTCATTTTGTGCGTCAGGTATTCCGTCCGTAAACAGTATCAGCACATCTCCTGGCTGGATTTGAACGCTTGCCTGCAACCAGGTTGCACCTTCTTCAACTCCAAGAGCCATTCCGGTGCGTTCAAGGGGCTGTACATGACCATTACCTGAAGTCTTAAACAGGTATGGCGGGTTATGGCCGGCGTTGCAGTAAGTGAGGGTTCCAGCACTGGGGTCCAGAACACCATAGAAGGCGGTGACGAATAAATTCGCCCGGGCGTCCTTTAGCAACCGCTGATTTGCGGCGTAGAATATCACTTCGGGATCGGCGTCATATTCAATTGCGTAAGTGCGGATGAGTGTGCGGCTGAGAGCCATATAGAGGGCAGGACCGACTCCCTTATCGGCTACATCGGCGATCAGTACTCCCAATTGTTTATGGTTCAGCTCAATCACGTCAAAAAAGTCTCCAGAAGTTTCTCTGGCTGGCAAAAGAGTAACCGCTAATTGCCATCCTGGAATGGCGGGAAATTTATTCGGTAGGAAGCTCGCTTGTATCCTGCCCGCCAACTGCAATTCCTGACTGACCTTTTGATACTCTAGCGTCTGGTGGTAGACCTCGGATTGGTGAAGAGCGGAGGCGATCTGTGCTGCGAGCGATTGAATGCCTGGAAAGAGACTGTTCAGACTCGTGACATCCCAAGGTTTCACCAATGTTCGCAACTCAAAATAAATACCGCCGATAGCGCGACCGCTCCTGACATTTAGGACGGGAGCCAAGATGACCGCGTTGTGGTCCACAGAATCTTTGTCCCATGGCAATTCGTCTTTTGCAGTAAAGGCTTGCGGTGCCTCCTGATGAAGCAAGTAATCCCAAACTCCAGCGGGAAGCGCCTCCCAATCCTCGGGATGATTGAACATCAAATAGTCGGGAGCGAGCCAAACAGCAACGCGGCCGGAGGGAAACATATTCGGGACGTGATCTTTCAGAATATCGGGGAGTTCTGAGGCGTCGGGTGGAGCGTCGATGATCGCCCGGCCTAGCTGCTCCAGCTTTTCGAGCTGGCGGAACTGTTGGCGACCGCTCTCGACGGACCAGCTCAGTCTCCTGGCCATATAGGCTACTAATAACATGCCAGTAATGAAGAACAGGTAGATGGCCACGCCATCTTGCACAAAAAGACCGGCCGCCAGGATGGCAAATGGATTTGCCAGGTAAGGCAGTCCAATTATCAGGAGGAAAAATTTCAGTATTGGGCCAAATGAATTTCCTTCAGAAAGATTTCTTTGTACGTGTAGGTGGTATGCGATGTAACCGCTCCACACCAGCAAAACCAGTAAGAAATGGATTGTCAGAGCCGTGATTGCAGGTATGATCGTTGCCACGGATAAGCCAGAAATTGGAATTTGGCCTCCTAACGATCGGTACACAGAGAGGGCAAATAGAATCCCAAACGTGGTGGTAGCCGTTTCGCAGGTAAAATTGCGAATTAGGTTCCAACGGGCTGCCGTGGAGTTAGATTGCGGCAGCCTTCTTGCTAAATTTACGAATTGCCATAGGATAGCTATCCAGATAGCTTCCACTCCAAACAGGAAAACAGCCGACCAAAAAACCATGAGTCCCAGTGAGCCATCGCCACTTCCATACCGATCCTGGCGAATTTCAATGATGATGAAGTAATCTATCTCTTGGAAAATGCTGAACAGCCCAAGTACCAACAGGAAGATAAATGTTTCCTGCCTGAAAAAATGAAAATCAGTAGTCTGCAGCAACCAAGCCACGCCTGCTATTGCCAGGGGTAGGCTATAAAGGAAAGTAATTACGTCCCCCGTGCCCACGAGTCTGCGCTGTTCGTTCATCTCCCTCAATTCGGGCCAGAAGACTCTGGAGATCCGAAAGAGTATGTTGCTTGATTTATAAGGATTTTGGATCATCTTTGTTTCCACCACTTCTCTCTTTGGAACTGCAGATGGCTTGCCGGCTCTCGCAGTCCAAACCCTGATTATAACGATTTTCTTATGAAAAATGTTCTATAAATACCCTTGTTGTCTGACATTTCGGTAGGTATACTAATCTTTAGAGAACTCAACATAGGCCAGGACATGCGCGTCGAACAATTAATGGACTCATTGCCGAAATCATATACTCCTGCGGATCGCGAATTGGTGCAGCGCGCCTATCGGGTGGCTGAACGCGCCCATACCGGACAGATTCGCGCTTCAGGAGAGCTTTATATCAGCCATTGTCTGGCGGTGGCAGGAATTCTGGCAGAATTGCATGTCCCACCTTCGGTGGTGGCTGCGGGTTTGCTCCACGATACCGTGGAGGACACCGAACTTACTTTGGAGGATCTCGATCGGGACTTCGGGCATGAAATTGCCAATCTGGTTGACGGAGTCACCAAGCTAACCCAGCTACCGCGGGTCTCTCGAGGAGATCAGCACCCGGAAGAGGAGGCCAAGGAAGAGAAAGAGCGTCAAATCGCTGAACGCAGGGGCAAGCCGGACCCGGATGAAGAGGTCGATCGCCTGGTGCGCAGTCGCCGCTATGACCTGGTGTCTGAAACGCTCCGGAAGACCTTCCTGGCGATGGGCGAAGATGTGCGAGTGGTGCTTATAAAGCTTGCCGACAGGCTTCACAATATGCGCACGCTGAGCCACATGCCGGAAAATAAGCGCAAGCGCATCGCACAGCAGACCATGGACATCTTTGCCCCGCTGGCCAACCGGCTGGGTATCTGGCAGATTAAGTGGGAACTCGAGGATTTATCCTTCCGCTACATCGATCCGGAAACGTACAAGGAGATTGCTGAAAATCTGGCGGAACGCCGGACGGATCGAGAACGCGAGATGCAAAAAATTACCAATCGGCTGCAATCCTTGCTGGAGAAGTCCGGCGTGCGCGCCGAAGTTAGCGGCCGGCCCAAACACATCTACTCGATTTATCGGAAGATGCATCGCAAAGGCGTGCCATTCGAGATGGTATTTGACGTCCGCGCCGTGCGCATATTGGTTTCGGATATTCAAAGCTGTTATGCTGGATTGGGCGTTATTCATACGCAGTGGCGGCCGATCCCCAATGAATTTGATGATTATATCGCCTCACCAAAAGACAATTTTTACCAGTCTTTGCACACCGCGGTGATTTACGATGATGGTCGAACCCTGGAGGTTCAAATCAGAACGCCGGAGATGGATCAGAATGCTGAGTATGGCATCGCTGCCCACTGGCGCTACAAGGAAGGCGCCGGCCGCGACGACGAGTACGAACGCAGGATACTCTGGCTGCGTTCTCTGATGGAGTGGCGGCAGGATGTAGAAGACGCCCGTGAGTTTGTGGATGGTCTAAAATCGGATGTCTTTGAAGATCGGGTTTATGTATTTACTCCGCGCGGAGATATTATCGATCTTCCCGCGGGATCCACACCCATTGATTTTGCTTATCATATCCACACGGATGTCGGTCATCGCTGCAGGGGAGCGAAGGTGAATGGAAAACTTGTCTCTCTGGATTACATCCTGAATACGGGAGAAAAAGTTGAAATCCTGACCGCAAAACGGGGTGGACCGAGCCGAGATTGGCTGAATACCAACTTGGGCCTAGTTAAAACTCAGCGGGCGCGCAGTAAGATCCGGCGCTGGTTTAAACGCCAGGCTCGCGAACAGAATATCGCTCAAGGTAAAGCTCTGATGGAAAAGGAACTTCGCCGGCTGGGCTTGTTGAATCTAAACCTGGAGCGGTTGGCCAAGGAGTTTGACTTCCGCAGCGTCGATGATTTGTACGAAGCCGTGGGTAATGGCGATGTTCCGATCGGTAGGATTGTCAACCACCTGACCTTAGATGAAGAGGAAAAGGAGGACGCAAGTTTCACTGCCCATCCGATTGCTGAGCCCATCACTCCAGAGCGCGATTCCATATCGGTATTAGGATTAAAAGGCCTCTTAACGGTGATGGCGAAGTGCTGCAGCCCTGCGCCGGGGGATGCTATCGTTGGCTATATTACCCGGGGACGGGGTGCGACCATTCACCGGCAAGATTGCCCGAACATTTTGCGTATTCGCGATCGCGAACGTTTGGTAAAGGTTTCCTGGGGCGAGCCAAAAGACACTTACCCAATACCTGTACAAATCAAGGCTTATGACCGGGATGGTCTGATGCGAGATGTGTCCACGATTATTGCTGAAGAGGGCATCAATATGGCCAAAGTTAATGTCGACGTAAATAAGAAGAACCTGGCAGTATTTGAGCTTATATTAGAGGTCAGAGATTTGGCGCAGCTCAGTAAAGTTCTGGATCGCCTGGAAAATCTGCCTAATGTTTTGGAAGCAAACCGCTCCCGGCCTGGTTAGAGTATTCAGAAGGTGAAAGTGGTATAATTCCGCGCCAAATCCGGAGAAAAAATTGTGACACCATTGCTAAGCGTAGCTGAAGCCCGCCATCGTCTCTTGGGAGCCTTCACCCCGGTAGACGCCGAAAGAATCCCATTAACTCATGCCGTGGGACGAGTGTTGGCAGAACCGGTCGTATCCGAGCTCGACCTGCCGCTATTTGCCAACTCCAGCATGGATGGGTTTGCGGTCAGATCAGCGGATGTTGCATCAGCTAACCCGGACATACCTGTGGAACTACGCGTCATTGGCGATATTCCAGCTGGACAGGTTTCTCAAGACAAAGTTGGTCCGGGAGAGGCAGTCCGCATCATGACTGGGGCACCTCTTCCGCGCGGCGCCGATGCGGTGGTACCTGTGGAGTCGACGGACCAATACCGGGATGAAATGATAACGGAAGCCGGGTGTCCTTCGCACGTGAGAATCTACCGATCCGTCGGTTCGGGAGATTATGTGCGCCCGAAAGGACAGGACGTATCTCAGGGAGAAGTTGTCCTGCCCTCGAAAAATCGATTGCGGCCTCAAGATGTTGGCTTCCTGGCGATGCTGGGAGTATCTCAGGTACCGGTCTATCGCCGCCCAAGAGTTGGATTGCTTTCCACAGGTGATGAGCTTCTTCCAGTTGAAGAACCACTTGAGCCGGGCAAAATCCATGATGCAAATGCCTATACTCTTTCAGCGCTTGTTGAACGGGATGGGGGAGAAGCCATCAAGCTCGGGATTGCTCCGGACAGGGAAGAGGCTGTCCGGGAAATCCTGGATCGCTCGGTAGCCAGTGGCGCTGACCTGATCCTCTCCTCCGCCGGGGTAAGTGTGGGGGCTTTTGATTTTGTGAGAATGGTTGTTGAGCAGCGGGGCGAGCTAAATTTTTGGCGAGTTAATATGCGTCCGGGAAAACCACTTACTTTCGGAACATATCAATCGATACCAATCGTCGGTCTTCCGGGAAACCCCGTTTCGGCTTTCGTGGGCTATGAGGTGTTTGTTCGCCCAGCACTAATAAAATTGTCAGGACTTCCAGATCAACCCCGTCCATCAATCAAGGTAAAATTGCTCGAACCAGTAAATTCGGATGGACGGGAGAGTTATTTGCGAGCTTTTGTTAAATCTGAGGATGGTCATTGGTTTGCCCGATTAACCGGCCACCAGGGCTCAGGAAACCTGCGTTCTTTGGTTCAGGCAAATGCTTTACTGATAATTCCGGCTGGGGTAAAATCCTTGCCAGCTGAGGCGGAGATCGACGCCTGGCCGCTAGGAAATTGGATGGAAATTGAAGGATAAATTGCGAATCTTCTCGATAATATTAGCCGCTCTCGGCTTTCTGGATTCTGCCTATTTAACCTGGGTCAAGGTGGCGAATCGTTATGCATTATGCGGACCCATTGGTGATTGCGAAGCAGTGAATTCCAGCCAGTATTCGGAAATCTACGGGATTCCTATCGCGCTTTTGGGAGCTGGAGCCTATTTAGTCATTATTCTCTTGCTTTTAGTGGAGGCGCGCGGTGGTTTTTGGTTGGACTATGGTCCCAGCCTGGTTTTTGGTATCAGTCTGGCGGGAGTGCTTTACTCGGTTTATTTGACCTACATCGAAGTCGCTGTGCTTAAGGCGATCTGCCCTTACTGTGTGCTTTCTGCAATTATCTTGGTTTTGCTGTTGGTATTGTCACTTCAGCGCGTCCTGCGGGAGCAGGATGAATATCGACCGGAAATGGTGAACTAGGAGAAGAACATGCCTCGAATTCGTTGCCATTATGTTGATTGTGTCTTCCTCGATGATGGGTATTGTGGGGCTGCTGCGGTCGAGATCGATCCAGACGAAGGTTGCATGACCTATTCGCGCGCTGATGATTTGATCGAAGATGTCTGGGAAGAGGAAGAAGAAGAATTGGAGGAGTGGGATGAACTGGATTTGGAGGAGGAAGACGAGGAATTGTGGCTTGACGATGACGAATTTTAGATCCTTTAGATCGAATTTACTTAAGGCCTCTGCACGAGAGGCTTTTTTTGTTTAATATTGAGTGAGCTTTCTTCATTCATGGCCTGGCAGTAACTGCCATGTTACGCAGCGCAGACCATGACTCCAGGAATTGAGATAAGCTTTTGGTATAGATGGCCCCGCCGTTCAGATAACTGACAGAATCCGTGGTGTAGCCAGTGACAATAACCGTGTGCTCGTATCGCGCCACGACGGTGTGGCCTCCTTCAGATGGTTGGTAGTAAATCGGAACACCATTTACGACATAAACAGCTACACCATTAATTACATTGCCGGCAATCCAGGCAATAACGGGCCGTCCGGAAGCAATTTCAGCCCGCAACTCGTCCCAACTAAGCGGGCGGTGGGCGTAAGCCTCCAGGCCATAATCCCTCAGCGCAGCAGCGATTGGCGCTGCATGTACACCATAAGAGTAGGGCGGAATTTGACCCCACGAGCCGTATACATTTCCTACGAAGCCCAGGTCTGGGTCATCCGATTCGGGCAAGCTGTAAAAAAAATCAAATTCATCAATTTTTTTCCCGAAATATGCGGCCCAATCTACTGCCGACCTGGATTCGCAGTCTAAAGGCAGGGCCTGAGATTGTCCGGATATTTTGGCAATCTGGGCGTGGGATGGAAGCGAACCGACACTTGGCGGCGGTGTCGGAGTCGCCGCAACGTCGCTGATTTTGGCGGAAATGCACCACTCGTGTAACCGGCCTGCATCCCCCTCGTAATTGTCGGAAACCTTCAGGGTCCAGTTTCCATTAAAGGTTTCGCCGATAAATGTGGACAGGGGTTGCTGGGGCCTGAATATCCCCGATATCGAGGGAACATTTGCCGAGCAACGTTCCTCAACGGGGAGGGTGATATCGTCATCAAGGATGGCTGCGATATTATCCTGGTCACAACCAGATGCGCTGGCAGGTATTCCCGGCTGGTTGACTAATGTGATTTGGGAGCTGTTGTCCTCATGGGCGAGTGTGGCTTTGATATCGCCAACCCATGAATGCGATATGTCCAAGCGGATTTCCAGATCGAGAATATATTTGGCATCACCAATTTGAATGTTGCTGGTAATACCGCTGGAATCATTATCCGGAATATCAATGGCATGAGAATTGCAATAGAGGGCAGTGGATGGGTTTGGATCTGGCGGTAGTGTTGCCGTGGGTGTTGGGGTAGGAGGGACCGACTTTGACAATACTGGCATATACAAGCTCGCTGGGGTGGTGGTTTGTTGTAAATCCGGCTGAAATGGGGTTGAAGTGGCTGTAGACGGAAGGTTTGGTAGAGCGGACAGAGTAACGCTGGCGGTGGGCGATGCAAATGTATCAAATGAACCTACCCTTGGCGAATTTGCCGGGGATGCAGCTGTTCTGAAGGGAAATGATATTATTAGAAGAATCAGAAATATGAAAATAATGGCAAGCCAAAGAACAGATTTGTGGTTTTGAAGGGACAAATTTGTCATTGTGTACGCCGAGAGTCCTCCTATTTTGCGGATCTGAGCAAAAGTTTAATCTAGAAAGATAAAACTTGCAATATGCACTGTATAATTAGTTTGCTTAAAACAGGAGTAAAGGCCGGTGCAACGTATATTAATCATTCCATTGTTCCTATTACCATTATTAGCCGGCTGCGGTTTGATTCAACAGATCGTCGCTGTTGAGACGGATACCCCGCAGGTGATCCTTCCTACCAGGACCCCGGCGCCTACAATCCTTGCCAGCTCGCCTCCTTCGCCGGTTCCATTGGCTACCAATACGGCGGTGATCGCCCCACCGACCATCGCACTTGCTACTCCAGTACGGTTGCCCGCCGATCCCGTAGGAGCCGCTCCCTCACAATCATCAAGAAAATACGTTGTCCAGCCAGGTTCACCTCGCTGGTTGCCCAATTTTTCGCATCCCGAATTAGGCTGTAACTATCTTGGCATCGCCGGTCAGATTTTTGACCGGGATGGCTTGCCGGCTAAGATGTTGGTAGTTGAAGCTGGAGGTGTTCTCCAGGGGACCGACCTGTTCGCCTTATCCCTGTCTGGAATAACACAAAATTTCGGCCCCGGTGGTTTTGAGATCATACTTTCGGATCACGTCATCGAATCGAACGATTCGGTCTGGGTACAGGTATATGATTTGCAAGGTTTGCCTCTCTCGGAAAGAGTATTTGTTGACACGCTGGCTGATTGCCAAAGAAACCTGGCGCTGGTAAACTTTGTTGAATTCAGCTTCTCTGAGGTGCAGACACGGTTTTTCCTGCCAGCGGTATTTAACAGTTCTCAGCAATAGCGAGCAGCGTGGTCAAGGCATTCATCCATGTCTGCAGCGAATATTTGTTTTGTGAAAGTAAATTGTTGGTGTGATGCCGCTCTTTAATCATTTTGACCTGTTTGCCCCTATCTATGAAAAATTCATCACGCCGCCGGAGCCGGACCGCTTGGTCGAGCTCGCTGATCTTCCTGTTAAAGGGACACTTTTGGATGCCGGTGGTGGAACCGGCCGAGTGTCCAAGGTTTTAAGAGATAAAGTGTCGGCCGTCGTGGTTGTCGATCTGTCGTCTGGAATGCTGCGCCAGGTAGTGGTTATGAACGGATTATGGACGGTTTGTTCAAAAACCGAGGCCCTGCCGTTTTCTGACAATTTCTTCCACCGGATCATTCTGGTGGACGCTATGCATCACGTGCATGACCAGTTGCTGACTGCCAGGGAACTTTGGCGCGTGCTGATACCGGGCGGCCGGATCGTCGTAGAAGAACCAGATATCGGCACAATTCCGGTAAAAATTGTCGCGATTATGGAGCGATTTGCCTTGATGCGGTCCAAATTTCTTTCGCCGGAAAGTATATTTGATCTGTTTTTCTACCCAAACGCAAATCGATCGATTGAGAAGGAAGGCTCTACGGCCTGGGTAATTATTCAGAAAACCTGAGTAAGGTGTTGCAAATATGCTGGAAATGCTGATATTTATCGTTGGTTTATATACCCTGGTTTTTGGCAGACTGCGTTTGCCCGGGAATCTTGATCTGCGCGGTTGGCGAGCCAGAGTGGCTGCCTTATTTCTCATTGCACCTTTGCCGCTGGCAATCCTCCTCGGGAGGGTGATAGGATGGGGATTGACGCCCGAACAAGGCAGGTCGGTATTTGGGATCACCGAATTGATTCTTGTGGCAATGGGTGTTGGCGGAGCGCTTATCTTTGGCTTGCTATCCAGGCCGAGGGAAGAATATGGCGAAGACGTTTCCACAGATCATCATGATCGTTGATCAATAGATGCCCCTCTGGCTACAAGTTTTGGGATTTGGCCTGCTGGGATATCTGAGCGGATCCTTGCCTTTTGCGGTATGGATTACTCGCCTGGTAAAGGGGGTGGACGTCCGCAAGGCCGGCTCCGGTCACGCAACCGCCACAAACACATTTCGTCAGGCAGGATTGATGCCCGGTACCGTGGTTTTTGCACTGGACATCGCTAAGGGTTTCGTGCCCACATACCTCGGGATTCAGTTTGGATCCGCGGTTTGGATCCCAGCAATAACCGCCGGTTTTGCCGTTGCGGGTCATTGCTGGCCTATTCTTGCCGGTTTTCGCGGCGGCATGGGGTTGGCGACCGCAGGTGGAACGATCCTCGCCTGCTCACCGTTGGGATTTGTGCTTTGCCTGGGAGTATTGGTGGCGCTCACATTGACGATGCATCACGCTGCCCGAGCCAGTGTGATTGCCGGATTAATCTGCCCGCTCGTATTGTGGCTTTTCAATATGGAGGCTGAGACAATAGCAGTATCGGGAGCAGTTGGCCTGGTAATTGCTCTCCGTTTTCTGGGGGACTGGCGGCGCCAATATCGGGAGTTGTGGTTGGACCGCGACGCGGACACCGGGGAAAGCAATAAACATGTTTAGGAGCCTGTTCTGGCCAGGTAATCCATCAGAGCACGGTTGAATTCCATCGGTTTTTCAGCGGTGACGGCATGACCCGCGCCTGGAATGACCACGTGTTCGACGATGGAAATTCCTGAGGCTAATTTCTGCTGATCCTCTAACGGAATGGTAGTATCCACTTCTCCGCTGATAATCAATGTAGGTGCGCAGATCTCATTGAGGTGTCTGCCAACGTTAAATCGGGCCAGGGCGCGCATCGTAGCCCGGTAGCCATTCGGATCAGCCTGCAGAATCTCGTCGAGCAATTCTGCACGGAGGTGTGCTTGTTGCGGATGGGGAAAAATGCGCCTGGCAACCAGGCGAGCCTGGAATGGAAGCCCGGTCGTGTGAATGAGGAAGAAACGAAGAACGAAATACGCCCACGCCCTCACTCGTTTGGGCCGGAGCCTGGCAAAGGTGTTTACCAACACCAGCCTGTCAACCCAGTGCGGATGATCGAGAGCCAGCTGAAGTGCTAATGCGCCGCCCATCGATATGCCGATTACGTCTGCCCGAGTGACTTTTTCCTGTTGCAGCAGCGCTGCAATGTCTCCAGCCATCGCCTGGATGCTTGTTCCTCCTCCGGGAAACGAGGATTTTCCGAAACCGCGAGCATCTGGAACCAAGATGCGATAACCTGAAGACAGCAGTGGTGGAAACTGCAGCCGCCAGGACTGGCACGTGGCTCCTAACCCGTGTAGTAATAATGCAATTTTGTCCGCCCCTGGGTTTAGGTCTAGATAGTGAATCCTCAATTGGGGTCCGATGCGGAGCAAAGGCATACTATTATATTTATGTTGTCAATCTTGCTTCGTGGGTTTCAACTCGTTGATCGCAACGTAGTATGCTTTGCCTGCGCAGCTATGGCAGAGGGTAAGGCCATCCCGCCGAATTTCTCGTTCGTTGATGATCTCCTCCCCACATTGATCGCATTCGGTGCGTACGCCCGCCCGGCTGATGATGGCCCTCAGCGGCGTGGTTAAGCGCACTTCCTGGATTTTGAAAAGCGCCTCCGCCGGCATGATCTGGTAGGCGTGGAGTTGGGAAAAATAGCGCCGTTTTTCCTCCGGCCTGTAATTCCGGGCCTGCTCGCGCACGCCCGCTCTGGGAGCAACGCGTATGGCGCGCCCTTGTTTGACGTCGATAAACGTGGCCGCGATTTTTCCGTAATCCTCAATTCTTAGCGTGCGGTGTCCCACGCTGACGCCGGTTACAACGCGAACCCCATCCGTGAAGCAGCCATCCGTCTCTGAGATCACCAGCAAGCGCTTATCCGGGCACGGCGTATCCAGCTCCAAGAGGTCAGTTGCCACCAAGGCTGCGCGGATCCCCAGCACCTGGCGCGGGCACAGGTGACTGTGTTGGGCCGCCGAGGCCTCCAGATATTTATCTAACGTGATCATTATGCCCAAACAAGGGAGATAAAAGAGAAAAGCCGTCTCCAGGGAAAGGAAACGGCCCGCAGGAATGAGAGGTTGTCGCCTGCGGCAAAAAAATGGAGGTGTAACCGCGCCGGTTAAGCTCCTTTTGTCTCCTCTTTTTCAGCTTGTCCCTCTTCCTGCTCGTCAGAGCCCTGTAAGCCGTCCTTAAATGCGCGAATACCGCTTCCCATTTCTCCGGCGATCTTACCGATTCGACCAACGCCGAACAGAACCAGGACAATCACCAGGATGATAATCAGTTCGGGTGCACCGAAACCATGAAACATAGTCTTTGCTCCTCTTCAAAGTGAAGTTCCTCTATATCTTCTCAAGAAAAGGGAGGTACCAGGCTTTCGGTGCGGGCGAAGCCCGCCGGGAAAGTCCAACATTCCTCTTATTTATTGAGATGATACGTTCCTATATACTTATAGCACCAAATAAGAAAATTTACCACCCTATTTTGAATTAATTGCGGGTGACATTTGTAACCTAACAGGAGAGTGCGTTGCGTGTAGATATTATAATTCATTCTGTGATGGATAGTTTTGGTAAAATACACCCATGACTGATCTGATTGTAATCGGCGGCGGATTGGCTGGTTGTGAAGCGGCCTGGCAGGCGGCTGAGCGAGGCCTAGAAGTTGACCTGTATGAGATGCGCCCGCAAGTTGAAACGGGCGCGCATACTACGGCTTACCTCGGCGAATTGGTTTGTTCTAATTCGCTCGGTTCTAACCTGCCTGATCGCGCCGCCGGGTTACTGAAAGAAGAGTTACGGCGCCTGTCTTCTCTGCTTGTCCGGGTGGCAGAAGAAACCGCCGTTCCTGCCGGCAGCGCATTAGCGGTTGATCGCCAACTTTTTGCCCAGAGGTTAACAGAAAAAATTGAAGGGCACCCAGACATCCGGGTGATTCGTCGGGAGGCTACCGAAATTCCATCCGGCCCAGTAATCGTCGCTTCTGGTCCCCTCACCTCAGCCCGGCTTTCCGAGGATATTCTGAGATTGAGCGGGCAAGGACAGTTGTATTTCTACGACGCCATTGCGCCAATCGTCACCGCGGAATCGATCAATATGAGCGTTGCATTCCGCGCTTCTCGTTATGATCGCAATGAACGAGCGGAAGGAGATTACATTAATTGCCCTATGACCGAACCGGAGTATGACGCCTTTGTGCATGCGCTTACCAGTGCCGATCGCATTGAATTGAAGGAATTCGAAAGGGATATGGAATCCGGCGTTCGCGCCGGCGCTCACCAATTCTTTGAAGGATGCTTACCTGTTGAGATCCTGGCACGCCGCGGTCACAAGTCCCTGGCATACGGACCCTTGCGGCCGGTTGGTCTGACGGATCCCAGGACCGGCAAGCGGCCTCATGCGGTCGTCCAACTCCGCCAGGACAATCTGGCCGGCACTCTCTACAATATCGTTGGCTTTCAAACCAATCTGAGGTTTTCAGGGCAGCGCCGCGTATTTCGCATGATCCCCGGCCTCGAAAACGCTGAGTTCGTCCGGTACGGACAGATGCATCGCAATACGTTTATCTACTCTCCGGAGTTGCTCATGCCTACGCTCCAATTCAAAGAAAGGGAAGATCTGTTCTTTGCAGGCCAGATCACGGGCGTAGAAGGGTACGTTGGCAATTTTGCGACGGGTTTACTTGCTGGATGGAACGCGGCGCGCTGGGTACACGGTGCGAAACCTGTGGAGTTGCCGAAAACGACCATGCTCGGCGCACTCTGTCATTATGTGACCCACGCCAGCCCTGCCGATTTCCAACCGATGAAGGCGAACTTCGGAATCCTGCCTCCGCTTGAAGATAAACCTCGCAGAAACAAGCGCGAGCGAGCTGCCGCGTATGCTGAACGGGCCATTGAAGAATTGGATCAGTATCTGCTAAAATTGGGGGAACTGCATTTTATTTAGGTTTTCATGAATACTCCAGCCGCGGAGGAACGGGCCGAAGCCATGATTGGTGCTACCAGGAATAAAATATTCATTGTTTTGTTCTTAATCGCCCTTATTGCAGCGATTGGGGGCATCGGTTTTTTCTATTTTTTTGACGGAGGCGGGACCGTTGAAAGTTTCGATGGCCAACGGGCTTTACAAGACGTGGCCTTTCAGACGGAGCTGGGCCCACGTGTTCCTGGGAGTGAAGCGCACCGCCGCGTGGTCGATTGGATACAAACCGAGACTGAAAAACACGGCTGGCAAACCCAGGTTCAGGATGCGGTCATGCTGGGGCATCCCATCGTAAATGTTGTCGCAAAGCGATTGCCAGACCAGGATGCAGACACTCCCTGGATTATCATCGGCGCACACTTTGACTCCCGCCTTATCGCAGATAAGGATCCGGATCCGCAAAAACGTTCCCAGCCAGTGCCTGGCGCTAACGATGGCGCTTCGGGCGTGGCCGTGTTAATGGAAATGGCTCGGACGTTATCGCCTGATCTTCAAAAAGAAATCTGGCTCGTTTTCTTCGATGCAGAAGATAATGGCAATATCCCGGGTTGGGATTGGATCTTGGGCTCGCGCGCCTTTGTTGATAATTTGGAGAGCCAGCCTGATGCGGTGGTTATTGTTGATATGATTGGGGATGCAAATCTTAACATCCACATTGAGAGAAATTCCAATGCAGAATTGACCGCTCAAATCTGGGCTACGGCCGCCAAACTGGGTTATTCAGAAGCTTTCATTCCGCTACCTAAGTATTCGATTCTGGATGATCACACCCCCTTCCTAAATGCTGGAATTCCCGCAGTTGATATTATCGATTTCGACTATCCTTATTGGCACACTTCCGAAGATACTGTAGACAAGGTTTCTGACCAGAGCCTGCAAATTGTGGGGGAAGTGCTTACAGCTTGGTTAACCCAAAACTGGTAACAAAACCCGGTTTATTTCGTTCTAATCTATGTATACGGTTAGAATGGAACTTCTATAGAAAGTGGGAGGGTGAGGGCTTGCAGGCCTGCAAGCCCTCACCTCGCCCAATTATTGACATGATTGCTGTCGAGCTGTTGGGGAAGATTAAATCGAAGTGGTTAGCTCGGGCTTCCCAGGAACTGGCGCAAGCAGAGGGAGTGCGCCAGAGTTTTTCATTTGAGCTCGATAGATTCTATGATCTTCTGCTCGAGGCGTTAGATTCCGATAATCCGCTGGCACTGGCTCCACTTTTAACTGAGTGGGTGAATGCACGGCCAGAATCCGACATACGCCAGAAGGATACCAGCCTTTTCCCGCTTCTTAGCAAAATCCAATCGATTACCCACCAGGTAACTCGGGAAGAGCTGAACCCTGAACAGGCTCTTGATTTGATAGATTACCTATTACCTGTATTTGTTTCTGTTTTCCAATTTGTTGCTGATTGTGAGGCGGATCTTTTCATTGCCCAATATTCCAAGGAATCAGAAAATGCCCGACTTTCTCTGGAAAAATTGGATAAGAGCAAATCAGATTTTATTGCGGTGGCAGCTCATGAGCTCAAAACACCATTAACTTTAATTGAAGGTTATGCCTCAATGCTCCGTGAAGTTCTTCAAAAGGTTAATGGAGACGGGCACTTTAGCCAATATTTGGATGGGATTGGGCAGGGAACTCATCGCCTGCGAGAAATCGTCAAGGATATGATCGATGTGTCTCTGATTGACAACAATATGCTTTTCCTGAATTATCAGCCGGTATGGATGAATCGCTTACTGAGGATCGTTGAGGCCGATATCAGCTCATCGGCTGAACTACGCCAACAGACATTGAAAATTGCATCAATCGATGGCGGGGACGAGATGAGCTTTGTCGACCCTGAACGCCTTTACCAGGCTTTTAGAAATCTGATTTCCAATGCCATCAAATACACGCCGGATGGTGGCATGATCTCGGTGGCGGGGCGCCAGCTGCCTGGATTTTTTGAGATCATTGTCGCCGATACCGGTATCGGTATTGCACCAGAAGATCATGAAAGGATTTTTGAAAAATTTTCCCGTTCAGCAAACGTTTCCCTGCACTCTAGTGGTAAAATAAAGTTTAAAGGTGGCGGCCCTGGATTAGGGCTTCCCATCACAAAGGGAATTATTGAAGCGCATGGTGGTACAATTTGGGTAAATTCACCCGGATGTGATGAAGTGAGCTGTCCCGGTTCGGAGTTTCACATCTTGTTGCCGATCCGGAAGCAGCCACCTGGCGAAAATTTCGCAAAATTATACGAACCTTTAATCCAGTTAAATCAGATTAGAGGAGAATCGTACTCGCGATCAATGGAGAAATCTGCATAGGAATATATGTCACCTAAAACCCCGGAACCTACCGTTCGTCCTCGCGAGCGCGCGTTTTTGGTTGGCGTTGAATGGCGCAGAGAGGACGATTTGCTTTCTTTAGAAGATTCTCTAACAGAATTGACCCTTCTTTCAGAAACCGCTGGCCTGGACGTGGTTGGCGAGGCTACCCAAAGATTCGACAGCCCTAATCCAAAGACGTTTATTGGACCTGGCAAAGTGGATGAGGTAAAAGCGCTGGTCGAAGAGACCCAGGCGGATGTTGTTCTTTTTGACGAGGAGCTCTCCCCACGCCATCTGCGTGAATTGGAGCGTTCTTTTGGCGATAACGTTCGCATACTTGACCGGACGGCGCTGATCCTTGATATTTTTGCCCAGCACGCCAATACCAGCGAGGGGGCTTTGCAGGTTGAACTGGCGCAATACGAATATCGTTTGCCCCGACTGACGCGGGCCTGGACCCACCTTGCCCGGCAGGCAGGGGGTGGTGGCGGCCGGGCAGGCAGCGTTGGCGGGGTCGGCTTGCGTGGCCCCGGTGAGACCCAATTGGAGGTCGACCGCCGCGACATTCGCCGGCGCATTAGCAATTTGAAAGATCAACTTGAGAGAGTGCGCACCCATCGCAAGCAGTATCGTGCGCGCCGTAAGCGCTCTCGCATCCCAGTTGTCGCCCTCGTTGGATATACCAATGCGGGGAAATCAACCCTGTTGAACCGCCTCGCAGACGCCGATGTTTATGTTGCCGACCAGTTATTCGCAACCCTGGATCCCACGACACGCCGGGTGGAACTGCCAGACGCCGATCTGGCGCTTTTCACGGACACGGTCGGTTTTATCCAGAAGCTTCCCACTACCCTGATTGCAGCATTTCGCGCCACATTAGAGGAGATTGCTGAGGCCGATCTGCTTCTGCACGTCGTCGATATTACCCATCCGAGCGCTCACGCCCAGGCGCGGGCTGTCCACGAGACCTTGGTGGAAATTGAAGCCGATCACGTTCCGATTCTGGTCGCGCTAAACAAGATTGACAAATTAGGTGATCCGGATCGCGCCCGCCAGGTGCTCGCCAATTTCCCAAATGCCGTGGCTATCTCCGCGCTCACCGGTGAGGGTGTCTCAGACCTACTGGACCTTGTGAGCGAAAACTTGTATGAGAACTTCGCTTCTATCGCAGTTCGTTTACCCTATGACGAAGGCGGTTTGATTGCCCTTTTTCATGAACAGGGTCAAGTTGATAAAATTGAGCACGGCAACGGCGGAGTAAAGATACAAGGTCGAATTCCTGGCCGGTTACTGGGACGTTTTAAGCCGTATCTGAACCGTGAAACATGATGCGTAAGACGTGAAACACAGTCGGATTAATGATCCTGATCGCTGGGGTCCGCATGCAGCCAAACATCAATAAAATCCTGGACAAGCTCTCAGATTTCTTCGCCCACCGCAAAGGTCTTTTGCCCTTGATCGGCATTCTGTTTGTGGTTATCAATGGCGTGCTGCAATTTTTCCCGGGGGCTGGTTGGGTGGGCAATAGCCACCTTTTTTTACATCTTGGAGTCGTTCTGGCAATATTCGGCTTGATGTTGGCCTGGGCCCTTTAAGTGGTTTCGGATTGCTCTTGCTTGCATATCTTTCAGGATCTAGATATACTTAACCAACTTTTTACCAAGCGGACCGTATTCTCTTATAGGTGACTCGATGACCGATATATTACACTCGCCCGCCCTCGCTCGCCGGGTATGGAATGGCTTATGGCAGGATTCCCGCAATCTATTTTCTGCCTTTCCTGAACAAGCTCCTCCCGCGCCGGGCCTCTACACTTACCGCTTTTCTTCCCTTGATATTAAATTTCGAAACCATCTACGGATAGAGCGAAATGGGGCCGGCGTCCTGTTCGTGGATGTCACCGATGTGATTCACCTTAATCCCACCGCGGCCTGGATGGCCAAGTTAGCCTTGGATGGCGTGCCTCGTTCTCAAGCTCGAGTACGCCTGCTGGCGCACTACGAGATCGCCGAACCTGACCATTTAGATCGGGAGATCGACCAAATCTACACGATGGTGGAGCGATTCTCTTCACCCGGCGAGAGCTGCCCAACCTGCGAAATAGAAAGCTTGGGCCAGGCGCCGATGTTCAGCACCCGAATCCATGCGCCCTATAAGGTCGATATCGCCCTGACATATGGTTGCAATAATGAATGCCCGCATTGCTACAACGAGCCGGATCGTTTGGAGATGCCCTCCTTGCCCCTGGAAGGATGGAAGCAGGTCATTGATAAACTTGTTGAGGTAGGCGTTCCGCATATCATCCTTACCGGTGGGGAGGCCACGCTCCATCCCGACCTTCCTGAGATAATCGCCTACGCAGACCGCCTCGGTCCGATTGTGGGACTGAATACGAACGGGCGCCGCATCCAACACAAACCCTATATGCAAACCCTGGCTGAAGCTGGACTCAACCACGTGCAGGTTACCCTTGGCTCCCACATACCTACCGTTCATGATGCCATGATGGGCGCAGCCTCTTTCCACCAGACCGTGCGAGGCATTCTGAATGCCTTAGAGAGCGGAGTCTACACCATCACCAACACCACGTTGATGCGTACCAACATGAACCATGCTGAGGCGATCGTGGAATTCCTGCACGAACTGGGTGTGCGCACTTTTGCCATGAATGGGATGATCTACTCTGGCGGCGGTTTTGCTCATCCCAACGCTATCCCAGAGGAAGATATGCCTCCACTGCTGGTTCGCGTCAGGGATCGAGCTGCCGAACTCGGCATGCGTTTTCTGTGGTACACGCCTACCGAATACTGCCGCATGAACCCCGTTGAGTTAGAAATCGGTGCCAAGCGCTGCAACGCTGGCGAATATTCGTTATGTATCGAGCCAAATGGCGATGTGCTGCCGTGCCAATCCTACTATGTGTCGGCCGGGAACCTTTTGCGGGATCCCTGGGACCAGATTTGGAACGGAGAGCTTTTCCGCAGCTTCCGCGATCGTGAGCTGGATCCGCAATGGGCCGGGCTCCCTGAGAAGTGTTGGGATTGCCCCGACCTGCCCCTGTGCGGGGGTGGATGTCGTATCGAGCGGGAAGCCCGGGAAGGAAATCGTATTGCAGAAGGTGCGGGCGGCGGATGCTCAGGATGCAGTGGAGCGTGCGGGACCAATCATCACCTCAACCCGCTTCACACCGCTGGTTTTATCCCCACCGAAGGAATGGTTCGGACCGACCGGCGATCGACAGGCAATATGACCGGTCTAATTTCCCTGGAAGACCTGGATTCATTCCCAAGCCCAAGGTTGAATACTCAAAAGTAAGCCGGAGCTGGCCAACTATCCTGTGCCGGTGGGCGATTCTGCATGACGAATACATTGACGAATCTTTTCATTTGGTTCATGCGGCACCCCGAAGTTCGCCTCTTGGCGGGCTTTGCATTTCTTGCCCTCTTCGGGTTTTTTTTCTTTCGAAAGAGCCGAGGAACCGGTCGGGTTGTATTTGCCCTGCTCAGCCTCGGGCTCACGATGCTCTTTTGGATCAGTCCTTTAGCGCAACTTTTAGCCTTTATCCCCCTGCTGGTCTTATCCATATTTGCATTTAGGCCAGCTCGCAGGAAGAAACCGGCTTATCAGCCTGCAGTTGCTGTCGTTGAGGGCGGCGGTATCAAGCGCGGGTTAACCGCACCTGAAGCTGCCAGCCTCCTGGCAATGCCTCTCAATACTGTCCTGGCCGCCGTCATGGTTGGCCTGGTAAAGAAGGGTATTCTCCAACCTGCTGGACAATCGCATCTGGTGATGACCGTAAATCCGGATTACCGCACGCGCGGTGTTGCCGCCGATGTTCAGACCCGCGCTGCCCTTCGCCGCCAGGCAGCTCAGCAGCATGCAGTCATTCTCCAACCCTACGAAGAACCATTCCTTGAGTTGCTGGAGGCGAGTGACGGCCAACCGCTAAACATAATAAACTTCACAGCACCACTGCGCGCCCTGGTCCTCCATACCGCTCGCAGGGTCGGCGGTCATGACTTAGATGCAACCCGAGATTATTATCAGAAGCACCTGGGACGAGCTCGCCATGACGTCGCTCGCATTGCTGCGAATAGCGCGGACCTGCGCTTGCTGGAGCATCACCTTGAGTGGCTCGTATTGGATGAAGAGCATGCCCGGCTGTATCGGAATTATCAGCCGAAATGGTTACCCAAAGTGGATATCGGGCTGGAAAGCTGGGTAGCATGTCTTCAGAGCGAATTGGCCGGTTCGGTTCCCCCAGGCGCGCTTCAAGTTCGCGCGATCGATGGAGAACGCCTGATGATCGGAGGAGAAGATCCCTTGTCCGCCGATTTTTTTAGCGCCATTTATGCTCAGGCGTGGAAAAAATGAATCCGAAGGAGTTCCTATTATAGGTCCGGAGGTCTATTGGTTTGAACCCAAATTGCCTCCCAGGGATCCCTCAGAATATTGCCCAGGACGCGATCCCGCCCCCGGGCGGGGAGAACATCTCCATTTGGCTGAACGTAGAGCCAGGCTCGCCCGGCTCCCGGAGCCGGACTTTCATCTGCGGTTTCTATTGCGATCGGGTTCAAATCTGTATAAGGCACCGGCAAGTCCCAGACAAGAGTCAATCCGAGCACAGCCGCGTGCTCGCGGGCAGCGCTTAGGACGCTGGCAAGGGAAGGATTGCTGGCGCTCAGTGAAACGGCGTGGACGCCGGTTCCCGCCAGCCCCTCCAGCAGCGCGCCAGCCTGTGGGGCATTATCGGGGGTGATTGTCAGGTGAGCGACGATATGCAGGTCAGCCTCTAAAGCTTCTTTCCAATAGGTAAGACTTATTAAAGTTTCCCAGCTCTCGTCTCTTTGTGGTTCTAGCACAATCACTGTGTGGTCCAATCCAGCCTGGAGTAGCGCGTCCAGGTATGCCGAGTCGCCCAGGCGCTGGCCATCGGTGAGCAGCCCGGTAACCATGCCCAGCTGCTCGGCGTGATCCAGCAGCTCTACCAGGTCTGGGCGCAGGGTGGGCTCTCCACCGGTCAAGATAACGTGAGGGATACCGGCCGCCCAGGCCTTGTCCAGGATTGATTTCCACTCCGCGGTCGTTAGCTCTTTAAAAACCGAACCAGGCGAGCCGGCACAGCTCTCCAACTGGCGGTATGTCAGGGCGCAATCCAGACGGTAGGGGGCCGAAATCCGCCCCGAGTAAGGTTGTTGTCGACCTGTTTCGAAGGAGCTGATTGGTTCTAAATCAGGTACCTCCAACAGAGATTCCACGAATTCGCTGAATTCCACGTAATCTTGCATGGCTATTTCATAGCTGACTCGGTAGCGCCTGGAGACTTGCCGGGCAGCCTCTTCCCTGGGAGCCTTTTGCACCAGGTGGTACGCGTATTCCGCTGCAGTCGGGTTGAGATGTAGCACTGTAGCAGCATTGATCAAGAGCAGGCCTCGCCCATCTGGCTCCAGGCGCAGATGCAGACGGTATTGTTTGGATGCATCCCTGGGTGCCTTAAATCTATAGATCCCCGCCGGTAAGGGCTCCACCTTAGAAAACCAGCGGCTGATGAGTTCGCGTAAGCTTGCCATGTACTTTCTAAATGCGCCTGGGTCCTGCTGCTTCCAATTCTTTTACTGCCGGATGGTCGGTAAACTTATGGAAGTTGTCGATAAACCGGGCTGCCAGTTCGCGATACTTTTTCATGTATTCCGCTCTGCTCGGCCAAGAGGCCGCCGGGCTAAGCACGGCGTCCGGCACGTTTGGACAGGTTTTGGGGACTTCAAATCCGAACACGGGGTCGATGGCATATTCGACCTCCAACAAATCGCCTGCCAGAGCGGCGCTGAGCATGGCGCGCGTATGTCCGATGCTGATCCGCTTTCCGATACCATATGGGCCACCTACCCAGCCGGTATTGAGCAGCCAGCAGTTTACCCCATATCGCAAGATTTTGAGCTTCAGCAGCTCGGCGTAAAAGCGGGGGTGGTGTACCATGAAGGGGGCGCCATAGCACGTGCTGAAGGTGATTTCCGGCTCCTCGCCCAATCCGATCTCAGTGCCGCCCACTTTTGAAGTATATCCTGATATAAAGTGATATAAGGCCTGGTCTGGGGTTAACCTGGCAATTGGCGGCATGACGCCGGAGGCATCACAGGTCAAAAGTAGAATGTTCTTGGGATGCCCTCCCATTTTTGCTGGCACCGCATTATCGATGTAATCCAAGGGATATGAAGCCCGGGTGTTTTCCGTAAAGGCGTCGTCGTCCAGATCAATAAAGCGGGTGACCGGATCAAAGACCACGTTTTCCAAGATGGTGCCAAATCTTCGGGTGCAGGCAAAAATTTCCGGTTCGGCAGTGGGAGATAGCTGGATAACCTTGGCGTAGCAACCATCTTCAAAGTTGAACACGCCCTGATCGCTCCAACCGTGCTCATCGTCTCCGATCAACCGGCGATTTGGATCAGCGGACAGGGTGGTTTTACCGGTTCCAGAGAGACCGAAGAACAAGGCAACATCTCCATCCTTACCCATATTTGCCGAGCAGTGCATCGTCATCACGCCCTTCAGCGGGAGCAGGTAGTTAAGCAGCGTGAAAACGGATTTTTTGATCTCTCCTCCGTAAGCCGTGTTTCCGATTACGCAGAGTTTTTGTTCGAAATTGATTATGATGAAGGTTTGCGATGGGGTGCCATCGATGGGTGGGTAACCTTTAAAGGAGGGCACGCATAGTACCGTAAATTCAGGCATATGCCACCGGTACTCCTCCGCGGTTTCGGGCAAAATGAACATATTTCGCGCAAACAAGCTGTGCCAGGCGTACTCGGTGATAATCCGGAGCGGCAAACGGTAATCTGGATCTGCGCCGCCGTAACAGTCTTGAATAAACACGTCCTTTCCTTGCAGGTAACCTTGAAGCCGGGAATACAGCTCTTCGAACTTTTCCCGGCTGTACGGGCGGTTGTATTGGCCCCACCAGATATGATCTTCTGTGGCAGGCTCCTTAACAATAAATTTATCGTTTGCTGCCCTGGCAGTGTGCTTTCCTGTATAAACAAGTATCGGGCCAAGATGGGAAATGTTTCCTTCGCTCCGGAAGACGATCTCTTCATAAAGTGCTTCGGATGGCAAGTTCCAGTAGACTGCTCGCAGATTGGTCAAGCCATGATTCTCAAGACCAAAATCGCTTATGAGCTCTTTTGCCTGGTCTTGGGCAGGTGTTTTGATGTTAAGCAGGTTGTTCATAGCCAATCTCGGACAAGTTTGCGATCTCCAATGTAAATTTCTTTCGGTGCGTTGGGGTCCAGGGCCCACTTAATCCGTGCGATCCCTTCGGTTAGATCTTTCACCGATCCGGCAAAACTCAGGCGAAGGTGCCCTTCCATTCCAAATTCTTTTCCAGGCACCGTGACTACCAGGGCTTTTTTCAATAGGTATTTCGAGAGCTCGACCGAGTCTTTGCCATAAGCACGGAAATCTGGTAGGCAGTAAAATGTACCCTCAGGTTTAGTAACGCGAATATCCGTGAAGCCTCTCAATTCCTGCATGATGACATTGCGGTTGTTTTCAATAGTCAGGCGCAAGCTCTCAACTACACTCTGCATGCCGGTCAATGCTCCTTCGGCCGCCGCCTGCAGAACTACGGAGACGTTTGACGTCATCTGCGCCTGAACGTTGGTCATCACCTCCACCATGCGCCGGCTTGCGATCACCCAACCAATGCGGAAACCGGTCATCCCGTAGATTTTTGATACTCCATTAACCAGGATAACCCTGGTATTCTCGACATCTTTTTTTGTGAATTGATATCCAGGGACGGCGGTTTTCCCATCGAACACGAGTTTATGATAAATATCGTCCATGATGAGATAGATGCCCTTTTTTTCGCAGAACTCGACGATCTCAGCGATAAAGTCCTTGGGATATACCACTCCCGAAGGGTTATTAGGGCTATTGACGATGATAGCCTTCGTGTACGAAGTGACTGCTTCAAGGATATCCTCCATGCGTGGATAGAAAGTACCGTCCTCCGGTCTCACGATCACGGGTACTCCATACACCATTTTGACCATTTCCGGGTAGCTGACCCAGTACGGGACTAGGATAAGTACCTCGTCCTGTGGGTTTATGATTGAAAAGAGGATATTATAAAGGGATTGTTTGGCTCCTGCAGTTACGATGATGTTTTCAGGTGCCACCAGCCGGTTGTAATTCTCCTCGGTATACTTGATGATAGCTTTCTTGAGTGAGGGTATGCCGTCAGTGGGTGTATATTTGACATCCCCACTGCTTAATTTGGCGGCCGAACTTAATATTGCCGTGATCGGTGCCCTATTTTTGGGTTCGCCGATCCCCAGATGGATGACCGGTTGGCCCCGTTCACGTAACAGCCGGGCTTCTTCGTTGAGTCTTAATGTCGGTGAGTCAACAATTGACCTGGCCAGCTGGCTTATACTCATGAGATTTCACGTGTCTCCTACAAATGTGGATAGGAATGCGCTGGAAAGTGTATCCCGAATTAAAAGTTGCGTCAATGTGACTTTTATCTTGAACATCGCACTATTTCGAGAAAAAGGCAGAAGTGCCATCGATGAAATATATTGCTTTCTTTAAACCATTCGGTGTCTTGTCAACTTTCACTGATTCTGAGGGTCGCCCGACCATCAGCGACTACGTGCCTGTCCCCGGTGTATACGCAGCTGGTCGCTTAGATTTGAGAAGCGAGGGGCTGCTGCTGCTGACAGATGATGGGGGGCTAATTCATAAGCTGACCCATCCAAAATACGAGCATCCAAAAACCTATTTAGCCCAGGTGGAAGGCACTGTAACGGAAAGTGCAGTGAAACAACTTGAGAAAGGCGTAGTCATCAGTGGTTATAAAACCAAACCTGCAAAAGCGGAGCTTATACCTGCTCCGTACTTACCTCCTCGTCCGGAGCCGGTCAGGGATTACCATCCTACAACATGGCTAAAAATCGTTTTGCGAGAAGGCAAAAAACATCAGGTCAGGAAGATGACCGCCGCAGTTGCTTTTCCCACGTTGCGCCTGGTTCGGGTGGCAATTGGTCCGCTAACGCTCGGGGAGCTGCGGTCAGGTGAATGGCGATATCTGAGCGCGAAAGAGGTTAATGATTTAGAATCCCTGGGTGAATAATATGGATCTTCGACAAAAATCACCGATTCCGGATCTGATTGCCGACCTGGAAAAAGCGATAACTGGTGAGGTAGCTTTTGATCTGGCGTCGCGACTGCTGTACAGCACGGATGCTTCTCTCTACCAGATCGAACCCCTTGGCGTCGTTTTCCCACGAACATTGGATGAATTATCGGCCGTTGTTGAGATTGCAGCTGATCACCAGGTTCCTCTCTTGGCCCGCGGCGCCGGCTCCAGTTTGGCTGGGCAGGCAGTAGGAAATGCCCTGGTCATAGATTGCTCCCGCTACCTGGATCATATTATTGAGATTAATCCGCAGGAGAAAACAGCGAAGGTCCAGCCGGGAGTAATTATGTCCACTTTAAATCAGCAGGCTGCCCAATTTGGCCTGCAGTTCGGCCCGGATCCGGCTTCCGCTGAACGCGCCACCATGGGTGGCAGCATTGCCAGCAACGCCAGCGGCGCTCACTCGATCGAATACGGTATGACCGCCGATCACTTGCATGCCGTTGACGTCATCCTTGCCGACGGCTCTCATGCAACTTTTGAAACGATATCGCTCCCGGAAGCCCGCCGCCGCGCCGGCCTAAAGCCTCCTACCCGAGATTCAAGAAATACGAAACACGCAACACATTCCCTCGAATCCAATCTCTATCGAAGCGCCTTACATATTCGTGATCAATATGCGCCCGCCATACGTCAGAATTGGCCCCGGACCTGGCGGCGTGCCTCCGGTTATAACCTTAACTACCTGCTTCCCTGGTCGCCGGCCTCTCCTGCTAAATGGTTCTTGGGAGACGGAGCCAATTCCGCATATCCGCCGGCGCCATCCGGTTTCTTAAACCTTGCGCCTCTGATCGCTGGATCGGAGGGGACCTTAGCCGTCATCCGCCAGGCAACCGTCCGCCTGGTTTCAATTCCCAAGAAGACCGTCTTGGGCGTACTGGCATATCCAAGCCTTGCGGCAGCCTGCGATGCAGTGCCCGAGCTCCTGCAAAGCCACCCTTCTGCCATTGAACTGATCTCCCGCAGCCTAATTCAGCTGGCTCGTTCAGTCCCGGCCTATGCCCACCAAATTTCCTTTCTGGATCCCATAAGCGTCTCCGGGATTGATCCTGCAGCAATTCTTGTCGTGGAGTTTGCCGGTGATGACCTTTCGAATCTGCTGCAGCGTGCCAAAAGGCTGGGGAAGGATGTCTTGATTGCGGAATCGTATGCCGACCAGATGCGCGTCTGGGGAGTTCGCAAGATGGGCCTGGGGATCTTGCTCTCACGCCCGGGGGAACCGAAACCGGTGCCATTTATCGAGGATATGTCTGTTCCGGTTGAGCGCCTGGGCGAGTTTGTGAGGGAAATCGAGGGCATCCTGCAATCGCATGGTACTCAGGGGGATTTCTACGGCCACGCCTCCGCTGGTTGCCTGCATATCCGGCCGCTGCTAAATCTGAAAAGACGCCAGGGTGTTGAAGAAATGCTCGCCATCGCTGAAGAATCTACTGCTCTCTGCATTGAGCTGGGCGGCGCTGTCACCGGAGAGCACGGGGACGGACTGGTGCGCTCGCAGTGGATCCTGCCTGCATATGGGCCAGAAATCGTGTCTGCTTTTAGAGATCTAAAACAGGCTGCGGATCCACAAGGCATTCTAAATCCAGGTAAGCTGCCGGATGCCCCACCGATGACCGAGAATCTCCGCTACGGGCCCGATTACGCAGCTCATATGTGGGTATCTAACCTGGATTTTTCGAGGCAGGCCGGTTTGGATGGAGCCATTGAGATGTGCAATGGCGCGGGCGTGTGCCGTAAAGCCGGAGGGGTCATGTGCCCGTCCTACCAGGTGACCGCCGATGAAATGCACAGCACGCGGGGACGGGCAAACCTCCTGCGTGCCATGATCTCCGGTCGTTTTCCGGATGAAGAAAGTGCCGAGGAAACAGTGTACGCGGCCCTGGACCTGTGTCTGGCGTGCAAGGGCTGTAAAGCGGAGTGCCCGTCCTCGGTGGATATGGCCAAGTTGAAGTACGAATTTCTAGATTATTACTACGGGTCTACTGCGCATAGACATT
>Ga0302046_10000636_pt1 | contig 34549 bp, 31 predicted proteins | sample RVTome_11_FD_200261 | JGI IMG/M metagenome (GOLD analysis project Ga0302046, IMG submission 200261) | Soil microbial communities from uranium-contaminated site in the Upper Colorado River Basin, Wyoming, United States - RVT147D111 (version 2) ...
AGAGCGTTCATTCAAGTGCGACCACATGCTATCAAACTTTTGACGAAGCACCTGGAGTCGATCCATGGCATCGCATGCTGCCGCATCACTTATCAGATGTAAAGCTTATTCCTTGACAGGCCCTAAGGGTATGTCATTCCCCAGACGTTGCTGGGGAAAGAAGTCTGCGCAGCGGGTTGCGACACAAAGTGAAACATGGGCCAGGAGTGGACAATCGATCTCACCATCTCAAAGGCCCCTCACCCCGGCCCTCGCCCGGCGGGAGAGGGAGGCCCGTCCTCCGCGCGGAGAGGGGCTGCTGCCCTGATCCCTTCACCCTGGGGTGGCTTGCTGCTCCCTCTCCCGCCGGGAGAGGGTTGGGGTGAGGGGCCCGGCAAAGGGACAACATGTTGGTCGTTCTTTTCGGGTAAAGAGGAATAGCAAGAAGCGCTATCTTGCTCTTCCTCTTGCTATTGCTCCATTGGTGTGATCGCGCCCCGACGGTGCTCACCGCGGCAGGGCGGCCACGGCCTTGCGGATGTTCCAACCGAGCCGGCGCAGGGTCGCCTCGGCCGGGTCCGCGTCGATGCCGGTCAGCGTTTGGACAATCCGGATGGCGCGCCGGCGGAGCTTCTCGTTGGAGGGATGGACATCGACCATCAAGTTGCCGAGGACCTTGCCCAGACGCACCATGGCCAGGGTGGTGAAGAGGTTGAGCACCAGCTTGGTGGCGGTGCCGGCCTTGAGACGGGTGGACCCTGTCAGCAGCTCGGGACCGATCCGCGGCGCGATGACCAGGCCCGGACGGTGCCGGCTGGGGATGTTCAAGCCCGGGTTGAACGTGAGCAGGATGGTTGCTGCCTTGGCTTTGCGCGCCTCGGCCAGGGCGCCCCAGACGAAAGGTGTCCTTCCACTCGCGGCGATGCCCACCACGATGTCGTGCCGGTCCACGCCGCGACGGCGCATGGCGGCGGCACCGGCCTCGGGGTCATCCTCCGCGCCCTCGATGGATCGATGCAGGGCCGGGGCGCCGCCGGCCATGATCCCCTGGACCCAATCCGGTGGCGTCTGGAAGGTGGGCGGGCATTCGCTTGCATCCAGCACGCCCAGCCGACCGCTGGTGCCCGCGCCGACATAGAACAAGCGCCCACCGCGGCGCAGGGATCGCACCACCATCTCAATGCCGCGAACCAAGTTGGATTGCTCCTTCCGGAGAGCTCTCGTCACGTAATGTTCTTCCCGCAGGAAGAGATCCACCGCCTCGGGCAGGCCGAGTCGATCCAGGTGCTTGGAACGCGGGTTGCGCTGCTCGGTCGGGGATTGACCGAGTTGCGCCATGTCCGGCACGAACCAACGTGCCGCGGACCTGGAAGCGTTTGCCTTGCATTGCGGCGTGGGCGCCGCCTTCGGGTGGGCTTCCCGAGCCATGTCCAGTGCGCCGAGGGCGGTCTCGCCTTTCACGGCGTGCACGGTGGACCCGGGACGGCCTTGCTGGAGGAGGCGGGCGATGCGGCGAACAAACCCGGCCTGATGACGAAACACGCCGCCGGCCAGGACGAACTGCACGGTGTCTTGCCGCGCCGCCAAACGTCTGGTCAGAGCCAGTGCATCCTTGGCCAGCATATGGGCCGCGCCTTCGAGGATGTCCCGCGCGATGGTGTCGCGGGCGCGGGCGGCCTCGAACACAAGCGGAGCCAGGGCGGCCACTTCATCCTTGCGCGCCTGGGCGATCCAATCGATGAGCGCCTCGGGTTCGTTGAGCTGGAGGAACCGCAGGAGCGAGACGCCGAGCCGGGACCAGGTGCCGTCACGGTCGAGGTAGTACACCACCGCCTTCAAGGCGCGCAGGCCGATGTCGTGGCCGCTGCCCTTGTCCCCGAGCAGGTGCCCCCAGCCGCCCAACTTGCGCGTGGCGCCGTCGGCGGCCCGGCCGTAACAACAGGAACCGGTGCCACACAGGAGCAGCACGCGTGTGAGCGGGTGGTTCGCATTGGGAACGCGGCGTGGAAGGGGTGCGGCGCGCAGGGCCGTTTCCAGGTCGTGCGAAACATGGCAGGGAACGCCGGGCCAGACCCGGGCGGCGGCGTTCACGATGCGTTGGCGATCCGCGGTGGTGCGGGCGCCGGCCAGGCCGATGCCCAGTGCGGCGGGAGGAGGAGAGGCGGCACGGATCTGCCGAAACAGGCGGAGCAACTGGGCGTTGGAGAGGAGCTTCAGGTTGCCGGGGCCGAAGCGGTGCTGGAGAGGCGTCCCGCCCCCGACGGGTTCCGCCAGGAGCGTGGTCTTGGTGCCTCCGCCTTCAATGCCCACCCACCATTGGGTGTCGCTCCGCTTCGTTCGCATGGCCGGGACTATGTGTGGTGGCACAACGGCATGCAAAGCAGGAAAACCGCTTGGCCGGGAACGGGATTTCGGCTAGGGGTGGCGGGATGACGGAGACCGAGCAAAAGATCCACGAGGCGCTGCGGGCGTTGGAGCGGGATGTGGCCTTGATCAAACAGGGCGGCGGCAAGCCGGACCTGCTGGGACACTTCAACCGGATCGACGACCTGACCCGGCAGTTGCCGGCATCCACCGATGCCAGCCTGCTGCATTACCTGCACAAGAAAAGCTACGAAAAGGCCCGGCTCCACCTGGAGGGGCGCGATGCGGAGAACGCCCGCGGCTCGTGCCATCGGGACTAGTCCATGGTATCCGCGCAAGTAGCCGCCGACGTCAGGAGGCGGTCCATAAGAACCAAACAAGTTTGAGATCACTTACGAGCCGCTTAAGAAAACCTATATGCAAGTTGTTGGAGTGAAGCGCTCGACATTCTGTACGAAGCACTCGAAGGCCCCTCACCCCGGCCCTCTCCCGGCGGGAGAGGGAGGCCCGTCCTCCGCGCGGAGAGGGGCTGCTGCCCTGATCCCTTCACCCTGGGGTGGCCTGCTGCTCCCTCTCCCGGCGGGAGAGGGTTGGGGTGAGGGGCCTTCGCACATCCATGGCAATGGGTGTTTCTTCCGTTACTTGCCCCTCGCGGCAGGAACTGGCGTTAGGCGGTCGGGACCGCCTCTGGTTCATGGGCCGTGGGCAGGTCCGCATGGACCAGGAAGCTCCCCATGACGATCAACGACACCATCGCCGCGATCGCCACGCCGCCCGGAGAAGGAGGGTTGGCGGTGATCCGCGTGTCGGGACCGGCCGCGTTGGCGGTGGCGGATCGTTGCTTCAAGCCGGCCGGCGCCAAGGCCTCCCCTCCGTCCGCCTCTCCGACTCACACGATGCATTATGGACATGTGGTCCGCGACGGCCGCGTGGTGGACGAAGTGCTGCTCGCGGTGATGCGCGCCCCGCGCACGTTCACGGTGGAGGATGTGGTGGAGGTGTCCTGTCACGGCGGCGTGCTGGCCGCGCGCCGGGTGCTGGACGCATTGCTGGCGGCGGGCGCGCGCCTGGCGGAGCCGGGTGAGTTCACGCGGCGCGCGTTCCTGAATGGACGGCTAGACCTGGCGCAGGCGGAGGCGGTGGCGGATCTCATCCATGCGCGGACGGACCTGGCGTTGGCAGCCGCGCGGGAGCAGTTGGAGGGGCACCTGAGTCGCCGCATCGAAACATTGCGAGATGACCTGATGTCGATGCTGGCGCACATCGAGGCGCACATTGACTTTCCCGACGAGGACATCGCCCCCGACACGGTGGAGCAGTTGCTGGAACGACTGGAACGGGCGGGTCGCTTCATGGAGGCGTTGATCCGGACGGCTGAGGAGGGGCGGGTGCTGCGCAAGGGGATCCGGGCCGCCATCGTGGGGCGTCCCAACGCGGGCAAGTCGAGCCTGCTCAATGCCCTGCTCGGCGAGGACCGGGCCATCGTGACGGCGCAGCCCGGCACAACCCGCGACACCATCGAGGAGACGGCCAGCATCCGCGGGGTGCCGGTTGTCTTTGTGGACACGGCAGGGCTGCGGGAGGCGCAGGACGAGGTGGAGGCGGAAGGGATCCGGCGGAGCCGCCAGGCGTTGGAGCGGGCGGAGGTGATTCTTCATGTGCTGGATGGTTCCGAGGTGATGGGAGGCCAGCGTCCGGACGCCGACCCGGTTCCGGCCAAGCCGCGACTCTGGGTGATCAACAAGAGCGACCTGCCGCGCCGGCTGGAGGGAGGGGATTTTGAGGCGGCATCGGTGGCGGTGAGCTGCCTGACCGGCGCGGGCATGGAGACGTTGAAGGATCGGATCCGGGACATGGCGGGGTTGGGGGCTGTCGATCATGTGGAAGTGGCGATCAGCGCCCGGCATCTGGATGCCTTGAACCGGGGCTACAAGGCCCTGGGCAACCTGATGACCTGCCTGCGAGGGGACCAGACCCTGGAACTGGCGGCGCTGGAATTAAGGACGGCAGTGGGGGCGGTGGGGGAGGTTGTGGGCAAGACCACCACGGAGGATCTTCTGGATGCCATCTTCAGCCAGTTTTGCCTGGGGAAATAGCCCCTGCATCGCACGCCTGCGCGCAGGCGCAAAATTGGCGTCCTCTCAAGCCCCACGAAGCCAATTGTTTACATCATCAAAAAACGGCGGGTCGCCTGGGTTGAGGGATGGTTTTGCCGTTGACCTCGTTTGTCGTTTAAGCAACTTTCCCCGCAGTCGATATCAGCCCTCAGGTGGATTCCGGGAGGGAAATGAAGTCTGAAGATCTATATGGGAAAGGCGTTGATCATCGCGGAAAAGCCGTCGGTCGCTAGCGATATCGCCAAGGCCTTGGGAGGGTTTACCAAGCACGGTGATTATCTCGAAAGCAAGGAGTATGTACTGAGTTCGGCGGTCGGGCATCTTCTCGAACTGTGTGTGCCGGAAAAGTATGAGGTCAAGCGGGGGAAGTGGACCTTTGCCCATTTGCCGGTGATTCCGCCTCATTTCGACCTGAAGCCGATCGAGAAGAACGAGGCACGGCTCAAGGTTCTCAAGAAGCTTCTCAAGCGCAAGGATGTGGACAGCCTCATCAACGCCTGCGACGCCGGGCGGGAAGGGGAGCTGATTTTCCGTTACATCGTGCAGCACGCCGGTGTGGACAAGCCGATCCGGCGACTTTGGCTCCAATCCATGACCCCGGCGGCCATCCGCGAGGGTTTTGCCACCCTGCGCGAGGACCAGGAGATGCGCCCCCTGGCCTCCGCGGCGGTATGCCGGTCGGAGTCGGATTGGCTGGTCGGCATCAACGGGACGCGGGCGATGACCGCCTTCAATTCCAAGGCAGGCGGGTTTCAGTTGACCACGGTGGGGCGGGTGCAGACGCCCACGCTGACCATTCTGGTGGATCGGGAGAAGGCCATCCGGAAGTTTCAACCCAAGGACTATTGGGAAGTGCACGCCACCTTCGGGGCCGAGGCGGGCGACTACCCGGGACGCTGGTTTGACGAGAAGTTTCAGAAGCCCAAGAACGGGGATGGGGCGGACATGCGAGCCGAGCGGTTGTGGGACCGGCAACGGGCCGAGGCGATCCGCGCCAAGTGCGAGGGCAAGCCCGGGGTGGTGGAGGAGACGAGCAGGGATTCCACGCAGGCCTCCCCGCTGCTGTACGACCTGACCAGCCTGCAGCGCGAGGCCAACAACCGGCTCGGGCTGTCGGCCACGCGCACGCTGGCCATTGCGCAGGCCCTCTACGAGAAGCACAAGGTCATCACCTATCCGCGTACCGATTCGCGGGCGTTGCCGGAGGACTATGTCGAGACGGTGCAACAGACCCTGCGCATGCTGGAAGGGGTGGCCGTGGAGGGATGCGGATCCTACGAGACCTTCGCGCGGCAGGTGCTGGAGAACGATTGGGTCAAGCCGAGCAAGCGCATTTTCAACAACGCCAAGATCTCCGATCACTTCGCCATCATCCCCACCACCCAGGCGCCCAGGAAGCTGAGCGACATCGAGGCCAAGCTTTACGATCTCATCACCAAGCGGTTCCTTGCCGTCTTCTTTCCGCCGGCCGAATACAAGATCACGACGCGCATCACCCGCGTGGAGGAGGAGGCCTTCAAGACCGAGGGCAAGGTGCTCGTCAAGCCGGGCTGGCTGGCCGTCTATCGACGCGCCAGCACGCCCGAGGAGGATCACCTGGTCCCGGTGCGGCCGGGCGAAACCGTTCAGACCCGCGAGGTGAACGTCGTGGCGGCGCAGACCAAGCCGCCGCCGCGCTTCACCGAAGCCACGCTGCTGTCCGCCATGGAGGGGGCCGGCAAACTGGTGGACGACGAGGAATTGCGCGCCGCCATGAGCGCCAAGGGGCTCGGCACGCCCGCGACCCGGGCTGCGATCATCGAGGGGTTGATCCGGGAGAATTACGTGGCGCGGCAGGCCAAGGAACTGCAGGCCACCCCCAAGGCCTTCGCCTTGGTCACGCTCCTCCGCGGGCTGGGCATCCATGACCTCTGCTCGCCGGAGCTGACCGGCAACTGGGAATACAAGCTCAAGGAGATGGAGAAGGGGAACCTGCAGCGGGACGAGTTCATGGGCGAGATCGCCGACATGACGCGCCGCCTGGTCGAAACCACCAAGAGCTACGAGAGCGACACGGTGCCGGGCGACTTCGAGGAGCTCAAGGTGCCCTGCCCGAAGTGCGGCGGGCGCGTCAAGGAGACCTACCGGAATTTCCAGTGCCAGAACAAGGACTGCGACTTTTACATCTCCAAGAACCTGGGCGGCCGCCTCTTTGATGCCGCCGAGGTGGAGCAGCTCATCACGGAGAGGACCATCGGCCCGCTCCAGGATTTCCGGAGCAAGATGGGGCGCCCCTTCGCCGCCATTCTCAAGCTCAACGACGAGTTCAAGGTCGAGTTCGACTTCGGCCGGGACGACCGGGACGGCGCCAACGGATCCGAGCCGGTCGATTTCAGCGGCAAGGAACCGGTCGGCACATGTCCCAAGTGCGGCGGCGCCGTGTATGAAAACGGCATGAGCTACGTCTGTGAGAAGTCGGTCGGGCCGGATCGCTCCTGCACCTTCCGCTCCGGAGCGGTCATTCTCCAGCAGGCGGTCGAACGCGCCCAGATGGCCAAGCTGCTGGAAACCGGCAAGACCGATCTGCTGCCCCGGTTCATCTCCAAGAAGGGGCGCCCTTTCAAGGCGTTCCTGGTGCTGGACAAGGAAGGCAAGGTCGGGTTCGAGTTTGAGCCGCGCGCCAACAAGGGGGCCAAGAAGGCGGAGGCCAAGGAGGAGACCATCGACTTCAGCGGACAGGAACCGGTGGGCGCCTGTCCGAAGTGCGGCGGGAACGTCTTTGAAACCGCGGAGGACTACCGCTGTGAGCGGTCCCAGGCCGAAGGCCGCAAGTGCACCTTCAAGATGGCCAAGGTGATGTCCCAGCGCGCCATCGACCGCGACGCCATGTCCCGGCTCCTCAAGGAGGGGCACAGCGATTACTATTCGGACTTCGTGTCCCGATGGGGCAAGCCCTTCACGGCGCGCCTCGTGATTGAGGGCAAGGGCAAGATCGGTTACGAATTCGCCGAGCAGGAGACCGAGTCCCCCTCGGAGGGCTGACAACCCGCTCAACAAGTAGCCGCCGAGGTGACGAGGCGGACGCGCGCCAGCATACTCCCGCCGCATCCGCACCCTCATCCCGCGGCCGTGGAACGGTTACCACCACGTCAGTCCGCCTCGTGACCTCTGCGGCTACTTGTTTATCGGGCCACCCAAGCCTGCCTGACGTCGCACGCCCTTCCTTTCGCTGATTCCTTCCGCTTCGCTGCTTGGCGCGGGCGCCTGTTTCGCGCAGGATGCCGCCATGCCTGAACGGGCGGAAATCAAGGATGGCCAGGTCCGGTCGTTTCTCGAGCATCTCGAGGCCGACCGCGGCGTCTCGGTCCACACCGCCCGCAACTACCGTCAGGCCCTGGTCGAATTTGGCCGGTGGTTCCAGGAGCAGCATGGGAAGGCGCCGGATTGGGCCCGGCTGCAGCGCGACGATTTCCGGCATTACCTCCGCTTCCTTGGCCGCGGCAAGGTGAGCCGCGCCTCCATCCAGCTTCGCTTCAGTGCGCTCCGAACCTTCTACCGTTTCCTCGTGCGCCGGGGGCGGGTGTCCGAGTCTCCGGTGCAGGGATTGAGTTTGCCCAAGCCGGAGAAGCGGTTGCCGCGATTCCTCACGCCGGACCAGGTCATCGCGCTGCTTGAGGCGCCGGCGCGCGAATGGCAGCGGCTTCAATCCTCGCACGAAGGCCGGGAGGATGCGGCGTTGCTTCGCCGCGAAGCCGCCAACCTGCGCCGTGACAGTGCGATTCTCGAGGCCTTTTACTCGTGCGGATTGCGCATCAGTGAACTGTGCGGGCTGCGGGTCCAGGACATCGACTTCAGCAGCCAGATGATCCGCGTGCGGGGCAAGGGGAAGAAGGAACGGCTGGTGCCGATCGGCGCCGAGGCCCTCGAGGCGATCGAGTATTACTGGCAAAGCCTGGCCTTGCCGCCCGGCCCCGACATGCCGGTCTTCCTGGCCCGGCCTCTGGAGCCCGACGAACTGGAACTTCCGCCCGAGCGCATGGCCATCTATCCGCGCCTGGTGCAGCTGCGCCTCAAGAAGTATCTCACCCTGGCCGGGCTGGATCCGGCGCTGACGCCCCACAAGCTGCGGCACAGCTTTGCCACGCACCTGCTGGACGGCGGAGCGGACCTGCGCAGCGTGCAGGAGCTGCTGGGTCATGCCCACCTGGTGACCACGCAGGTCTATACCCACATCACCACCGAACGCCTGAAGAAGGCGTATGACGCGGCGCATCCCCGGGCGTGAGGTGTCGATGCGCCTCGTAGCCGCCGAGGTGACGAGGTGGGACCGGGAGCGTTGAGCGTCCACCTCCTGACGTCGGCGGCTACTTCAATTCTTGGTTGAGCGTTGTTCCATTCCTGATCTTGTCCTTGCGGGAGTCCACCTCCTGAGGTCGGACGACTACTGCGCCTCACTTTTTTATTGCTCACCGGGGCAGGCTGCGCGTAGGCTTTGCGTTGCCAAGGAGATGTGCCATGTCGGGAAACTTTCTTCCCCATAAGTGGCCCCCGCAACGGTTCGGTGCGCGTGCGTACCTGTACCGAGATGCCGGGGGATTCACGTTGATCGAACTGATGGTTGTGGTGGCGATCCTCGCCCTGCTGGCCGGCCTGTTGCTGCCGGTCCTCGGCCGGGCGCGGGATCAAGCGCGATCTGCGCAGTGTCGTGCCCAGATGCGCCAATGGGGGCTGGCATTGCTGCTCTATGGGGAGGATCACGCCGATCGATTCCCCTATGAGGGCGTCTTCCTCAATGCCATCGACGCGGGGCCCAACCTGGAAGCCTGGTACAACGAGCTGCCTCCGTATGCCGGCATCGGCCGGCTGGCGGACCTCTATGCGCAGTCGCGCATGCCGATCCCGGGAGATCGTTCCCTGTTTGTCTGCCCCTCGGCCTCGGTGATGCCCACCCGGCCGCCCACCATGTCTCGGCCGCTCTTTCATTACGGGTTCAACAACAGGATGGATCCCAACGGGCCGGGGCGGTTCCATCGGAGCCAGCTGCGGGATCCGGTCAGCACCGTGATCTTCACGGAAAACAGCGAGAGGCAGTATCCCTCCACCTCCGGCATGCACACGCCGTCCCGTCATCGTGGTCGCGCCATCCTGCTGCTCGCGGACGGTCATGTGGAGGCGGTGCGTTCCAACGACTATGCCCGCACGGTGCTTGAGGATCGCGATTCGCGGGTGGAATGGAGCGGGAGCCGGCGGGTGTATTGGTATCCTTTTCCGGGGGCGCCGCGATGAGGATGGCGGCGGCGGTTGGTCAATGGCCTCCGGGCAGGGAACCGGGTGCGCGGCGCGAACGGACCACACGGTGGTCTGGGTCGTGGGGGATGTTTTTCCGGAACGTCTTCGGGGTGTTGTGGTGGGGCGGGGGCAGGCTGCGGGTTCAAACCAAGCCCCCCAATGCAAACCCACAACATCAAGGAAGACATGAAATGCATCAATGGTTCGACATGGAAACACCTCGGCCCGGCCTGCGCCCTGTTGGCGGCCTGGACGCCCGGCGGCGGCGCCGTCCTGTTCGAGGACACCTTCACGTATCCCGACGGTGACGTCGTCGGCGCCGTCGGGTCGCCCTGGGCGCCGCACAGCGCTGCGGGTTCGGGGCCGGTGTCCATCCAGCAGGGCTGGCTTGTCCTCAGTGCCGACGGGGCGGAGGACATCAGCGCGCTGTTGGAGGGCGCACCCTACGCGACCGACGGTTCGGCAGGGCCTCTCTACGCCGGGTTCACGCTGGAGGTAACGGCGTTGCCCAGCACGGGCGGCGCCTACTTCGCCCACTTCCGCAACACGGCCAGCTCCCATCGGGGCCGACTCTGGATCAGTCAATCCGGCGCGGCGGAGGGGAGCTATCGTCTGGGTGTCGGGAACAGCTCCGGGGCCGACGCCACGACCGGACCATGGGATGCGGATCTCCAACCCGGCACGCCCCATCGCGTGGTCCTGCGCTACGTCCCCGAAACCGGGCTGAGCACGCTCTGGGTGGATCCCGGAAGTGAATCGGACCCGGGCGTGACGGCGACCGATGCGCCCGGCATCACGGCCATCAGCAACTTCAGCCTGCGCCAGAGCGGCGACATCGGGCAGTTGCGCATCGACGATCTGGCGGTGTCGGACCGTTTCGACGAGGTGTTGCGGAACGGAATGAGGCTTGCCGTGCGCCACGAAAGCCAGGGACTCGTGCTCTCCTGGCCCGTGTCGCCCGAGGCTTGGAGGGTCGAATGGACCACCAACCTGGAGGCATGGTCGGTCCTCGACGCCGAACCGACGCAGGTCGGACAGGTGATGGAACTGCGCCCGGAGGCGACCGGGTCCCGCGCCTTTTACCGGCTCGTGCAGCCGTAACCCGGTTGATCCCGGCAGGCGGCGCGGTCCATCCCGCCCGCCTGTGCGGGACGGCGCCGAGGGCACCCTACATTGAACCCCATCGCGGGCCCCTCACCCCTGCCCTCTCCCGGCGGGAGAGGGTGCCCGGTTCTCTCCGCGGAGAAAGGCTCCTGCACTCATCCCTCTCACCTGCCCCGGCTCGCTGTTCCCTCTCCCCGCGGGAGGGTCAGGGTGAGGGGCCCCGCCAACACGACACCATGTGTGTCGAACTTTTCGGGTGAAGTGTCAATCACGCCGGTCCTGCATCCGCCGCTTGCTCCCTGCCCGATGCCTCCTTAAGCTGCGCGGCATTCATGGGCGCTGATTCCGCCAGGCAAGCCGCCGTGTTTCTCGACCGGGACGGGACGGTCATTGAAGACGCTGAGTATCTGCGCTCACCGGACCAGGTGGTGATGCTGCCGGGAGCCGTGAAGGCATTGAAAGCGTTGCAGGACGCCGGGTTTCTGTTGATCATGGTGACCAACCAGTCCGGGGTGGGGCGAGGCATGTTCACCCTGCAGGAGGTGGAGCGGGTGCATGTCCATCTCAAGGAGTTGCTGGGGCAGGAGGGCGTGCGGTTGGACGCCATCTATGTCGCGCCGGAGGCGCCCGGGCAACCGGTGCATGGACGCAAGCCTGAACCGACTTTCCTGTTCGAAGCCAGGGATGCCCTGGGGATTGATTTGGCTCGGAGCTACATGGTGGGGGACAAGGCGGCGGATGTGGAATGCGGCCGGCGCGCGGGTCTGGTGGAGTCGATCCTGGTGCGGACCGGAAAGGGGGCGGGCACCGAGGCGGCGATGCAGGCACGGGGAGACCAGGTCATCGTGGTGGACGACCTGGAGGCGGCGGCCCGGTGGATACTGGCTCGGGGGAAAGTTCGATGAAGTCGGATGGAAAGAGGGGTCAGACCTGACCCCTCAGGTGACATATGAAGATAGCGGGTGTGATTCCGGCGCGTTATGCGTCCACGCGGTTTCCCGGCAAGCCACTGGCACTGATTGCGGGCAAGCCCCTGGTGCAGCATGTGGTGGAGCGTTGCCGGGCGGCGTCGAGCCTCTCGGCCGTGGTGGTGGCGACGGATGACGAGCGGATTGCCAAGGCGGCCGGCGCCTTTGCCGAGGTGGCCATGACCCGGCCGGACCATCCCAGTGGCACGGATCGGATTGCGGAAGTGCTGCGGGGGCGGGACTGGGACGCAGTGGTGAACATCCAGGGGGACGAGCCGCTGATCGATCCGAAGGTCATTGACGCTGTGGCACAGGCGCTTGGGGAGCACGAGATGTCCACCGCCGCCACGTCCATTCGGCATGTGGAGGAATATGATGACCCGAACGTGGTGAAAGTCGTTGTCAACGCCGCCGGGCGGGCCCTATATTTCTCGCGTCGAACGATTCCGTATCTGCGGGATGCCGCCAGTGGTTCTGTTGCAGAGCAGTTGGCGGCCTTTCCATTTTTAAAGCACCTGGGCATTTACGGATATCGGCGGGAAACGCTGTTGAAGCTGGTGACCTTTCCGGTCTCGCCGCTGGAACAGGCCGAGCGGCTGGAACAGTTGCGCGCTTTGGAAAACGGCCTGGCCATTGGGGTGGTCAGGGTGGACTATGACAGCGTGGGCGTCGATCGCCCGGAAGATGTGGCCCGGGTGGAAGGGGTGCTGGGGGCGGGCGGATAAGCGGTTTGGCCACGGACGATCGAGGCGGCGCGGGTGGGCGTGTGGATCATCCTCCAGGGCCCCGGCCTTGGAGGCACGAGTTGCTGGCATGAAATACATCTTTGTTACCGGCGGTGTGATCAGTTCCCTGGGCAAGGGACTCACGGCCGCCTCCCTCGGAACCCTTCTTGAAAACCGCGGCCTCAAGGTGGCCCTGCAGAAATTCGACCCCTACCTCAACGTCGATCCGGGCACGATGAGCCCCTACCAGCACGGCGAGGTGTATGTGCTGGACGACGGCGCCGAGACCGACCTCGACCTGGGCCACTACGAACGCTTCACCAGCACCAAGCTGACCCGGAACAACAACCTCACCAGCGGCCAGGTCTATTCCCGCGTGCTCGACCGCGAACGGCGCGGCGATTACCTCGGCAAGACCGTCCAGGTCATCCCCCACGTCACCGACGAGATCCAGAACCGCATCCGCGAGGTGGCCGAGACCTCCGGGGCCGACGTCATCATCACCGAGATCGGCGGCACCACCGGCGACATCGAGGGGCTGCCCTTCCTGGAAGCCATCCGGGAATTCGCGCTGGACGTCGGCTACGGGAACTTCCTCTTCATCCATGTCACCTACGTGCCGTTCATCAAGGCGGCCGGGGAACTCAAGACCAAGCCGACCCAGCAGTCGGTCGCCAAGCTGCGGGAAATCGGCATCACGCCGCAGATCGTCGTCTGTCGCTGCGAACGCCCCCTGGACAAGGAACTGCGCCAGAAGATCTCCCTCTTCTGCAACGTGCCCTACGAAGGGGTCATCGAGGAGAAGGACGTCGATCACAGCATCTACGAGGTGCCGCTGATGCTGCAGCGGGAACGGATGGACGACCTGGTCTGCCGGATGTTGCAGCTCGATTCGCCGCCCGCCGACATGTCGCATTGGCAGGACATCATCCGCAAGTTGATCGCTCCGCAGCACCGGGCGCGGATCGGGGTGGTGGGCAAATACATCGAGCTGCAGGACGCCTATAAGTCGGTTTATGAGGCGGTCATCCACGGCGGCATTGCCAACGATTGCGGGGTGGAGATCCAGAAGATCGAGGCGGAGGACATTGAGAAGTTCGGCCCGGAGGAAATCCTGGAGGGGCTGGGCGGCATCCTGGTGCCGGGCGGTTTTGGCGAGCGCGGCATCGAGGGGAAGATTCTCGCGGCGCGCTACGCGCGGGAGCGGCGGGTGCCCTACCTGGGGCTCTGCCTGGGCATGCAGATCGCCTGCATCGAATTCGCCCGCCACGTGCTCAAGCTGGATGGCGCGCACTCCACGGAGTTCGATGCCGACACGCCGCACCCCATCATCGGCCTCATGGATGAGCAGCGCCGCATCATCCAGAAAGGCGGAACGATGCGCCTGGGATCGCAACCCTGCCAGTTGGGCGTCGGCACCCATGCGGCCCGCCTCTACGGCGCTTTCATGATCCAGGAGCGGCACCGCCACCGTTATGAGTTCAACAATGCCTACCGGGCCTCCTTCGAGCAGGCGGGCCTGGTGTTCAGCGGCACCTCGCCGGACGGCAAACTGGTGGAGTTGATCGAGCTGAAGGATCACCCCTTCTTCATGGCCTCGCAGTTCCACCCCGAGTTTCTCAGCAAGCCCAACCGGCCCCACCCCTTGTTCAAGGGCTTCATCGCCGCCTGCCACAATCACATCCATCGCCGGCCGATGTGAGGGACCTGCCTGTTGCGCGGAAGCCGGATCTTTTGGGAGATGATCCACGAGCGGGAAAGGTAGAAGAATGAAGGATGAATGCAGAATCCTTGCTTGCTCCTGCCTCCATCGGCTTGGCTCATCGCCCAAGTGCGCCTCAAAACGCGTTTGGAGGTGGGACTATCTATGAACCGGGACAGTGAACGTACTCTTCACAGGCCCCTCACCCCGGCCCTCTCCCGCTGGGAGAGGGAGTGCCGTCCTCTCCGCGGAGAAAGGCCACTGCAGTCAACCCTCTCACCCATCCCGGCACGTAGTTCCCTCTCCCCGCGGGTCAGGGTCTGGGCCTTTGGATGGTACGGTCCATGGGCCAAATGCGCGTCTCAACACCAGTGGCTGTGGCGTCCGTCCCTTTCCCATGACCTACGCTGAGGCGATCGATTTCCTTTATGGATTGCGCCAGTTCGGGACCAAGCTGGGACTGGAGCACGTTCAACGCCTTGCGGATCTGGCTGGATCACCGCAGCGCGGGCTGTCTTTCATCCATGTGGCCGGCACCAACGGCAAGGGATCGGTCTGTGCGATGCTCGAGGCCATCTACCGTTCCCATGGATTGCGCACCGGATTGTTCACCTCCCCCCACCTCGTGGCGTTTGGCGAGCGTATCCAGGTCAACCGCATCCCGCTTTCCGAGGCGGGTGTGATCCGGCTGGTCGAGCGCCTGCAACCGCTCCTTGCCGCCTTTGCCGAAGGGGATCATCCCACCTTCTTCGAGGTGGTCACCCTGATGGCGCTGATCCACTTCGCCGAGGCTTCCTGCGACGTGGTCCTTTGGGAAACCGGCATGGGGGGGCGGCTGGACGCGACCAACCTCGTCACACCGCTGGCGACCGTCATCACCAACATCGACATGGACCACCAACGCTGGCTCGGAAACGATCTGGCCTCCATTGCCCGCGAGAAGGCCGGCATCATCAAGCCGGGGGTGCCGGTCGTGACCGGCGTGGAACAATCGGAAGCCCGGGCTGTCATCGAAGCCACCGCCCGATCCGTCGCGGCGCCCCTGCGGCGTGTGACCGATCCGCTTGATCCCTCCCGCGTGCACGGCGGCGCGCTCGGCTTGGCCGGATCGCATCAATGGCAGAACGCGGCCCTGGCAACGGCGGCGGTGGAACTACTCCGCAGTCGTTGGCCGGTGTCCTCCGCCACTGTGGCCAAGGGATTGGCCGAGGTCTCCTGGCCGGGGCGTCTGCAGCGCGTGGATCTGGAGGATGGCCGGCAGCTGCTGCTCGACGGCGCCCACAATGCCGGCGGGTTCCGGGTGTTGGGAGATTTCCTGGCATTGGATCCAGCCTGGTCGCGCCCGGCGTGGCTGGTTGGGTTTCTGGAGGACAAGGACCGGCGCAGGTTGTGGGACCGGCTTCGGACACGATGTTCGCGGCTGGCGCTTGTCCCGGTTCGAAGCGTGCGATCCGCGCAGCCGGAGGAGGTCGCGCGCGAGGCAAGAGCAGCGTTGCCCGGCGTGGCCGTCTCGGTCCATGCTTCGCTGCCCGAAGCCTGGCGGGAACTCCGCGAGGAGCGGCGGATTGTGGTGGCCGGTTCGATTTATCTGATTGGCGAGGTGATGTCGTTCCTGGGGCTTACTACGCATGCATCCGAGCTTGCCCTCAACGAATGGGGTCCGGTGAAGAGCGGTTGAGGGAACGGTCGTGATGAAGAGTGGGTGACCCTAAGGAGCAAGAGTAAGAGTATGAGTAAGAGTAAGAGTAAGACATTCCCCAGACGTTGCTGGGGAACGAAGGCTGCACAGCGGGATGCGACACAAGGTGAAACATGGGACAGGGAGCACCATACATTGCACCCTATCAAAGGCCCCTCACCCCAACCCTCTCCCGGCGGGAGAGGGGGACCCGTCCTCCGCGCGGAGAGAGCCTGCTGCCCGGATCCCTTCACCCTGGAGTGGCATGCTGTTCCCTCTCCCCCCGGGCCTTCGCCACGCCGTAGCGGCTTCGGCCGCGCAGGCGGGAGAAGGGTCAGGGTGAGGGGCCTTTGCTACAGTGATTCGACTTCGTTGCACTCCAACCTCAACCATCTCCTGTTTCTTGGAAGAGCCGCGCGCCCATGCAGGTGAATTGAAAACTGGTTCAATGAATATGACACGGATGACATGGAAACCGGTCGCGCTGGCCGGTGTGATGGGGTTGCTCGCCACCTGGGGCTGGTTGGGCTGCCGCAGTGATGACTCGGCGGCGGTGCCCCACATCCAGCCCGCTCCCTTGCCCCGGGCGGTGACGGCGAAGGTGGAGCAGGCGGACGACCTGAATGGACGCACGGTCGAGGATCCCTACCGCTGGCTCGAGGATGCCGATTCGGAAGCGACCCTGAAATGGGTGGAAGGCCAGAACTCGCTGAGTCGTGGCTGGCTGGACGCCATTCCCGAGCGCGCCTTGGTGCGTTCACGGGTCAAGCGCCTCTGGAATTACGAACGTCACGGCGCGCCGCGCCGCCATGGCAACCGCTACTTCTTCACCCACAACAACGGCCTGCAGAACCAGGCCGTGCTCTATGTAAGCGAAGGACTCGATGGCACGCCGCGTCCCCTACTGGACCCCAACCTCCTGGCGGCTGACGGCACGGCCGCCCTGTCCGGCTATGCGGTGAGCGAGGACGGAAGCCTCCTCGCCTACGCCCTCTCACGGTCCGGGTCGGACTGGCGGGAAATCAAGGTGCGCGACGTCGCCACCGGCCTTGACCGGGATGACGACCTGCAATGGGTGAAGTTTTCCAGCCCGGACTGGCGCAAGGATGGCAGTGGATTCTTCTATGCACGCTACGACGCGCCGGCGGACGGCAATCCGCTGGTGAACGTCAATTACAACCAGAAACTCTACTTCCACCGGCTGGGCACGCCTCAGGAGGAGGACCTGCTCGTCTTTCACGACCCGGAGCACAAGACTTGGGGATTCGGGACGGATGTCACGGACGACGATCGTTACCTGGTCCTCACGATTCGCGAGGGCACCGACACGCGCCGGCGGATCCGTTATCTGGATCTGCAGGATGCCACGGCCGTCGTCACGCCGCTCCTGGATGCCTTCGACGCCTCCTACTCGTTCGTGGGCAGCGAGGGGAAGCGATTCTGGTTCCTTACGGACCGCGATGCGCCCCGCGGCCGGTTGATCGGCATTGACCTGGACCGGCCCGACCCGGGTGACTGGATCGTCGTGGTGCCTGAATCGGAGGATCAACTCGAACAGGTGACGCGTGTGGGCGGGCGGTTCATCTGCCATTACCTGCGCGATGCGCACAGCCGGGTGGTGCTGGCCAATGCCGATGGGTCCATCGCCGGCGAGGTGGATCTTCCCGGACTCGGCACGGCCAGCGGATTTGGCGGCAAAGCCGGGGATCCCGAGACCTTCTTCCAGTTCACCAGCTTCATCAATCCGGGCACCCTCTACCGGCTCGACGCTGACACGGGAGAATCCACCCTCTACCGTCGTCCGGCCGTGGAATTCGAGCCGGAGGATTACACCACGCAAATGGTCTTCTACCAGAGCCGGGATGGTTCCCGCGGCCCCATGTTTATTTCCTATCGGCAGGGCCTGCGTCGCAACGGACTTAATCCGACCCTGCTCTACGGTTATGGCGGCTTCAACATCAGCATGACCCCCCGGTTTTCTCCCGCCAACCTGGCCTGGATGGAGATGGGCGGTGTGTATGCCCACGCCATCCTGCGCGGGGGCGGCGAGTACGGGGAGGACTGGCATCAGGCGGGCATGAAGGGCAGCAAGCAGAACGTGTTCGACGATTTCATCGCCGCCGCGGAATGGCTCATGGTCAACCATTACACGCGGCCCGACAAGCTGGCCATCCACGGGCGCAGCAACGGCGGACTGCTCGTCGGCGCCTGCATGACACAACGCCCCGACCTGTTCGCCGCCGCGTTGCCGGCCGTGGGGGTGATGGACATGCTGCGCTACCACAAGTTCACCATCGGCTGGGCCTGGACCTCGGAGTATGGATCACCCGACGACCCGGACGCGTTTGGCTGGTTGCTGGGCTATTCGCCCCTGCACAATCTCCGTCCCGGCGTGGCGTATCCCGCCACGCTCGTCACCACCGGTGACCACGACGACCGGGTTGTGCCAGCGCACAGCTACAAATTTACCGCCCGCCTGCAGGAATGCCAGGCCGGGCCCAACCCCGTCCTGATCCGAATCGACACCAAGGCCGGACACGGCAGCGGCAAACCCACCGACAAATTGATCGATGAAGTCACCGATCAGTGGGCGTTCCTGGTGCGCGTCCTGGACATGCAGCCCCGGCGGGTCCCCGGATGGGAGGAGCCGGAGGCGCCGCTGAAGTTCGAGGGGCGGCCGGAGGAAAGGTAGGCGGTGGGCGGTTTCGATCGCCGAACGGGGTTTGAGGTGCGCCTGGACCATGAACCTTTCCAGTTCCAAATGAGCAATGTTCATTCCGAGTATTGGTCATTGTTCATCGAGATGTGTGGATCCCTGAAGGAGGCAGGAGGGAGCCATCCAATCCGGTTCAACTTCTGGTGCATGTGCTCAACCGGCGCACACCAAGGCGACTCAAGTACCCTGACGACGGAACGCGGATCTTGTGAGCCAAAGGAGGTCGGATACTCCCATGCAACTCAGGAGAAGCGCGCTTCATATGCTTGGGCCCATCGTGCAAATTGCCTTGCCGCGTCGATGCGGTCACGCCACAGTGGGCCTAGGAAGGGCCCATAGCTCAGTGGTTAGAGCAGGCGACTCATAATCGCTTGGTCGTAGGTTCGAACCCTACTGGGCCCACCAAGCCAGGCCTCACCCTCCTGCCCGCGCGGCCGGCGCGCGACGTCCTTCAAGGGTGAGCGAGCCAAGCCACGCAACAACATGCCAAAACCCAACGAGCGTACGGAACATCGACGTCAGCAAGCCTTGCGGATAAGCGATTCGCCCGTGCTCGCGGACCAGTTCCGCGAGCTGACCTCACTGATTGCCGAACTGACTTACAGCGATACGGAGCGGGAACACAAGAAGAGCCAGATCACCTACCGGGTCAACCTGGCCAAAGCCCATACCATCTTCTCCTTTGCCTGTCCCAACGAGGCGTGTGTGGGTGGCGATTTCGACCTGAGTGGGGCTCTGGCCACCGCGATTGATGCCCATCAGTCCTGGACGATGGGCGAACTCCCCTGCCAAGGGCGATGTGTGCCACCTCTGGGGGCAAACACCCCGTGTCCGTGCGTCCTGAGCTACCGTTTGGCCCTGGAATTCGGTCCCGTCGAGGCTGCGTCACCGGCCGACCCTGAAAATACTTGGGATTAGGTATTGCCATTGATGCGCAATTCGCCAAGCTTGGGCGTCGGATTGATAGCTAGGTCCTCTCAGGATACGCCAGGATATGCCGAACTTTCAGGTGAACTCAGTTCAGTGATAGTTTTAAGCCCGATGACCGGGGACAGTCTGGAGAAATGAAAGAGTCGGGACAGCGTCAGAAAAGCACATGAGTAACAAATTGTTTGTTGGTAATATCTCCTTCAATACCACGGAGAACGACCTGCAGGACGCCTTCAGCGCCCACGGCACGGTCATGGAAGTGGTTCTAATGATGGACCGGGCCACCGGGCGTCCGCGCGGTTTTGGCTTCGTCACCATGAGCACCCCGGAGGAAGCAGAAAACGCCGTGCAGTCCATGAACGGCCATTCCCTCGACGGGCGCGACCTCACGGTCAACATTGCCCGCCCGCGGGAAGAACGCCCCCGTGGCAGCGGCGGCGGTGGTGGTGGCGGCGGCGGCGGCGGCGGACGCGGCCGGGACCGGCGCTATTAAGCCCCCCCGTTTCCATCCTTCCGCAGGTGACCCCACCAGGAGTCCCGCAGTCAACCCATGGGCCAAAGTTCCCATGAAGCCTGACTCATCCCCCGCACGCCGCCCGCGTTCGGCGGAAGGTCCCGCGTGGAAACAGATCGTGTCCCGCTTCCAGACTCCTTCGGTGAACCGGGGAGTCTGGCAGCTTCTCAACACGCTGGTGCCCTACATCGGACTCTGGTATCTGATGTCCCTGAGCTTGCGTGTCTCCTGGTGGCTGGCCCTCCCGCTGGCGGTCCTGGCCGGTGGGTTCCTGGTCCGGATCTTCATCATCTTTCACGATTGCGGTCATGGCTCGTTCTTCAAATCACGACGAGCCAACCACCTGCTGGGAGCCATCACCGGCGTCCTGGCGTTCACGCCCTTTCACCATTGGCGTTGGGAGCACGCGATTCATCACGGCACTTCGGGCGACTTGGACCGGCGCGGCACGGGCGACGTCTGGACCCTGACGGTGCAGGAATACCTGGAGGCCTCCCGCGCGCGGCGGTTGGCCTATCGGTTCGCGCGTCATCCGCTGGTGCTGTTCCTTCTGGCACCGGTCTTTCTGTTCGTGGTGAAGCACCGCATCCCATCGCGCGGGGCGCCCGTCCGGGAACGCTATTCAGTCCATTGGACCAACCTTGGCATCGGTGTGATGGCGGCGATCCTGATCGCGTGGCTCGGGCTCAAGGCCTATCTGATCCTGCAGTTGACCGTGGTGATCACGGCCGGAACCGCCGGCGTATGGCTCTTCTACGTGCAGCATCAGTTTGAGGGCGTCTATTGGGAACGGGGCGAGACATGGGACGCCACAGACGCGGCGCTGCGGGGCAGTTCCTTCTACAAGCTCCCAAAGGTGCTGCAATGGTTTTCAGGGAACATCGGGTTTCACCACATCCACCACCTCAGCCCGCGCATTCCGAATTACCACCTCGAGACGTGCCATCGGGCGGATGACTTGTTTCAAGCCGTCACGCCCATCACCCTGCGGGCCAGCCTGAAGTCCTTCACCTTCCGCCTGTGGGATGAGCATCAGCGGAAGCTGGTCAGCTTCCGACAGGTGCGGCATCGACGCCGGGGATCGCCCTCCCCTTCCAACGTCGCGGCGTAGTCCCTTCTTCCGGAACGAGGCCAGGCCCCCAGGGCTGTTGACTAAGTCGGCACGGGCTCCTGTGGCACAGGTTCTTGCTCCTACTCTTACTCTTACTCTTACTCAGCCTCCGCAGAGTAGGAGCAAGACGAAGCCGGCATGTCGAGGGGCGACAACGCTTCGACCCGCGGACTTTGGCAACGGCCCTGGGCCCACGCCCGCATGGGCGCAGTCCATGGTTGCAATCTCCCGCAGCCATGAGCATCGTTTTCCCCACCAACCGCTTCCATGTGCACCGACGCCACATCTGTTTCCCTGGCCGAACAGCAGGCCTACTACGATGCGCGCGCCGCCGAATACGACCAGTGGTGGCACCGCCAGGGACGCTATGATCACGGGCCGGAAGCCAATGCCGCCTGGATCACCGAGGGTCGCACTGTCTCCCAAGCCCTGCGTCGGTTCCCTCCCTCGGGTCACATTCTGGAACTGGCCTGCGGCACCGGCATCTGGACCGGGCAACTCCTCCCCTTCGCCACCTCCCTCACCGCCGTTGATGGATCGCCCTCCATGCTGGCCCTGAACCGGGCGCGGGCCGGAACCGATAAGGTGCGTTACATTCAGGCAGACCTCTTCACGTGGGAACCGGACCGCCGCTTTGACACGGTCTTCTTTGGGTTCTGGTTGTCCCATGTGCCCCTCGAGCGATTCGAGTGGTTCTGGGACCTGGTGGCGCGATGCCTGGCCCCCGGCGGCCGGGTGTTCTTCGTCGATTCCAAGAACCACCCGACCAGCCGGGCCACCAATCACTGCCCGGCAGACACCGGTTCTGGCACCAGCCGGCGCCAGCTCAACGACGGCAGTCAATACACCGTTTACAAGATCTTCTACCATCCGCAGGCCCTGCAGAAGCGCCTCCGGACCATGGGCTGGCAGGCAGAGGTGCGAGCCACGGAGCGGTTCTTCATCCATGGGTGGGCGGTAGGCGGTAGGCGGTAGGCGTCATTACGTTATGAAGTCACGGAGTCACGCAGTGAGCAACCGAATGGGCGAAGGTACATCAAGACGCATGAAGGTCGCAGCACCGTTCCTGGGACTGACGGCAGGTGTTCTCCTGTTGGCTGGGAATGCCCTGGCGGAGGGTGAGGCCGATCGTTTCTGGCCACAGTGGCGGGGACCGTTGGGCACAGGCGTAGCACCCCACGGCGATCCACCGGTGCATTGGAGCGAAACCAATGGGGTGCGATGGAAAACACCCCTGCCCGGCGTCGGCCATTCCACTCCTGTCCTATGGGACAACCGGATCTATGTCACGGCGGCGGCGCCAACCGGCAAGGGGCAGGAACCGGTGTACAACATGGCGTCCGGCGCGCATGACAATTTCGCGATCACCAATCGATTTGACTACATGGTGCTGGCGCTGGACCGCGCGGACGGCAAGGTGTTGTGGAACCGGAAGGTGCACCAGGCGCTGCCCCACGAGGGAGGGCACTACACCGGGAGCCAGGCTTCGGCGTCGCCGGTGACGGACGGCTCACACGTGTTTGCCTACTTCGGATCGCACGGGCTCTATTGCCTGGATACGGAAGGCACGGTGGTGTGGGAGCTCCAACTCGGGCGCATGAATACCAAGCACGCGCACGGCGAAGGCAGCTCCCCGGCGCTGCATGGAGACATCCTGGTCGTCAACTGGGATCACGAGGGCGATTCCTTCGTGGCTGGGCTGGACAAGCGCACGGGACGCACTCTTTGGAAGAAGGACCGCAACGAGCCGACCTCGTGGTCCTCACCGATGGTGGTGGAACACGATGGCCGCGCCCAGGTGGTGGTCAGCGCCACCGAGCGGGTGCGCGGTTATGACCTGAAGACCGGCGAGGTGATCTGGGAATGCGCCGGCCTCTCCCACAACGTCGTGGCCACACCCGTGGCCGGGCACGGCCTGGTCTTTGTCGCCAACAGCTACGATCGCCAGGCCATGCTGGCGATCCGCCTGGAAGGGGCGCGCGGCGACATCACGGACACCGACCAGGTGGTGTGGTCCCGCAATCGACTCACGCCCTACGTCCCATCTCCCCTGCTCTACGACGACACCCTTTACTTCATCCGGCACCTGCAGGGCATCCTCTCCTGCGTCGATGCCCGGACCGGCGTGGACCGGCACGGACCGTTTCGCTTGAACGGCATCGGGATGGTGTTCGCCTCCCCGGCGGGCGCGGCCGGGCGCATTTACATCGCGGACCGCCAGGGGGCCACGCTGGTGTTCCGGCACGGGCCGGATCCGGAGCCGCTGGCCATGAATCATCTGGAGGACGCCTTCAGCGCCTCACCGGTCATTGCGGGCAAGGAACTCTACCTGCGCGGGGAAAGGTCGCTCTACTGTCTGGTGGAGGAATAGGCGTCAGAGCACGAAGTGCCCATCATACTCTTTACCCGAAAAGAACGACACTCATGGTGTCGTTGTACCGGGCCCCTCACCCTGGCCCTTCTCCCGCCGGGAGAGGGAACGGCATGCCACCCCAGGGTGAAGGGATCAGGGCAGCAGCCACTCTCCGCACGGAGAAAGACTTCCGATCTACTCGCAAACTTTGTCAACGGCCCTGACGGGCGGGTGCGGACCACTGGGAAGGACATTGACGAGGCGCGGATTTGCCCGTATGAGGCGGGGGTCAGCGAGGCGCAGCGTCCGTGGATTCGCATATGAAAAAGCAATTCTCCTTCATCTTTCTCGGCCTGATCTTTGTCATGATCGACGTGTGGATCAAGGGTTACGATGTGGTCCCCGACGTGGTCGGCTACATCCTGATCGGCCTGGGCACCAGCGGGCTTCAACCCTATTCCATCCACTTCGTGACCGCGCGCAACCTGAGCTGGGCGCTGGCGGTGTTCACGCTGATGCTGATCTTTGTGCGGGGCCAGGCCTTCTTTTTTTCCGACCTGGTGGTGCGCGTGATTGACTTGGGCTTTTTCTGGTTCCTGCTCGGCGGAATTCGGGAGCTGGCCCTGTCGAAGGATCGCAAGGATCTGGCCGCGGCGGCCAGCCGGGACCGCATCATCTACATCGTCCTCATGCTTTCCACGGCGCTGGGCATACTCCTGTTCAAGGACCGTGTCCAGGCCATGGGCACCTTCCAACTGGTCGTCCAGGTGGGGTTGCTCATCGTGTTGATCCTCATCCTGAACCTCGTAAGGGAAAGCCGGAAGTATCTGACCAGCGAACCGATCATCAGCGCCTCGGAACCGGACTCGCCCGCTTCCGGGAGCTGATGGCCATGTCATGAACGCCCTGCCCCAGGCCCGACACGAAACCCTCTCCACCCCGCATGGGGACGCCATCGGAGCCAGCTACGCATGGGAGGGTGGACAGTATTGCGCCATCCACACCGGGCGCGGCGTGGTGGGTTGCGGCATCTACGACATCGGCGTGGCGGATGAATTCGGCATGGCTTTCGCCCTGGCCAAGGGCACGCCCGAGCATCCTCTTCGGACCCCGCAGGATCTTTACGACGCCCGGATCGTCAAGGTGAGCCAGGCCGCGGCACGCATGGGGATCCGGGTCGGCATGAAGGGCATGGAAGCCCTGGCCCTGCTCTTGAAGGATCCCTCCTAGATTCAGCGTCGCAAAGGCGCCAACCGCTTCCGCAGCAACTCCTGACTGACCCCGAGCCATGCCCCTGGGGTGAACCGGTTCTACCCCGGGGACAAGCCCTTTTGATAAACTGGTCATGACCCCTTTTAAGCCCTGCCTTTGTCGGAAACTGTGTCCTGCACTTTGTCGAGTGGAGTGACATCGACAAAGTTGGCGACAAAGGGCGGGTTCCTGCCGCGACGCTTCACACGTGCCTTTCGATCGAGGAACGAACTGAGGATCAAACTCTCGGCTGGCTTGGCCGCGGTTCATAGCCTAGCATGTGAGACATGACGAAAGAGGAACAGGAAGCGACACGAAAGCGATTGCTGGTCTGGAAGGAGGCCGGACGTCCTTTGGAGAGCCACCATTGGCGCGAGTTGAAAGCGTTGACGGAGGAACAGGCATTGCGGATGACGCGCGCGCTCCTGAGCCGTCAAGTTGGCTTGCGCCCCCGACGCGACACCTCCGGATTGGTCGAGCAACAGGCGCTCTTTCTCAAGACGCGGCGGCGATGAGTCTGGATCCGATATTGACCGCGGCACACGAGTTGGAACGATTCTGTGCCTCGCAAGGGTGGCGGTTTTGTTTCATTGGAGGGATTGCGGTTCAACGCTGGGGCGAACCCCGTTTCACGGCGGATGCGGATCTGACGCTGCTCACGGGTTTTGGCCGCGAGGAATCCTACGTCGATCCACTGTGCGCCGAGTTTAGGAAGCGACGGGAAGACGCCCGTGAGTTTGCCTTGCGCCATCGGGTCCTGCTTCTCGAGGCCGACAACGGAATCCCACTGGATGTCGCGCTCGGCGCTGTGCCGTTCGAGGAGAAGAGCGTCGATCGCGCCTCGCCGTTTCTGGTTGGCGAGGGCTGCACAATCACCACCTGTTCCGCCGAGGATCTGCTGGTACACAAGGTGGTGGCTAGCAGGGAGAAGGATTGGCTTGATATCGAAGGCATTCTGGCGCGGCAATGGGGGAGGTTGGACCTGAAGCAATTCGAGTCGGAGGCAAGGCCGCTGCTCGAGCTCAAGGAGGACGCCGGCGCCTGGCTCCGCTTTCAGGCATTGCGTGCGAAGCTTCAAAGAGAGTTGGATTGATTGCTCCCGGCCCCAGGGAAGGTCTCTTGTAAGTTAAAGGGTCATAACCCACTGCATCGCCTCGGAGAGGTTCGCCTCGGGCGTCTCCACAAGGAGATGTTAATGGTTGTCCATCAGGGCGTAAGTGCTGTGGGGTCAGCCCTTGAGTTAATACTTAAAGGCCAGCCGCCCCCCCTGCGCATAGCCTCGAGCCTGACTTCGGCTTGCCGGGTCCGCCTTCGCAAAACCGGGTCCCCCTCCATCCATTCCGCCAACTGGCGCAACTGCCGGCTCACCGCCGCACCGGTCCCCATCCCCAACACCTGTCCCGCTTCTCTCTGCGACAACCCCCCATGGCGAATCAACATGGTGTCTCCCACCCCCCGCAGCGCCGAATCGCGGCGCCTCCGCTGGAACGCCGCCGGTTCCACTTCAAACACCTCCGACAACACCGCCAGAACTTCTGCCACCGACAAGGGGCGCTTGGTCTGACGAAAGGTGACATCCTCGGGCCGTTCCCGCCCTTCAACCAATGCATCGTAAAGTTCCTCAGCCATGGCCCGGAACGACTCCCCCCCGATGCTGAGGGGCGACTCCTTCAAGGCCTCCCGAAACTCCTCATCGCTTTGCGCCAGGCCCGATTCGACATACTTCCGGTAACGCCTGCGTCGTTCCCGCTTCGGACCACTCATCATCGCCAGGATCGCCCCCTCATCGACGAACGGATACTGCTTCCGCATTCCCGCGTAGCCCGGGTAACTGCTCCAGCGATAGGCTCGCAGATGGTTGGCCCTTTCCTGGAATGTCTTCCGCTTCATCTGGCTTGTGAACGCCGGATTCAAATGAACGTAGCGGGTCAACGCCAACAGGTACTCGTCTCCTTGAACCAGCTTGGCCTTGTAGCGGCCATCCAAGAGGTGCCCATGACGTCCATGACGTAGATTGAAATATACGGTGTAAGCGGTCGAGAGGGACTGCATGAACCGTCCCAGGTTGCCGGCCGGCGTCTCCAGCACCAGATGAACATGGTTGGCCATCAGGGTGAACAGAAAAAGGCGACTGTCATATTGTTCCACTCGCTGACCCAACCGCTCGAGAAACCTCAATCGATCGCGATCATCTTCAAAGAGCCGATCGGCCTCCTTTTTCCAATTCCCCAACATGCGGGCCGTGACGTGGTAGATGGCTCCCGGAAATTCGATCCGCAGGGGTCTTGCCATTCCCTGATTGCTACCGCACCAAACGCTCTTGGTAAAGTATTAAATCAAGGGCTGACCCCGAGGCTGCTACAACCGAAGCGTTCCAACCACTATGCCCATTGTTTGGCCATCGCACGGGCGACATCCTTGAAATTGGTGATGCGCCATTTCGCGCCGTCCCCAACCAACGAAGCTCGCCGCTGAAGCGCCGCAGCAGCCTGTGGACTGCGCCGCGCCTTGCGCGCAGCCGCCATCCGGCTTTGCGCTTCGCGCCGCTTCAGCTCACCGAACGACATGCGTTTCACGATTCAACACTTACCGCAAATTTTCCGCTGGGGCAACCGTCGCGAGCAACGCGCGAGACAGCGCGCGAATGGCTCTCCCCACTCCGTTCGCCTGCGCACTGTCTCGCGCGCTCGTCGCGACGATCCGATCCGCGCAGACGCGCGGCGCTTCCGTTTGGGAGCCTGGCTCGGTCGCTCCGCTACTTCCTCCGTTCCGCTATGCGCTCCACTGCGGAATCGCGTCGTCTTCCTCGCCAACTTCCCAACCGAAGCGTCAAGACCTCAAGACCAGCTTTCATCAAGCTGTTACACCGAGACCGTTGCGTCTCTCTCGTCAATCGGGTTCTCAATTGAGATGAGTTGACCGCCGGCGGGAGATCGAATCGGTTTCACATCTACGCGAAAACTCCACCGCGCCGTGCCGAAGAATGTCAGATGCCACTCAAAAACGTGCGAATTGAAGCGGCCCTCAATCGTGTGGCACTCGGCTGGTTGCGCGGAGGGCAATTCTGTAAACGCAAAGATGCCGGTGCCTTGTTTGCCATCGGCACTGCAATCCCGTTGTTCGAGGAAACGCCTGACAGTCGCGATAACTTCCCTGAAGTATGCTTGAAGCTCGTGAGCCACCACGGTTCGGGAAAGCTCGTAAACGATCTTCGCCAAAGCCCAATCCGTTTCCCAAGGCCGGGTTTCGCGTGTAACAACCACGCGCGAATCCAGCGGGCTTGAACGAAAGCCTTCCCCAATCACCGCATTGTAATGCACTTCTCCGGGCGAATCGCGCAGTTGCGTCAACAGAGCATCGACTTCCGCGACGATTCGTTCCTCCGTCAACCCAAGTGCCTTCGCCCCGACCTTGGTAATGAGTCGGGCACGGAGATGGGGGAGATCACGTTCGCATATTTGCCCATTGGTTGATGCGATGGCCAGCGCATCGAGAGACTTCAGTGCCGACTGCGGTTTGAACACGCCATCCCTGATCACCGTTCTCACCGGTTTGCCATCGGGCGTGTGCTGAACGCCGTCGAAGTGCAACCAGAGGTCTTTTGCTGAAATCCCAACCCGTTGCGCCGCTTCGACGATCCGTTGGTCGTTCGCCAGCGCGTGGTCACATACTGCGCCGAAATAGCTGTTACAACAGCGGCAGAGGTCGGTGGTGATGACCTTGCCAAACACCATCTGCGGGAGGATGTGCTCGTCACTCCTTGGCCGCGGACCGAATCCATCTTCGCAATCAACTTGATAGCTTCTGTTGACCAGACGCCTGCCACACCAGACGCAGTTCTCGTTCGTTGACGCTAGCACCATCCGTTAAGGATGCCGGACCACTGGCCCCAGCGCCAGCCTGTCTGAACTCCGTTCTCCGACAAACAGAACAACCTTTCAGCCTATTCGGCGGGTCCGCCGTCGCGTCCTCAGCGATGAAATCCGAGGGCGATTGTATGGCGGTGTCGGAAAGTTCAAGGATACTACGGGTCGGCTCGACACACGCTCGCCGCTTCCGTTCCTCCTTGAGCTTTCCGCCCCCGCCAAGGCCCTCGCTTTTAGGTTTTCATCGCGCACACCTGTCGCTGCGCGACCAAAACGAAAACCATGAACAAAAGGCCAAGTATGTTCCCGCAAATCAATGCTCCATCATCCATCCACCAGCGCCCCGGTCTGTCCGAGGACGCGCTTCGCCGGTTCGCGCCGTCCGTGTTCGCCGCGTCTCCGTTGCCGGGCGTGAGTGAACGCTATGCGTTCGTTCCCACCGCGCAGATTGTCTCCCGGTTGCGCGGCGCGGGCTGGATTCCGGTCACTGCCTTCGAGCAACGCGTCCGACTCGACGAGCGGCGCGGCATCCAGAAGCACCTGCTCCGCTTCCAACGCGCGGACGTGGTTCCGGCCCGTGGGGAATACACCCCGGAACTCGTGCTGGTGAACTCGCACGACCGCAGCAGTGCGTATCAGCTTCACGCGGGCCTGTTCCGCTTCGTGTGCGGCAACGGCATGATCGTCGCCGACACGACGTTTGAGCGCGTCACCATCCGGCACAGCGGTTTCACGCCGGAGGAAGCCACCGCCTTTGCCACGCAGGCCCTGCGCATTCGCTTCGAGGATGAAGCCGCGTGGCCCATCACGCCGGTCAAGCTCTTGGAATCGCGCCGCCGCGAAGACCGGGGCGACGACCTCTGGCACACGTTCAACCGCGTGCAGGAGAACTTGCTGCAAGGCGGTCAACGAGAGGTTGGGCGTTTCCTCGCCAATGGTCGCCGCGTCCCGCGCACCCGCGCCGTGACCGGACTCGATCAGAACGTCCGCATGAACAAGCAGCTTTGGGAACTCGCTCGGCGTCTCGCCGTTGGCGAAACGCTGACCTTGGCCGAGTAACCCACACCGGGCGCTCCCGCGTGCGGGCGGGAGCGCTCACTTCCTTTCCAACGATATGAACTTTCCATTGCTTGTTTCGACCGAGGCACTGGCTCTGCCAGAGCGCATCGTCACCGACTGGCGGCGGTTTTCGTCGGGCCTGTGGCGGTCACACGAGGGCGACATTCAAGCTGCGTATTGCGCGGCCACCTTTCCGAAAGTGAAGGTGTTCATGCACGCGGGCCGCTTGTTCGCCAACTGCGGCGGACACTTCTCCGGGCCGATCCGCGCCGCTGCCGATTGTTACCCACTCATTCCCGCCGACGAGTATCGCGGACCAGAACCGCGCCACTACTCCTACGAGGGCTGCGAAGCCGCTTATCAGGGTGAAGTGTTCAAGCTCGGCGCGAAAGTCGTGTTCGAGGCGTCTGATCCGACCGTTGACGAGTGGCGGCGGTTGTTCCGCGTGCTCTACGCCGATGGCGGGATGTTCGCGCACGGCGTCACTTATCTCGAATTCCTCGACCAACGCCTCTCGCCCAAGTCGGAGAACGAGCGTGCCGCGCACTTCAAGGAACTCGCCGAGTGCGGTTCGGGCACGATGCCGCGCACTCAAACCGAGATGCGGCAAATGCTCGAAGGCGACGAAGCGACAGCCGCGTGTCCCACTGTTCGACAACTCGACTTCACCCTATGACAACTCTCACCAAAACCGTCCGGCGCGTGACCCAGGACGCCTACGGCTACGGGCGCAACGCTCGCAAGCTCGTGGTCGCATTTGAGAAAGGCGACCTCATCACCATCCGCGAGCTTGGCCGGCGCACCAAGCACACCGCGCGTCTGTATGACGTGCTCTGGTGGATGTTGCGATGCCAGGCGGACAAGGCCCGCATGGAAAAGTTGCGTGAGCGCAAGGCGAAGAAGTCCGCGCGACTCGCGGAACGTCGCCAACGCGCCGCAGAACGACGGTTGTTGCGTCACCGTTCACGCGAGGAGGCGAGCGTATGAAATCCGACACCTTCCGCCCCGCGACCGGGATGCACGCCATCACCGCGTCGAACCTCGACGGTCTGCTCACGCACCGCACCGAGAACGAAGACCTGTGCTTCTGGCCCTGCCAGTATGGACACAACGAAGTCGTCTTCGAGGGCTTCGTGAAATCAGAGGGCGGCATCCGTCACTTGGTTCACCGCTACGACCGTGTGACGTTGCACGGAGCGGCGCTCGACACGCTTCAACATGGCGCGTTCGCTCAGCGCCCTTACAAACTCGCGCAACCCTGCGACGGCTCGATCAATTCGTGCGTCCTCGCTTAGTTCGCCCGCTGGTGCGAGGCGGCAGGGCATTGCTCGACGCAGCTTTACCGCCAAGCCTACGACCGCGAGCACGCGCCGGACTGGATCGAGACCGTCGCGTTTGCCGACTGGCAGGGCGTCACCTATCCGGCGCAGTGGGGCGAGGCAGAGCTTGCCGGGTTGCTCGATTCGCTCCACGCCGTCAATTATCACAACCTCGCCGCAACCGTTGCCGATCAGCGGCAGCAGTGAGCGGGAATCTCATTTGCCATTCCCTAGAACCGCTCGATACGGTCGAATGGAGATGCGAACGGGATTGGTCGATTTTGCCCACGCTGGCGCGTAATTGTCAGGGCCGTTTGCCGTGTTCCGACGGACGCTGCCGCAAGTCTATGACAGTCGCCCCTTTCGCGGAGGGCAAGGTTGTGGCATACCCTTTGCATCGAAGTTCGCGTGCGTTTGTTGTTCTGTGCTGTTCTGGTGTGCGTCACTCGTCTTTTGCAGGCGGAGCCGGGCGCATCGGCGGCTTGCGAACTCCCTCTCCAATTTCGCGAAGGACTTCTCTGGATGGAAGTCAATGTTCCTCAGAGCAAAGCGCCTTTGCATTTTCTGGTGGATTCGGGCGCGAGCGCCAGCGTAGTGAACCTGGGCACCGCGAAGCGACTTGGCCTGACGCTCGGTCCCAAGGTGAGCGTGACCGCCGTGGCCTCGACCTTGACGGGTCACTACCCGGTGAAGTTGTCGGCCAAGGCGAGCCAGCTTGAACTCCCCGGCGAATACCTCGCGCTGGATTTGAGCAAGCTGTCCGGCGCGTGCAGCCGTTCGGTGGACGGACTGATCGGCGCGGACTTCTTTCGCGACCGCGTGGTGGAGATTGATTACACCGCGCAGAAACTCCGCATGCTTGCCGCCTCGCCAACCGACGCGGGCACCAATTCGGTTCCGCTGGAGACCCGACCCTGCGGCTTTCGCGTGGCCGTAAACGTCAACGGCGGCAAGCGCCAGTGGGTGCGTGTGGACACCGGGTGCGCCACGGCCTTCCAATGGGTGACTTCCAAGGAGCGCGCTGAGCGCTGCACGAGCAAACTAGCCGTCGGCTTGGCCGAGCTTTCGATCCCCCAAATGATGGTCGGCCTCCGCATCGGAAGTCATCACCTCGACACGGTTCCGACCGGGCTGCATCGCAAGGCCATCTTTCCAGGTGAATCGGGTCTATTGGGCAACGGACTGCTGGCGCAGTTCGGCGTCGTGACGATTGATGACAGGGCCGGGCGTCTCATCCTCGGTCCTGCTCGGGTGGATTAGTCGTTCGCCTCCCATCGGTTGCGCTTCCTCGCGTGCTGGCACAGCCGCTTTGCCGCGCTGTTGCTCCCCCCACCGTCTCAGAATCCATGAGGGATTCGCCCGTCTGCGGCGTATGCAAGGATGTGAACAAAGCGGCGAAGAGCCGCACAACGAAGAAAGAAGAACGATATGAAAACCACGCTGCTACTCGCCGCCACCATCGCCGTCCTCACCGCCGTCAATGCAGCTTCCGCCGCCGAACCGCTGCTCTTGCCCAAGGCAAAGGCGCTCGCGGATTCCCTGCGGACAGTCCCCGGAAGCACGACCGACCTGATTGACCGTTCCGTGCTGCCCGGCTCGCCGAAGGGTCGTGAACTGGCCTATTCGCTTCGTAAGGTTCCGAGCACCGGCCCGAGCGTTGACCTCGCGCACGGCCCGCGTCCGACGCTTTCGCCGAAAGACCCGCCTTACGAAACCGCGCTTCGCGAACTGCGGGCCAGGGAGTTCCAAGTCGCGCCGCTCAAATGAACGTGCGGACTCAAACCAGTTTGATACACTGAAAGGGCGACGGCACCATCCGCCGCCCGGAAAGTTGCAACCTATGAAGACCAACAATCCACATGGCGACGACGCGCCGCTGGATGCACTCCTGCAAGAGTGGAAGCCCAAGCCATCGTTGCCGCCGCGCTTTCAGGAACAGGTGTGGCGTCGCATTGAACGCGCTGAAACTGCGCCCACCCCGACCGTCACACTCGCGCAACTCTTCGCGGCGTGGCTGGCAACCAAGCTGCCCCGTCCGGCGCTGGCCACGGCTTACGTGGCGGTGTTGCTCGTCGTCGGGGCCAGCGTGGGCTGGAGTCAGGCGCGGCAGGAAACCGCGCGCATCACGACCGAACTCGGTGCGCGCTACGCCCAGGCGGTTGACCCGTATCAATCCACCCCATAAGCCATGCGACGAGGACTCCTCATTCTGGCGCTGGGTCTGGTCGTGGCAGCCCTCGCCTACTGCTGTGTTTATTTCATGGGCACGGCCACGCCACGCGCCTTGATGCAGAGCGCGCAGCCGGAACTGGCGTGGCTCAAACACGAGTTCAATCTGGGCGACGCGGAGTTCACGCGTATCTCGCAATTGCACGCGGGCTATTTGCCGCAGTGCATGGAGCGTTGCCGCCGGATTGACCAACTGAACGACACGCTCTCCAACGCGCTCGCCACCACCACGCAGGTCACGCCGGAGATCGAGAAGCTCCTGAGTGAACGCGCCCAAATGCGGGCCTCGTGCCAGACCGAGATGCTCAAGCACTTCTTTGAAGTGAGTCGCACCATGCCGCCGGAACAAGGGAAACGCTACCTGGCCTGGGTGCGCGAGAACACCTGCCTGCGGGAAGAAGCGATGGACCACGGCAACGACAACCACGCCACAACGACGACTCCCGCCCATCAACCATAGCGTCTGCATGAACACGCCCAACACGGACGAGCTGGACGTGCGGGATATGCAACGCCTCGCGGAAGGACACGAGGCGGCGCTGAACGAGTTGATGGAGCGGCACGCCGAAAAGTTGTTTCACTACCTTGTCCGCTGCTTGCAGGACGAACACGACGCCGCGGATCTGGCCCAGGAAACCTTCGTGAAGCTCTATCAAAGCCGGGCGCGCTTCGATCCTGGGCAGAAGTTTTCGACCTGGCTTTACACCATCGCGGGCAATCTGGTGAAAAATCGCTACCGCTGGCGATCACGGCACCCGCAGGTCTCCCTTGATGCGGAAAACAACACGACCGGCGAGAGCTTCCGCGATGCCCTGCCGCAAGACGGCCCGTCGCCGACGGACGACGCACAGCAGCAGGAACGCGCCGAAGCCGTGCGCCGCGCCGTGGCCGCGCTGCCCGAAGAACTGCGCCAGCCGCTCATTCTCGCCGAATATGAGGAACGCTCGCACGCGGAGATTGGCGCAATTCTCGGCTGCACGGCGAAGGCGGTGGAAACGCGGATTTACCGTGCGCGGCAGCAATTGCGCGCCAGCCTGAGCGGATTGCTGGAGACGGCCTGAATTCCGCCAGCCAATGGTCTGCAAAGATTTTGGAAAAACTTTGAGGGGTTCGGCTTCGAGTGGCGTAGATGTCATTGTGCCTGCAAACCCTCTGTTGCGGTGATCCGGGCAATTTACTGAGGAGTCTTTTAGATAGACTACAACCAGCAAGGTGGATATAGTTACGTGCATGGCAAAGATTGACGGACGCACGTTGGATCATAAAGCGCTGGAGCATATGAGGATGCTTGCTGTG
>Ga0302046_10000637_pt1 | contig 34521 bp, 28 predicted proteins | sample RVTome_11_FD_200261 | JGI IMG/M metagenome (GOLD analysis project Ga0302046, IMG submission 200261) | Soil microbial communities from uranium-contaminated site in the Upper Colorado River Basin, Wyoming, United States - RVT147D111 (version 2) ...
AGCGCCCGGGGTGGGCCTTGCCGAAGGCCTTCGTCTTGGTCGACCCCGAGAGGTCCGCGTCGAGCACGACGACGTCCTCCAGCTCGGCGCCGAGCTCGAGGAGCGCCTTGCCGTAGGCGTCGCGGGTGGCCACCCGCGCGGCGCCCGGGGCGGCGAGCGGGGCGAGGACGGGGGCGGGCGGGGGGGACGCGGGCTGGGGCATGGTCGGCGGTCCTGGGTCGGCGGCGCGGGTTGGGCGGCGCGATCCCCACACGCTGGAGCCGGGCGGTTACCCTGGCGCACGCCTCGCTGCGCCCGCCCCCCGGTCGAGCGGTGGGCGGGCGGGTTGTACCGCTCCGCGCGGCGCGTGGCAACGAGCGGGGCTCCGCGCGCGGGGCGCCCTCCCCCTTCACAAGTTTTTCGGACACCGGGGTACGGAAGCGGGCCTCAGGTCCCCGATGGAGGACGCTGGGAACCGCGGTCCAGAGCCCGGCGCCCGACCGTAAGGCCTTGCCATGTCCCTCTTTGTACGTCCCCGGACGAACGCGGAGGCGCCGGCACGCCCGTCACGGCGCGCGCAGAGGCTCCGGGGCCGCACGGACCGACCGGGAGCACCGAGATGAGACACCTTTTGACGATCGCGGCCGCGGCGCTCCTTGCGAGCGCGACCGCGTGGGCCCAAGACTCGCCCCCGAACGACCTGGCCAGCGCCCGCGCGATCTTCCGAGCCCTCGATCGCAACACCAGCGGCAAGGTCAGCTACGGCGAGGCCGGTCGGCGCAAGATCGCCGCCCAGGACTTCGTGGCGTACGACGCGGACCGCGACCGGCGCTGGTCGGAGGAGGAGTTCCTGCTCTACTACCGCCAGCTCCTCGGCCGCGCCAACAAGGACGTCGCCGAGGACCTCGAGGTCGAATCGGCGCGCATCCTCGCCGTTCGCCGCGCGCGCCGGGAACAGACGCTGACGCGCCCCGCGAACGGTCCCGAGCAGCCGCAGAAGTCGCCGGCGGCCAAGCCCGCCGTGGACGATTCGGCCGAACGCGCGCAGGCTTCGTCGCAGACGACCGCGAAGGTCGAGGAGGCGCGCCGCGCGCTCGAGCAGGCCTCGGTGAAGGAGTCGGCTCCCGTGAAGCCGGAGGACACGCGCATCGAGCCGAACACCGGGGCCCAGCCGCCGCCGGGGCGGCCCGCTCCCGCGGGCGATCCGCCGCGCAGCGCGACCGAGCGCTTGCTCGTGCGCGCTCAGGGGATCCTCAAGCGCCTCACCGAGACGGGGCGGATCACGCCCGAGCAGGGGCGCGACTTCTACCAGCTCCTCGTCCAGCGCGCGAAGACCGTCGCCCAGGGTGACGACGGGGCCGGGGCGAACGAACCGCCGGCCAACGCGGTGGCGCTCGCCGAGTCGCTCGGGCGCTCGTTCCAGTGGGTCGAGGAAGAGGCGGCGAAGGGCGGGATCGAGCCCGAGGAGGCCGAGGTCCTCTCGAGCAGCTTGATCGCCGGCGCCTGGATCGGGTCCGGGCGCTCGGCCCCCGTTCCCGAGCCTGGTCGGCCGCGCTCGATCCGTCAGCGTTACGAGGCCGCCCTGCGCGCACTGCTCGAGCGCGCCGGCGAGACCGGGGCCGACACGGCGACCGTGCGTGGGATCCAGGAGCAGTGGCTCGAGCCCGAGCCTCGCGCGGAGGCGCAGGAGATCGAGGACGACGGGAGCGCGGCGCCCGACGGGCACGCCGAGGCGGCACCGGTCGCGGGGACGGAGTCGCAAGGAGGCGAGGGCGGCGCCGGCGAGCCCGCGACCGAGCGGCCCGCTCCGGCTCCCGTCGAGCGCGAGCCCGCGAAGGCGCCGACCAGGAAGCCCGCGCCGGACCCCGAGCGCACCGAGGAGCCCGACGGAGCCTCGCGCGATCCGCGGGACTAGGCGCGGTCCGGCCAGGTCTGGCCGCGACCGGTCGATCCACCGGTCGATCCAAAGGAGCGGGCCGCTTCCCGGAGAGAAGCGGCCCGCATCCGTTTCCTCGATGAAGCGGAAGGAGGGTCCTATTGTACCCCGGGTACCCCCGTGTCGCTGGCGAGGCGACGGACCGTCGACCTGCCCATCTCCCAGCGGAAGCCCCGCGTCAGCTTGCCGTCCGTACCGGGGATGATGATGCTCGTCGGCTCGCGGTCGTCGACCACGCAGCCGAGCTGGTCCAGCTCGCGCTCGGCCAGCCGAACCTCCCTCTTGTGCGTGGCGAGCTCGGCCTGTGCGTCGAAGAATCGCTCCTCGCGGGTGTCCGTCAGAGCCGCTGCTTGCAGCTCGAGCTCCTGGATGCGCCGCCCGCGCTCCGTGATCTCGCGTGAGATGGACTCGAGGAGCGGCAAGAGCTGATTCGCGTGGATCCGATCGTACGCTTTCTTCATCGGAGTCGGCCTCCTGGACGGGGCTCATAGCCGGAAAGACAGGCGCTCCGAAGCCCGATTCCGCCAAAGCCGCCCGTGGGCGGGCCCTCGCGGGGCCTCGTGCGCCGCCGGTACGCGGCGGGCGTCTCTTTCTTCACACCCCGCTGTACGCCGCGCGGGCCGGGGTGGTGACCGCAGCGGGCTGCCTGGCCAGCGCAGCGCCCCGCGGTTAGATTCTCCGCCCCCGCGCCTCCGCGCGCGACCTCCCGAAACGATCCCCGAACGATTCTCCGAACGATCCATGGCGCCCATCGTCCTGATCACCCATCGTGAGGAGTTCGCGGCGGCGCATCAGCTCTGCAATCCCGAGCTCGGCGACGCGGAGAACCGGCGCCTGTACGGCCCTTGCTTCACGCTTCACGGTCACAACTACGAGATCGAGGTCACGGTCGCCGGGCCGCTCGCACGTGACACAGGAATGGTCATGAACCTCGCCGATCTCGCGCGCCTGATGAAGGAGGAGATCCTCGCGCAGGTCGACCACAAGAACCTCAATACCGACGTGACCTTTCTCGAGGGAGTCATCCCGACCGCCGAGAACCTGGCGGTCGCTTTCTGGGAACGGCTCGCCCCCCGCATCGAGGCATTGGAACCATGTCGATTGCACAGGATCCGAGTACACGAGAGTCGCGCGAACATGGCGGAGTACCTCGGCCCTCCCGCATGAACCTCGAGAAGCTCGTCCGCGGCCTGCTGGCGCAGCTCGACGCCGACCCCGAGCGCGAAGGCCTGGCCCGCACTCCGCTGCGCGTCTCCCAGGCCCTCCACGAGCTCACCGCCGGCAGGCACCAGACGGTCGCCGAGGTGATCGGGCACGGCGTCTTCCACGAGGACTGCTCGGAGATGGTGATCGTCAAGGACATCGAGTTCTACAGCCTGTGCGAGCACCATCTGCTGCCCTTCTACGGCCGCGTCCACGTCGCCTACATCCCCGACGGCAAGATCCTCGGACTGTCCAAGTTCGCCCGCGTCGTCGACGTCTTCGCCCGGCGCCTGCAGGTGCAGGAGCGCATGACCGTCGAGATCGCCGAGGCGATTCAGACCGTGCTCGAGCCCAAGGGCGTGGGCGTCGTCTGCGACGCCGCCCACCTGTGCATGATGATGCGCGGGGTGCAGAAGCAGAACTCGTCCACGATGACCTCCTGCCTCTTGGGGAGCTTCCGCAGCGACCCGCGCACCAGGAACGAGTTCCTGGGGCTGGTGCGGAACATCAGGTAGGCGGCGGCACGTCGAGGTCCTCGTACCCGGACTCCGCCTGGTAGCCGCGCCAGACGACCTCCGCCACGTCCTCGGGCTCGTTCATCGTGCTGCGGTCCCAATCGCCCGGGACCCCATCGAAGAGCTTCGTGTCGGTCGCGCTTGGGTAGATGGTCGAGACGCGGATCCCGACGTCCTTCAGATCCTCGCGCAGGGCGTCGCCGAAGCCGCGCAGACCGTACTTGCTCGCGCAGTAGGCGGTTCCACCGGGGTAGCCCCGCTTTCCGGCCGTCGAGCTGACGTTGAACACGTGGGCGCGCTCGCTCTCCTTGAGCGCGGGGAGCGCCTCCATCGTCACCAGGCACGGCCCGACGAGGTTGACGTCGAGGAAGCGCTCGAACTCGCCCAGCTCGAGCTCCTCGAAGGGGGTCACGCCGAAGACGCCCGCGTTGTTGACCAGGACGTCGATCGCTCCCTCGAGGAAGGCGACGGCCCGGAACACGGCTGCCTCGACCGAGCCGTGGTCGCGCATGTTGAGCTGGGCCGCGCAGCCCTTGCCGCCCGCTGCGTCGATCTCACCGACCACGCGGTCCAGCTCGTCGGACGTGCGCGCGGCGACCACGACGCGGGCGCCTTCCTTGGCGAAACGGAGGGCGATCGCGCGGCCGATGCCGCGGCCGCCGCCAGTGACGAACACTCGCAGGCTCATGAATGATGCGGGCTCGGTATCGAGTTCCTGGGGGAGAAGAGCGCGGGCTCGGTGGAGCAGCAGGGTAGCATACCGCGCCGCCGCGCGGCCTTCGGCTGCGCTGCGCCCCAGACGTGTCGTCGCGATGAGCTGGAGCAGCCTGGGATCCCAGTTCGCCTTGGAGCTCGCCTTCGGCGTGCTGCTCGGCCTGTGCTTCATGCCCAAGGCTCCGGTCGGCGTCTTCTTCTACCGCTTGATGGGCGCGGCTGCCGCGGTGCCGCTCGTCCTCGCGATCGCGCTGGAGGTCACGTCGGGCGGCCGCTGGCTCGATCCGGTGGTCCTCGCGGCGAGCTGCGCCGTGCTCGGTTCGACGCTCCTCGCGGGGCGCGCCGCGCGGCGGCTCGCGGCACTGCTCTTCAGCTGCGCGGCGTGCGGGCTCGCGCTCGTGGCGACCGTCTCGCGCGCGCCCGAGGTGCACGGCGCCGCCCAGCTCGCTCTCGCGAGCCTCTCGGCGATGGCCACGGGCGCGGTCGCGGGGGGCGTCGGCCTCGCGATGGTCCTTGGTCACTGGTACTTGACCGTGCCGCAGCTTCCGGTCTCGCTGCTCGTGCGCGCCAACCGCCAGACCGTGGTGGCGATGGTCTCCTCGGCCGTCCTCGTCGTCGCGACCTGCCTCCTCTGGTCCGAGCGCTTCGCCGCCGCGCGCCGCCCGCTCTTCGGGCCGTGGGGCCTCTTCCAGCTGAGCGCGCGCGTCGTGATGGGCATCCTCCTGCCGCTGCTCTTCGCCTGGATGGCCGCCAGCGCGCTGCGCTACCAGAACACGCGCTCGGCGACCGGGATCCTCTACGCCTCGACGGTCATGGTCCTGATCGGGGCCGCGGTCTCGATCTCGCTCCAGGACTCGTACGGAGTCCCCCTGTGAGCGTCCCGCGGCTCTCGATCGAATGTCCGGGCGGGGGCGCGCACCGAGCCGCGATCGAATGGCGCGCCCAGGCGTGCGCTGCATGCCCGGCCTGCGGCGCCGAGCTCGAGCTGCACCCCGAGGAGCAGGCCGACGGCGGCGGTCTCGCCGGCTGCCTCGCGTGCGCGCATCCCGAGCTCTACACGCGCAAGGACTTCCCGCCGGCGCTCGGCATCGGCATCGTCGCCGCCGCCGCAGCCCTCGTCCCCCTCGTCCCGTACTACCTCAGCCTCGTCGCCGCCGCCCTGCTCGACGGCCTCCTCTACCGCCTCGCTCCGGACGCCGTCGTCTGCTACGTCTGCCGGGCCCAGCACCGCGGCTTCCCGCAGAAGCCGCCGCACCCGCGCTTCGACCGCACGATCGAGGAGCGCCTGCGCTACGGGGAGCGCGCGGTGATGGGCTCACCCATGCGCGATGGGGGAACTGCCGGCGCCCCCGATCCCGAGCACTAGGAGAACGAGCCCGAGCCCGAGCTACCCCCGAATCTCCCCCCCCAACCCCTCCGCCGTCTCCACCGGCGCCCGGCACACATGGTTCCTGCACACGTACGCCCGCGCTCCCTCCACCCCCGCAGGACGATCCCTCAAGATCGGCATCTCGCCCACCGGCGCGCCCTCCTTCGCGCGTGCGACGACGCGCTGCGGGCGGAACGTCGTGCGCACGACGCGCAGCATCTTCTGCACCTCGGGATGTGCGTCCTTGCCGGAGATGACGACCTCGCGCGGGCCGGCGGTCAGGTAGTCGACGGCGATGAGCAGCTGGCCGAACGCCGCGGGGAAGCGGTTGACCAGCGCGCCGAGAGCGAGCAGCGTGCGCTCCGCCGCGCGCGCCAGGTCCTCGCGGCCGAACAGCTCGGAGAGGCGCAGGAGGTTCAGGGCCTGGACGGCGTTTCCAGAGGGGAGCGCTCCGTCCTGCGGGTTTCTTAGGCGCGCGATCAACGGCTCGTGGTCGTCGCCCGTGGTGAAGTAGCCGCCGCGCTCCTCGTCGACGAAGCGACTCTCGAGCACGTCGTTGAGCCGGCGCGCCTGGTCGAGCCACTCGAAGTCGAAGTCCGACTCGTACAGGTCGACGAGGCCCTGGATCATGAAGGCGTAGTCGTCGAGGCAAGCGTTGATGTGCGCGCGGCCCGCGCGCGCGGTCGCGAAGAGACGGCCGTCCTCCTGGCGCATCTCGTGGACGACGTAGCGCGCCGCCTTGCGCGCACTCTCGAGGTAGCGCTCCTCGCCGAGGACCTGGTAGGCGAGGCCGAGCGCCGAGATCATCAGGCCGTTCCAGGCGGCGAGCACCTTGTCGTCGGTGCCGGGGCGGACGCGCCGCTCGCGCGCCGCGAGGAGCTTCTCGCGCGCCTCCGCCATCGCCGCCTCCAGGCGCTGGAGCGGGACGCCGAGCTTCTCGGCGACCTCGCCAGGCGCGTGCTCGCGCCAGAGGGCGCTCGCGCCGTGCTCGAAGTTGCCCGTCTCGGTGACGCCGAACCACTCCTGGGCCCAGGCTCCGTGGAGCGCTCCGAGCGCGTCGCGCAGCTCGTCCGGCGTCCAGACGAAGAAGCGCCCTTCCTCGCCCTCGCTGTCGGCGTCCTGCGTGCTCGCGAAGCCGCCCTCGGGAGTCGACATCTCGCGCAGGGCCCAGTCGCAGCTCTCGCGCGCGACGCGCGCGTACTCCTCGTTCCCGGTGACGAGGTAGGCTTCGAGGTAGGCCGGGACGAGCAGGGCGTTGTCGTAGAGCATCTTCTCGAAGTGCGGGATCAACCACATCTCGTCCGTGCTGTAGCGGTGGAACCCGCCGCCCAGCTGGTCGTAGATCCCGCCGTTCGCCATGCGGTCCAGCGTGTACGTCGCCATGTGCAGGATCTCCGGCCGGCCCAGGCGCAGGTGGTGCCGCAGCAGGATGCGCAGGTCCGAGGCGTGCGGGAACTTGGGCGCCGGCCCGAAGCCGCCCCACGCCGGGTCGAAGTTCTGCTGCAGCGTGTGGAGCGACCGGTCGAGCACCTCGCGATCGACCTGTCCGGAAGTGTCCATCCGGCTCTCGCGCGCGATCTGCTCGGTCAGCCGTTCGGCCTGCTCCGCGACCTTCTCGCGGTTCACCGCCCACGCGTGCTGCAGCGAGCGCAAGAGATCGGCGAATCCCGGTCGGCCGTACGCGCCGTAGGGCGGGAAGTACGTCCCGCCGTAGAACGGCTTGAGCTCGGGCGTGAGGAAGACGCTCATGGGCCAGCCGCCGCTGCCCGTCATGTACTGGACGGCCTTCATGTAGATCTCGTCCAGGTCGGGCCGCTCCTCACGGTCGACCTTGATGCACACGAAGTGCTCGTTCAGGAACGAGGCGATGCGCGCGTCCTCGAACGACTCGCGCTCCATCACGTGGCACCAGTGGCAAGCCGAGTAGCCGATCGACAGGAAGATCGGCCTGCCTTCGCGCCGGGCGAGGTCCAGCGCCTCCGGACCCCACGGGAACCAGTCGACGGGGTTCGCGGCGTGCTGCAGGAGGTACGGGCTGGTCTCGTGGCCCAGGCGGTTGCGGGTGGGAGCTCTCATGACGGCGTTCAGTCTAGGAACCACGCTCCAGCCGGCTCCGGAACGGGCGAGGCCCCGCCGTCCGGCGGGGCCTCGCTGGTCCCTCGGGCGCGCGGCGCGCCCGGATGCGGCACTCGGCTCAGAAGCCGGCCACGAGCTGGACGCCGAAGAGGTCGTACTCGTCCGCCGCGACGTCGGCGTCGGTGCTCTTGCCGTAGATGCCCCACTTGAGGTTGTGGCCCGAGAGGTAGCGGTTGACGCCGAGCTCGATGCTCGTCTCGTTGCCGCTGTTGTCCAGGTCCTGGTAGCGCACGCCGATCTCCCAGAGGTCGGGGACCATCATCCACGTCCCCATCAGCGACCACGGCGTCGAGTCGTCCTGGATCTGGCTGGTCCCCGTCAGGAACGGGCCGTCCGTGTAGCGGAAGAGGTCGCCGCCGCCTTCGTTCAGGTCGACGGCTTCCGCTCCGAACCAGTAGACGTTCGATCCGAGGTAGGCGTCGACGCCGAAGCCGCTGCCGTCGCTGACGCTGCCGTCGTCGAAGTAGGAGACCGAGGCCGTCATCGACGGTCCTTCCGATCCGCCGTAGGCTCCCTCGACCCCGCTGTCGGAGATGCCTTCACCGAGGAGGTCGATGCCGAGGCGGCCGGTGAACAGGTAGTCGTTCGCGAGCTCGTCGTCGCCGTTCTGCAGCGAGAGGTCCCAGTGGACGAGGCTGAAGTCGCCGCCCAGCTTGGCGCCGACCTGGTGCGTCAAGTCGCCCCAGGCGGCGCCGTTGGCGGTCGAATCGAGGAAGAACTGGTTCTTCGGGCTTACGAGGCCGCTGCGCAGGAACGGCGACTTGTAGTTGCCGACCTGACCGTAGACGGTGCTGCCGATCGGGAAGCGCACGTACGCGTCCTTGATCAACTCCTGGGAGAAGTCGTACTGCACCTTGTACGCGTAGTCGTTGACGTTGCCGACGACGGCGATACGAGCTTCCGGGATGGCGAAGCCGCCGTAGTCGCCGGTCGAAGCGGACGGATCCACCACCGACGCCTCGACGTCGGGCGAGGCCATGTAGTTCACGCGGATGTAGCCCCAGATGCTTGGCGCACCGTCCTCGCCTTGGGCCAGAGCTGCGGCCATCGCTTCGACGGCTTCGTCCAACTCCGTCCACTCGTCCTCGGACGCCATTCCGGATCCCGCGACGAGGGACAGCGCGAGTGCGCTGAACACGATCTTCTTCATGGTGAGAGACACTCCGAATGAGGGAGACAGGCTAGAGAAGCCGTTCCGTGGGGTCAGGAGGGCGCAGAGGATGCCCCGGCTCCTGAAATCTGGATAGGGGCTAGGTGGGCCTTTTTCGCCGTTGTCTCCGAACGGTCGTGCGCGAGTAGGGGAAGAAAGTTCGCATCCCGAGCGCGCGACGTTTCCCGAGTGCCACCCTAAGTGTCAGGTCCCAAGCGCCTTATGGACGCGGAGGACGCCTCCTGGGATCTCGGCGAGCGAGCTCCGCACACGCGAACTTCGAGCATCGTGCCCACAGAGCGGATGCGCACGTCGAGGCTGCAAGCCCGGACGCCCTGGCGCAAAGGCTCACGAATGATCCGGGCCAGCGACGCACGATCGCACTGCGTCGGTCCCGCGCGCCCGCGCGGATCGGATTCAGTTCGCGCCCGCTTCCCCTCTTCGTGCGCGCAGGTAAGGTTCCAGCGCGATGTCGGCCTGGCGCACACGGTCGATCCATTCCTGAGCGAGCGCCAGCCCGAGCGCGGGGAGCGCGCGCATGCGCTGCTCGAGGCGCAGTCGCGCGGCCTCGACGTAGGCGAAGTCGAAGCGCGGGTGATCGAGGTGGCGCGGGTCGACGCCCTGGATGTGCTCGGCGCAGGCGAGCTGCATCTCCTGCTCGACGACGGCGGCCCACTCTTCGCGGATCGGCGCCAGCGCCTCGCGCAGCCGTTTCAAGCGCGCTTCGAGCTCGGGGTCTGCCGCCCCCTGCAGTAGCTCGCCCAGGTGGATCAGGAGCGGGCGGACGTCCTGGCGCGTCGGCGCTCGTTCCTTGCGGGCCAGATCCTCGACCCGCACGGCACAGCGCTCGAACTCGGCTCGCGCTCTCGCGGTCATTCGCCGTCCTCCCGGCGCAGGCGCTTGGCCCGTCCCCTGCGGCGCTTCGCCTCGAGACGCCGTCTTTGCGAGGCCTTGGTGGGGTGGGTCGGCTTGCGCACCTCGGCCACGCGCAGCCCCTCGCGCAGGATGTCCGCCAGGCGCTCGCGCGCGTCCGCCAGATTGCGCGCGCGCTCGCGGTGGCGCGACGAGCGCACGATGAGATCCCCTTCGCGAGTAAGGCGCGTCGCCAGGCGCTGCAGGAGCCGCGCGCGACGCACGTCGCCCAGCGTCCTGCTCCGTACGATCGAGAAGCGCAGGAGGACCTGGGTCTCCACCTTGTTGACGTTCTGCCCCCCGGGACCGCCCGAGCGCGCGAACTGGACCCGCAGCTCGTCGGGTGGCAGCACGAGCCGGGCGTTGACCCGCAGCGGGTCCATCGTCACGCCGTCTCGGGGTCGTTCGCGCGCAGCAGGGAGTACGGGTAGATGCCCGTGCTGTGGCCGTCGCTGAACTGGACCGCGATGGCGTAGTTGCCGACCATGCGCACGTCGCTCTGCCGCAGCTCGTCGGGCACCGCGGTCGGGTCGAGCAGCCGCGCCCCGGTCAGCTCGTGGACGCAGTGCGCGCACGGGCAGAGACGGCGCAGCTGGGCTGCGGAATAGACGGTCGTATGCCCGTCGGCCCACTCGATCTCGATGCGCCCCGGGTCGGAGCGCCGGATGACTTTCGGCGCGGCGGTGGTCATCGGCTGCGGCGCGGTCTTCGAGGGGCCCTCGAGGCCGGGGAGGGGTGGTGGCCAGGACCAGACTTGAACTGGTGACCCCTTGATTTTCAGTCAAGTGCTCTACCAACTGAGCTACCTGGCCAGCGGCTCGCGGTGATCGCGAGCCGGGGCGAGATTATTGCGACGGCTCCGGCGGGCGTCAAAGGGCGCGGGTGATTCCTGCAGGCCGGTCCGCCGGCTTCAGCGGCTCTCGCGCGCCGCCAGGTGGCGCCGCGCGTCCTCGACGTCGCGCGCGATCTGGGCCTTGAGGGCGTCGAGGTCGGCGAAACGACGCTCTCCGCGCAGAGGGGCGACGAACTCCAGCTCGACGAAGGTCCCGTAGAGGTCACCGTCGAAGTCGAGCAGGTGCACCTCGACGTGCGGCTCCTCGCCCGGGGTCGCGGCGACCGTCGGACGGAAGCCGATGTTGGCGACCGCCGGGTGGCTCGCGAGCACCTCGGCCGGAGCCTGCGGGTCGACCAGGTGGGCGCGGCAGGCATACACGCCGGGCGGCGGGTGCAGCTCGTGGTGCAGATCGAGGTTGGCGGTCGGGAAGCCGAGCGCGCGGCCCAGCTCGGCGCCGCGCACCACCTCGCCGAGCACGCTGACCGGCCGGCCGAGCATGCAAGCCGCGCCGGCGAGGTCGCCCAGCTCGACCGCCTCGCGGATCGCCGAGCTCGACACCGCACGCTGGGCCACGACGACCTTCGGGACGACGTCGACCTCGAAGCCCAGCTCGCGCAGGAGCGCCGGACCCCCGGCGCGGTCGCGGCCGAACTTGCTGTCGAATCCCAGCACGAAGCGCTCGGGCAGGAGGCGCGGGACCAGGAGCTCGCGCACGAACTTCTCGGGGCTCATGCTGCGCAGCTCCGCGTCGAACTCGAGGGCGAGCGTGTGGTCGATCCCGGCGCGCCGGAACAGCTCGAGGCGGTGCGCGAGCGTGGTCAGCGTGCGTGGAGCGCGGCCCAGGATCACACCCTTGGGGTGGCTGCGGAACGTGACCACCGTCGCCAAGAGGTTCGCGGCGCGTGCGAGCTCGACGTTCCGCGCCAGGATCGCCTGGTGGCCGAGGTGCACGCCGTCGAACACACCCAGGCTCAACACGGCGCCGCGCGCGCCGGGCAGCGGGAGCTCGGCCGGATCGCAGGTGGTGATCAACGACGCCGTGCGGGGGTGGCCTTCTTGGAATCCTTGTAGCGCGCGACGAGCTCCTCGAGCGCCGCCTTGTTGCGCAGCTTGTCGGCGGGCGACATCCGGTCGACGAGGAGGATCCCCTCCAGGTGGTCGTGCTCGTGCTGGATGATGCGGCTGACGAAGCCCGTGTACTCGCCCTGGATCGGGTTGCCCGCGGCATCGATCGCCTCGACCCTGCAGCCGTCCGGACGCTCGATCTCGGCGAAGATCCCGGGGAACGAGAGGCACCCCTCGTCGAAGACCGTCTTGGGGCCGAAGAGCTCCTTCAGCTTCGGGTTGACCAGCGCGAGCGCGTCCTGCGGATCGCCCGTCGGGTTGAGGACGAGCACGCGCTTCTTGAGGCCGACCTGGGGCGCGGCGAGGCCGACGCCCTTGCTCGCGGCCATGCGCGCGAACATCGCCGCGACGAGGCGTTCCAGCTCCTCGTCGAAGGCCTCCACCGAGGCCGCGACGCGGCGCAGGACCGGGGCCGGGTAGAGGGTCAGGTCGAGCTCGAGCTCGGCGCTCATGGACGCTTCGGGGGACCTTGTCGGAAGGCGCAGCCCCGCCGAAGAACGGGGCTCGGACGACGCCAGAACGCAGGATAGCCCGCGTTGACGGAGGATAGGACCCCCTATATCATCTTCCGGCTCCAAACGTTCGCGCAGGGGCGAGCGGCGAGCGGCGGGCGCCGCTGCGGACTCCTCCCGGAAACATGCCGGGACCCCGGACAAGTTGGATTTCTCGAAGCACATCCAGAAGGCCGAGGAGGCCGCGCGGCGGCGCAACTACGACTTCGCCGTCCAGCTGTACCAGCAGCTGCTCGACCTCGACCCCGACCTCGGCGAGGCGCGGGCCGGGCTGCGGGCCTCGCTCAGGAAGCGCCACGAGGCGAAGAAGGGCAGCCGGCTCTTCAAAGCGCTCAAGGGCGCGACACCGCTGGCGATGGCCAAGACGCTGGCGAAGGCCGGCAAGCACGCGGCGGCCGCGAAGTCGCTCGAGACCTACCTCGCCTCGAACCCTCTCGACGAGGATGCGAACCTCTTGCTCGGGATCTCGCTCGAGTCGGCCGGCCACTTCAAGTCGGCTCTCGCGGTATACGAGTTCCTGGCCGAGATCGCGCCGAAGAACCCGGAGGGGCTCAAGCGCGCCGGAGCGATGGCGCGCCACAAGGGCGACCACGCCGCCGCGCTGCACTACTACGAGCGGGCGCTCGAGGCCGACCCCCGCGACCGCGACGCCCTGCGGGCGCGCAAGGACCTCGCCGCCGAGGCCGCGCTCTCCGGCTCGCGCCTCGACGAGGTGCAGCACAGCCGCGAGCAGATCGTCGACCAGGTCGAGGCCAAGCGGCTCGAGCGCTCGCAGCGCATGCACTTCTCCGAGGACGAGCTGCGCGAGGAGCTCGCGCGCCTCGAGGCCCTCTTCGCCGACGCGCCCTCCGATCCGGACCTGATGGTCCAGATGGCCGAGGTCCACGAGAGGCTGCGCGACCCCGAGGCGGCCCTCGATCTCGTCGAACGCGCGCTCCAGTACAAGAAGGACTCGTTCGACCTCAAGGCGCAGGCGAGCGATCTGAAGCTCAAGGCGCTCAAGAAGGCGGTCGCGCGCGCGGACCGCGAGGGAGACCGCGCGGAGGCCGACCGGCTGGAAGCGGAGCTGCGCAAGTTCGAGGTCGACGACCTCCTGACGCGCCTCGAGGCCCACCCCGGCGACTGCTCGCTACGACTCAAGCTGGGGCTGGCCTACTACCGCCAGGACGACTACGACCAGGCCGCCGCCCAGCTGCAGAAGGCGATGGGCGACCCGCGACTGAAGGCCGAGGCCCAGTTCCAGCTCGCGCAGTGCTTCCACAAGAAGGGTTTCTACGACCTCGCGAAGAAGGAGTACTCGAGCGCTCTCGGAGGCTGCCGGGGCACCGACGAGCGCGCGCGGGAGATCCTGTACAATCTCGGCGCGATCGCGGAGGCCCAAGGCGACGTCGCGGAGGCTCGAGCCAGGTTCGCCGAGATCTACCAGGTCGACATCGCGTTCCGCGACGTCGCCGCCAAGATGGAGCAGTTGAAGTAGCGATGCCCAGCACGAAGCAAGCCAGCAAGCGGATGAAGCAGGACGAGAGGCGCCGTCAGGCCAACAAGGCCGCGCGCAGCGCCATGCGCTCGGCCGTCAAGAAAGTCCTACAGGCGCCCAGCCCGGAGGAGGCCGAGAAGGCCCTGCCCGAGGCGATGAGGAAGGTGGACAAGGCGGCCAAGCGCCACGTCATCCACGCCAACACCGCGGCGCGCAAGAAGAGCCAGCTGACCCGGGCCGCGCGCGGCAAGTAGCCCCGCTCCCGCGCGTCGCATGGGCTCCTTCGAGACGAGCGACCAGCACCCCGGCCGCAACCACCGTCCCGTCCGCGTCCCCGCGCGGAAGGGGGACGTCTTCCAGGCGGCCAGGGAGCTGTGCGAGGACATGCACGGCTGGCGCGTCGTCGAGGTCGACGAGGACGGGCTCTCGATACGCTGCGAGCGCGACAACGGCTTCCTCGGCGGGACGTCGCAAATCACGGTCCGCGTCGAGGGGCCCGACGACATCCCCAACTCGACGACGAGCGTGCGCTCGGAGTCAACGGGCGGCGTGCTCGCGAAGGACAAGGCGATCGTCGCCGAGTTCGTGAAGAAGTTCACGATGCGGGTCGGGTAGCGTACGCTACAGCCCCGCGTTCTTCTGGAAGCAGTAGAGGCTCGCGTCGGTCCGCACCATGACGGCCCCGTCCGAGATCGCTGGCGAAGCGACGCACTGTTCGCCCAGCTCGGTCGTCGAGAGGACCTCGAACTCCGGGCGCGCAGCCACGACGGTGACGGTGCCCTCCTCGCTGAAGGCGTACACCTTCTCGTCGCCCGCGACCAGCGAGGCCCAGTACTCGCCCGCGAGCCGCTCCTTCCAGCGGACCTCGCCCGTGAGTGGATCGAAGCAGGTCAAGATCCCGCCGTTGGTCAACGTGAACAAGCAGTCGTTGTGGAGCACCGGCGAGCACACCCCCGGCACGCCCTTGGTCGTCTGCCACAACGTCTCGGTCCGCGTCTCCTTGCCCGCGCCGCCGAGGCGCACCGCAGTGGTCGACGTGTCGCCGTGCGTCCCGCCCGCGACGAACAGGAGGTCGCCGTCGAAGATCGGGCTCGGCACCATCTGCCGCACCGGGAGCGGGAGCCGCCAGAGCTCCGCGCCCGTCCGCGGGTCGTGGCCGATGACCAGCGCCGCCGACACCCGCACGAGCTCGGTCGAGCCCTCGCGCGGCATCAGGACGGGCGTCGAGTAGGTGTCGCGCGCGGGCTGGGGGTGCACGCGGTAGACCTCGCGCCCCGTCTCCTTGTCGAGCGCCAGGAGGTAGGACGGGTGCTCGTCCAGGCTGAATTCGTTCTCGCGCAGGACGAGGAACATATCCTCGAACGACAGGGGCGACGTGCCCAGGCCGTAGCGCGTGTTGGGCGCGTACGCCGGGTCGCGACCGGTCCAGAGCACCTCGCCGTCCATGTCCAGGCATGCCCAGCCGGAGCCGAAGTAGGCGAAGATCCGCTCGCCGTCCGTGCACGGCGTCGGCGTCGCGAACGAGTTCATCGGGTACTTCTGCTCCTCGGGCGCGACGAAGAGGCCGGTGTCCCACAGGAGCTCGCCGGTGGCGAGGTCGAAGGCGATCACGGCGCGCATCAGGCCCGCGCTCGGCTGCCAGAGGTTGTAGGTCACGAAGAGCACGATCGCCGCCGCGAGCGCGCTGAACGGCGCCGCGCCGCCGTGGAAGGTGCGCGCGGGCGAGCGTCCGAGCCCCGCGCAGAAGACCGCGACGTGCCAGGCGGCGCCGGCGAGGCCGGGCGCGATCATCGCCCAGCGGTGCAAGGTCTTGAACGGCAGGCCATACTGGTTCCAGCCGATCTCGCGGAAGAGCCAGACCCCTGCCGCGACGAGCACGAGCGCGCCGAGGATCCGCACGGGCGAGCTGGGCCGGGACCAGCCCAGGGCCGCCACGATGCCGACGAGGCCCGTCGCGCCCGTGAAGAACCACGCCTCGCCGTGCACTCCCGCGGGCCAGAAGAGCTCCGACTCGAACGTGATCGCCAGCGCGACCGCGACGAAGGCCAGAGTCGTGAGACCCGTCGCCAGGGAGTCGAGCCGGAACAGGAGCCCCCGCAGCCCGCGCGCGACGTCGCCGGGCGCGCCGCGGTCGGCCGCGCGCCGGCGCAGCGCCAGAGCCCAGAGGGCGAGCGTCGCCAGGAGCAGCGCCGGCGCGAGCGCGAGCTTGAACAGCGCGGCGCGCGATTGCTCGGTCCCGGGGTACGCCGTCGTGAGGTACACCCGCCCGCCGTGGACGATCGGCGAGGAGATGCCGCTGCCGCGCAGCGGCACCTTCCATTTCAGGTCGGGCGAGTCGCCGGCGAGGACGGCGGGGAGCCCGAGCTCGGCCGAGACGCCGAGCCCGGAGGCCCCGCGCCACTGCGGCCAGTCCGCGGAGGAGCTTCCGACGAGGGTCAGGAGCAGCAGGATCGAAAGCAGGACGCTCTCGCACCGAAAGGTGCGAGGTCCGGGCAGGGCGGAGCGCGCTCTCATGGGACGTCGGGGAGGAGAGGAGGAGGAGCGCCCAAATAATACCGAACTGACTGGGTTCGCTGTTGATCCGCGCCCACAGCAAACCCATGCAGTTCGCTCAGCGCGCGCCGAGCACCTGCGCGTAGCGGAAGTAGACCTCGAGGCAGAGGACCATCAGCGCGGTCGAGTACACGCGGCCCCCGGAGTAGCCCCACGGGCCGAGCGGATCCCACGACCCTCGCAAGTCTCCGTCCCTGCGCTGCGAGCCCAGGACCGCCTTCTCCATCGCGCTCTTCCAGGCGCTCCAGTGGCGCCCGCCCATCTGGTACATGGCGTAGCTGCCGTAGTACCAGTAGTACATGTCGCAGCCGAAGCCCGCGGGGTCCCACTCGGGCAGGGTCTTCGCGAGCAGGTCCGCGTGCCGGACCATGGTCGGCTCGGTGCGCGGATCCTGGCCGAGAAAGAAGCGGCAGAGCAGCGCCACGGCCGTCATCGCCTCGCCCTTCTCGGGCGGGAAGTGGTCGTTGATGCCGGCGACGCGCGAGGACTTGGAGCCCATCGAGTCGTAGCCGACGCGGCCGTTGCCGGGGTCGGTGACCTCGTCGAACCACTGCAGCGCGCCGGCGAACGCGTCGGGCTCGACCGCGAGGCCCGCGTCCTCGGCCGACTTCAGCGCGAGCACCATCCAGCCCGTGACGGAGGTGTCCTCGTCGCCGACCGGCGGCAGGTCGTAGCGCCACGCCCCGTACGGGTTGCGCGCGCGCAGGATCAGGTTCACGGCGCTCTGGCAGTTGCGGCGCAGGAGCGCGGAGCGCGAGAAGTAGTAGGTCTCGCACAGGGCCAGCGTCGCGATGGCGTGATCGTAGAGGAAACCGTGCCCCGTGGCCTCGCCGAGAAGGCCCGTGTCGGGGTCCTGCTGGCGGCGCAGCCACTGCACCGCGCGCCCCACCCCGTGCCTGTGCGCGCCCTGGCTCAGCGTGTTGCCGTCGCCCAGGAAAGCGAGCAGCGCGAGGCCGGTGAGGCCCACGTCGTGCAACGGCTGACCGGGCCCGTCACAGACGCCCGCGCCGATCTTCCCGCACTCGGCCGCGAAGCCGTCCGAGTCCCAGGAGCCGTCCGGCGACTGGTGCTGCGCCAGCCACTCGAGCCCCGCCTTCAAGACAATCTCGGTGCCACGCCCCCCGCCGCGCGTACCCGGCCCGTTCCCGAATCGATCGCCGTACTTGCCGCCGCGCCAGCCGCCGCTGATCCCCAGGACGTCGCTCACGTTCTCGTCGTGGAACGGTGAGCTGTCCAGGAGGTTCTCCGGCTCGCCCTCGTGCTGCAGCACGTCGTCGACGGGCGTGTCGACCTCGTCGAGCTCCGCGGCCTGCAGTTCCGGGACCTCCTCCGTCTCCTGCTCGTCGATCTCCTGCTCCTGCTCCGGGGGCGGCGGCTCGAAGAGCTCCTCGGGCGCGAGCGGGGAGGTGACCTGGATCACCTTCTCCTCCCCCTGGAACAGGAGCCCCCAGGGGATCGCCTGCACGATCAGGAAGATCACCAGGTGCAAGGCCGCGGAGATCGCGAGACACGGCGCGCGCGACATCCAGTCGTACAGCGCGTCCTGGAAGCTGTCGGGTTCTTCCCAGGCTCTGGGCAACGTGCTCTGGACGAATACGCGCTCGCGATCAATGCTCATGGCGGAACCTCCGTTGGAACGTTGGAACGGTTCGGGCCACTGTCATCGATGTCAGCGCTCGGGTCCGGGAACGCGCGGGGAGCGCGCGGGTTCAGAGACCGGGCATCGCCAGCCGGGATCTGCGTGGCCCCGATGCGGCGCGTCCTGCGTCTCGTGATTGGTGCGGCTTCGAGCGGCGAAGGCCGCGACCACGCTGGTTCGTGGACGGTCCGCGTGCCGGCCCCGATCGAGGAACTCGGAGGAACCGAGCAGTCGAATGTCTGCCTCGTTGACCAGGGCGGTGGGCCGGAGGGTGTGCCCGGGCGGCTGCCCGCGCAGACAGCGGTGTGACCCAAGCTCTCGGGGCATCATCCCGGCCCGCCTGCGCCCGCCGCTGCGTTGCAGCTCCTCCGAGACTCGCAACGAAGTCGCGTCGTCGCTGCGTCTTGCGGCGAACGCGGGCGAGCTCGAGACGATGCCCCGACAGCCTGGCATGGCCGCGTCATCGCACTGTCCTGCTCGAAGAGCGGGAGGCGAGGCGCGGGCGTGCCCGCGTGGACGCGACCGCGCGGTCCGGTCGGCTCGCGCTACCCCTCCTCCTCGGGCGGTGCGTAGCGGTAGTACGACTCGAGGCACAGGGCGAGCAGCGCGGTCGAGTACACGCGCCCCCCGAGCACACCCCAGGGGCCGATCGGATCCCAGGAGCCCTCGGCGTGTCCGTCCGTTCGCTGCGAGTCGAGCAGCGCCGGCTTCAGCGCCGCGTTCCAGCGCTCCCAGTGCTCGCCGCCCATCCAGCGCATCGCGATCGTCCCGTAATACCAGTAGTACATGTCGTGGCCCAGCGCCGACGCGTTCCACTCAGGCAGCCGCGCGAGAAGGCGCTGCGCGTGGCGGCCCAGGACCGGGTCGCGGTCGGGCTCCTGGCCGAGGAGGAAGCGGCAAGCGAGGCCGACGGCGGTCATCGCCTCGCCGGTCTCGACCGGATAGAAGTCGTTGATGCCAACGATCCGCGACGAGCTCGACCCGCGCGCGTCGTAGCCGACGCGGCCGGTCTCGACGTCGGTGACCTCGTCGATCCAGCGCCCGGCACCCCGCAGCGCATGCTCGTCGACCTCGAGACCGGCGAGCTTCGCCGCCTCGAGCGCGAACATCATCCAGCCCGTGACCGACGTGTCGTTGTCTCCCGCCGGTGGGAGGTCGTAGCGCCAGGCGCCGTAGGGGTTGCGCGCGCGCAGGATCGTCGCGACCGCCGCGCGGCACACCTGTCGGGCCTCCAGGGACGGCTCGAGGGCGAGCGCCTCGCACAGCGCGAGCGTGGCGATGGCGTGCTGGTAGAGGAACGTGTGCCCGATCTGTCCCCCGATCAGGCCCGTCTCCGCGTCCTGCTTCCGGCGCAGCCAGGCCAGTCCGTCGCGCACCGCGGCCTTGTACGGTCCGCTGGACGGAGTGTTCCCCGCGCCTAGGAGCGCGAGCAGCGCCAGCCCGCTCACGCCGATGTCGTAGCGCGCATCGCCGGGCGCCTCGCAGCGCGCGCCGCTCTCCTGCGGGCAGTTGGCCGAGAAGGCGTCGGCGTCCCACGATCCGTCGGAGGACTGATGCCGGGCGAGCCAGGCCAGCGCGTCGTCGAGCGCGCGCTCGGTGCCCGCGCCGCCGGACGCGTCGCGCGCGCGCGCGCGGTCCTCGAAGCTCCGGCGCGCGTCGAGTCGCAGCCAGCTCGTTCGCGGCGGGCGCGCGGGAGGCGGCGGTTCCGCGGCGACGGGCGTGCCGCTCCCGCTCGCGACGTCGAAGCGGTACGGGGCCTCGACGCACATCGCGAGCAGGGCGGTCGAGTACACGCGGCCGCCCGCGTAGCCCCACGGCCCGTCGGGGTCCCACGAGCCGCGCAGCTCGCCGTCCGAGACCTGCGTGGCGAGCAGCACCTCCTCGAGGCCTGCGTTCCAGCGATCCCAGCGCTCCCCGCCCTCGCGCGCCAGTGCCAGTGTTCCCCAGTACCAGAAGTAGTGGTCCGGTTCACGAGCCGGCTTCCCCGCCGCGCGGTCCCAGCGCGGATGCTTGCCCAGGATCAGCTCGGCGTGCGCGTCGAGGATCGGGTGCGCATCCGCGCGCCGTCCGAGCGCGAGCTGCGTGGCGAGACCCACCGCGGTCAGCGCCTCGCCCGCGGCCGGATCGTACTGGTCGTTGATGCCGATGACGCGCGAGCTCATCGAGCCGCGCGTGTCGTAGCCGACGCGGCTCGTCGCCGGATCGGTCACCCCGTCGATCCAGCTCAGCGCCCCGTCGAAGGCGGCGCCGTCGACCTTCAGCCGGGCCGCTTCCGCGGCCTTCAGCGCGGCGACCATCCAGCCGGTCACCGAGGTGTCGTTGTCGCCCACCGGGGGGACGTCGTAGCGCCATGCGCTGTAGGGGTTGCGCGCGCGCAGCGCGCAGGCGACCGCGTCCTGCGCCGCCGCGGTCACCTCCGGGGAGGGTGCCAGCGCGGCCGCCTCGCACAGTGCGATCGTCGCGATGGCGTGGTCGTAGAGGAAGGCGTGCCCGAGCGGCTCGCCGACGAGCCCGCCCGCATCTTGGCGGCTCGCGAGCCAGCGCACACCCGCGGCGACGGCGCGCTTGTAGGGCCCGCGCTCGGGCGTGTTGCCGTCGCCGAGGAGCGCGAGCAGCGCGAGTGCGGTGACGCCGACCTCGTGCGGCGTCGGCGCGCCCGGCGCGGCACCGGGCGTCGCCGCCGACGGCCAGCTTCCGTCTCCACGCTGCTCGCCCGCGAGCCAGGCGAGGGCACCCGCGAGCGCGCGCTGCGCCGGCGCTTCCCCTTTCCCCTCGAAGCGCTTCTCGTAGGACAGCACCGGGCCGCTCTGCGGCGCGGGTGTCATTCCAGAAGACGTCGCCAGCGCGGCGAACGCGAGAGTTCCGAGCATGCCGTTCCTTCCTTCGCGGAGTGGGACGAAGACCGGAACGCACCGCGCGCGGGCGGGTTCACGGCCGATCCTTCGGGCGCCGCCGAAAAGAAGGAGCCGCCCCGCTACGAGAGCGAGGCGGCGATTCGGTTCGCGGTCGTGGAAACGGTCAGCGCGCGCCGAGCACCTTCGCGTAGCGGAAGTACACCTCCAGGCACAGCACCATCAGCGCCGTGGAGTACACGCGGCCACCCGAGTAGCCCCAAGGTCCGACCGGGTCCCACGAGCCCTTGAAGTCGCCGTCCGTGCGCTGTGATTCGAGGACCGCCTTCTTCATCGCCTTGTTCCAGGCCGTCCAGTGGCGCCCGCCCATCTGGTACATCGCGTAGGAGCCGTAGTACCAGTAGTACATGTCGCAGCCGAAGCCCTCGGGGTCCCACTCGGGCAGGGTCTTCAGCATCAGGTCGCCGTGCTTCTCCATGATCGGCTCGGTGCGCGGGTCCTGGCCCATGAAGAAGCGGCAGAGGAGCCCGACCGACGTCATCGCCTCGCCCTTCTCGGGCGGGAAGTGGTCGTTGATGCCGGTGACGCGCGAGGAGTTGGAGCCCATCGAGTCGTACCCGACGCGGCCGTTGCCGGTGTCGGTCACCTCGTCGATCCACTGCAGCGCGCCCGCGTACGCATCCTTCTCGACCTTGAGCCCCGCATCCTCGGCGGACTTGAGGGCGAACACCATCCAGCCGGTGACGGAGGTGTCGTTGTCGCCCACGGGAGGCACGTCGTAGCGCCACGCGCCGTACGGGTTGCGGGCCTTCAGGATGTAGGTGACGGCCTGCTGGCAGTTGCGCTTGATCATCGGCGACTTCGAGAAGTAGTACGCCTCGCACAGCGCCAGCGCCGCGATCCCGTGGTTGTAGAGGAAGTGGTGGCCGATGTCCTCGCCCAGGAGGCCCGTGTCCATGTCCTGCTGCTGGCGCAGCCATTGGACGCCGCGGCTCACGACCTCCTTGTAGGGACCTTCCTTCAGCGTGTTCCCGTCGCCGAGGAAGGCGAGCAGCGCGAGCCCGGTCAGGCCGACGTCCTGCAGCGGGTCGCCCGGCATGTCGCACGTGCCGGAGCCGATCTTGCCGCAGTTGCTCATGAAGCCGTCGGCGTCCCAGGAGCCGTCCGGCGACTGGTGGTGCTTGAGCCACTCGAGCCCGTCTTTCAGCGCCTGCTCCGTCCCGGCTCCGCCCGCCGCGCGCAGGTTGCGCTTGCCCCCGAAGCGCCCTCCGAACTTGCCGCCGGCCCCGCCACCGATCCCGATGACGTCGTTGAACGCTTTGTCGTCGAACGGCGAGTCGGCGAGCATGTCGGGGTCGCCCTCCGCCATCTCGAACTCCTGATTCTCGTCCGTCTCGTTGTGGTCGGAGATCTCGTAGTCCTGGAGGATCGGCTCCTCCTCGGTCTCCTCTTCCTCGATCTCCTCCTCGATCTCCTCCGGCGGATCCTCGAAGATCTCCTCCGGGGTCTGCTCGATCTGGGCCGTGATCTCCTTGGCCTCGTCGCCGAAGATCATGTTCCACGGGATCGCCTGGATGATCAGGAAGATGACCAGGTGCAGGGCCGCCGAGATGGCGAGCCACGGGGCTCGGCTCATCCAGTCGTAGAGGATGTCGTTGAACGACTGCTCCTCTTCCCAGGGCTTGGGGAGGGTGCTCTCGATCTTGATCTGGCTGTAGTCGGTCATGCCGGGATCTCCCACGGGCGGGCCTCTGGCCCCCCCCGGGCGGTTCCACCGGGGGTGGTTCCACAGGGGGCGAACGGGCCCCGAACCCCACGAACGCGGCGGCGGGGAAAGGGTTCAGAGTATATCCGCCGGGTTTCGCACCCACTACCGGCGCGGCGGGTGGGGCCTACCTGCCGGGCACCTGCGGCACCGGGGGTGCCGGGGCATCGCGGGGCTGGTCCAGCCCGAGGTCCTGCGCGTACCAGACGCCGGCCGAGTTGACGAGATCCTTCATGGCCTTCTCCATGTGCTGGCGGTCGAGGACCTCGTGCAGCAGCTCGCGCAGCGACTCCTGGAGCTCGAGGTCCTCGAACTGTCCCACCTCGCGCGGGGCGCGGTACTCGAGGAGCTTGTAGACGTAGACCGCCTCGCGCCCGGTCTGGGGGTCGCGGCCCGGGAGCGCGGCCGAGATCTCCCCCTTCTGCGCCGAGCGGCAGAAGTCGCCCAGCGCGTTCGACCCGTGGCGCTCGACGCCGACCCGGGCGACGAGGTCCAGCGGGACGCGCTGGCGGATCCCGTCGCCCTCGGTGCTCGCGCTGAAGTTGCGGACCATCGCGGTGAAGTCCGCGCCGCGCTCGAGCACCGCGAGCCGGATCTGCGTCGCCTTCTCCAGGGCGTCCTCGGGCCCCGCGTCCCCGACGGGGACGATCAGGACCTGGAGCTGGACCGCCTCCAGCTGGCCGCCGAGGCGCTCGGCGAAGGGCCCCGCCTTCTCGAGGTCGTAGAAGGCCCGCATCAACCCCGGCCGCAGGTAGCGGTCCTTGCTCGGGCGTCCCGTCGGTCCGTAGCCCTTGCCCGTGATCGCGTCCCTCCACGTCCGCGCGAGGATCTGCTCGTGGAGCACGGCCTTGTACTCGGTCGGCGTGTAGCTCTGGCTCGCGAAGGACTCCGACGCCTGCGCCGGGCCCCCGCGCCGCTCGACCGCGCCGTCGAAGAGGACGTCGACGTACTGCTCGATCGCTTCGGGAGGGAAGCCCATGTCCTGACCGGCCTGGGACTGCAGGAGCAGGTCGCGCTGCTCGAGGAAGAGCATCCGCGCCTGGCGCTCGCGCTGGTCCGGGGCTGCGACCCGCCCCGCCTCCATCTCGCGCCGCAGCATCGCCTGCACGTCGCTCCACGTGATGATCATCCCGTGGATCACGGCGAGGGTGCGGTCGGCGAACTCGACCCGCGGCGCCGCGGCCGGCGGCGCCTCGTCCGGCGGGGGCGGGGTCGGTGCCCCCTGTGGGCCCACGGGGCCCGGGACCGCGAGGAGGGGGAGGAGCGCCAAGTGCAGCATCGCCAGGTGCAGTATCGCCAGGTGCGCGCGCGCAGCCGCGGGCCCGATTCTGGGGCCCGCCCGACCCGCCTTCAAGGGCGCGGCGCCGGTCCTCGTTCGCACGCGCGCGCCGGCTCGCCGCTCCGCACCAGCTCCTCGAGCCAGTCGAGCGCATCCGGCGCCGCGCGGCGCTCCTCCGGCAGCATCAGGTGCGCCACGCCCATGCGGATGCGCCGCAGCTCCAGGCCCAGCGGTCCGAGCCAGCGCTCGAGCGCCACCGGATCGGCGTACTCCAAGAGGTAAAACTCCCCGCGGTACGCCACGCGCCGCACCGCGTGCGGGTCGAGGTGCGCCTTGAGGCGGAACATCCGCAGCAGGTTCAGCGCCTCCTCCGGCACGCGGCCGAAGCGGTCGCGCAGGCTCTCCTCCGCGCGGCTCGCGCCCTCGTCGTCCTGGATCTGCGCGAGCTCGCGCAGGAGCTCGAGCCGGTCGTCGGCGGCGGGGATCCACTCCGCGGGCAGGAAGGCGCGCACGCCGAGCTCGAGCTCGGCGCCGGCGGTGAGCTGCTCCTCGAACGAGGTGTCCTGCTCGACGGGCTCGCCGGCCTGCATGCGCTCCACGGTGAGCTTGAGGAGCCGGCAGTAGAGGTCGTAGCCGACCGCCGCGATGTGGCCGGACTGCTCCGCGCCGAGCACGTTTCCGGCGCCGCGCAGCTCGAGGTCCTTGACGCTGATCTTGAAGCCGGCGCCGAGGTGGTTCATCTCCTCGAGCGCCTTGAGCCGGTCGCGCGCGATCTGGCTCAAGGGCTTGTGCCGCTCGACCAGGAGGTAGCAGTAGGCCTTGTGCGAGCCGCGCCCGACGCGCCCGCGCAGCTGATGCATCTCCGAGAGGCCGAAGCGGTCGGCGTCGTCGATCAGGATCGTGCCGGCGGAGGGGATGTCGATGCCGTTCTCGATGATGGTCGTCGCCACGAGGACGTCGACGTCGCCGCGCACGAAGGTCTCCATGACCTCGCGCAGCTCGCGGCCGCTCATCTGGCCGTGGCCGATCGCGTACGAGGCCTCCGGCACGAGGCGCTGCAGGCGCCGCGCGACCTCGCCGATCGAGCCCACGCGGTTGTGCAGGAAGTACACCTGGCCGCCGCGGCTCTTCTCGCGCAGGATCGCCTCGCGCACGAGCTCGTCGTCCTCGGCGTAGCCCAGGATGGTCTCGATGTCCTGGCGCCCCTCGGGCGCGATGGTCAGGGCCGAGATGTCGCGGATCCCGGAGAGCGACATGTGCAGCGTGCGCGGGATCGGCGTCGCCGTGAGCGTCAGGAGGTCCACGCTGGCGCGCAGCTTCTTGAAGTGCTCCTTGTGCTGCACGCCGAAGCGCTGCTCCTCGTCCACGATGACCAGCCCCAGGCGCTTGAACGCGACGTCCTTCGACAGGATGCGGTGCGTGCCGATCAGGATGTCGACGCGCCCCTCGGCGGTGCGCTCGAGGATCTCGCGCACCTCCTTGGCCGGCACGTAGCGGCTGACGGCGGCCACCTCGACGGGGAAGTCCGCGAGGCGCTCGCGGAAGGTCTCGTAGTGCTGCTGGGCGAGGACCGTCGTCGGCACGAGCAGCGCGACCTGCCCGCCGCCGTTCACGACGCGGAAGGCGGCGCGCACGGCGAGCTCGGTCTTGCCGAAGCCGACGTCGCCGCAGATCAAGCGGTCCATCGGGCGCTCGCCGTAGAGGTCCTTCTCGATCTCGGCGTCGACCTCGGCCTGGTCCTTGGTGTCGGTGTAGGGGAACGAGCCGACGAGCTCGCGCACGAGCAAATCGTCGCCGCGCCAGGCGTCGCGCTCCTGCAGCGCGCGTCGCGCCTGGACCTCGATCAGCTCCGAGGCGAGGTCGAAGATGCCGCGCTGCACGCGCTCCTTGCGCCGCTTGAAGGCGCTGCCGCCGATCCGGTCGAGCGCGACGCCGGCGCCCGTTCCGATGTAGCGCTGGACGAGGTCGATGCGGCTGGCGGGCACGAAGAGGCTCACGTCGCCCGCGAACAGGAGGTGCAGGTGCTCCTCCTCGCCGCCGCCGCGCTCCACCCGCTCCAGGCCGCGGTAGCGCGCGAGCCCGTGCACCGCGTGCACGACGAGGTCGCCGCGCTTGAGCTCGAAGAACGACTGGATCGCCTTGGCGTGGTGGTGCTGGGCGCGGGCGGGCGCGCGGCGGCGCACGCCGACCACGCCCTTCAGCTCGCGGTGGTTCACGAGGACCAGCCCGAGCGCCGGCAGCCGGAAGCCCTTCGACACCGAGCCGAGGCGCGTCTCGACGCCGGGGACGCCGCCGCTCTCGGCGAGCACGGCCGAGAAGCGCTCCTCCTCGGGCGCCGTCTGGCACAGGACGAGGACGCGCGTGTCGTCCGCCGTGGCCGCGCGCAGCGCGCTCGGCGCCTCGCGCATGCCGACCTCGAGGCCCTGGACCGAGCGCGAGTCGAGGCCGGGCACGTCGCCCGGCAGGCTCTGCAGCGAAAGGCCGCCGAGCCTCGCGCAGGCTCGCCGGAAACGCGCCAGCGCGCGCTCGTGGGCGGGCAGGCGGATGCGCAGCGTCTCGGCCATCTCCTCGACCCGCAGCGGCTCGACCTCGCACGCGACCGCGCCGTCGCCCAGCAGCTGGACCGCGAGCACGCCCTCCCCGTCGCGATCCGCGCCGGCGTCGGACGCCAGGCACACCTGGAGCTTCTCGGTGGTGTCGATCGAGCGCTGGTCCTTCGGGTCGAACGTGCGCAGCGACTCGATCTCGTCCTCGAAGAGCTCGACCCGCAGCGGCAGGTCGGAGGCGAACGGGAAGAGGTCGAGGATGTCGCCGCGCAAGCTGACCTCGCCGGGCACCTCGCAGAGCGGCTGGCGCGTGTAGCCGAGGTCGACGAGGTGCCGCAGGAGCTTCGCCGCGTCGAGGACGTCGCCGACGCGCAGCGTCACGAACTCCTTCTCGAGGTCCTTGATCGAGGGGACCGGCTGCAGCAGCGCGAGGATCGAGGCGACGAGGATCCGCGGCCGCTCCTCTGGTCCGCCGGCGAGCCGCTGGGTGACCTCGAGCCGCGCCCGGATCGCCTCGGCGTCGGCGCCCGGCGAGCTCGGGCGCGCGCCCCCGGCGGCGCGGTCGCGCGCGGGAAAGTGGAGCGCGTCCGCCCCGAACGCGGCGAGGTCGTCGGCGAAGGTCTCGGCCTCGCTCTCGGTCGAGGCGATCGCGAGCCACGGCCCCGCGCGACGCGCGGCGAGCGCGGCGAGCACGAAGGCCTGGGCCGCGCCCCACAGGTTGCCGGCGGTCGGCCGCGCGCGCCCGTCGAGGCGCGCGAGCAAATCCTCGAGCGCGTCGAAGCGTCGGATGTCGGCGGCGTCGAGGACGACGCCTGCGCGGCTCTGGGTCTCGAGATCGCTCATCGTGGGCCGGGGCGCAGCCATGGTAGGCCAGCCCGAAGCCGCCGAGGGCGCTACCCCTCCCCGCGCTCGTCCTCCTCGAGCACGAGCAGCGCCTCGTACGCCGCCCAGCGCTCCGCTTCCTTGTGCGTGCGGCCCCAGGCCGAGGGGAACGTCCGCTCCCCGGACCGGGCCCGCACGAGGAACGCCCGCGCGTGCGCCTGGCCGCGCGCCTCCAGCACCTCGTACTCGGGCGGCTCGCCCCACTCGCGCTGGCAGTGCTCCTGGAAGAGCTGCTTGGGGTTCTTGCCCTTCTCGTCCTTCTGGACGGCGGCGAGCTGGTGCGCCAGCGTCTCGAGCACGAAGGCGCGCGTCGCCTCCAGGCCGCCGTCGACGTACACCGCGCCGAGCACCGCCTCGTACAAGTTGGCGAGCACCGAGCGCGAGAGCGTGCGGCGCGTCAGCCCGCCCCCGACGCGCGCCATCTCCTCCAGCCCGAGCTCGCGCGCCGCCCCGGCCAGCGTGTGGCGCGAGACGACGTGCGCCTTCATCTCGGTCAGCTCGCCCTCGGGCCGGTGCTCCTCGCGGCGGAAGAGCTCCTCGGCGATCACGAGGTCGAGCGCCGCGTCGCCCAGGAACTCCAGGCGCTCGTTGTTGGCCGGGTTGCCGGTGGAGGAGTGCGTGAGCGCGAGCTCGAGCAGGGCGGCGTCGCGGAAGGAGTGGGGCAGCTCGGGCATGGATCGGAGCAGATCCTAGCCCGAGCGCCCGCGCATCTCCTGCGCCTACTCCTTCTCCTCGAGCCGGAAGAGGTCGTCGGCGAGGTCCAGACCGGTCTCGACCAAGGTGAACTCGATCACCGTCCTGCCCGATGCCTCGTTCTCGATCGTCGTCCGGTACGCCGCGCGGATGCCGTCTTCTTCGCGGAAGTCGCCGAACTCGATCGTCACCGGCAGCCGGATCGAGCCCTCGACGGCGATCGCCTTCACGCGCAGGACGTCGCCCGTCTCGCTGTCGACGAAGTACGTGCGGCTGGGCGCGTTCCCCTTCGACAGGCGCACGACGACGACCGGGCGATCGTTCCACTCGTCGCGGCGCAGGACGTCGATCTCGTCGAAGAAGAGCCGCCAGTCGCCCTCGAGGGCGTGGGGGTGGCCGGCGAGGGCCAGCTCGAGCTGCGTGCCCTCGAGCTCGTCGAGGCCGCGGAACGAGTTGTACGACCAGGCCCGGGGCGCCGTCACGGCTACCTGGATCTGGCCGAACGGACCGAAGTCCATGTAGTTCGCGTAGCGCTCGTCGCCGCTCACGTAGACGACGATCTCGCCCTCGAGGCCCGCCTGGAGCAGGCGCACGTTGCCCGTCGTCTTGATCCCCTTGGCGGCCGCCTGGCGCGCCGTGCGCTCGTCGGTCTTGCGCAGCGCGAGCAGCTCCTCGAGCGTCGGCAGGCCCGCGGCGCTCTTCCCGGCCTGGCGCGTGAACTCGGCGTCCTTGCCCTCGTGGTCGTGGAACACGAAACCCTCGACGAGGCCCTCCGAGTCCTCCTCGAAGCGCACGGAGATGTCGGTCCGCGCTCGCAGCGTGCGCTTGCCCTCCGCGTCGGGGGCGCTGAGGTCGAGCGGCCCGTTGCCGTTGTCGACAGCGAGGCGGCCGCCCAGCATCACGACGCGGACCGTGCTCTTGTTCGCTTCGTCGCGGTACGTGCCGAGGAAGCGCTCCAGCGCGGCGAGGTCCTCCTCCGGCTCGATCTCGACGCCCTCGCGCGGGATCTCGAACGTGAAGCCGGCCTGGTACATCTTCATCGCGACCACCCGGCCCGCGTCGTCGCGCTCGAAGGAGACTGCGATCGTGTCGGTCAGCCGGAACGTCCACTTGCCCTCGTCGTCGGGGTCGTGGAGCGCGAACGTCATCTGGCTCGGGACGTCGACCGCGAGGTGGTCGTCCTGGACCAGCACCTCGAACTCCTCGTCCTCGAACGTGGCGAAGTTCGCGACGTAGATGCCCGTGTAGTCGGCGTAGTCTACCTCGCCGTCGGCCGCTTCGGCGGCGGCCGCCGGCTCCTCCCACTCCCCGAGCAGCTCGTCGAAGACGACCGCGATCGAGGCCTGCTGGAGCGGCGAGACGTCGAGGTTCATCAAGAGCGCGTAGCCGACGTTCTCGTCCGGCACGAAGGCGAACTGCGCGCTGAAGCCGTCGATGTTGCCGCCGTGCTCGACGACATTGCGGCCGTCGTGCTGGCGCAGCATCCAGCCCAGGCCGTACGCGACCCCGGGGCCGATCTCGATCTGCGGGCTCCAGGTCTCGCGCAGCGTCGCCTCGGAGATCAGCCGCTTGCCATCGACCTCGCCCCGCCGGAGCTGCAAGCGGATCCACTGCGCCATGTCGATCACGTTCGAGTTGATCGAGCCCGCGGGACCGATGTTGTCCAGGGCGAGCATCTTCTTGTGCTCGATCTCCTTCTTCTCGTCGTCCCAGGCGTAACCCAGCGACAGGCGCGGATCCTTCCGGGCGACCGCGACCGAGAGGCTCGTCGACTTCATCTCGAGCGGCTCGAAGATGCGCGTCGTGACGAGCTCGTCCCAGGTCGCTTCCGCCGCGACGCCGGCCGCCATGCCCGCGGCGAGGTACGTGACGTTGCAGTAGTGGAAGTTCTCGCGGAAGTGGTCCCACGGCTCGGCGTTGACGGCGGTGCGCAGGATCTTCTCGCGCGGCACCCCGCCGCCCGCCCACAGGATGCCCATGCGCGTGAAGCCGTGGCGGTGGCTCAGGAGGTCGCGCAGCGTGCACTCGGCGTTCGCGTCGTCGCTCTTGACGGCGAGGTCGAAGTACGGCAGGTACTTCGTCACCGGGTCGTCCCAGCGCGCCTTGCCCTCGTCCGCCAGCATGCCGACGAGCGTCGCGGTGAAGGCCTTGGTCGTCGATCCGCAGGCGAAGATCGTCTCCGGCGTGACCGCGTCGCCGGTCTCGACGTTCGAGACGCCGAAGCCTCGCGCGCACACGACCTCGCCGTCCTTGACGATCGAGATGGCCATGCCGGGGACGTGCGCGGTCCGGCGCTCGCTCTCGAGGCGCTCGGCGAGGCGCTCGAGGCGCTGCTCGAGGGTCGGCTCGTCGGCGGAGAGCGCCCAGGCCGGAGCCGCGCCAAGGACGAGGGACAGGGAAGCGAGACGAAGGTTCGACATGGGGCACTCCGGTGGTTTCGAAAGGGCGCAGGTCACTCTCCCTCGCCGACGAGCTCCTCCGCTTCGGCGAGGAGCGCGCGCACGGAATCCTCGGCGTTCGCTGGCATGCTCGCGCGCATGCTGTCGAGCGAGGCGCGCGCCCGTTCGGGATCGCCGAGCTGCTTCCAGACCAGGGCGAGGAAGCCGCGGTCCATCGGCGCGACGATCTTCGCCGGGCCGTCGCTCTCCTCGCACAGCGGGCGCGCGAGGCGCTCCAGCTGCTCCGCCGCGCGCTCGAGCTCGCCGAGCCGGTAGAGGAGCGCGCCGCTCACGGCGAGGAACACGGGTCGCTCGGGCTCGCTCTCGAGAGCGAGCTCGAGCGCGCTCAGGGCCTTGGCGTACACGTCCCGGGAGAGGCCGCGCCGCAGCGCCGGTTCGCACGCGGCGCGCCCGATCATCTCGCGCAGCTCGGCGAGCTGCGTTTGCTGGAGGCCTGCCTCCAGGCCGACGCGGTACGCGTCGAGGCTGGCGTCCAGCGCGCCGTCGAAGATCTCGCGGTCCGTGAGGCGCCTGGCGAGGAAGGCGAGGTTCCCGACGATCTGCTCGGGGCCCCACAGCGGGCGGGCGAGCTCGATGAGCTCCTCGAGGAGGCGATCCGCCTCGGCGACGGACTCGGGGTCGGTCCGGTTGCGCAGGATCTGGAACATCGCGTCGCCGGCCGCCATGTAGTAGACCGGCGGCGGATCGCCGCACGCGCGGAAGCGCTCGATCGCCTCGCGCAGGTACGGCTCGGCGGCCGCGAGATCGCCAGCTTGCGCCTGGAGGTTGCCGTGGGCGAACGCGGTCATCGCCAGGATCGGGCTGTCCTCGGGGTAGAAGGCCCGCGCTTCCGCGTAGATCTGGCGTGCGACGTCGCGCGCTTCCCCCGCCCGCTTGCTGCTGATCATGACCATCAGCATCTGCTCGAGCGTCTCGATGATGCGGAAGGGTTGCTTCGTCGGCTGGGCGCGCAGCACCGCGAGCGCGCGCTCGTGCAGTGTGACGGCCTCGTCGTACTGGCCGCGGTTGCTCAAGAGGTCGGCGAGCTCGCGGCGCGCCTCGTAGCTCGCCAGGCCGGGCTCGTCGGGCAGTCCGTCGAGGATGCGCACCGCCTCGCGCAGCGCGCTCTCGGCCTCGTCGTCCTTGCCCGAAACGCGCAGCAGCTTGCCGAGCTGGCTCAGCGTGATCGCGACGTTCGCGTGGTCCTCGCCGTAGGCGCGCTTCCAGACCGCCAGCGCCTCGCGGAACAGCGACTCGGCGGCCGCGAAGTCGCCGGCCGTGAAGAGCTGGCTGCCGAGCGTGTGCAGCGTGGCCGCCACGGTGGGGTGCTCGTCGCCGAAGACCTCGCGCATCGTCGCGACCTCGCTGCGCGCGTCGAAGTCGAGCGCCGCGGCGCGGACGGGGTCGGTCGCCGCCAGGATGCCCAGCAGCGAGTCGCTGATCCTCGTCGAGCGCAGCGCCTCGTCGCGCGCGCGCAGGAAGCCGGCCGTCGTGCCGAAGAGGCCGAGCAGCAGCGCGAGGGCCACGAGGCCGCTGAGGACGACCGCCTTCTTGTTGCGGCGCACGAACTTGCTCATGCGGTAGAGCGCCCCCGGCGGGCCGGCCTCGACCGGCCGGCTCTGGAGGTGGCGCTCGACGTCGTCCGCAAAGGCCGCCGCCGTCTCGTAGCGCCGCGTGCGGTCCTTCTCGAGCGCCTTCATGACGATCCAGTCGAGGTCGCCGCGGAAGAGCTTGGCGAGCGCGCCGGGGTCGCTGTCGCGCTTGCGCGCGACGTCGGCGCCGGTCTCGCCGAGCTTGCTGATGCAGGTCGAGGGCGCCAGCGCCTCCCGCTCGCGGATGATGCGCGTCATCTCGCCGTAGCCCGCGTCGCGCAGGGTCTTCGCGTCGACCGGCGTCGTCCCGGTCAAGAGGTTGTAGAGCAGCACTCCCAGCGAGTAGACGTCGCTGCGCGTGTCGACGTCGAGCCCGCTCATCTCCGCCTGCTCGGGCGACATGTACTCCGGCGTCCCGATGAACTGGCGGAACTCGGTGAACAGGGTCTTCTCCGTGAGCCGCTGGCTCGTCGCCTTCGACACGCCGAAGTCGATGATCTTCGGCACGGGTTTCCCGTCGTGCGAGGTGACGAGCACGTTCGTCGGCTTGAGGTCGCGGTGGATGATGCCCTTGTTGTGCGCGTGCTGCACGGCGCGGCACACGTCGACGAACAGGCCCAGCCGCTCGCGCAGCGGCAGGTTGTGCGTGTCGCAGTACGCGTCGATCGGGATGCCGCGCACCAGCTCCATGACGAAGTAGGGCCGGCCCGAGTCCGTCGCGCCCGCTTCGAGCACGCGCGCGATCCCGGCGTGGTCCATCATCGCCAGCGCCTGGCGCTCGGCTTCAAATCGGGCAATGACCTGCTTCGTGTCCATGCCGAGCTTGATCACCTTGAGCGCGACCTTGCGCCGCACCGGCTTCTCCTGCTCGGCCATGTACACGACGCCCATCCCGCCGCTGCCGATCTCCTGCAGGAGCTTGTACGGGCCGATGCGGTTCCCGGGCTCTTCGCCGGCGTCGACCGCCGGGCTCTCGAGGAACCCGCTCGCCTCGTCGTGCGCGGCGAGCAGCGCCTCGACGCGCGCGCGCAGGCCGGCGTCGCCCGAGCACGCGCCGTCGAGGTAGGCGGCGCGCTCCACGGCCGATTCGCGCGCGCGCGCCTGGTGGAAGATCGTCTCGACGCGACGGGGCTCCGACTGCATGACCATGTAGCCTACCGGGACACCTCGCCCTGCGCCGTACGGCCGGGGAGCGCCTCAGGAAAGGCCGAAAAGTCAGCGCGAGCGGCCCTCGACCTCGTGGTAGAGGAACGCCCGCGCGTAGGCCCAGTAGCGGTCCGCGGTCGCTTTCGAGACGCCCAGCGCCTCGGCCGACTGCTCGAGCGTGAGGCCCGCGAAGAAGCGCAGCTGGACGAGCTCGGCCTTCGCCGGATCCTCGGCCGCGAGCTTGGCGAGCGCCTCGTCGAGGGCCAGGAGGTCGATCGAGCGCGGCGCGTCGGCCGGCTCGGCCTCCTCGAGCTCGATCCGCTCGCGGTCGCCCCCGCGCTTGAGCCGCGCCTTCGACCGCGCGCGCTCGACGAGGATCCGCCGCATCGCCTGGGCGCAGGCCCCGAAGAAGTAGCGCCGGCTCTTCCAGTCGCGCCGCTCCTCGTCCCCGACGAGCCGCATCCAGGCCTCGTGGACGAGCGCCGTCGCCTGCAGCGTCGGGCTCGGCCCCTCGTTCGCGAGCTGCCGCGCCGCGAGCCGGCGCAGCTCGTGGTACACGGCCTCGAGCAGCCGGTCGGCGGCCCGCTCGTCGCCGCGCGAGAGCTCGTCGAGGAACTGGGTGACCTGCGTCATGCCTGGGCCGTTCGGGGGCGGGTGGCCCGCGCAGGGCGGCGCCGGGCGGGAGCGTACGCTGGGCTCGAGGGCGTATTCTCTTTCCTGTCCTCGGGGCGCGCAACGTGGCGGGCGGACCGGGAAGGGACTGCCCGCGCCGAACGCCGAGCGGTGGGCGGGAGGATCGACTCCGTCCCCTGGGAGTAGCCGCGACGATTGCCGTCGGCGACCATGTAGATCAGCAAGGTCACCAGCAGCTGGACGCGGCCAAGTACGACAAGAAGCGCGCGATGGCCAGGTCGCCCGGCTCGGCCGGCCTACCCCGCCGCGGCCAAGCGCAGCAAGACGACCGCGGCCGGCAGAACGCCCACGCCGTCGATCTGGCCCGCCTGCTGCACGCGACACGCGATCAGGCCGCGGCCCCGGCGGCGGATCTCCTTCAGCTCCTCGGGCCGTAGCTGCTGCGACCACTTGACCTCCAGCAGCCGGAGCCTGCGCCCGTCTACCGCCGAGATAAGCACTGTGGAATGACTAAGGGCTCGTCCGTAAATAACTATCATATTTGTGTCTGCCTCAGTCCAGTGTCGGCCGATCTATTGGCATATGGACATCGAGGCGATGCGCCAGCGCTATCGTGCAGTGCAAAAGACGATGAACGAGC
>Ga0302046_10000638_pt1 | contig 34471 bp, 27 predicted proteins | sample RVTome_11_FD_200261 | JGI IMG/M metagenome (GOLD analysis project Ga0302046, IMG submission 200261) | Soil microbial communities from uranium-contaminated site in the Upper Colorado River Basin, Wyoming, United States - RVT147D111 (version 2) ...
CTCGCCTCCGTCAGCCGCGGCTCCGGTTCCCCTTGCCGGCGACCTACCTCGATGCGGACACTTTTCTTGGCCGCCGGCGCGTGGTCCGCCTACGCGCTCGGCGTCGGAGAAGGGTCACCGGTTTCTCCGTCGACCCGGATCATTCGAGGAAAGGCGAGGGTCTCCCAGGTTGCTGGGCCGTCCTCTTCCTGCGTGCCGTGGTCCAAGACCCCGCCGGGTACGTCCTCTCCTCGCCCATCTCACGGAGGGGCCGCCATCGCCTTCAGGCAATACAACACGCTGGGCACCCGGGATGAGATTGTTTTCGAGGCTAATTCCACGGCCCACACGCTCGCCTGCCTACGCATCAACCGCCACGTCGCCGCGACGACTGCAAGGCTGGCTACCGGTCTGGGCGGGCTCACCCCTGACCGGGCGGGATTCGCACCCACAGGACGACAATCGAAGTTTCATGGACTCATCGCGTCCTCCATTCCCCTTCGACCAGCCTTGCCTGGTCGCTTCTGTACTGCCTATCCCCTATCATGCACCGGGCGTTCGCCGCTCCCGACGACTCCCGGCAGCGCGCGTTCCACGCGGCACTGACGGCGTTCGCCCAGCACTGGAACCGCAGCGAGCGTCGATCTCTCGTCGTGCCGGGGGAGTGCCTCGAGTGGCGATCGCGAGATAGCGGGAAGCCTCTGGGGTATGCTCGGTCCCGCGACGAGTACGAGTGCGTGCCGAAAAGAGAGGGTGTCGGATCCCATGGCGATCCGGATCGTCCGGCTCGGCGACCCGCGGGCTCCCGGCGAGGGGCTCCGCATCGGGACCGTGCGGTTCCTGCCCCGCGGCGTGCCGAAGAGCGAGTACGCCTCGAGGAACTTGTTCGACGTCTGGCTGCCCGTGCTCGCGCCGAGCCCCGAGACCATCAAAGGCGCCCAGGCCGCCGGTTCCGAGAAAGACTGGGCGCGCTTCGTCCGGAAGTACCGGAAGGAGATGGCGGCCACGGACGCACGCTCGGTGCTCGATCTCCTCGCCGCCCTTTCGCGCCGGACCGACCTTGCGGTCGGGTGCTACTGCGCCGACGAGACCCGGTGCCATCGTTCCGTTCTGCGGGCGCTGCTCGCCGAGCGCAGGGCGGAGTTCCTCGACGGGTAGCGCACGTCACCGTCACGACGGGTCCGCCCGAGCGCCTCGAAGGCGCTTGGCCGACACGGCGGTATCCCCTCAGGGACAGGACATGGGCGACGCGTCGATCTCGGGATCGCGCGTCTCGACCTGGGCCGCCCCGAGGCTGTCGTAGGTCAGGGGTCCGGTACCGATCCGGGCGCGAACCACGAACCAGTGACCCTGTCCCGCCGCGGGCTCCGCGCCCTGCGGCACGGTCGTGCCGGGATGGTCGTTGACCATGCAGGCATCGGTCGCGGCCGTGAAGTCGCCCCCCCCGGCCCGCAGCGCGTCCAGATCGCCCTGCGCGACGTCGTAGCCGAGGGCGCCCATGACCGATGTCCACACCAGATCGGTCCCGTCGAGGGTCAGCGTGATGCCCTCGCACTCGTCGGGCACGGCGTTGGCGTTGTCGTCCGGGCTCGTCATGGCCGCGATGTCGCACGAGTCGTGCAGCCCGTTCGAATTGCAGTCCGCCTCGCACTCGTCCGGGCGGCCGCTCAGGTCGCAATCCTCGCTGGTCATGGCCACCAGGTCGCATTCGTCGGGCACGGCGTTGGCGTTGCAGTCGCTCCGTGAGCTGCACGCGGACACGATGATCGACCGGATGCCTTCGGCGAGGTCCTGTGCCGGCTGGGTCGAGGAGAACACCGTCCCGCCGGTGTGCTCGGCGAGGAGATTCGCCATCGAGGCGACCGCGGCGCTCGACCCGGTGCCCGTGATCGGGGAGACGATGACGTCGTTGAGTTGCGCCTGGCCGATGGCGTGATTGATGGAGTCGCGGTCGTCGCCTGGGTCGGCGACCGGATCGCCGCACCGCGGCCCCTCGTCGCCGATCGGGACGATCAGCCGCACCGAATCGGCCTGCCAGCTCTTGAGCCCGGCCACGATGGCGGTCGCCGGACCCCAGTCCTCGTTGAGGTTGATGCCGCACGGCTCGCCGAGGGTCTCCATCCCCGGTGGGGGCGATCCTGGAACGGCCGTGCCGTACCGATTGCCCACCGTGTCGGTGAGGCAGGAGAATCCCGTCGACAGTATGCCGAGAAGCTCGGTGTTCACGTCCACGAGCTCGGCCTGGAGATCGGCCACGACCTGCGTCAGCCTGCCGCACAGCGCGGAGCCCTCGTCGTTCATGGAAGAGGAGGTGTCCATGACGAACGTGACCTCCACCGTCGGGCAGGTCGGACACTCGTCCGGTAGCTGGTCGTCGTTGCAGTCCTCGCTGGTCTGCGCGGCGATGTCGCACTCGTCGGGGACCGCGTTGTGGTTGCAGTCGGTGCTGGTGCCCTGCTCGATGTCGAAGTCGTCCGGAACCGAGTTGACGTTGCAGTCCGGCTCGCAGGAATCAGGTGTCCCGTCGGCGTCGACGTCGGCCGAGCCCGCGATGATGTCGCATGCGTCGAGCGTCGCGTTCGAGTTGCAATCCGCATCGATCCCGGCGGCGAGCTCGCACGAGTCGGGCGCGCCGTTCGAGTTGCAGTCCGTGAAGCTCTCGCAGACGTCGAGCGTGCCGCTGCCGTCGCAGTCCACCCCGATCCGGTTCACCGCCCCCATGGCGTCGAGATCGAACAACGTGCTCGCCCCGGAGCTCCCCGTTCCCTCGCCGTCGATCCGGACGTACCGGACCGCGTTGATCGTGTTGCTCGCGGCCCCGATGTCATACGAGCGCGCGTTGGTGTCATTGGTGTGCTGCCCGTCGCCGGGGACCCTCACGACCCCCGTCTCGGTAGCGTGGACGCTGGTGAAGGTCACGCCGTCGTTGCTGACGAGCACGTCGTCGATATGGTCGAACTCCGGCGCGCCGTTCGAAAACTCGTAGATCGTGAAGTCCGGTCCCGGTCCGTCCGCGATGAAGCCGCAGTCGAGTTCCCAGGTCACGATCTGCCCCCCCAGACCACGGTACGTGCCGTCGGGCGGACCCAGGAACACGGAATCGTCCGCCTCGGTGGAGTTGTCGAGCAACAGGCTCGGGAACGCACAGCCGCCCGCGAACGCCGCGAGCTCGCACTCGTCCGGCTCGCCGTCGAGGTTGCAGTCCACGCTCGTCGCTCCGGCGATGTCGCAGTCGTCGGGCACGCCGTTGGTGTTGCAATCGACCTCGCACTCGTCGGGAATCCCGTTCGTGTTGCAGTCGGCGCTGCCTCCCGTTCCGACGTCGCACTCGTCGGGAACCTCGTTGCCGTTGCAATCGAGGCTCGCCCCCTGGCCGATATCCCAGTCGTCGGGCGCGTCGTTGTCGTTGCAGTCCGTCTCGCAATCGTCGGCGACGCCGTTCATGTTCAGATCCGTGCTGGTCGGCCCCGCGATGTCGCAGAAATCGACGATGCCGTTCGCGTTGCAGTCCACGATCGGCGCGTAATCCACGAGGATGGACGCGTACGAGCCGCCGCACTCGGTCGGGCTGACGGTGGAAGGAGTCACGAGGCCGAACGCGGCGTCCCCGCCGGCCACGGCCGCGTTGAACGCGTCTGCCGAGACGATCAACGGTTCGACGGTCTCGACGCACTGCCCTCCGCCCGCGTCGAACACGCGGCCGATCGGGGTCGCGTTGATTCCGAGATCGAGGTACTCGTTCGTCGCGCCGAAGTCGCCGAATCCGGTGACGGTCACGGTGACGTCGCCGCCTGCGGGAAAAGCCGAGGGGATGGTGAACGACGGAAGATGGGGTGATCCGATCGGCGCCAGGAGCTCGGAGACGGCCACCGAGGTCAGGGCGAGGTCGCACTCGTCGGGAACGCCGTTGGCGTTGCAGTCGCCGCTGGTCATGGCCGCGATGTCGCAGTCGTCGGGCGTCGAGTTCGAGTTGCAATCCGACTCGCAGGAATCGGGCACCGCGTCGCCGTCGCAGTCGTTCGCTCCTCCGGAAGTGTCGCAGGTATCGGGCGTTCCGCTCGAGTCGCAGTCGGCCACCGCGCCGGCCGCGAGCTCGCAGCCCTCGGGAACGCCGTTGGCGTTGCAGTCCTCGAGCGATTCGCAGACGTCGAGCGTGCCGCTCGAGTCACAGTCGTATCCGGCGCCGTGGATGACACCCATGGCGTCCAGATCGAACCCCGTGCTGGTGCCCGACGCGCCGGTGCCGTTGCCATCGGCCCGGACGAACCGCACGGTGCTCAGGCCGCTCGGACCGAGATCGTACGATCGGGCATCGTTGTCGTCGTTGTGGATTCCATCGCCCGGAATCCTCACGACGTTGCTCTCGGAGCTCTTGACGCTGAAGAAGGTCACGCCGTCGTCGCTGACCAGGACGTCGAGCGTCGAGAACTCCGGACCGCCGGGCGCGTACTCGTAAATCGTCAAATCGGGACCGGGTCCGTCGAACAGCAGGCCGCAGAGACGCCACGTGACGATCTGTCCTCCCAGCCCGAAGTAGGTGTTGTCCGGAGGGCCGAGAAATACCGAGTCGGCGGCGGTAGTCGTATTCTCGAGCAGCGCGGTCGGGAAGGAGCAGGCCGACCCGCCCGTGGCCAGGTCGCACTCGTCCGGGATCCCGTTCGAGTCGCAGTCGGCGCTCGATCCGCAACCCGGCACGTCGCACGGGCCCGAGGCCACGCCACAGGCCAGGTCGCATTCGTCCTCGATGCCGTTGCCGTTGCAGTCCACCGCGAGCACCGGAACGGACGACGAAACGGCCCACAGCACGAGCCCGAAGACCGCACCCCGGGCGAGACGCCGGCACGACGAAGCATCGACGAGGTCCCGTGGCGAGCTGACGTTCATGCGCTGACTCCATGCCGCCGAGGACGGCTCCGGCGAGGAGCCGTCCCGGTCCTGCCTCGGGCCGCGTTCCCCGCCGCGGCGCGCGATGGTCCTGGACAACTCTCTCGGTCGCTGTATGCGCACGACGTGGGGTCGCGTTACACGCCGCCCACGTGCCGTGGCGCTCCGGCCTCGGCACGCGCCGTAACGCTCGTCGTTCCCGTCCGCATGGATCCTCGGGGGGCGCTCTGCCCGCGGGATGCGGTGCAGGCATCGTCCGTCGGCGCCACCGGCGGGGTTCGTGGCGGGGATCGATGATCGCAGGTACGCTTGCCTCGAGTCCGGCGCTTCACTACGATGGAGCGCCTTTCGTTTCCGCCCACAACCCACAACCAGGGGCTTGGCGTCGCATGGGGTCGGTTTCCGAGAGCGAAGACGACATCCAGCGGGCGTTCGTCGCCGAGGAAGAGCCGGCGCTCGAGACGGTCCGGGGCTGGGTCGCGTTTCTCGTCTCGAGCCGGTGGAGCTTTGCCGACCCCGACGCGGTGGTCCAGGAGGTCGTGCTGGAGTTGATTCGACTGGCGCGAGACGGGCGCATCCGGAACGACACTCGATTCCGCGCCTTCGTGTCGACCGTCGCGCGCCACACCTGCGTCGATCACTACCGCAGGCAACGCCTGCGGGAGACGGTCGAGACCGACGACGGGTTCTTCGAGACCCTGGACGACCCGGCGCCGAACCCGGAGCAAGCGGCGCGTCGCAGGGAGCAGTGCGAGCAGGTTCGTTTCATCATGCAGGCACTCGACCCGGGCTGCCGAGAACTGATGGTGTGGTTTTTCGGCGAGGAGCTCGAGGGCGGCGAGATCGCTCGCCGCATCGGGATCACGCCCGGCAACGTGCGCGTGCGAATTCACCGCTGTCTCGAGAAGGCGCGGCGCATGCGGCGGGAGTTCCTGACCGCGGACCGGCGGTCCGGCGAAGAGCGAGGCTGACGGGGATGAAGCACGACCGCGCGGCACCCTTGATCGCCGATTACGCCCTGGGAAGGCTGGATGACGCCGATCGCGACGAGGTCGGGGGGCACATCGCGCGGTGCGAAGATTGCCGCGAGCTTCTCGAGCAGGCGCGCGAGCTGCGAGAGGTCCTGGGGAGCACCGACGCCGGCCGGCTCCTCGCGCACGTGCAGTCCAGGCACTTGACCCGCTATGCCCTCGATCCGGCCAGTATGGACGGGAAATTGACGGCGTGGATCGCCCGCCACGTCGAGGGCTGCGCCGCATGCCGCGAGGCCGTCGATCTCGTCAGAGAGCCGGAGCCGGCGGTGGCGCCGGAACGCCGTTTGGGCGCCGCTCCGGCGGTGACACCGGATAGGGGCGGCCTGTGGAGATGGCTCGAGCGGACGATTCTGCACCCCGCGCCGGCGCTGGCCTACCTCGTGCTGCTGGCCGGGGTCGGCGTCGTGTGGGTCGCGGGGCGCGCGCCGACCGGCATCGAGGTATTGGCGCCGGCCGTTCCGATCTATCCCGTCGAGCAGTTCCGCTCCGAGGGCGGTGTCGAACCCCGGCCGATCGAGATCACCCTCGATGCGACGCAGGACCTGCACCTCCAAGTGCACACCGATATCGAGGACGCGCTGCGAGAGCCGAACGTCGCATTCCGGCTCGAGATCCGGAGCGACGATGACACGCTGGTGTCCCGCGAGCTGGTGCCCTCCGATCTCTCCGAGTTCGGCGTCCTGGGATTGAGAGTCCCCGCCAAGCGTCTCGAGAGCGGACGAACCTACCGCATCACGCTGCGGCTCGATGATCCGGACTCCCCGCGCGATGGCGATCTCCTCTTCGACCGCTCCTTCAGGGTCTCGGGTCCGAGGTCCGGCGTTCCTCCCCCCGGTCGATGATCCGTCGCGAGGCGACGGGACGTCCGAAGGACTCGTCCCCGAAGCGGTATACTCGGGGTCGGTCTCGGTCGATGGCTTCGAGGCGCGATGTGGGAACGAGACGATCTCGCGCCGGCGTGGCGGTCGCACTCTCGCTCGCCGCCGGGCTCGTCCTCGCGGAGACGGAGCCGGCGGCTCCGCCCGATCCGGCGACGCTGAACGAGCAAGGGAGGTACGCGGAGGCGGAAACGCTCGCCCGCGAGCAGCTCGCCCGGACCGAGTCCGAGCTCGGATCGGACGCTCTCGAGACAGCGAGGGTTCTCGACCCCCTGGTTCGCGCGCTGTGGCGCCAGGGCAAGTTCCGCGATCCCGAGGCCATGACGTTGGCCGAACGGGCGGTGCGCATCAAGGAGACGCATCTCGGCCCCGGCGATCCCGAGGTCGCGAAGAGCCTCATCGACCTCGGAATCCTGAACTTCTATGGCGGGGACTTCGAGCGCGCCCGCGAGATCCACGCACGGGCGGTGCAGATCCTCGAGAGCGCCTACGGCCTCGACCACCCCGAGACCGCAGCCGGCCTCAACGCGCTGGCCGTCGACCTCTCGCGCCTCGGCCGCTCGGAGGAGGCTCTCGAACTGTACGAGCGGGTGCTGGCGATCCGTGAGAACGAGCCCGGCGCCGATCCCCGGCACATCGCCACGGCGCTGCTCAACATCGCCCAGGTGCACGAGCAGCTCGGTCGCTACCGCGAGGCGCTGGAGCTGTCGAGGCGGGGCTCGGCCATGCTGGAAGGAGCGCTGGGCCCGGATCACCCGGTGGTCGCTCGCTCCTACGGCACCATCGCCCGCCACCTCTCCGCCCTGGGGGACTATCGAGGAGCGATCGAGAACGGGCGCCGGGAGGTCGAGCTGGGGCGCAAGGCGATCGGCGAGCGACACCCCGACTTCGGATGGAGCCTCCTCAACCTCGGTGCGTACGTGCGCTATTCGGGAAGCTACGCCGAGGCGCTCGACGTCACCGAACGCGGGTACGCGATCGTCAAGGAGGCGCTCGGGGACGAAAACGTCCTGCTGGCGTACGCCGAGGTGCAGATGGCCGGCGTGTTGCGGGTGCTCGGCGATCTCGATGCGGCCGTCGAGTGGATGGAGAAGGCCACGGACCGGCGGCTCAAGGCTCTCGGGCCGGATCATCCGGAAACGCTGGATGCCCAGGAGACGCTGGCCGATTACCTGATCATCGCGGGACGGCGCGAGGAGGGACTCGCGCTGATGCGAGACGCTCTCGAGGCCCGCCGCCGCGTACAGGGAGAGGAGCACGTTCTCGTCGGGCGGATGATGCACGACCTCGGCACCGCGCTCGCCGAGGACGGCGATATCGAGACGGCCGCGGCGCTTCTCGAGCGTTCGCTCGAGATTCGGACCGCCACGCTCGGGGGACGGCACCACGTCATCGGCGACACGTTCTTCCGTCTCGGCGAGGTCCGTCTCGCCGGTGGAGACCTCGAGCGCGCGCGACTCGATCTCGAGCGCGCGGTCGCGATACGGGAGGAGACCCTCGGCCCCGAGCACCCCCAGGTCGCGGACGCTCTCGAAAGCCTGGCGCGTCTGCACCGCACCGCCGGCGAACCGGATCGCGCCCTGGCGTACGCCCTGCGCGCCGAGGCGATCGGGCGTGACCACCTGCGCTTGACGGCCCGGGCGCTGCCGGAGACTGTGGCGCTGCACTATGCCGGCGTCCGCTCGTCGGCTCTGGATCTGGTACTGACGCTCGCGACGGAGATCGGTGCTGGACCACGGGCCGCGGACGCCTGGGATGGCGTCATCCGATCCCGGGCGATCGTTCTCGACGAGATGGCCGCTCGCAATCGCTCGATCATCCTGGCGGATCCCGAGGTCGGGGCGATCGCCGCCGAGCTGGTCGCGGCGCGCACGCGGCTCGCGAACTTGACGATCCGCAGCCTCGACCAAGGCGACGAGGACGAGTTGGGCCGCCGGCTCGAGGAGGCGCGCGTCGAACGGAACCGGGCAGAGCGCGCCCTCGCCGGCCGGAGCGTCGCCTTCGCCGAGGATCGCGCGCGCGAAGACCTCGGGCTGGAGGCCGTGACGCGAAGTCTCCCGGACGGCGCCGCGGTCGTGGCCTACGTGCGCTTCGACCGCGAGGCCGCGCCGGCTCCACCCCGGGACGCGAATGCCGTGGGCGACGCCCCGGCGCCCTCCCCCGCGCCGACGGCGGGACCGTCCTACGTCGCCTTCGTTCGGCCGGCGGACGGCGGGTCTCCCGCCCTCGTCGATCTCGGCCCCGCCACGCCGGTCGACGACGCCGTGCGAGCGTGGCGCGCCGCGGTCATCGACGTTCCGAGGGCCGAGCTGCGCGCCCGCGAGAAGGCGTACCGCGCGCTGGCGGAGTCGCTACGCGAGCGGGTGTGGGACCCGTTGATTCCATGGCTGCGATCCGCCGAGCGCGTGCTGATCGTCCCCGACGGCTCTCTCCATCTGCTGAGCTTCGGCGCGCTTCCCACCGGCGGAACGCGCTACCTCATCGAAAGCGGTCCCCTGCTGCACTACGTTTCTTCCGAGCGCGACGTCGTCGCGCGGGAAGCGACCCGCGGCCTCGGACGCGGCTTGCTGGCCGTCGGTGGCGCGGCGTTCGATACGGAGGCCCCGGTCCTGATCGCCGGCACCGGGCCGGCGACGGAGACGTTTCGCGGGGGGCGCTCCGGATGCTCCGCCTTCCGCGCGCAGCGGTTCGAGCCCCTGCCGGAGACGAAGCAGGAAATCGACGACATCGTGGGACTGTGGAACGACCACGGCGACGACGAGCTCGGCCCGGCCGCGACCCGAACGGGAGCCGCGGCGAGCGAGGGAACGTTCAAGAACGAAGCGCCCGGTCGCCGGGTTCTCCACGTCGCGACACACGGTTTTTTCCTGGGTGACGAATGCGACGCGGCGGAGGGAAACGGCCCCGCCTCGCATCCCGTCCCGATTGTCGGCCTCCAGAATCCTCTTCTCGGCTCCGGACTGGCCCTCGCCGGCGCCAACCGGCGAGCGCTGGCGCCGCCCGACGCCGAGGACGGTGTTCTGACGGCCGAGGAGATCGGCGCCATGGAGCTCGGCGGAGTCGAGTGGACGGTACTGTCGGCGTGCGACACCGGCGTGGGCGAGATCCGGGCCGGTGAAGGGGTCCTCGGTCTGCGCCGGGCGTTCGAGGTCGCCGGCGCGCGCACCCTGATCATGAGCCTGTGGCCCGTCGAGGACCGTTCGGCGCGACGTTGGATGCGGGAGCTGTACCGCGCGCGGCTGGAGGACGGTCTCGACACGGCGCGGGCGGCGCGCGCGGCGGGTCTCGCCGTGCTCGAGCGACAACGCGGCGAGGGCGAGGGTGGGCATCCGTCGCGATGGGCCGCGTTCGTCGCCGCGGGCGCGTGGCAGTGAAGGCGCGGGGGTGTTGACATGCTGCCAGTCATCCGACCTGGTATCCCGCTTGTACCTGCAGTCACGAGGGTCCGCTGAGGTCGGGCGATGAGCCTTGCTCCAGGCACGCGGCTCGGCCCGTACGAGATCGTCGCGCCCGCCGGTGCCGGCGGTATGGGTGAGGTGTACCGGGCTCGCGACACCCGGCTCGGCCGTACCGTCGCGCTCAAGATCTTGCCCGAGGAGATCGCGACCGACCCCGCAGCCCGTCAACGCCTGACGCGCGAAGCGCAGACCATCTCGGCGCTCGCTCATCCCCACATCTGCACGCTGTTCGACGTCGGGCACCAAGACGGCACGGATTACCTGGTGATGGAGTATCTGGAGGGCGAAACCCTCGCGGAGCGGTTGACGCGCGGTCCACTCCCGGTCGCCGAGGCGGTGCGGCTGACCATTCAAGTCGCCGAGGCGCTGGCCGCAGCGCACCACCATGGCATCGTCCACCGCGACGTGAAGCCCGGCAACGTGATGATCACGAAGTCCGGAGCGAAGCTCCTCGACTTCGGAATCGCTCAACCGCCGCCGCGTGTCTCCGATCCACGCGCCACGTCGGCAACGACGACCGAGTTGGCCGGCGCGCCGTCGGGGAGAGTCGGGTTGTTCGGCACCCTGCCCTACATGGCGCCCGAAGTGCTGGCCCGGCACGAGTCCGATGCGCGATCGGATATCTTCGCTCTTGGAGCCGTCCTGTTCGAGATGCTCACCGGTCGCCGCGCCTTCGACGCCGACAGCACGGCGGGTGTCATCGCGGCAATCCTCGGCAACGAGCGGCCGTCACTGGCGGGCGAGCGGGCCGAGATTCCAGCTGCTCTGGAGCACCTCGTCGGCACGTGCCTCGCCAAGGACCCCGCGGAGCGCTGGCAGTCGGCCAGGGACATCGCATTCTATCTGGCCGCGGCCTCCCAGTCGGCACGCACCCCGCCCGTACCGAGCGTTCGGCGTTGGATCCGGCCGATGGTCGCGGGCTTCACCGTCGGCGTCCTGACGGTCGTCGCCGTGGGCCTGGCGTGGTGGCGTGCGACGGCCCACCCCAGCGCACAGCCTGTGACGCACCTGTCGATCCCCCTTCCTCCGGAATCGCTGCTCGCGCCCAACGACGTCCCGGCGGCCGGATCGAGCGTCGCCGTCTCGCCCGATGGGCGCGCGGTGGCGTTCGTCGTGACGCGCGGCGGACAACGGATGATCGAACTCCGCTCCTTCGAGAGCAGCGAGTCCAAGACCCTGGCGGGCACCCAGGGTGCCATGAGCCCGTTCTTCTCGCCGGACGGCCGATGGGTGGCGTTCTTCACGGAGAGCGCGTTGCGCAAGGTCGCGATCGACGACGGCACGCTCGTCACGATCTGTCCGACGCCACCGGTGACGCGCGGGGCCGCCTGGGCGGACGACGGGACGATCTACCTGGCGCCGAGTTTCACCGGCGGACTCCGGCGTGTGCCGGCCACCGGCGGCGCGCCGCAGGACTTCACGGAGGTGCGGTTCGATGCGGACGAGAGCAATCATCTGTTGCCCGAGGTTCTGCCGGGTGGGGAGACGGTGCTGTTCACGGTCTGGAACGGCGGTAGTTTCGAGGACGCCAGCGTCTGGTCGATCTCGTCTCGCACGGGTGAGCGCCAGCGGCTGCTCGACTCGGCCACCGCGCCGCGTTTCGTACCGCCGGGCTACGTGGCCTTCGCCCGGGAGAGCGCGTTGTATGCAGTCCCATTCGATCCGGTTCGCCTCGCAATCCTCGGCGAGGCCTTTCCCGTCGTCGATGGCGTGTGGACCGACCCGGCCACCGGCAGCGCGCACTATGCAGTTGGGCGAGACGGTACACTGGTGTTCGCGACCGGAAGGAGCAGCGGTGAGCAGCGCCGCATCGTGTGGGTGGATCGAGCCGGCCGCGTCACGCCGACGCCGGTCGCGCCGAGCCCGTACGGCAATGTCCGGCTCTCGCCGGATGGTCTTCGCGCCGCCGTCGAGATGTTGAACGACATCTGGGTCTACCACTTCGAGACCGGCACTATGAGCCGGGCAACCTACAGTGGCGTGAACCAGTTCCCGGTGTGGACGCCGGATGGCCGGCGGCTCGCGATCAGCTCTTCGCAGCGCGTCCTTCAGCCGACCCTCTTCTGGCTCGCTTCGGAAGGAGGCCGGCCGGCCGACCGCCTCGGTCACGACGGCGGTGTCCAGTTCCCGGGATCGTGGGCGCCGGACGGCTTGCGGCTCGCGTATGCCGAGCTGGACATGGGCTCGGACACCGGGTGGGACATCCGGATTCTCCACCTCGATCGCGGATCGGCATCCAGCCCGCTGGTGGCGACGACGTTCAATGACGACACCCCGATGATCTCGCCCGATGGACGGGCGTTGGCCTACGTATCGGACGAGACCGGCCGGCCGCAAGTGTACGTGCGACCCCTGTCCGAGACGGGTATCCGCATTCAGGTGTCGGCCGAGGGGGGCGTCGAGCCGGTGTGGTCGCGCGACGGCGACGAGCTGTTCTTCAAGAGTGGAGGCCGGATGCTCGCGGTTCCCGTAGAGACCCACGGCCAGCTGGCCGTCGGCCCGCAGGCCGTGCTGTTCGAGAGCGACTTCGTCGTCACGAGTGTCGTGCCCGGAGCGCCGTCCTACGACGTCGCGCCGGATGGCCGATTCCTCATGGTGGTCCGCACCGGCGAGCAGCCGCTTCCTCGGCAGCTGGAGGTCGTGCTCAACTGGGGCGAGGAAGTGCGGCGTCGCACCCCTCCGCGCACGCCGTAGGGACGAGGTCCGGCTGCGCAAGGACCCCCCGCAAGGCATTCGTCACTCGCCCTCGAAGACGGCCCGCGGCTCCGCCGACGGGCCCGGGAACTTCCCGGGCCCGTCGGCGCGTCTCTCCCTCGCGGTGCGGGCGCCGACCCGCCTAGCACTGCCGCGCTTCTCGGGCCGGAAGATCGACTCCAGACCCGTCCTGGCGTTCGACACGTCGACGCTGAACTGCGCGAGGTCGGACTCGAAGTTGCCGACGGTGTAGTCGAGGAACCCGCCTCCGAGTACTCGGCGAGCGTGGAAGATCGGCGAAGAACGGACCGCGGCTGTCTCGAGCGTCCCGGCGGGTCGCCGGGGAGCGCGGGCTGGCCTGGCGTGGGGTCGCGGCCCTACATTCCCCGCATGAGAAACATGGCCTACAAGTACCTGCCCATCGGGTTCGGCCTGGCCCTGGGCTGGCTGATCTTCCACCCCCCGCTGTTCCTGGCCTCCCTCGGTCCAGCGCGCTGGCTCGTGCACGCGGCGCTGATCGGCTTCCTGCTGCTCAGCAGCGTGCCCATGATCGCCCTGGCCAACCTGCCGGAGCAGGTGCGCATGACGTCGCTGTCCGAGCGCGAGGTACCCGCGGAGCTCGCCCGAGTGCGCGAGGACTTCCTCCGGCTCGGCTTCCGCGACGCCGGACCGCCCTGGCGCGTCGAGATCGCGCCCGCGGCGATCGTGCTCGGCTTCGTCCACTCGCGCGAGCCCGTGTACGGCACGGCGTTCCGCACGGACACCGTCCCGCCGCGGGTCAGCCACGACGTGGTGTCGATCCTCGACGGCGATCGCGGCGGACTGACGACGAACGCCGATCCTCAGGGCGCGGCGCTGCCCGCCTCGGCCGGGGCGTTCCGCCAGGTATTGCCGGGGGCGGATCTCCCGGCGCTGCTCGAGACGCACCTCGAGGGCATCCGCTACCTGCGCGAGCGCGGAGTCGACGTTCGACCCGTGTCGGCCGAGTCCTTCCGGCTCGACCTGACGAAGGGACTGAGCAAGCAGCGCGAGACGTTTCTCGCCGCGCCGCTGCGCGGCTCGCTGCTGCTGTTCTGGCGCGCCGCGACGAAGCAGGTGCCGTTCGTCGGACGCCTGCGCGAGCAGCGAGTCGCGGCGCAGCAGCTCCAAGCTCTCGCCACGGGCACCCAGCGCGCCTTCTGAAACCGACGCGCCGGGCGAACGGAACGCGGGATTCCGCCCGCCCGCCGCGATGTCAGCCGTCTGCCGGCCGCATCAGCGGGGCTTCTTGCGGCGAGGGGCCGATTCGAGCGCCTGGCCCAGCGCGCCCAGACGCTCGGCCCAGAAAGCCTTCATGCGTTCGGAATCCGCCTTCGTCGCGAGCTTGCGGTGCTGGATCGCGACCTGGCTCTTGGCCGGCCCCTTGGCGGCGAAGTACACCTCGACGCTCGTGCCGTCCTGCCAGGTCAGTCGCATCGTCTTCTCGGGCGTGGCCTTGCGCACCACCGGCTCGACCCCCGCGAGCCAGCGGGCTCGCGCGCGGGCGCTCCCGAAGGCACGGTACAGCCGGGCCAGGGGCACCGCGAAGGTCTTGCTCTTGCTCGCCTCGTAGCCTCCGCCGCGCCGCTGACCCACCTCGCGCAGGCCGCGGATGCGCTCGTAGCCCACGGCGATCATCTGCGTCCACCAACGCGGTGTGCCGTGGACATCGTGCAGGTGCTGGGCGATCTCGCGATGGGGCTTCGCAGCCGCGCCGACGGCGTCGAGCGCCGCGGTCCACTCCGACCAGCCCTTGCCGGTGCGCGCGCGCACCACGTCGTCGCTCATGCCGGCCAGCGCGGCGTGGTCGATGGCGGGCGGGGCTTGCTTCTTTTCCACTAGACGCATGCGGGCCGTCGTGTACGACTCGCCGGTCTTGTGCATGCGGGAACGAACCTTGCGCTTGAGGTCCTTGTGCTTCGGCATCGTCGATCTCCGTCTGCCGCGACGAACCACGCCCCCCAGCAACGAAGCCCGCGCGGACCGGACGAAGACGTTTTACGACGCCGATCCGGGAGTATGCCCCCCTTTGCCTCGCGAGGGTCCTCGCCGGGGAAGGACCGTAGAGGTTGGGCGCGGACCGCCGCCCGCCCCAGTCTACTCCAACTGGCGAGTTGATGGTGAGGTTCGGTCCGATCGTACTGATCGTATGCCTTCGACTTCAACGCGCCGGCGGCGCCGTTCTCGACGTGACCTCGGGAGCCGGTCGCGCGATGTCGTAGCAGTACAGCGCGTCCTGCTCGCGGAGGTACAAGCGGCCGCCCGAGATCACAGGGTGCGGCCAGCTCGGGTGCGTGACGTCGGCCAGGGTGATCGAGCCGTGCTCGCGGTACGCCTCGGGGGTCGCCTCCACCAGCAGCACGAGCCCGTTCTGGTAGCGCAGATAGAGTCGCCCGTCGCCGTAGGCCACGGCGGCCGAGCCCGTGCCGGCATTGCGTACCGGGCCCCAGGCGACCTTGCCCGTGGCAAGCTCGACGGCCAGCGGCAGTCCCTTGTTGTGCGCCGTGCCGCTGTAGACGTGGCCGCCGTGCAGGATCATCCCGCCGTGGTGGTTCTGCATCGTGTCCGGGTCCAGGAAGTAGACCTCGGTGGCCGCGACGCCGCCTTCGGTCTTGCGCAGCTCGAGCAGCGCCGCGCCCGTGCCGTAGCCCGTAGAGACGAAGACGCGATCGCCGTCCACGAGCGGCGTGGGGATGTTGGCCACGTCGTTGGCGATGCGGTTGTAGCCCCACAGGAACCGGCCGCTCTCGGCGTCGACACCCACGGCACCGCGCCCGAGGAGCTGGACATACTGCTTCACCCCGGCTCCCTTGGAGATGACGATCGAGGAGTAGGCCGCGCCGTCGGCGCCGCGCTCGCCGAGCTGGGCGGGCAACGCGGTGCGCCAGGTCTCCTTGCCGGTCCTCTTGTCCAGAGCCGCGAGCGCGGCATCCTTGGCGCCGGGCGTGACGATCACACGGTCGCCATCGACCAGCGGCGACTCGCTGAACTTCCAGTCCGTGCCTTTGATGCTCATCATCTTGCCGCCGAATTCCTTGGTCAGGCTGCGGCTCCACACCTTGACGCCCGTGGCGGCCTCGAGACAGTGCAGCTCCCCCTCGGTGCCCAGCACGTAGACTCGATCGCCGTCCACGGTCGGCGTCGAGCGCGGCCCCAGGAACTCATCGTTCCACGCCGGTCCGATCGGCGTCTTCCACACGAGCCCGCCGCCGTCGCGGGCCAGGGCGATGGCGTACTGCGCGTCCCCGTAATCCCCCAGCGTGTAGATCCGCTCGCCGGCCACGGCGACGCTGGAAAAGCCCGCGCCCAGCCCGGTGGCCTTCCAGGCCAGCGGCGGTCCGCCCTCGGGCCAGGACTGCAGCAAACCCGTCTCCGGCGACTTGCCGTCACGGCCGGGTCCGCGCCATTGCGGCCAGTCGGCGGCGTTCGTGGCCGGGAGCACGAAGGCCGCGGTCAGGAGAATCGCCGGGCGACGGGACGAAGGGCGGAGAGTCGGGGGCATCACGGTCCTCCTCGAACCTGCTCGGACGTGTGGACTGCGCTATAGCTTAGCTCGACGTTGCGTGGCTCGCCGCACTGCGACCTGGCTCGTGCTCGCCTCCACGGCGCCGACGCTGGCGGCGATCCGCGATCCGGTTTCCCATCGGAAGGGGCGCCGGCATAGTATCTCGTCATGGTCAGCTCCATGGTCCCGATCGTGCATCATCCCGCCTACGAGTTCGACATCGGCCCTCACGTCTTTCCGACGCGCAAGTACCGCCTCGTGCTCGACCGGCTCGCGCGCGAGAACACGATCTCGACGAACGACGTCCTCGCCCCGCGCCCGGTCACCGATGACGACGTCCGCCTGGTCCACACCGCCGAGTACGTCAGGAAGATCAACGAGGACGGGCTGACGCTGGCCGAGCGGACGGCGCTGGAGGTCCCGTTCTCGCGGGAGCTGCGGGACGCCATGTGGCTGTGCGCCGGGGGAACCCTGCTCACGGCCACGTTGGCGATGAAGCACGCGGTGGCGGTGCACATCGGCGGTGGGTTCCACCACGCGTTCGCCGATCACGGCGAGGGGTTCTGCCTGATCAACGACGTGGCGATAGCGACCGCGATGCTACAACGGGACGGTGTCGTCGCGAGGGTCCTCGTCATCGACCTCGACGTACACCACGGCAACGGCACGGCCTCCATCTTCGCGGGCGATCCGGACGTGTTCACGTTCTCGATGCACCAGCAGAACAACTATCCGGGATGGAAGCCGCCCGGCGATCGCGACGTCGGCCTGGAGGACGGAACGACCGACGATGAATACCATGGGCTGCTGGAGAGGAACCTGGAGTCCATCCTCTCGCGGCACGACGCGCAACTGGCGTTCTACCTCGCCGGCGCGGACCCGTACGCCCAGGACCAGCTCGGCGGCCTGGGCCTATCGATGCAGGGTCTGCGACGCCGGGACGAGATCGTCTACGACCTCCTCCGCGCCGCGGGTATTCCCGTCGCCGTGACCCTGGCCGGCGGTTACGCGTCGAACACCGGCGACACCGTCGAGATCCACTGCAACACGGTGCGGGCGGCGAAGACGATCCAGACGCCGAAGACCTAGGAGGCTGATCACGGAGAGATGGCGCGCGCCGATGCGCAGCCGCCTCTCTACAGCTCGGACCACTCGCTGATGGGGCCGCCCAGACCGTCGGCTTCCACCGCCCAGACCCTCCATCGCGTGGGGCCGCTGCCGATCTCGAAGGTGCACTGTGGCGCGTCGAGGTTCGTGACGTATCGCGCCAAGCTCCAGGCTCCGTCGGTTCCCCGCCCGATGACGTTGACCTCGACCGTGTAGGTCGCGGCACCCGGAACGGGTCGCCAGCTCAGGGTGGCGTTTCCGGGACGAGCCTCGACTCGATGATCCAGCATCGACGCCGCACCGATCGACGCTTCGTTCCCGGCGAGTCGAGAGCGAAGCTCGCCGACGATCGTCTTGGCCGCGTCCAGCGTCCGACGGGCCGATTCTTGGAGCTGCTCCCGCTGCGCTTCTCCTTGCTCACGATCCATCGCGTCGAGGCTTCGGTTGACGCCTGGCCCGGTCCCCGCCACCAGCCACTCCTGGTGGGCGATCCAGACGCGCTGCTCCGCATTGCGCAGCTCGTTCTCGAGGGACGCGTTCGAGGCGACCTGTCCGGTCGCGGCTGCGAGCGCGGACGGGAGGAAGAGTGCGGCAAGTGCCAGGGTCGCCGGAGAGTTCCCAAGGAGCGACACGATCACCTCCGTGTTCCCCTCGTAACGAGTCTGGACCCGGCGCGGCCCGCTCGCAACAGGGACGTGCCCTGTCGGAGCGCCCTTGATCGGTTCTCGCCCGGGGGCGACAATAGCGCGCGTTCCACGGAGGGGCGCGACGTGTACACGACCGAGACGCTGCTTCGCAGGCAGCTCGACGTTCACTACCCGCCGGGGCGGGGGCGGATCGTCCTGCGCACGGAGTTCGACTGGGAGCGGGACCTCGACCCCGTCGCGGTCTCCGACGACGGCACGACGCACACCTTCGCCCTCGAGGCGCGGAAGCCGTTCGTGTACTTCAAGCCCTGCCTCGAGACGAACGACGGGGCCCGCCGCTGGGCCGTGGGGGCCAACATGCTCGCCCTCATGACGATCGCGCAGACGGGCGACGTCTACCCGCACTTCGAGGGCTCCGAGTCGGGCTCGTTCTCCGACGTTCTCGAGAGGGACTCGGCGATCCTCGGGCGCAAGCATCTCGTTCGGGTGTACCTCCCGGCCGGTTACCACGAGAACACCCTCAGGCGTTACCCCGTGCTCTACATGCAGGACGGCAAGAACCTGTTCTTTCCCGAGGAGGCGTTCCTGGGCCGCGAGTGGAAGGTGGACCAAGCGGTCTCGCTCCTCGACAACATGAATGCCGTGGACAAGGTCGTGGTCGTCGGAGTGCACTGCGGGGACCGCATGCACGACTACACGAAGCCGGGCTACGAGGCGTACGCCCGGGCGGTGGTCCAGGAGGTCAAGCCGGAGGTCGACCGTCGCCTGCGTGTCTTTTCCTCACCCCGCGAGACCGGGGTGATCGGTTGCTCGCTGGGCGGCGTGGTCTCGTTCTACATGGCGTGGGACTATCCGGAGGTCTTCGGCTACGCGGCCTGCATGTGCAGCACCTTCTCGTACCAGGATGACCTCATCGACCGCGTGCTCTCCGAGCCGAAGCACCAGTCGAAGTTCTACCTCGACAGCGGCTGGCCCGGCGACAACTTCGAGGTCACACTGGCGATGGCGATGGCGCTAAACTCCCGCGGCTACCGCCCCCGGCTGGACTTCCTCTACCTGGCTTTCCCTCACGAGGCGCACGACGAAGCGGCCTGGGGGAAACGGCTGCACCTGCCCCTGCAACTGGGGCTGGGGAGGGTCTCCGCGGCCGCGCGCGGGCGACTCATCTGACTCGCGCGACGGCGCCGGAGTCTGCTGCCCTGTCGCACAGCTCCTTGTCTTCGACTTCATCGATGGGACGCTGAGGACGTCGGGGGCGCTCTCGCGCATCCTCCGGAATGGACCAAGCCGGGAGGAGCCCTTGCGGTACGGCGCACCCATGAGCTACAAGTGAGGTCCCGCGGTGGACCTCGCACTTCAAGGAGAGCCGATGCGCCGACACAATCGCCTGTTCACGATGCTGATTGCAGGTAGCCTTGCCGGGTTCTGCTTCGCGCCCGGGGTCGTGCGGGCGGCGGACAGCGATCGGGCGGACACGTGGGAGTTCTCACTCCCGATCCGCTACGTCAACTCCGAGTCGATCACCGCGAAGGGCGGCTCCACGGTCGACATCAATGGCGATCTCGGGTGGGGGTTGGGGTTCGGCTACAACCTCAGCGAGAAGGTCAACGTCGGGTTCGAGTTCACCTGGATGGACGCCAACTACGACGCAACGATCCAGAGCGGCGATGTGGTCCAGCCCCCCGGTTTCCCCGTCACTCTCGGCGGCACCCTGGAGGCCACCACCGGCGCCTTCACAGGGCAGTACAACTTCATGGAGAAGACGATCACGCCGTTCGTCACCGGCGGGCTGGGGTGGACCTTCATCGACTCGAACATCCCGACCGGACCCACCCAGGGAGTCTGCTGGTGGGATCCGTGGTGGGGGTACGTGTGCGACACATGGCAACCTACGGCCAGCGATTCGTACTTCTCCTACTCCGCCGGCGTGGGAGTGCGAGGAGAAATGACCGAGTCGGTTTACCTCGAGGGCGCCTACAACTTCAGCTGGCTCGACTTCGACCAGACCGACACCACGAGCTTCAGCGGCTTCCGGGTGGAGTTCGGCTGGAAGTTCTGATCGCCGTCGCGCCCGCGCTTCAGGGGCTCGAAGGGCTCGCCGCCGGGGTCAGATCGAAGCGCCACTCGACCGGCGCATCCACCGGCGTGTCCGCCGGACGGAGCCCCTCCGAGGTCGCGAGGTCCGCCCAGCGCAATCGCCCGTGCACGCCCCACGGGAGCAGGCGCACCCGGCCGGCGGACGGCTCGACGCGAACCTCGAAGAAGCTCTGGAAGAACGGCGCGACGTTGTAGTCGAAGGCGGCGGACAACCACTCGGGCGCGGAGGGCCAGGCCTTCAAGTCCCGCGTCCACCACCATAGCGGCACCTTCCAGAACGGGTTGTTCGCTTCGATCTTGGCCACGATCGGCGCAGTCGCGGGATAGAACGCCCACTGGGAGGTCGGCATCGTCGACGGGTCCGCGAGACTGGCCGCCTCTCGAACCCACCGAGCCTGGATTCAGTCCGGCGCCGTGCGGAGGTAGGACCGCACCGCCTCGTGCCATCGCTCGGCGTGGATCTCCAGCCCTCGGCGGCTGAAGTGCACGCCGTCGCCGGCGCGCAGGTCGCCCTGAAGGTCGTCGGTATCGGGGCCCGGACGGGCCAGGCTCTCGGCCCACAGTCGTGTCTGAGCGGCTCGGATCTGCTGCATGGCCGCGGGACGATGTCCCGGTTCGAAGCTCGCGCGGGCCACGAGCCACGGTGGGTCCAGGCCGGTGTCCGCCGCGAGCGCGCGCCGCAGGCTCGCAAAGGCGTCCACGTAGCGGCCTTCCTCCACTCCCAGGAAGGCGTCGCGCTCGCCCTGGTGCCAGAGGATGGCGCGTACGTCGCGGAGCGCCGCCAGGCGCTCGCAAAGCACCGGGTACAACGCCCCGCCGGGACCGCCCTCCCGAGGTGGGGCTCCCGGTTGCCAGTCGAAGATCGAAGTGTCCCCGTGGCCGACGGCCGCGATGCCGACGGGCACGCCCAAGTCGCGCTGCAGGAGGTCTCCGAATCGGGGCCAGGGGCTGCCCCCGATGCTGCGGTCTTGGACCCCCGGCATCGGGTCCCGCGCCACGGACCAGACGCGCCCGTCGAAAGCCGAGACGCGGTCGTTCGAGACCCACGGCGAGAGGTCGCCCCAGTTCGTCGCGTTGGACTGCCCGGCGGTCAGGAAGACCTCTCCCACGCCGAAGCGCTGGACCACCGTCGTTGGACGATCCCCCGGAGAGGGTCGGAGCTCCAGGCGGTGCCAGCCACCCTCGGGGACCCGGACCGTGACCGCGAACCGCTCACCGTCCGCGGCGGCCACGCGCTGCCACGGCATCGCCGTGCCGTCGGCCAGCACCGGCCGGACCTCGGGCGATGCCGCGTTGGCCGCCAGGAGGCCGGTGACCTCGACCGTCGCGCCTCCGCGCTCGTCGCGCTGGAAGACCTGCCGCTCGAGTGGCGAGTCGAGTCGCGGCGACGGGCTCGACGGAAGCGAGCACGCCACCCCGGACAGCGCCAGGGCCAAGCCCAGGACCTTCATCGGGATTCGCCAGGCGCGCGGACCACTCGGTGGGGTCGCCTCCCGGCCTGGAAGAACTTCTTCAGGCGGAGGAAGCGCAGCTCGTACAGGTGGTGGCTCAGCACCGCCGCGCCGATCGAGAGCGCGCCGCCCACGATGGCCACGGCCAGGACTCCCGGGAGCCGCGAGCCGAACACCGTGGGCACGAAGGAGGCCCCCAGACCATGGGTTGAGGCGTACACCAGCAAGGGCTGGTGGAGAACGTACAGACCGTAGCTGTAGATCCCCAGGAACACCAGCGTGCGGCGCGAGAAGGCTCGATGCAGGAGGCTGCCGGGACGGCCGGTCACGACCAGCACCAGGAGCGATCCGAAGAAGGCCGCGTACAGCGTCTGAAGGAAGACGCGCTCCAGCATCAGGTCGCGGTCGTACCGTCCCTGCGAGGTGACCAGGTGGACGAGGGCGAGGAGCGAGACTCCGCCGACCCCTGCCGCCCACGGCCGCAGCCGTCTCAGACCTCCGGGGCCGCGCGCCAGGCCCGCCAGCAGGGCCCCGGTGACGAGCCCGTCGAGGCGGGCGTGGGTGAGATACTCCCGGAGGTAGGATGCGCCGCCGGCCCACTGCTGCCAGCGCACGCCGAGGCACAGCACCAGCAATCCGACGCACAGCGCCATGAAGCGCCGCCGGGGCAGCAGGAGCACCACCGTCGGCCAGACCAGATAGAACTGCTCCTCGATCGCCAGCGACCAGAAGTGGCTGACGTACTCCGGTCGCTGCCAGCCGTGCAGTGCGACGCGGAAGTTGGAGAGATACGCCCAGTCCCACGCTTGAGCGCCCATCAGGGCCTCGAAGCCCTCGCCCGGCGTCATGATCCACGGGAGGCCGTGGTAGAAGAACAGCAGGAAGCCGTAGTACAGGGGGAAGATCCGCAGCACCCGCCGCATGTAGAAGCTCCGGAAGTAGCCCGGACCGTCACGGGTGTCGAGCAGGATGCCGCTGATGAGAAAACCGGACAGGACGAAGAACAGGTCGACCCCGCAGCCGAGCGGCAGGGTCAAGTCGAAGTAGATGCGGTCGGCGAGCGTCCCGGGCTCCACACCCGAGAACAGCGAGAAGTGACAGACCAGGACGAGCAGGATGGCCAGGCCGCGGATGCCGTCGAGCACCGGCACCCGCGAGGGGTCGTCGACCGCCCCCGCGACCGCGCCTCCCATCTGTTCTCACCCGTTTCGGTCCCGTCTCGTGGCGAGGACCGTCGCGGGCGAATATGGGTTCCGTAGGATGGGCTGTCCAAGGCGGGCCGTCTCGCCGCCGGCGTCGCCGATGCGGGCCCCGGCGGAGCGATCCAGGGCTGACAGTACCGTGAGGAAGAAAGGGCCGGGGCCTCTTACTCCAGCATCGACTCGGCGGGGCTCACCGGAGCGGGCTCCAGATCCGGGTTGCGCATCAGGATCCGAGCGCAGGTGTTCCAACGCAGCAGCGCCTCGTCGTTGTCTGGAGGCCGCATCGCTTCGGCACGCTCGAAGCACGCCATCGCCTCGCGAAACCAGTGGTAGGCGACGTGCGCGGAGCCGGGCCCGCCGTTCTTGTGGTGGGCCTTGGCCTTGCGCTCGCAGATGATGCCCTCGTAATAGCTGCGGCTGTACTCGTCCTTCAAGCGCGGCAGGATCTCGCGGGCTTCCTTGACCTTCCCGGTGAGCTTGCGGCCGAACTGATCGGTGAGCGCGAGGAGCAGCGTCACCAGAGCTTTCTGGTGGTCCGGCTCGACCCGCAGGATGTCGAGGCAGATACTCTCGGCCTCCCGGGCCTCGTTGAGGGTCCGCAGGTGCTCCGCCTTCTCGAGCGCGGCCGGAATCGCCGCGCGGTGCAGGGGCTTGAGCTCGAAGGTCATGGCTTCCCCCGGCCATCGGTGCGCGTCATGCCATTGTATCCGGCAGGAACCGCGCGAGTCCAGAGCGGATTCAGCGGTTCAAGGACGACGCAGCGCCGCGAGCACCGCCTGCAGGTCGGCGGAACACTTCTCCGGTGCGTTGGCGTAGGTGGAGCGGATCCCGTCGATCTCCCCGAGATGGTAGGCCACGGTGAGGTCCGGGTCTTTCAGGACATGGCCGGTCAGGATGCAGCATATCTTGTCGTCCGCGCCGATGACCTTCGAGGCCACGAGCTTCCTCGCGCCCGCGACCGAAGCGCACGACGCGGGCTCGGCGCCGACGCCGGCGCGGTCCACGATCGCCTTCGCGTCGAGGATCTCCTGGTCGGAGACCTGCTCGACGACGCCCCCGGTCGACCGGATGCCCCGCAGGCTCTTGCGCCACGAAACCGGGTTGCCGATCCGGATCGCGGTCGCGAGCGTCCGGGCGGAAGCCACGGGCTCGAGGTCCCGGCCCTCCCGGAACGCCGTGTACAGCGGGTTGGCTCCCTCGGCCTGGATGACCGCCAGCCGGGGCAGGCGCGGGAGAACCCCGAGCTTCATGAACTCGTCGAGGCCCTTGAAGATCGCGGAGCTGTTGCCGAGATTGCCTCCCGGAATCACGATCCAATCGGGGGCGTCCCACCGCAGGTCCTGCAGCAGCTCGAATCCGATCGCCTTCTGACCCTCGATCCGGAACGGGTTGATCGAGTTCAGGAGGTAGATCGATTCCCGGCGGCAGACCTCCTCGACCAGCGACATGGCGGCGTCGAAGTCGCCCTCGATCTGGAGGGTGCGAGCGCCGTACGCCAGGGCCTGCGCGAGCTTGCCGCGGGAGATCTTGCCCTCCGGTATGAACACCACGGCGCGCATTCCCGCGAGCGAAGCGTAGGCCGCCATCGAGGCCGAGGTGTTGCCCGTCGACGCGCACGCGACCGTGTCGATCCCCAGCTTGCGGGCCACCGTGATGCCCACGGTCATGCCGCGGTCCTTGAACGAGCCGGTCGGGTTCTCGCCCTCGTGCTTGAGGAGCACGGAGCCCGCGCCGACGTACTCCGCCACCTTCGTCGACGCGTACACGGGGGTGTTGCCCTCTCCCCGGGTCGATATCTCGCCGGCGGCGACCGGGAGCACCAGCTCGCGGAAGCGCCACACCCCGGAGCGATCCTCCGGCAGGTACGAGCCGAGCCGCCGGTCGAAGTACTCCGCGGTCAACCGGCCCCGGAGCACCTCGAGATCGTGGACGACGTCGAGCGTCTCGCCGCAATCGCAGCGGTAACGGACCTCGAGGCCGGGATAGCGCGTCCGGCATACCGTGCACTCGAGCGACCAGGTCACGATTCGGGCTCCTCGCGGGCGCCGACCGGCGAGATCGGCGAAACCGCCGCGCTGGATGCGTGACCCGCCTCCCGGAACGCGTCCATCATGGATTCGGCGGCGCGCGCCGCAGCGCGCTCGCCCTCGCACAACGCGAAGATCGTCGGCCCCGAGCCGCTGATCCCGCTGCCCAGCGCGCCGGCGTGGCGCGCGGCGCGCATAACCGCGACGGCACCGGGGATCAGCGGCGCCCGGAACGGCGTGGCGAGGCGGTCCTCGAAGCAGCGCGACATGAGGTCGAGGTCGCCCGAGTGCAGCGCGGCAACGAGTCCCGCGAGATTGGCCTGGTTCAGGACCGCGCTCCCGAGCGCGATCTCCTTCGGGAGCACGGTGCGAGCGCGGCGGGTCTCGAGCTCGAATTCCGGGGTCACGACGGCAAGCGCGAGCCCGGCCGGGACGGGCAGACGCACCACGTGGAGCGGATCCACGGAGCGCACCAAGACGACGCCGCCCAGAATCGCCGCCGCGACGTTGTCGGCGTGCCGCCCGGACACGGCGCTCTCGGCGTCGAGACAGGCCTCGACGAGCGGGACTTCCCCGAGAGGGTCGCCCAGCAGGCGATTGACGGCCCACGCCGACGCCGCGGCGCTCGCGGCCGAGCTTCCCAGACCCGACCCGAGCGGCAGGCCCTTCTCGACCTCGATCTCGAGCCGGGTCTCGACACCCGCCCGCTTCAGGACCGCGGCCGCCGCGATCCCGGCGGTGTTGGACGCGGCGTCGCGCGGGAGCCTCCCGCCGTCGCCGGTGATCGACACCAGCTCGATGCCGCTCCCCTCCCTGCGGCGGATGAGGACCCGGTCTCCCGGCTCGCGCAACGCGACCCCGAGCACGTCGAAGCCCGGACCGAAGTTGGCCACGGTGGCCGGGGCGAAAGCGCGAATCTCGTGTTCCATGAAGTGCGCATCGTTGCGCGCGATGGGACCCGGCGTCAAGGCGCGCCGGCGGGAACTTCCTTCCGGCCGACGATCTCGATCTCGCGATGACAGCCGTGGCACTGGACCGTGCGCGCGTGGAAGGCGGGGCTGAGCTGGATCGCCTTGCCGCAGCCGCACTTGAACGCCTCCCAGCCCGAGGTCGTTCGCTCGTAGCGCAACTTCCGAGGAGATTCGCCGGCGCTCTGGGCCGTTCCCGCCGAGCCGGCGCGCGGCATGGGATGCTCGCGCCCGCATCGCGGACATTGAAACGTGTCGCGCTCGAGATTGTGCGGGACCCGGATCTGAACGCCGCAGGCGCACGGGATCAGGATCAGGTCCGCCAGGCGCCCCAGGAGCGCGTCGACTTCCCGGATGCGCTCTACCATCTCGCGCTTCGTCTGGCCCTCTGCGGTCGCCTCCCGAATCGGAACGCTGCCCTCGGCGCTCAGGGTCCGCTTCCCGATGCACGACTCGTTGCCGCCGCGCACGCGCCGAAAGGCCTTGTCGTAGTCCACCCACCCGGCCCCTCCCGCCATCGCCCTCAAGATCTTGATGCGCTCCTCGGTCGGAGGATGAGTCGAGAGCATGGCCCCGCCCTCGAGGCCCTGGAGCGGATTGACGATGTACAGCGGCGCCAGCGCGCGGTTGACACCTTTCATGGAGGGCGCTGCGAGAGCGATCTTCTCGAGGGCCGAGGCCAGGCCCTCCGGGTAGCGCGTGAACCGTGCCGCCGAGGCGTCGGCCAGATACTCGCGCTGCCGCGAGCACGCCATGTAGAGCAGCCTCGCGAGCAGCGGGGCGAGGAAAGCGAGGACCACGGTGACAGCCAGGATGGCGGCCTGCGCGCGGGGATCGATCTTGGACGGCCGCCGGCGTCCCGCGCCGAACCACAGCGACCGCAAGAACAAGTCGGAGATGATCGTGATGCTCGCCAGCATGACCACGGCGATCGTCATGAAGCGCACGTCCAGGTTCTTGACGTGTCCGATCTCGTGGGCGATCACCCCTTGGAGCTCGTCGCGGCTGAGACGCTTGAGAAGGCCCGACGTGACGGCGATGACCGCCTTCTCCGGCGTCGGCCCGGCGGCGAAGGCGTTGGGAGAGTCCTCCTCGATGACGAAGACCTGAGGCATCTTCCCCAGGCCGGAGGCGATCGTCATCTCCTCGACGACGTTCCACAGTCGCGGCGCGTCCTCCTTGCCGATGGGACGCGCGCGCGCGCCGAGCAGCAGCGCCTGACCGCCGCCGGCGAGCGCGATGACCAGGAGGAGGAGCCAGTACAGCAAGGCGATCACGGCGCCGACAGGTCCGCCGGCCTGCGGATCGGCCACGGCGCCGATCATGAATCCCAGAACGACCAGCACGGCGCCCATGATTCCGATCAGGAGCCGCGAGCGCCGGCGGTTGCGGAGAATGGCTTCCCACATGGTCGGCGGTCATCCCACGGTGCGCGTCAGAACGCGACCTTGGGAGCTTCCCGGGCGGCCTCGTCCTTCAGCTCGAAGAACTCCTCGGGCTTGAAGGTGAACATGCCGGCGACGACGTTGGCCGGAAAGCTCTGGGTCCGCGTGTTGTAGGTCATGACCGAGTCGTTGTAGTGCTGGCGCGAGAAGCCGATGCGGTTCTCGGTGGACGTGAGCTCTTCCTGGAGCGCGAGGAAGTTCTGGTTCGCCTTGAGGTCCGGATACTGCTCCACGACCACCATCAACCGCCCGAGCGCCGCGCTCAGCTCGCCCTCGGCCTGCGCCTGCGCCCCCACGCCGTGGGCGTTGACGGCGGCACCGCGCGCCTGGACCACCCGTTCCAGCGTCGTCTTCTCGTGGCCGGCGTAGCCCTTGACCGTTTCGACCAGATTGGGAATCAGGTCGTGGCGCCGCTTGAGTTGGACGTCGATCTGCGCCCAGGCGTTCTTGACCTGATTCCGGAGGCGAACCAGGCCGTTGTACAGGCCGACGAGCCACAGCGCGATCGCGCCGATCAATCCGAGGAGGACCAACAACACGAGCATGTCAATCTCCTTTTCCCTTTTGCCTGTGGAACGACTTCACAGACCGAGATCGTTGCGATAGATGTCCGCGAAGAAGGCGGCCACCGCACCCCCCACCCCTTCCGAGACCGAGCCGACGACGGCTTCCACCTCTCCGCGCTCGAGCCACAGCCCGTGTCCCGCCGGACAGCGATCGAGCGCGACCCGGGTGGCCCGCCCGACCTCGATGATCTCCATGCGCCGCCGGCAGCGCGGACACCGTCGACGGCCCTTGTCGACGGCACGGGCCAGCCGCAGCGCTCGGGCCAGCTCCGCGGGCTCGATCCCCGCGAGCTCGGTGAGCAGCTCGAGCTCGCCGGAGTCGAGCCACGTACCCCGGCACTCGAGGCACCGATCGATCTCGACCCCCGCGAGATGGAGGCTGATCATGGGTTGCTTGCACGTGGGGCACATGCGGGTTCGCGCTCCGTGCGCTTCCGGGCGGTCGGGAGCGCTCCTCAGCTCTCGGGCTCGATGACGACCGCGCTCCCGTAGGCCAGGATCTCGGCCGCCGCGGTCATGATCTCCGCGGTGCTGAACCGCATGTCGGTCACCGCGTTGGCCCCGAGCGATTCGGCGTCGGCGATCATGCGGTCGATCGCCTGCTCGCGGGCCTCGGCCATCATCTTGGTGTATTCCTCGATCTCGCCGCCCACGAAGTTCTTGAAGTGCGCGACGATGTCCTTCCCGACGTGGAGCGCTCGAATGGTGTTCCCACGCGCCAACCCGACTGTCTTGATGACGCGGTAGCCCGCGACGGTGGAGGCCGGTGTGACGATCATCGCTTGACCTTCAGATAGGGGTCCCGTCTCCGGACGGCGAGCTTCTCACGGATCACGGACGCGAGCAGCACGGCCCCGCCCATGAGCAGCGCGAAGACGGCGATCCTCACGAAACCGGGCACCGCGGATTCCTCCAGCAGCACATCGACCGCGTGCCACAGGCCGAAGCCTACCAGGATCAGCGTGGCCAGTGTGATCAATATCCACGCGACGCTCCGCTCGACCCTGCGGTACATCCCCGCCCGCCAGTAGTCGTCCCACACCTCGTCGGGCGGCTCGGTCAGCGTCATGGTGCCCGTGACCTCCTTGACTCGCTCGAGCTGCGACCACTCGCGCCGCAGGGCGGCGTCGCCGTCCAGAAGGCGGTCGAGCTCGCGGCGCTCGTCCTCGGTGATCTCCCCATCGAGCGCCGCCATCATCAATCGTTGCGGACGTTCCAGGTCCGCGCGTCGATCGCCGCTCACGGCCGTTCCTCCACGACTTGCGCCAGCCGGTGTCGCGCCGAGTACAGGCGCGACATGACCGTCCCGATCGGTATCCCGAGCAGCTCGGCGATCTCGCGGTACTTCAATCCCTCGAACTCACGCAGCACCAGCATCTCGCGCTCGGCTGCGGGGAGCCGCTCGATGGCCGCACGGACCTTCTCGCGAAGCTCACGACGCACGACGCTCCCGAGGGGATCCTCGCTCTCCGCCGCGGCGCCCGCCCGGGACACGAGCCACGGTTTCGCCTCCTGCAGGTGCTTGGATCGCGTCCTGCGGTCGCGGTGATGGTTGAAGCACAGGTGGCGGATGATCTGGTACAGCCAGGCGTAGAACGGCCGGTCCGGATCGAGCGTGCGTCTCGCCCGGAAGGCGCGGTAGAAGGCTTCCTGGGAAAGGTCGAGGGCATCCTCGTGGGAATGGACGAGCGCCAGCGCGGCGTAATAGGCGCGGCGCTTGTAGCGCTCGACCAGATCCCCGAACGCCCCGGCGTCCCCTCTCCGCACCTTCACCGCGAGGTCCCGGTCGCTCGTGACCGCGTCGCGGGTCAATGCCAGATCCACCGCGCGTGCACCTCCGCCCGATGGTTTCGTGGTCGGGCCCTTCCTGAAGACGCCCTACCCGGACGGCCCGGACTTATTCGGTCCCGGCGCGCAGCATGCTAGACTCCCTGGCTGCCGAATGCACGCGTGCCCATGAGCCTCCTGCACCTCCTTCCAGCCGGCCGGACGCGGCCCGGGCACGGTCTGGTGCTGACGTCGCTGCTCGCGCTCGGCTGCGGAACCGGGGCCCCGACCGAGCCGGCCCCGCAGGCGACGGGCTCCGTCACGCCGCGAGGCGACGTGCAGTTCGTCGACGTGGCGCGCGAGGCGGGTGTGGTCCTGGTGAGCGTGTGCGGGGACCCCCGCAAGAACCATCTCCTCGAATCGACCGGCTCGGGAGTCGCGGTGGCGGATTTCGACGGCGACGGCGACGACGACATCTACGTCGCGACCGCGCAGACCACGGAGGACTGGCGCTCGGGCCGCAGGCCGCGCGCCAACGCCCTGTACAGGAACGACGGCCACGGCGCGTTCACCGACGTCGCCGAGGCGGCCGGTGTGGCCCTGCGCGCGTGGAGCGCCGGCGTGTACTTCGTGGACTACGACGACGACGGCGACAAGGACCTGTTCGTGACGACGTGGGGCCCGGACGTCCTGTACCGCAACGAGGGCAACGGCACGTTCACCGACGTCACGGAGCGCGCCGGCGTCGCGGGCGCCTTGAACGCCTGGGGCGCGGGCGCCGCGTTCGGAGATCTCGACGGCGACGGCGATCTCGACCTGTACGTCGCCAACTACTGCGAGTACGACCTCGATGACCCGCCGTTCGGAGGAAACCGCACGCCGTGGAAGGGCATCGCGGTGTACCCGGGCCCGCTGGGATTTCGCGGACAGGCCGACGTCCTGTATCGCAACGAGGGCGACGGCACGTTCACGGACGTCACCGAGGCCTCCGGAGTGGACGACTTCACTCGGCCGCTGTACGGCCTGGGAGTCGTGATGTCCGACCTCGACGACGACCGCGACCTGGACATCTACGTCGCCAACGACTCGTGCCCCAACTACCTGTGGCGCAACGACGGCGGGCTGCGGTTCTCGGAGGTCGCCGCGATCGCGGGTGTCGCCACCAACGAGGACGCCAAGGAACAGGCCGGGATGGGCGTCGATGCCGGCGACATCGACGGCGACGGCCGGATCGATCTGGTGATCACGAACTTCTCGCACGACTGGAGCACGCTGTACCGCAACGCCGGCGACCTGGCGTTCGTGGATCACACCTTCGTGGGCGGCTTCCAGGACACCTACCTCCCGCTGTCGTGGGGCGTGAAGATATTCGACTACGACAACGACGGCTGGCTCGACGTGTTCATCGCCAACGGCCACATCTACCCCGAGGTCGACGACCATCCACATCTCAACACCACCTACCGCCAGGCCAACCAGCTCTTTCGCAACCGGGGCCAGGGCGTGTTCGACAACGTCTCGGGCTCCGCGGGGCCCGGCCTCGAGATCGTGGAAGGGAGCCGTGGGCTGGCGGTCTCCGACTTCGACCGCGACGGCGACCTGGACCTCGTGATCTCCAGGCTCGATGGGGCACCGGCGCTGCTGCGCAACGACGGAGGCAATCGCCGCTCGTGGGCGTCGATCTCGTTGATCGGGACCCGCTCGAACCGCGACGGAGTCGGGGCGCGCCTGATCCTGGAGTCGGGAGGCCGGCGGCAGGTGCGCGAGGTCAATCCGTTCGGGTCGTACGAGTCGCAGAGCACCTACGCCGCGCACTTCGGCCTGGGCGACGGGGAGCGCATCGACCGTGTCGTGGTTCGGTGGCCGTCGGGTCTGGAGGAGCAGATCGTCGATCTCCCGGCGCGCAGCTTCCTGACCCTCGAGGAGGGCAAGGGCGTGGCCGTCGAGTCGACGCGGTGAGTACGCGGGCGTGGTGGATCGTGCCCGCCGTCCTGGCGGCGGCGCTCGCGGGCTGCGGCGGCGATCGAGCGCCGGGGAAGGGCGATCCCGACTCCGATGCGGCGCGCGAGGCTCACCATGGGTACCTCGAGCAGGCGCGGGAGCTGCACGCCAGCGGGGACCCCGCCGCCGCGGTCCGTCAGGCGGCGCGCGCGCTGGTCGCGCTCCCCGCCGAGCCCGAGTCCTACGACCTCGTGAGCCGGTTGTACATCGAGCTCGGGGACGACGAGACCGCCGTCGGCTTCTTCGGGCTGATCGCGAGGGACCACGGCGAGCTCGCGGAGCCGTGGTACTACAAGGGCTTCCATCTGTTCCGGCTCGGACGCTGGGAGGAGGCCCTGGAGTCGTTCCGGGCGGCCGAGGCCAACGCCCCGGAGGATCCCCGTAACCCGTTCCGCCAGGGGTTGATCCTGCAGGCCATGGGGGACTTCGAGGGCGCGCTCGGGAAGCTCCGGCGCGCCGCGGATCTGGATCCGCAGGACCCGGTCATCGCGGCGCGCCTGTCGCGCGTGCTGCGGGTCTCCGGCGATTACGCCGAGGCGGAGCGGGTCGTGACGGCAGCGCTGGCCGTGTCGCCCGATTCGGCCGATCTGCAATACGCCCTGGCTCAGCTCCGGCTTCGCGAGGGGCGGGACGTCGAAGCCGAGGCGGCGCTGCGCCGCGCCATCGCGCTCCACCCCGTTCGCCCGGACGCGCATCACGACCTCGCCCGGCTGCTCGCGCGCACGGATCGCGCGAACGAGGGCCGGCGCGAGCAGATGCGGGCCGATCGCCTTCGGGACTACGCGGACGTCTCCGGGTCGATGGCCCGAGCCGCGATGGACAGACCTCAGGACTCCGAGCCGGCCCTGGCGCTCGCGGAGCTCGAGCTCGCGGAAGGGAACGCCCCGGCGGCGCGGCGCTGGTGGTCGCGCGCCAGCCGGCTCGACGGCGCCACCGTGAGAGTGACGGCGCTCGAGGTCGAGATCCTGGTGTCGGAGGGCGACCTTCGCGCCGCCGAATCCGCAGCCGGGAGCCTCCGAGGCTCCTCCGACCCGAGGGCGCGGTTGTCGCTCGCGGCGCTCGACCTTGCCATGGGCCGGACGGAGGACGGCGTGGCGCGGCTCGCCGAGGCGGTCGCCGCGGCCCCGGCCGACCGTTCGTTCCTTCGCCGGGCCGCCGACCTCTACGAGCGCGCCGGGAACCGGCCGGCGTCGGAGGGTCTGCTGGTCCGCGCGATCTCGGTTCCCTGGGACCGGGCCCTCGACGTCACTCCAGGGATGAGATCCGAGACGCCCTGAGGTAAGGTTGGGCTTCACGGGTTGACGAAAAGCCGTTTGGGGGAGGGTTCGAGATGACGAGAGTCGGCCTGCGCGACGGGTCCCGGTTGGGGCTGCTCACGCTGGCGATCGCTTGCGGCCTGTGCGGCTGCGATCGTACGGGATCGGGCGATCGAGGCGCGGTGCCGGAAGAGGTCGTGCGCCACAACATCATAGGGACCTCCCTGCTGAGCCAGCAGAAGTGGGACGAGGCGCGCGAGCAGTTCGAGCTCGCCCTGAAGCAGCGCCCCGATGACCCCGTGCCGCTGGTCAACGCCGCCGTGACTCTGATCCAGCAGGCGCGCGAGGAGGAGGCGGAGGCCTATCTCCGTCGCGCGCTGGCGGCCGATCCCGACCACCTGTGGGCGCACTACAACCTGGGGTTGATCGAGAAGAACAAGGGCAACCTCGAGGAATCGGCGCGACACCTGACCGCGGTCGTCGAGGCCGACCCCGACGAGGTCGCCGCACGCTACAACCTCGCCTCGGTCCTGACCCGCTTGGAGCGCAACGACGAAGCCGAGGCGATGTACCGCGCCGCGCTCGTCCTGAATCCGACTCACGTCTCGACGCTGTACGGGCTCGGTCGCCTTCTCCTCCAGCAGGGGCGCGAGGAGGATGGCGTCGCGATGATCTCGGAATCGCAGCGCATCCGCACCGAATCGGGCATCGACACCGCGATGGGCAACCAGTACGGCGAGCAGGGCCCGTACGCCATGGGTGTCGACTATCCCGGCGGCGGCCTGGCCGCGCCGGAGGCCATCCCCGTCGTGCTCCGTCCGGCCGCGCCCGGAGAGGCGGACGCGGCGATCGAAGCTCACTGGTCCGGCAGCCCATTGCTCGCGCCGTGGCCGGATCCCCGGCTCGGTGTCCCGTGGGTCGCCACGGCGGTCGGCGACGCCGACGGCAGCGGCGAGCTCGACGTCGTCGCGCTCCTCGAGCCCGGCGGCGAGGGTGGCTCGTCGTGGCCGTTGCTGGTCGCGCCGTCCATCGCCGCGGATCCCGCGACGATCCCGGAGCAGCTTCTCGGGATCGACCACGACGGCGAGCGGCCCCACGCGCACGCGGTACTCGTCGATTCCGACCACGACGGCGATCTCGATCTGTTCGCGTGTCTGGCCGGAGGATCCGGCTCGACGTGCTTCATCGCCGACAACGACGGGGCGGGGCACTTCGAGATTCGCTCCCGGGACACCGGCATCGAGCTCGGTCCAATCGCTCAGGGCCCGGTCCGCCTGGGGTTCTCGGACGTCGACAACGATCGCGACGTCGACCTGCTGGTCGTCGAGCCCGGCGGCATCCACCTGTTCGGCAATCTGCGCGACGGGTCGTTCGAGAACGTCTCCGACCGCGCCGGCCTGGGGGACGCGATCCGGGGTGGCGCGAGCGTGGCGGTCGCCGACGTCGACAAGAACGGGTGGATGGACCTCGTGGTCGGAACGCCGGGT
>Ga0302046_10000639_pt1 | contig 34469 bp, 26 predicted proteins | sample RVTome_11_FD_200261 | JGI IMG/M metagenome (GOLD analysis project Ga0302046, IMG submission 200261) | Soil microbial communities from uranium-contaminated site in the Upper Colorado River Basin, Wyoming, United States - RVT147D111 (version 2) ...
TGAAGAGCTGGGTTCGACCGCGAGGAACGACGATGGAGCCCTTCATCATGGTCACGATCCCCAATCCGCACCAGCGACGCGCACTCGAGCTCCTCGGAGTCCCCCTCAGGCAGTAGCCACGAACGTGGTGGCTCCCAGGGCGATTCCACCGCAAGCAGAGGCGACGATCGCTCCAGCCAACATCAGCTTCGACTTCATCTTGCTCATGGTCATTCTCCTACCGCAGTTGGTGATCGCCTCCCGCGCGCAGCGGCCGGGACGTCCGCTCGTCACGCGCGGGGCGAAGACCGGGCGTCACGCGGCTCGACTCCCTCGGCACTTGGAGGACGACGACGGCTCCGCGATCCGAAGGACAGAATTCCGGCGGTCCTCGCAGCCCGTTCGGGACGATGCTCCACTCGCGACGCCGGTGCCCTGAACCTCGCCGCCCTCGCCCATCCGGCTTGGTCACGCACCTCCCGACCGGGCCTTGCCCGCGGTGCGGTCACTTCGCGGCAGACCGGGCGGCCGCCAGCGCAAGATCGACGTCGGCCCAGAGGCCACGCCACGCCGCGCTCTCCGGTCCCGGCAGGTCGCCGAGACGGTCGCGGACGCTTGCGAGGTCGGGATCCTTCTTCCAATGCTCGAGCGCGTCCGCGAGATTGGATGGCGACCACCCGGGCGCCGCGAGATCGGCGCGCAGCCACTCGAGCGCCTGGCCGCGCCATTCCGTGGCGTCCGCCCCTCCGCGGGCGGCTTCCAGCGACGCCGAGCAGGCGGCGTTGTAGCGGTGGTCCTCGACGAGCGTGGCGTCCTCGGCGAACGCCTCCGCGTACATCCGCGCGGACTCCGCGTGGCGCGACTTCGCATACAGCAGGTCGGCGAACGCGACCCGCTCGAGCGCGTCTCGGGCTTGCTCCGCTCCCGAGAGCACCTGGTCCAGACGCGCTTCCATCTCCGCCCTGCGCTCGGCGGACTCGACCCACGCCCCGGAACGATACTCCCAGTCGGCCCGCATCGAGCCCAGCTCATGGCCCTTCCGGAACCAAGGGAGGGCCTCGGAGAAGCGGCCCAGGATCGACAGCGCGAAGCCGAGGTTGCAGTGCGCCTCGGCGAAGTCGGGCTTGATCCGGATGGCTTCGTGGTACGCCTCGATCGCCCTCTCGGGATCCCCTCCGTCCTTCAGCGTGTTGCCGAGCGTGTAGTGGGACTCGGCGTGGTCCGGCTCGAGTCGAATCGCCTCGCGGTAGGAGGCGACCGCGCCCTGGATGTCGTCCCTGGCCACGAGCGCGTTGCCGAGGTTGAAGTGCGAGGCGAAATGGTCCGGATCGAGTCGGATGGCCTCGCCGTACTCCCGGATCGCGCCGTCGGCGTCACCATTCCTTTCCAAGAACAGGAGGCCGAGGTTGTTGTGAGCGATAGCGTCGTCTGGCTGGAGTCGGATGGCCTCGCCGAACTCCCGGATCGCGCCGTCCACGTCGCCCATGTCCTTGAGCGCGTTGCCGAGCTTGGCGTGCGCTTGCGCGTCGTCCGGCTGGAGTCGGATGGCCTCGTTGCATTCCCGGATCGCTGCGGCCACATCGCCCTTCTCTCGGAGTGCGTCGCCGAGGTTCCAGTGCGCCGCGGCGAAACCCGGGTCCAGCCGGATGGCCTCGCGCTGCTCCTCGATCGCGCCGTCCGGGTCACCCGTGGCCAGGAGGCCGACGCCCAAGTTGCTATGCGTCGCGGCATCGTCCGGATTGAGCCGGACGGCTTCGCGAAACTCCCGGACGGCGTCCTCCATGTGGCCGGTCTCCAAGAGCGCCTTGCCGAGGCCCCCGCGGGCATAGGCATCGCTCGGGTGGACGCGAACGGCCTCGCGGTGGGCCGCCAGCGCGTCCGCGAAGCGGCCCATCGAGGCGAGGACGTGGCCGCGGTAGACGTGCGGCCCGACGGACCCGACGTTGGGATCGATCGCGATCGCGCGATCGAGCGCCAGCAGCGCGTCGTCGTGACGACCCAAGTGAAAGAGCATGTGACCCCGCTCCGTGAGGGACCTGGCGTCTCGCGGCCGGCTCTCCAAGTTGCGGTCGACAGCCGCCAGGGAATCCTCGTATCGGTGCAGATCATGGAGGATGCCGGCGCGGTAGGACGAGGCCGGATCTTCGCCATACGTCTCGTAGAACCTGAGCGCGGCCTCCAGGAGCTCTCTCTTGGCTCCCGCGGGCAGCGGCGCATCCCTGAACTGGGCGATGCCGGCCTGGACGAGGAACTTGTCCACGGCCTTGCGCGCGAGGAGCAGGTTCGCCTGCGCGCTGTTGAGCGCACTCTTGGTCTCTGCCTGCTCGCGCCAGAGGAGCGCGGTCCCCGTCGCGAGCCCGGCGGTCGAGAGCAGCAGCAACACCACCGTCGCCGCGACGAGCGTCCGGTGACGCCGGCTCCACTTGGACGCCCGCCGGAGGAGCCCCGCCCGCCTTGCCTCGATGGGCCGGTTCTCGAGGAAACGCGTGAGGTCGTCGGCCATCTCCTTGGCCGTCGCGTACCGGCCCACCGGCTCCTTCCACAGCGCCTTCAGGAGCACGGTCTCGAGGTCGCGCGGGAGCGCCGTGTTGAGCCGGCGCGGGAGCACCGGCTCCTTGAACGCGATGTCCTGGATCACGCGGTGCGCGTCGTCCCCCGGGAACGCGGGCTCCAGCGTGAACAGCTCGTAGAGCGTCGCGCCGAGGGAGTAGACGTCGGTCCGGTGGTCGACCGGCACCCGTTTCGCGAGCGCCTGCTCCGGGCTCATGTAGCGGATCGTGCCCAGGAGCTCGCCGGTGATCGTCAAGCTCATGTCCCTCTTCGAGGAGGCGAGGCCGAAGTCGGTGACCCAGAGCGTCCCGGCCAGGTCGGCGAGGAGGTTCCCCGGCTTCACGTCACGGTGGATGATGCCGAGCTGGTGTGCGTGGTCGAGGGCTTCAGCGGCCTGCACGCCGAGCGCCGCGGCCATTCGGATGTAGGCGGGCTCACGGTTCGAGCCGTGCGAGGAGATGGGCGTCTTCGGCCCCACCCCCGTCGTCCCTCCCCCTCCCTTCATGTCACAGATGGCCGTGGCGAGGCTCTGGCCCTCGATGTACTGCATCGCGTAGTAGTGGACGCCGCGCTCGCATCCGACGCCGTAGACCGGCACGATGTTCGAGTGGTGCAGGTGGGCTGCCGCCATCGCCTCGTTCTTGAACCGCTGGAGCTGCTTCGGGTCGAGCACCGCGGCGAAGGGCAGCACTTTCAGCGCGACGTGGCGTCCGAGCGAGACCTGCTCCGCCTCGTACACGACCGCCATGCCGCCGCGGCCCAGCTCGCGGAGCAGGCGATAGTCGCCGAGCAACCCTCCCGGCAGGGCGGCCGCGCGCTCGTCGGGGGTGAGGTGCGGCGCCGCGCCGTGGACGAGGTCGATGCCCAGGAGCGCCGCTCGGAGCTCCTCCGCGAGGTCGGGATGCCTCGCGAGCAGCGCCTCCCGGTCGGGCGGGTTCCCGGCTTCGAGCGCCTTCAGGTACTCGTCGAGGAGCTCGGCGAACTTGCCCCGATGCGTCATGACCCCCTCCCCTTGAGCCATTCGCCCACGCGCTGCATCGCCCGGGCCCAGCGCATGCGCGCCGCGTCGGGCGACCGCCCGGTTCGCTCACCGACCGCGTTCCAGTCCAGCTCGTGGAGGTTGCGCAGGATGACCACGTCGCGGTCCTCGGGCTCGAGCTCGGCGATCGCGTCCGCGACGAGCGCGGCCGCCTCGCGGCGCTGCGCCTCCTGGCTCGGCGAAGGGCCGGGCGCGGGGCCGAGGTTGCGCAGCATCGCCGACGAGCGGTCCACGAGGCTCTCGAGCGGCTGCTCCCGGGCGACGTTCCGCCGCTCGCGCCGGAGCCCCTTCTGGAAGTCGTTCAGGTGGTTCACGAGGACCTGCCGGAGCCAGGCCATCCACTCGAGCTCGGTCGTCCCGCGGAAGTGCCGGAAGTTCTGGTGCACCTTGAGGAGGGTCTCCTGGACGATGTCCGACGGGTCGGCCTTCCCCCGCATCTCGTGGTGGAGGCACGAGGCCGCGAGGACGCGGAGGTAGTTCCGGTGCGCCTCGAGCAGCTCGTTCAGCGCCTCCTGCTGCCCCTCGCGGGCAAGGCGGATGCAGCGGGCGATCCCGACCTCCGAACGGTCCATCGGTGTGGGCACTCCTCTCGAGGGCGGGAGCATACGCCTGCGCGCTACAGGAGAGGACGACGTTTTGCCGGGGATGCGAACAGGTGCCGAGGTGGAAGGAGGGGGGGCCGGGGGGTACCGACGGTCACTTCCCGTCGCGTGCCTTGGCGAGGACGGTGGCCACGTCTGTCCAGTACTACGGCTCGGACGACGACACCCACCGGACCATACACGAGCCCGTCCGTCGACGACGGCCTGCATCTGGCCCAGGTGGTGGTTCGCGTGTCGTCTGCGCGAAGCGGCGCGCCTCCGCGGGATCGCCCACGCGCTCCTCGGCCAGGGTCTCGGCGTACATGCGGATCACGGTCAGCGGCGTGCGCAGGTCGTGGCCCACGCGGTCCACGAAGGCTTGACGCTCGGCGGCCGCCGCGGATTCCCGCCGCACCGCGCGCAGCGTGATCCAGAAGGCGCCGACGCCGCCGAGGAGCACGACGCAAAGGCCCGCCGCGAAGAGGCGCACGCGGCGGCGCGCCTCGCGCTCGAGCTCGGCGCGCGGCAGGGCGGCGACGGCGAGCGTGCCGCCGAGCAGCCCGTCGACCGCCGCGGTCTCGACCAGGAGGTCCGCGCTCGCGGGCACCTCGCCCGGAAGGGCGAGCCGCACCTCGCGGTCGAGCGCCGGCAGCTCACCCTCGGCGACGCTCCAGCCGCCGTCCGCGGTGCGCACCCACGCGACGAGCCGGCTCCCGCGCAGCGCGGCTCCCTGGTCGGGGTCGCCCGCGCGCGGCAGCGCGGGTCGCAGGCGCTCGATGCGCGCGAGCTCGGCGCGCCGCTGCGCGAGCGCCGCGGCGTCGTCGAGGCCCGCGTCGGCGAGCATCCCGAGGACGATGGGATCGGCCGAGCCGAGCGCTCCGGGCGACCCGGACCCGGTCAGCGCGCGGAGCAGCTCGCGCTGCAAGCTCTGCGAGCGCTCGCCGTCGAGCACGCGCGCGAGGAGCGCCTCGCGCGTGCGCGCGCATTCCCGCGGCAGCTCGGCGAGGAACGCGCGCGTCGCCTCCGCCGCCTCGTCCGCGCGTCCCGCCCGGCGGTGCAGCGCCGCCAGGCGCCAGCGCGCGAGCGCGCGGCACAGCGGGTCGCGCTCGGGCCGTGCAGCGGCCTCGTACCAGCCGAGCGCGTCGGCCTCGCTCTCGCCCGCGCGCTCGGCGAGCTCGCCTTGCGCGAGGCGGAACTGGCCCTGCGGGTCGCGCCCCGCCGGCAGCGTCAGGGGCGCGAGCGGCTCGGGCCCCTGCGGCTCGAGGAACGTGCCGTCCGGCGCGACGAGCGCGCTGCCGCGGCCCGCGGCGGCCTCGGCGAGAAGGCGCGCGGCGAGCGCGCCGACCTCGCCCGCTGCCTCGCGCGAGCGCGCGGCGAGGCGTTCCTGGATCTCTGCGCGCGCACCGGCGCGCTCGGTCACGACCAGGCGCGCCCCGAGCGCCAGCATGCAGCCCACCGCGAGGGCGAAGAAGGCCCAGGGGGGGACGAGGCGAGCGGAGCGGGAGCCCGCAGAGAATCGGGCTCGGGCACGAGACTTCGGGTGCATGCCGCGAGCGCAGTCTACACACTACTCGGACCTGCACGCGCAGGAGACGAGCATGCGCTACCCCTCGCCCGGCAAGCACAAGGACCTCGCGTCGTTCCGCGCGCACCTGCGCTCGGTCGCGCCGGAGCTCGACGTCGACGAGGTGGTCGAGGGCGCGAGCGGACCGCTCGGCACGCCCTTCGAGCTCGGCGGGAGGCGCGTCGGCAACCGCTTCGCGATCCACCCGATGGAGGGCTGGGACGGGACGCCCGAGGGGCTGCCCTCAGAGCACACGCGGCGGCGCTGGCGCCACTTCGGCGCGAGCGGGGCCAAGCTGATCTGGGGCGGCGAGGCGTTCGCCGTGCAGGCGGACGGGCGCGCGAACCCGGGGCAGCTCTTCCTGAATCCGGGCGCCGACGTCGCGGGAGCCCTGGCGAGCCTGCGCGCGGAGCTCGTCGCAGCGCACCGCGCCGCGGGCGGCTCGACGGACGACCTCTTAATCGGATTGCAACTCACGCACTCGGGCCGCTTCGCGCGTCCCGCGGGCGAGCCCGAGCCGCGAATCGCCTACCACGACCCGGCGCTCGACGCCAAGCTCGGCATCGACCCGGGGCTCGCGCTCGTGAGCGACGGCGAGCTGGAGTCGATCGGCGCGAGCTTCGTGCGCGCGGCCGAGCTCGCCGCGCGCGCCGGCTTCGACTTCGTCGACGTCAAGTGCTGCCACGGCTACCTGATGCACGAGCTCCTCGGCGCGCGCAGCCGGCCCGGCGCGTACGGCGGCAGCTTCGCGAATCGCACGCGCTTCCTGCGCCGCGTGATCGCAGCGATCCGCGCCGCGTGCCCCTCGCTCGAGGTCGGCGTGCGCGTCTCGATCGCCGACGTGTGTCCCTTCGAGAAGGACGCCGAGACGGGCGTCGGGCGGCCGCTCGCGCTCGCCTTGCCCTACCGCCACGGCTTCGGGATCGACGCGGCCGACCCGCTCGCCTTCGACTGGGCCGAGCCGCGCCTCCTGCTCGACCTCCTCTGCGAGCAAGGGATCCGTCTGGTGAACGTGAGCCTCGGCTCGCCCTACTGCTCGCCGCACCTCCAGCGCCCCGCCGCCTACCCGCCGAGCGACGGCTACGCGCCGCCCGAGGATCCGCTCGCGAGCGTCGCGCGCCACCTGCGCGCTGTGCGCGCGTGCAAGGCCCACGCGCCGGGCCTCGTGCTCGTCGGGTCCGGGTACACCTACCTGCAGGAATGGCTGGCGCACGTCGCCCAGCACGAGCTGCGCGCCGGCCACGTCGACTTCGTGGGGCTCGGGCGCATGGTGCTCGCCCATCCGCAGTTCCCGCGCGACGTGCTCGCGGGCCGGCCGCTCGCGCGCAAGAAGCTCTGCCGCACGTTCAGCGACTGCACGACGGGGCCGCGCAACGGGATGCTCAGCGGGTGCTTTCCGCTGGATCCGTACTACAGGGCGCTGCCCGAGGGCGAGCGCGTGCGGGCGATCCGCGGCGCGTTCGCAAGGGGTGACGCGCGATGACCCTCGTCCAGCGCTCGCTCTTCCCCGACGCCTTCGAGGTCCAGGACGCGGCCCTCGCGGCCCTGGAGGTGATGGACCTCGGCGCCGCCCGGGAGCTCGTGCGCGCGGCGTGCGCGCGCGATCCGGGGCTCGTCGGCCTCGTGGTGCTCGAGGCCACCGTCCGCTGGCTCGACGCGGCCCTGCACGGAGAGCCGCCCGCGCCGGAGAACCTGGCCGCGGCCTTCCGCGCCCTGCCCGCCGCCGTCTCGAGCCGCGAGCTCGCGCGCGACGCGGCGCGCTTCGTCGATCGGAGCCTGGCGCGCCACGCCGTGCTGCGCGCGGACGGCGGAACGGTCTTCCTCGACGCCGGCGAGACGGTACACCGCGGCGCCTTGCACCTCGTGCTGGACCGCTCGGCCGCGGCGCGCGCGGAGCTGCGCGCCACGCTCGAGGCCGGCCACCGCGGTCGCGCCGACCTCTGGGCGTACCTGGGCGACGCGTGCATGCTGGAAGAGCGCGCCGACGAGGCGAACGCCGCGTACGTGCGCGCCCTCGTGCTGTCGGCCGCCGACGTCGACCTCTACCGGATCCGCGCGCCGCGCCTCGCCGAGCTGCACGCGACCCTGCGCGCGACGCTGCCCGACGCCGTGGCCCGCGAGTCGCTCCTGACGCACGCCTGGCTCGAGCGCGTCCTCGCGATCCCGACCGAGAACGAGTGGCTCGACGAGGGGCAGGTCGCCGCCGTCCTCGCCGAACCCGCCGATGCCGGCGCGCCGGCGGAGCGCCGCCAGCGTCGTTTCGCGCGCCTCGTCTACGCCGATCGCTCGCGAGCGCCGGGCGCCGTCGACCTCGAGGAGCGCGAGGAGATGCTGGCGCTCGACGCAGAGCTCTTCCGGCGCTACGTCGCGGCGTGCGAGCGGGGGGAGGGAGGCGCGACGCGGCGCATGCCGTGGTGAGCCCCCCTGGCGGGATCACGGAAGCCCGGCTACGATCGCGTGTGCTTCTGGAGTCGACCACCGCTGGCGTTGGCCAGCCTTTCCTGACGTTTCGATGGAGGGACCATGTTCGAAGCTCGCCTGCTCCGCCGCGCAACCGCGATCGCCCTGACGCTCTCGATGGCAGGGGCCGTCCACGCCCAGACCTTCGGACCCGACTTCGCGGCCGACTACTCGTTCACCGACCTCGGCCACAACCCCGGCGTGCCCCCGCCCTACGGCGGGGTCAACTTCAAGCTCGGGGACTCGAACACGCTGCTCCTGGGGGGCAACGCCAACAATCCCGCCGGCGTGATCATGGAGGTCGGGATCACGCGCGACGCCACCACGAACCGGATCGACGGCTACACGGGGACTCCGACGCAGCACTCGACGGCGCCCGACATCGACGGGGGCCTGGCGTTCGGTCCGGAGGACGTGCTGTTCTTCACCGAGTACAACGAGAACCGGATGGGCCAGATCATCCCGGGCAGCACGGCGCCGGACCGGACGATCGAGCTCACGCCGCTGGGGATCTCGTCCTCCGTCGGCGCCTGCATGTTCGTGCCGCCCGGCTTCGGGGGCGCCGGCAGCTTCAAGATCGCGTCCTTCAACACGGGCGATTGGTACGACGCCGACGTCGCACCCGATGGAGCGGGGACCTACGACATCACGAACGTCACGCTCACGGTGCCGACGCTCCCCGGCGGTCCCGAGGGAATCGTGTACATCCAGGCGGGCAACCCGGGCTTCGCGAGCGACAGCGTGCTGATCAGCGAGTGGTCGGCCGGCACGGTCGGCGCCTACGAGATCGACGCGAACGGCGACCCGATCGCCAGCACGCGGCGCGACTTCATCCTCGGGCTGAGCGGCGCGGAGGGCGCCGCCATCGACCCGATCACGGGGGACTTCGTGTTCTCGACCTTCGGCGGCGGCGACCGCGTCATCGTCGTGCACGGCTTCACGACGCCCCAGCGCTACTGCACGGCGAAGACGAACTCGCTGGGCTGCATTCCCGCGATCGGCTTCTCGGGCCTGCCGAGCATGACCGGTCCGGACGACTTCTTCATCACCGCGTCCGAGATCACCAACAACTCCTGGGGTTTGCTGACGTGGGGCAGCGCCCCGGCGAAGACCGCGCTGTGGGGCGGGACGGTGTGCGTGTCCGGCCCGGCATACCTCTTCCCCATCCAACGCTCGGGCGGGACACCGGGCGCCGAGGCGACCGACTGCACGGGCACCTACTCGGTGCACTTCAGCCAGAGCCTGATGGCATCCCTGGGACTGACCGCGGGGAGCTCGGCCTTCACCCAATACGTCTACCGCGATCGGGGCTTCGCGGCGTCGGACCCCGTCGGGCTGACCGAGGGCCTCACCTTCACGATCACGCCGTAGACCGCGGGGAGCGGAGTTGACTCTCTGGGCCATCCGGGCGAGGTGGACGCACTCGCCGACAAGGCCGAGCTCGCCGAGAGCTTGGCGCTGCTGGATCGCAGCATGGAGGATGTCGAGGCAGGCCGGACGCAGCCGGCGAAGCCGGCACTCGAGCGGATCGCGGATGAGCTGGGCCTGAAGCTCGAGCGATGACGCGATACGCGGTCGGGCTGACCGCCGCAGCCCTGGCCGCGATCACCGCGCAGGTCCGCTACATCGCGATCGAGGCGAAGGCGCCGCTCGATGCTCAGCGCTGGCTGGAGCGAATCTGGCACGCCGTGGACTCCCTCGTGCAGTGGCCCCGGCGTTCCGTGAAGGCCGAGGAGGGCGCCTACGTCGAGTACGAGGTGCTTCACGATCGACGATGAACGCCGCAAGGTCTGGGTCATCGGGCTGCGCCACGGGCACCGGCTCGCGTCCCGACGAGTTGCCGGCAGACCCGGCCGCGCTGGAGGAAGACGACGGGTAGCACGGGGCCGCACAGGTCCTACCCCAGCAACCGGCGGACGGTGGCCCACACGCTCCACAGGCTCGCCGCCGTCGCGACCAGCGCGGCGGGCAGCATCAGCGCGTTCCACGCGATCCGCGAGCGCCCGCGCGGCCGCTCCGCGCCCATCAAGGCCGCGCTGTTCAGCATCAGGAAGAACGTCCAGTACGCGATCGGCAGGAGGATCATCCCGAACACCGATGTCGGGATCGCGAGGTACGGCGCCGCCTGGCCCCAGAAGAAGGGGCCGAGCACGCCGGTCGTCGCGGCGAGCGTTCCCAGGCGGAAGGTCCTCCCCGTGGGCGGCCTTCCGAGCATCTCGCAGATCACGAAGCCGGAGATCAGCATCAGCATCGTGATCGTGGAGAGCGCCATCGCCAGCACGCCCAGGCCGAACACGATACTGGCGAAGAAGTCGCCCGCCAGGGGCTCGAGCGCCTTGGCGAGGTCGAAGGCGTCGCGCTTGACGAGCATGGCGGCGAGGCGCCGCTCCGCGAGCGGGAGCTCGGAAGCGTCCGGCGCCGTTGCCTCGAGCTCCATCCGCCCCGCGAGGAGGTTCTCGTAGTCCGCGACCAGCTTGGGCGCGGGCGCTTCCGCCGCGGGCTCGGCGAGCCCGGGCACGGGCTGCGCGTGGAAGCGGCTCGCCGCTACGACGACGATGCAGCTCGTCGCGAGCAGGAACGGCACGAGCATGCCGGTGGCGAGGTCGAAGCGCGCGAGGCCGCGGAACTCCTTGCCCCACCCGCGCGCGAGCAGCGAGTAGGGCATGAGGAAGGTCATGTTGATGCCGACCGCGGTCGCCGCCGCCGCGATCATCACGTCGCGCTGCATGCCGACGATCTGCGCCGTCCAGTAATCGTGCGCGGCGGCTCCCAGGCCCGCGAGGTGCGGCGCGAACGTCGCCGCCGGCCGGTGGAACGAGCCCAGGTCGGGCACGAAGCCCGCCGCGATCGAGCCCCAGTCGAGGCCTTCCACCAGGGCGAGCTTGACGATCACGCCGAAGAAGGACAGCACGATCAGCGCGACGAGCGCCTTGAGCACGCGCTCGAAGACGCGCACGCCGCGCCCGCCCGCACCGTAGGAGAAGGTGACCGCGATCGTGAGCGCGAGGAACACGGCGCAGATGACGACCTTGCCGCCCGTGTCGCCGAGCGCGCTCCCGGCGCCGAAGCGGCCCGGCGCGAGGTTCTGCTGCACCACGCTCGTCCCGAGGGCGTACTGCGGCAGACACCAGACCATGTTCGCGGCCAGCGTCGCGAGCGCCCAGCCCCACCCGAGCACCGGACTGACGTGCCGGCAGATGGCGCGGAACGGCGGCTCGCCCGTCGTCAGGGCGACGTACCCGATCGCGGAGAGCATCACGATGCCGAGCGCCATCGCGAGCGGCTGCAGCCACAGCATGCTCGAGCCCGCCAGCACGCCGAGGTAGAGGCTCGCCGCGAGCGAGCCGCCGCCGAGCGTGATCGCGCTCTGCAGCCAGCCCGGCCCCGAGAGCCGGACGTAGGTCCCGAGCGTCGCGAGCGGGCCGCGGCGGCGGGCCGCGACGATCCGCTCGAGGTCGGCGGCGGCCTTGTCCGTGTCGGATCGTTCGGAGGGCATCGGCGGGCGGGACTCAGCCGGTCGAGGTATCGTCCCCGCCCACCCGCGCACGCCGCGCGCGCTCGACCATGAAGGCCACGGGCCGGTCCATGTTCTCGGGCACCATGTGCACCTCGGGATGGGCGCGCGCCCACACGCGGAACACCTCGTCGGCGAAGCCCTGGCCGACGGCCTCCACGCCGGTGAAGTCGAGGAAGACCTCGCGGAACCCCTCCAGGCCGGCCGTCAAGCGCTTGGCCTCGGAGCGAGATACGAAGCGAACGCCGTGCTCGAAGAGCTTCACGACCGCGCGCGTCGTGTCGAACTCGAAGTCGTGCGTGAAGCGCGCGAAGACGGCCTCCGGCGTGCGCTCGGTGTCGAGGGACACCTCGAAGCGCACGACGGTCCCCGGCCGCTCCGCGGCGCTCCCGAGCGCCTGGTCGCCGCGCAGGTTGTCGACGATCCAGCGCAGGCCGTTCGCCTCGAGATCGAAGAGATCGGCCAGCTTCGACGTGAAGAAGAGCCCCTCGCCCGTGTGCCGCTCCGGGTCGGTCGTCACCTTCCCCTTGGAGATCGCCTGCACGGCGGAGAGCGTATCCGGAAGACCGAGCTTCGCGCGCGCGTTCTCGAAGGCACCCACGCCCTCGTCGGCGACGAGGAAGCGGGCCCGCGCGCCGTCGCACTCCAGGCGCACCTCGACCTCGCTCGCGCCCGAGTGCTCGATGGCGTTGTTCACGATCTCGGTGAACCCGTAGGCGAGGATCGCGCGAACGTTGGGCGGCGCACGCTCGAGCTCCTGCACGCCCCCGAGCGCCTCGCTCCAGACCTGGTCCTCCGCCAGGCCGCTCGCTCGGTAGCGGCGCCGAAAGCCGGCCGGCTCGGGACGGCGATAGCGGGTCGCCCGCCCGCGGCCCTCGCGGACCAGCCTCCCCGCGCGAACCAGCGCCCTCAGGTGGCGGTGGACCGCCTGGCGGGTGGTCCCCGAGAGCTCGGCGAGGTCGCTGCTCGAGAAGCTCCCGCCCCGCGCCAGCAGGCGGTCCACGAGGTCCTCGAGCCTTCCCCGGCGCTTTGCCATCTCGTCAGCTCCCCGGACGAATCGTCAAGAGGGTGCGGCGATCGAGCCGAATCGTCAACTGTTTTCGTCAACAAGCGGTCGTCACGCGCCTCCGATCCTCTTTTTCGTCAACATTTATCGTCAATACGCGTCCGGCCGTTGCGAGAATCGCGCCCCTGGCCGACCCGATGCGAGAGGAGGAACCGGCGCCCGTGACGCTCACGGCGTACGCCGCGACGCGCGTCGTCATGCTCGCGAGCTACGCGCAGGTCGACCACTCCCTCGAGCGCCCCGGCGCGCCCGAGGAAATCGCCGCGCACATCGACTGGGAGACCACGTTCGCCCAGCGCAGGCGGCTCGACCGGCTGGGCTTCGGGGTCGCCGAGGCGCTGGACACGGCGCAGCGCCTCCGGATCGGCTGGAAGACCGCCGAGCGCTTGATCCGCGGCACCGGCGCGCTCGGCCTCGCGCACGGGTTCGTCGCCGGCGCGTGCGCCGACCACCTCGAGCGCGTCCGCTCGCGGGCCGAGCTCGCGCGCGGCGTCGCGTTCCAGGTGCGCGCGATCCAGGAGGCCGGCGGCACTGCGCTGCTGCTGCCGCTCGAGCCGCTGTGCGCGAGCGCGGCGGACGAGGACGAGTACGTCGCCACGTACGCCGAGATCTTCGAGCAGGTCGACGGACCGCTGCGAGGTAGCGCGCGATCGCCCCGAAGAACCCCTCCGACACCGACAGCGAGGACGCCCAGCACGCGCGGTCAGGGCTGCAGGGCGTCCTGGAGGTGGGCGGCGAGGTCGTCGGCGGCCTCCTTCAGAGAGGCTCCGATCGCGCGGGCGAAGTCCGCGGACGTCGGGCTCTCGATCGGCGTGCGGCGCACGATGCGCTCGTCGAGCAGCGTGTCGCCGTTGCGCGCGAGGCGCGCCTCGAGCACCACCTCGGCCACGTGCTCGGGCGCGAGGACCTCGTCGAACGCGACGAGCGTCAGGTCGAGCGTGAGCGGCGCGGAGTCCGCCTGGACCCAACCGTCCCGGTGGAACAGGGCGCCCGTCACGGCGCGCGCGAGGTAGTCGACCGGCGGCTCGATCCAGCGCTGCGTCTCGCTGTAGCCGACCTCGACGCCGGACTCGCGCCAGATCATGCGCTCCTTGATGTGCGCGGCGGCGCGCACGTGGCGCAGCCGCAGCGCGCCGGCCGGGCCCGAGAGGCGCGGCTCGCCGTCGGGCAGGTCGACCCGGTAGTAGTCGATCGCAGGCGGCGGGCTGGAGGACAGGCACGCGGGCGTCGCGCACGTGACGAGCAAGAGGAGGCAAGGCAGGCTCTTCAACGGGATTCCTCCAGCGGGTGAGCGGCCGGCGTCGCCCTGCCGTGCAGGAGCGAGCCCGGGTCCCTCTCCAGCATTACGGCGAGAGACTGCAAGGCGGCGAGCGCGTCGCGCAGGGCGAGCAGATCGGCCTCGAGGAGCGCGGTCAGGCCGCTCGCGTCGCGCGCGAGGGCGCCGACGGCGCCGGCGGCGACGCGCACCGCGTCGAGCGCGGCGCGCAGCGACCTGCCGGTCTCCTCCGCGTCCACGTCGACGAGCGTGGCCTCGGCCTCGCGCGCGAGCCGCTCGAGGCCGTCGAGCGCAGAGGCGATCGGCCCCTCGCCGCGCTGGACGTCCTCGACGAGCGTGCGCAGCGCCTCGAGGGTCGCCGTCGCCTCGCCGACGAGGCCATCGACCTCGTCCGCGTCGACCTGCGCCACGAGTCCGTCGAGGCGCTCGAGCAGGCTCGCGAGCCGCTCCGAGAGCGCTCCGAGCTCGAGCTGCTCGACCTTGCGGTTGGCGGTCCGCGCGAGCGCGCGGAACTCGTCGAGCGCGCCGGGCAGCTCCGCCATGAGGTCGGTCACGCCCGTCTCCAGGCTCTTGAGCGTCGAGGGGAACGAAGGCACGTAGCCCGCCGGCGGCTGGAAGTCGAGCACCGGCGGCGGGGCCGCCCCGGGGAAGAAGTCGGCGTTGATGAACTTGACGCCGGTGATCCCGGTCGTCGAGAGCTGCACGCGCAGGTCGCTGGGGCCCAGGCGCCCCTCGGTCACGGCCCCGGGCGGCGGCGGGTAGAGGCCCAGCCGCGTCAGCGAGTCGACGTGGAGCCGCATGTGCACCTCGACCAGGCGCCGGTCCGGGGCGATCGTGATGCGCAAGACGTTGCCGACGGTCACGCCGCGGACCTGGATCGGGGCGCCGAGGTCCAGGCCCTGCACCGATTCGTCGAAGTACGTCACGGCGTCGACGACCTCGCGGTTGAGGCGCTGCGCGCCGATCCAGAAGACGGCCGCGATCGACCCGACGATGCCGGTGACGACGAACAGGCCCAGCTTCCAGTGATTGGTCTTCGAGGTCATCGCGCGTCGTTTCGGGTCACTCGGTGGAAGAATCGGCGCACGCGTGGATCGCCCTCCGCGTCGCGCAGCGTGCGCGGGTCGCCGCGCGCGATGATCGCCTGCGCGCCGCTGTCGAGCAGGATGCAGGTCTTGCCGATCGCGAAGATGCTGTGCAGCTCGTGCGTGACCACGACGAGCGTCACGCCCAGGCTCGCGTTCAAGGTCAGGAGCAGCTCGTCGATCTCGGCCGCCGTGCTCGGGTCGAGGCCCGCCCCGGGCTCGTCGAGGAACAGGAGTCGCGATTCCAGCGCGAGGGCGCGCGCGATCCCGGCCCGCTTGCGCATGCCGCCCGAGAGCTCCGCGGGCAGGTGGTTCTCGAAGCCGTCCAGCCCGACCAGGTGCAGCTTCCAGTGCACGATCTCGTCGATCGTCTGCCGGTCGAGCCGCGTCCAGCTCCGCAGCGGCAGGCTCACGTTCTCGGCGAGCGTCATCGACCCGAAGAGCGCCGCCGACTGGAAGAGGACGCCGTAGGGCGGCGGACCCTCGGCGCCGCGGCGCACGCCCTCGATCTCGATCGTGCCGCCGAGCGGCTCCATCAGGCCGATCATCGTGCGCATCAGCGTCGTCTTGCCCGAGCCGCTGCCCCCCAGCACGAGGAAGACGTCGCCGGCGTCCACCTCGAAGTCCATGTCCCGCACGAGGACGAGGTCGCGATAGCCGATCGTGAGGTCGCGCGCGCGGATCATCTTCGAATGCGATTCAAATGCCGAACATGTCGAAGGCGACGGCGAACAACGTGTCGACGAGGATCAGGTGGAAGATGATCGAGACGACCGCCGACGTGGTCGAGCGGCCGACGCCCTCGGCCCCGCCGGTGGTCGCGAGGCCGCGCTCGCAGGCGACGATGGCGATGATGAAACCGAAAGCCAGCGCCTTGATCAACCCGCCCGAGACGTCCCACAGGTCGAGCCGGCTGCGCGTCGCCTCGAGGTAGCCGACCAGGCTGACGTCCAGCTCCGACAGCGCGATCACGACGCCGCCCGTGATCCCGGCCGCGTCGGCCATCAGCGTCAGGACGGGCAGCATCAGCATCACGGCGAGCACGCGCGGGAAGACGAGGAAGCGGTGCGGGCAGATGCCCATCGTCTTCAGCGCGTCGACCTCCTCCGACACGCGCATCGTGCCCACCTCGGCGGCGATCGCCGCGCCCGAGCGGCCGGCGACGACGATCGCCGTCATCAAGGGTCCCAGCTCGCGCGTGACCGCCAGGGCGACCATGTCCGCGACGTACCTGTCGGCGCCAAGCTGCCTGAGCTGCACGGCGGCCTGGAAGGCGGTGATCAGGCCGATCAGGAAGCCGATCAGGAGGACGATCGGCAGGCCGTCGGCGCCGGCGCGCTCCATCTGCCGCAGGACGTCGGGCCAGTTGACCGTCCGCGGGTGGCGCACGGCCGCGGCGAAGGCGCGCGCGGACTCGCCGAGGAACTCGAGCACTACGCGCAGCGTCGCGGCGAGCTCGCGCGTCGAGCGGCCGATCTGGTCCAGGACCGCGATGCGCCCGGGCGCGGGGCGCTCGCAGTCGCGCAATGCCCGCGCGGTGTAGAGGTCGAGCACGCTGCGCACGTTCTCGGCGCCGCCTTCGAACCGCACGCGGCGCCCGTCGCAGCGCGAGGCGTTCCACGCCTGCGCCATCACCGCCGCGGCTCCGCCGTCCATCGCCTCGACGCCGCCGAGGTCGAGGCGCACGTCGCGCGACCCGTCGATCGCCGCGTCCAGCTCGCGCCGCAGGAGGTGCGCCTCGCGGAAGTCGAGCCGGCCGGAGAGGGCGATGTCGGCCCCGCCCTCCCGGCGCTCGGTGCGGATCTCGAAGCTCGGCCCGGCCACGTGGCGTATTCCACACTCTGCCGGGGTCCGCCGGCAAAGCCGCCGCCCGGCGGCCGCGGCGCCGCGCTATCCGCCCAGGAGAGCGTCCGGGTCGGCGACGTCGTACGCCCGGGCCACCTCGCCCAGCCGCTCGCTCCAGGCCGCTCGCTCCTCCACCGGAGTCCGCTCGAGCAGCTCGCGCAGCGCCCGGCCGGCGGGCTCGAGCACTTCGGCCTCCCCGCGCGCCTCCAAGTGCACGCGCGCGAGGTCGAGGAGGTTCGAGCGCACGTCGAGCGGTCCGGCGAGCGCGAGCTCGGCCCGCAGCCGCTCCCAGGTCTCGGAGGCGGTCGCCCAGTCGATCTCGACGGCCTGCGGCAGCGGCACGCGGATCCATTCGGGGAGGGCCGCGGCCTCGCCCCAGCGCCGCTTGGCGGCCATCGCGCGCTCGTGCAGCGCCAGCGCTTCGCCCGTGAGGAAGTTCCACTCGGCGAGCAGGGCCAGGTTCTCGAGGGCCGACACGTGGTCCGGGAGCAGCGCCTGCACGCGCTCGTACACCTGGCGCAGGTCGTCCCAGCGCCCGACGGCGCGGTAGGCCTCGGCGAGCTCCGCGGCGGCGCGCTGCAGCCGCGACCGCGCTCCGTCATCGGCCCCCGCGGCCGCGGAGTCCCGCGCGGCGGCGTCGAAGCGCTCGGCGAAGGAGCGCGCCACCTCGGCGAAGGCGTCGGGGCGCTCGAGCAGCTGGCGCGCCAGCGAGGGGTCGCGGCCGCAGAGGAAGAGCTCGTACACGCGCGCGAACTGCCCGCGCTCGAGGAGCCGGTCGGCGATCCGCGCCAGGTGCGCGGAGGCGCTGTCCTGCCAGTGCGCGACCTGGCGCAGCTCGGGGTCGGCCGCGAGCCGGTCCCAGGTCTCGACGACGCGCTCGAGCACGCGGTCGGCGTCGTCCGGAAGGCCCGCCTCGAGCCAGGCCTCGGCGATGTCGAGGAGCCCGAGCAGCGCGTCCTCGTTCTCCGGCTCGAGCGCGCGCAGCATCTCGCGCGCGGCGGCCTCGTCACCGGAGCGCGCGCGGGCCACGGCGAGCCGCGTCCGTGTCCAGCGCGGACCGGCGAACACGCGCAGGTCCTCCGACCAGAGCTGGACGGTGTCCTCGAAGCAGAGGCGCAGCACGCGCTCGGCGAGCTGCCGGTTCTGGTCGAGCTCGAGGGACTCGGGTGCCTGCGCCACGATCTCCTCGAGCAACGCGTCCCGCGCGAGCTGCGCGCGGTGCTGGCACGCCGCCGCGACCTGCGGGGTGCCGTGGAGCTCGATCAGGCGCTCGAGCGCCGCGATCGCGAGCTCGTGCCGCTCGTGCCGGGCGAGCACCACCGCGAACGCCGAGGAGAGGGCGAACGAGCGCGGGTGCGCCCGCCACGCCTGCTCGAGGTCGAGGCCTGCGGGGAGGCCGGCGCCCTCGGCGTCGACGAGCCACAGGAGCTCGGCCCACTCGGCCTCGCCGAGCGCCGCGCCGTCCTGCGCGCGGCCGGCGAGCTCCTGGCAGCGCTCGCGCATGAGCCCCGGATTGCGCCGGTAGAGCTCGATCGCCCGGCCGTCGAGGTAGGCCATCCAGCGCTCCGCGCCGTACCGGGCTGGACGCCCGCCGTCGGAGGGCGCCAGGCGCCGCAGGTCGAGGACGAGGCGCAGGCCGGCCTCGGTGTCGAAGCGCTTGGCGAGGAACCCTTCCAGCGCGCTGTCGAGCGCCTCGAAGTCGGTCGGGTCCGAGAGCAGGCGCTCGCAGCGGATCCGCCCCCACTCCGCGCGGAGCGAGAGGTCGGTGAAGTAGGCCTCGATCGTCTCGGCGGGCGCGTCCTGCTCGAAGAGCCGGCGGCCGCACGCGAGCGCCGCCTCGCGCCGGCCCGCCTGCGCCTGCAGCCGCCCCATCTCGAGCGTCACGCGCCAGTCGTCGCCGCCGCGCTGCACGAACGTCTCGAAGGCGGCGAGCGCCCTCTCGCGCAGGGCTGCGACGTCGTCGCCCGCGTGGTCCCCGTCGCCTTCCGCGCGTCCGAGCCAGTGGAAGCCGAGCGCGCGGTGCACCTCGGCCTCGGCCGATGGCTGCTCGGCCGCGCGCCGCAGGATGCGCAGCGCTTCTTCGTCGTGCCCGCGCGAGGCGAGCAGGGTCGCGAGGGCCACGGACTCCGCGCCCTCCTCGACCAGCTCGATCGCGCGCTCGACGTCGCCGACCTCGACGTACGCACGGACCAGGGCGCTGGAGAACGCCTCGCGCTGCGGGCCCGCGCGCTCCAGGTCGGCGATCGCCTCCGCGTGGCGCCCGGCCGCGAGGTGGAGGCGCCCGCGCGCCTCGCGCAGGCTCGCGTCGCCGGGCCGGCGCGCGAGCGCCGCGTCGAGCAGCGCGAGGGCCTGCCGCGGCTCGCCCAGCTCGACGTACAGCCCCGAGAGGAGCCGGTGCGCCTCCAGGTCGAAGCGCGATCCGGAGAGGCACAGGTGCAGGCGCTCGAGCTCGCGCGCGAGGCCGCCCGTCTCCTCGAGCAGCTCGCGCAGCCGCCGGAACGCCCGGCGCCGGACGTCCGGGTCCTCGGATCGGCAGGCCGCGAGGACGTGCGCCTTCGCGCGCTCCGGGTCGGACGCGCCGCGGTAGAGCTCGGCGAGCTCGAGCTCGAGCGGCCCGGGCTCGCTCGCGCCACGGACCGCCTGGCGCAGGGCGCCGATCGCCGCCTCGACGTCCTCGAGCTCCAGGAACCAGCGCGCGACCTGGCGCAGGTCCTCGGGGCTCGTCGCGACGCTGCGCCGCAAGGCGCGAAGGCACGCCTTCGCGCGCTCGCGGTCGCCGGCCTCGAGCAAGAGCGGCAGCTCGAGCTCCAGGTACCGCCTGCGGCGTGCGGCGTCGAGCGCGCAGAGCTCGTCGTACTCGGCGACAGCCTCCGCCAGCGCGCCGCTCGACGCCAGGAGCGCCGCGCGGCGCGCGCGCGCCTCGACGTCGCCGGGGAACGCGTCGAGGTAGGCGGCGAGCGCGCAAAGGGCTGCGCTCGGGTCCTTGCGCTCGGCGGTGAGCCCCTCGAGGACGAGGTACGGCGCGCGCTCGGAGCTGCCTCCGTCGACCGCCGCCTGCTCGCGCGCGGCGGCCTCGCGCGCGCGGCCCGCGAGGCGCAAGAGCTCGACGGTGCGCGCGACGGCCGAGGCGCGCAGCTCGGCGTCGTCCGCGCCCTCGATCACGCGACGCAAGGTGTCGAGCGCGGCGTCCGTCGCGCCCGCGCGGGCCTCGAGGTCCGCGAGCTTCGCGAGCCTGCGGGAGTCGGGCTGGAGCGCGAGCGCGGCCTCGAGCGCGCGCGCCGCGCGCGTGGGCTCGTCGCGCGCGGCGAAGAGGTCGGCCAGCTCCTCGAGCGCGAAGGCCGAGCCGCGCGCGGCCTGCTCCGCGCGGACGAGGAGCGCCGCCGCGTCTTGCTCCGCGCCGGCCTCGCCGAGAAGCCGCACGAGGTCCGCGAAGCGCGCGACGCTCGGGTCGAGCTCGAGCGCCCGCTCGAGGAGCGCGCGCGCCTCGGCCGGGTGCCCGCGGCGGCGCCAGGTCCCTGCGACGAGCGCGAACGGCTCGGGGTCGCCCGGGGCGAGCGCGAAGAGCCGCTCGAACGCGCGCCGCGCGCGCTCGAGCTCGCCGCGCTCGAGGAGCGACTCGCCGAACGCGAGCCAGAGGTCGCGCTCGCCGGGGTGCTCGCCGAGCACGCGCTGGTACTCGGCGTCGAGCGCCGCGGTGTCGCCGAGCTGCGCGAGCAGCGCGATGCGCCGCTCGCCGAGGCGCAGGTCGGCGGGGAAGTCCGCCGCCGCGCGCTCGAGCACCTCGCGCGCCTCGCCCGGGCTGCCGCGGCGCTCGAGCGCGAGCGCGAGCAGCTCGCGCTCGCCCGCGTCCGCCGGACCCGCTGCACTCGCCGACGCCGCCGCGATCCGGGCGCGGGTGCGCTCGACGAGCTCGTCGAGCGCACCCTCCTCCGAGGAGATGCGCAGCACGCGCTCGCGCAGGTCGGCGGCGAGCCAGTGCCCGCGGCCCAAGAGGTCGAGCGCCTCGAGGTAGACGGCGAGCGCGGGCTCGGGCTCGAGCGCCGCCTCGTGCAGCGCGCCGAGCTCCGCCAGCACCTGGCAGCGCCGCGCGGGGTCCGCTCCCGCGAGCTCGGCCGCGCGCCGGTACTCCTCGGCGGCGTCGCGGCGAAAGCCGCTCCGCGCGAGCGCCTCGGCGCAGCGCAGGCGGTCGTGGAAGTCGTCCGGCCGCAGGCGGCCGAGCTCGAGCAGGGCCGCGCGCGCGCCGTCCTCGTCGCCGGCGAGCATCCGGCACTCGGCGAGCTCGCCGCGCAGCTCGAGCTCGAGCTCGGCGTCGGATCCGCCGCGCGCCGTCGCGGCGCGCGCGGCCTCCTCGAGGAGCTCGGCGGCTTCGGCGAACGCGCCCTCGTCGAGGCGCAAGCGCGCCATCCAGCGCAGCGCTTCGGGCTCGCCCTCGGCGACGGCCTCGAGCCCCTCGAACGCGAGCTCGGGCTCGCCGCTCAGGGCGAAAAGGCGCGCGAGCACGATGCGCGCCGCGCGGTCCGCGGGGTCGGCCGCGGCGGCCGCGCGGTAGCTCGCGACGAGCTCCTCGAGGCGGCCCTCGGCGAGGGCCGCCGCGACCATGTCGTCGAAGACCTTGGCGTGGAACGGGGAGCGCGCGAGGTACTCGCGGAAGCGCGCGTCGCTGCGCTGCGCCGCGGCGGCGGCCTCCTGCGCGGCGGCCGGGCTCGACGCCGCGGCCGAGCTCGCGAGCGCGAGCAGCGCGGCGACCGGCAGGAGCCGGCTGGGCGGGAAGCCAGGTCGGGGGGAGCTCATCGGCCGACGGCCCTGCAACGGGCGGGACCCCCCATAGGTTCGCCGGGCCGCGGGGTTTTGCCGCGGGGCGCGGCTTTTGGCGTAACGTCGGGAGGCTCGGAGCAGAGCCTCTGAGGAATGCGCGAAGCAACTCTCGATCGACTGTTCCTGCGCTTCCGCGGGGGCGACGACCCGCGGGCGCTGGCGCAGCTCTTCGACCGCACGGCCCCCTCGCTGCTCGCGCTGGCGCGGCACCTCGTGCGCGAGCGCGACCAGGCCGAGGACCTCGTGCAGGCGACCTTCCTCGCGGCGATCGAGCGCGCGGCCGCCTGGGACGCCGAGCGGCCGGTGTACCCCTGGCTGCTCGGGATCCTGACGCGCGAGGCGCGGCTCTGGAACCGCCGGGCCGCGCGCGAGATCGAGCCCGAGCGCCTGGCGCGCGCGACCGCGCCGGAGGGCGCCGCCGCCGCGCGGGCGAGCGAGCTCGCCGAGCGCCTGGAAGAGGGGCTGCGCGCGCTGCCGCCGCGCTACCGCGCGCTCGTGCGCGCGCACCTCGAGGACGGGCGCGGGCCGCGCGACCTCGCGGCCGCGAGCGGGCTGCGCCCGGGAACCGTGCGCGTGCGGATCCACCGCGGCCTCGCGCTCCTGCGCCGCGCGCTGCCGTCGGGCCTCGCCCTCGGCGGGCTGGTCCTCTGTTCCAGGCGCTGGGCCGCGGTCCGCAACCGGGTGCTCGACGCGGCGCGCGCCGCGGCGCCGCGAGGCGCCGTCGCCGGTACCGTCGTCCCCGCCGCCGCGCTCGGAGTCGCCGTCATGTCCACGAAGACGCTCGCCGCCTCGTCGCTCGCTCTCGCCGCCGGCCTCGCGCTCTGGCTGGTCCCGCGCGCGGGGATCGGCCGCGACGAGGCGGGCGCGAGCGCTTCCACGCAGGACGTCGCCGAGCGCGCCGTGCTCTCGGGGCGCGGGCCTTCCGTGGCGGAAGGCGCGGCGCTGGAAGGTCCCTCGACCGCGCCGCTGTCGGGCGCGCTCCCGGGCGCCACGCGCGTCGCCGCGCCCATCGCGGGCACGTTCCTCGTCGGCGAGGTCACCGGGCTCGCGTCGATCCCCGAGGGCGGCCTGCAGCTCCTGGTGCGCGCCACGCCGAAGGTCCAACAAGGGACGCCGCCCGCGTGGCGGCCGCCCTGGGACCTCGGCGGCGAGCAGGTCCACGTCCATGCGAACGGCCCCTTCGCCTTCGACATCTCGCGCATCGCGCCCGAGGGCGAGGGGTCCGTCGAGGTGACGGTCGACCACGACGACTACGTCCCGGCGCGCTTCGCGGCCGAACGCGCGGAGCCGGCGGCGGCCGGACGCCGCGAGTACCGCGCGCACCTCGCGCTCGAGGCGCGCACACCGGTGACGATCACGGGGCGCGTGCGCGTCCCGCCCGGCTTCGAGGAGCCGCCGGTCGAGATCGCGCTCTTCCGCGACCACGCGCGGCGGTTCGCGCTCATGACCTTCGCGCTCTTCGGGCAAGGCGGCGGCCCGGACGAGCGCGCGACCTGCGACGCCGAGGGCCGCTTCGAGCTCGAGACGCAGAGCGGCGGCGACGTGGTGCTCGTCGCGCACCACGGCGCGCTGCAGCCGCTGTCGATCGCGCTCGAGCTCGACGAGCGCTTCGTCGACCTCGGCACCGTCGAGCTCACCGAGGGCGCCGTGCTCGCGGGGCGCGCGCTCTTCGACGGCCAGCCGCTGCCCGCCGGGGAGCGCGTGTTCGTCCACAAGGCCGACGGGGCGCAGCCCGCCGCGGGCGGCCTCGAGGAGCTCGCGGGGCGCCGCGGCGAGTTCGCCCACGCCGCGCTCGAGGTGCGCACCGGGGAGGGCGGCCGGTTCCGAGTCGGCGGCCTGCACCCGATCGACTACGAGGTGACGGTGGTCCCGGGCCACGCGCTCGGCGCGAGCCACCATTACAGGCGCATCGACGGCGACGGCGTCCTCGTGCGCGCTCCCGCGCGCGGCCTGGAGATCGAGTCGGGCCTCGTGCCGGTCGTGCTCGAGGCGCTCGGCGCGGGCGAGCCGCTCGACTTCGTCAGCCTGCAGCGCAGCGCCGAGGACGGCTCGCCGCTCGACCGCCGCCAGCCGCGCGTGCACTTTGGCCCCTTTGGCGAGGCCGCGTACGGCGACGGCGAGCTGCGGCTCCTGATCCACCCCGAGCGCAGGTTCCGCGCGACGCTCGCGAGCCCCGGCTACGCCGACCTCGAGCTCGTCCTCGGCCCGCAGGACTTCGGTGCGGAGCACCGCCTGCGCGTCGAGCTCGAGCGCGTCGCCGCGCGCGGGCGGCTCGAGGTCGAGCTGCGCTGCGCGGCGCCGGGCTCGCTCGACGGCGCGTCCATCCGCGCGCTGCTCTTCTCGGCCACGGCGCTCCTCGCCGCCGACCCGCCGACGGTGCGCGGCGGCGTGGCCGTGTTCGAGGACTTCCCGCCCGGCGCGTTCCAGGTGAGCCTCGGCTTCCAGCTCGTGCCCGAGTGGCCGCCCGACGAGCAGCCGTACGCCATCGGCGGCTCGCTGCAAGTCGAGGAGAGCGCCGAGCCCGAGCGCCGCGCGGTCTGCGAGCTCGAGGTCGGCGGGCGCATCCGCCTGGACGTCCAGGGGCTCGCGGAGGGCGAAGCGCCGGGCTTCGTGCTGCTCGACGAGAACGGGGACGAGGTCGCCTTCCGCTACCTCGTTGCCGGCGAAGCGGGGACGGGCACGACGACCTCGGACGTCTTCGTCCCGGGCGTTCCGAACTGGCTCGGGAGGGTGTGCTCGCCGGGGCGCTACCGGCTGGTGATGGTCGCGGGCGACGGAGCGCAGGTCGAGCGGGAGGTCGTCGTGCGCGCGGGCGAGACGACGCGGGTGACGATCGATCTCTGAACGTCCGCCACCTCAGGACTCTGCAGGCCGGGTCGGCGCGGCCCCTTCCATGCTGCGGCACGAGGTCGAAGCTGCGCGCTGGATGCGGAACGACCTCGAAGCCCTGCTCGCACCGACGGGTCGGTCCGAACAGCGCGCGCGCCTCGACATCCTACCGCTCCCGCGTACACTGCCCCGCCATGCAGAGCCGCGCCGGGCACGCGAGGGGCTGGAACCTCGAGCGCTGGCTCCGCTCCCCGGCGCGGCGCTGGACGCTCGCCTTGGGTCTCTTGGCGCTCGCGGCGCTCGCGACGACCACCCAGATCTCCGAGTTCGGGCGCTTCGGCAGGCGCGGCCCGGGATCCGAGCGCATCGAGCCGGACTGGAGCGACATCTTCGTCGACCAGCTCGCTTACTGGCTGGCGTGGGGCGTCGTCGGGTTCCTGGCCTTCGCGCTCGCGCGCTGGACGCTGGCGCGCCTGCGCTCGTGGCTGCTCTTCGCGCTGGTCCAGATCCCGCTCTCCCTCGCGGTCGCGGCGGGCTTCACGGCGCTCTACGTGCAGCAGGTCTCGCGCACCTTCGACCGACCCTCGCGCCGGCCGCGCACGTTCATCGACTCGTTCGAGCGCTTGGGGCCCTGGAGGATGCCGCGCGAGTTCGTCATCTACTGGGTGCTGCTGGGGGTCGGCGGCGCGGTGCACACGTTCCTCACCGGCCGCGAGCAGGAGCGCCGCGCTTCCGGGCTGCAGCTGCGCGCCGTCAAGCTCGAGGGCGATCTCGCGCGCGCCCAGGTCGAGAGCCTGCGCAGCCAGCTGCATCCGCACTTCCTGTTCAACGCCCTGCACACCGTGGGCGGGCTCGTGCGCGAGGGCGCGGACGACGCCGCGCTGAGCACGCTGTCCTCGATCGGCGACCTTCTGCGCATGACGCTGGACCAGGGCGAGTCGCAGCTGGTGCCCCTGCGCGAGGAGCTGCGCATCGCGGGGCGCTACCTCGAGATCGAGCGCATCCGCTTCGGCGACCGGCTGACGGTCGAGTGGACGATCGAGGAGGGCAACGACGACTTCCTCGTCCCCGCGCTCGTGCTGCTCCCGCTCGTCGAGAACGCGGTGCGGCACGCCGTCGAACCGCGCCCGCAGCCGAGCGTCGTGCGCGTCTCGTGCCGCCGCGAGGGCGCGCGGCTCTGGCTCGAGGTGCAGGACGACGGGCCGGGGTTCTCGGACGCCGCGCTCGATCTCGTGCGCGGCGGCGGCAACTCCGGCGAGCGAAGGCACATCGGCCTGTGGAACACGCGCGAGCGGCTCTCGGCGCTCTACGGGGACGCGCACGAGCTGCGCCTCGAGAACGCGCCCGGGGGCGGCGCCCGGGTCAGCGTGCGGCTGCCGCCTCGCGCGCCGGAGCTCGGAGGCGACGACGATGGTTGACGAGCCGCGCCGGCTGCGCGTCGTCGTCGCCGACGACGAGCCGATGGCCCGCTCGACGCTGCGCACGCTCCTCGGGCGCGACCCCGAGCTCGAGCTCGTCGCCGAGTGCAAGAACGGCGAGGAGGCGCTGCGTTGCGTGCGCGAGCACGCGCCCGACCTCCTGCTCCTCGACGTGCAGATGCCTGGCATGAACGGCTTCGAGGTGGTCGAGCGCCTGGGCGACGCGGTCCCCGCCGTGATCTTCGTGACGGCCTACGACCGCTACGCCCTGCAGGCCTTCGAAGTGCACGCGATCGACTACCTGCTCAAGCCCTTCGACGACGAGCGCTTCGAGCGCGCGATCGAGCGCGCGAAGGACGAGGTGCGCCGCGAGGAGGCCGTCGGCATGGGACGCCGGCTGGCGGACCTCCTGTCGAGCGTCACCGCGCGCAGCGCCGGCGCTCCGGGCGCCAAGCCGCTCGAGCGCCTCGCGATCCACCGCGAGGGGCGCGTCGACCTCGTCGACGTCGACGACGTCGTCTGGATCGAAGCCGCCGATCAGTACGTGCTGATCCACACCACCGAAGGCAGCTCGCTGATGCGCCAGTCGATGGCGCGCCTGGAGGAGCAGCTCGACGACGGCCGCTTCGTGCGCGTGCACCGCTCCGCCATCGTCGCGCTCGACCGCATCCGCACTCTGGAGAAGCACGGCGCGGGAGGGCGCGTGCTGCTGGCGACCGGGGCCTGGGTGCCGGTGAGCCGCTCGCGGCTGTCGGTGGTGCGCGAGCGGCTGGGGTAGCACCTGCGGGGAGTCTGGCAGCTCGTCGGGCTGGCCCGGGCCTTCAGTCGTCCCGGACGCGCTCCTCGAACTCCTTGGCGGGGATCTTGCGCAGGATCCGGACGATGCGCTTCAGCAGGGGATCGAGCCTGCGGGCCCGCTCGCCGACCGGGGAGTCGCGGTGCTGCTCCGCGAACGCCCTCAGGTCCCGGATGAAGTCCAGGTCCAGCTCGTCGAGGTCGCGCTCGGTGAACGGGGCGAGGAGGCGCGTCAGCTTCGCGTCGTCCTTCAGGCATCGCTTGCCGGCGTCGGATTCCAGCCGCTCCTCCAGGGGGTCCAGCGCTGCGGCCAGCGTCTCCTGGCCGCGGACGGCGTCGGCCAGGTCGTCGAGGGCCCGTTGCGCGTCCAGGTAGCGGGCCTCCGCGAGTAGGTACTCCACGCTCTCGCGCCGCGCGTCGAAGTGCCGTGCGACCTCGGACCGCACCTCGTCGTGCTCGGGAACCCGCGCTTCGTCTCGGACGCCGTCGAGCACCTTCAGGGCGTCCGAGAGGTCGCCCTTGCCGAATGCCAGTCCGCGGGCCCTGCGGGCCATCGGATCCTCTCCCCAGCCCTTCCTCCTCTCCTGGACCTCCCCGCGGATGCTCCGTTCGAGGTCCTTCTTCAGTCGCTGGTAGGCCGATCGCGCTCCCCTGGCGCACGATCGAGGGATCGTTCTCGCCCCCGACGCTCTCGGTGATCCAGAGCGGCGTGCCGTAGAAGCGGTACCAGAAGTCGACGTCCTCGACCCAGGGCGGATCGCCGTCCCAGCGCTCGCGGTCCTGAAGGACGACCAAGAGACCGTCGTCTTCGAACTCGCGGTACATCTGGTCGGCGAGCGACGCGGCGTGCAGTCCATCCGGGATGTGGCGCTTCCAGCCGGCGAGGATCACGGGTTGACCGAGGAGCTCGGCGATCCGCGTCCGCCCATCGTGCCCGGCGAGGCGCGTGAACTCGTGGTCCGGGACGCGCTGGCCCACGGCGGCGGGCGAGGCGTCCTGGCCCGCGACACCGAAGCCGAGGAGCAGCGCCACCGCGAGCTGGCGTCCCTCTCGACGGCTGGACGAAGGCGTAACGCGCGGCTCAACCCTCCGTGCGCTCGACCAGCCCGCGGATGCGCTCGGCGAGCGCTCTCGCCGCCCCGCTGTAGTTCGACATCACCGCGACGACGTACCCGTGGTCGACGAGGATGTCGAGGTTCGAGTTGATCACCGGGAAGCCGCCGCTGTGCCCGACGACCTTGCCCGCGGGGCCCTCCGCGACCGAGAACCCGCACCCGTAGCCCGCGCCCGCGTGGTCGCTCCAGAGATTCTCGAGCGCGGTCACCGAGACGAGCCGCCCGTTCAGGAGCGCCTGCGCGAAGCGCTGCAGGTCCCCCACCGTCGAGAAGCCGCCGCCCGCCGGGCCGCCCTTGATGACGTGCAAGGACAGGTTGTTGCGCCAGCCCTGCGCGCTCTCGGGGTCGGGTCGTAGCCGATCGCGAGGTTCTCGACCGGCTGGTCCATCCATATCAGCGCAGCTCCGACCCGAACAGCGCCGCGCGGATCGTGCGCGCGCGCGTCTTCGCCTTGGCGACCGGCTCGAGGGACACCTCGCGCGACTCGCTCGAAGGCAGGTCTTCGCCGTGCCCGCCGAGCTTCATCTCGACGGACTCGCGCTCGCCCTTGCGCAGGACGACCACCGCGACCTCGTCGCCCGGCGCGCGGTCGGCGAGCGCGCGGCGCAGATCGCCGAAGTCGGCGACGGACCGACCGGCGACCTCGACCACGACGTCTCGCGGCTTCAGCTTGCCGGCATTCGTGCGCTCGATCTCGATCCCGCCGCCCACCACCGTCATCCCCGGGCACTGGAAGAGGTGCACCAAGGCGTCCATCTCGGGGACCGCGACGGTGCGCTCCTCGAGCTGCAGCCCGGCGCGCACGAAGGTCTCCGCGAGCGGCAGGGGCTCGGGGCCTGCGACGTGGCGCTCGAGGAAGCCCTTCAAGGACCGCCCCCCTTCCCTGTCGAGGAGCCGCTCGAGCTCGTCGATCGAGACGTTCCCGCCCGCGGCCTCGCAGAGCTCGTACAGCTTCGCCATCACGTCGTCGAGCGAGCGCTTGCCGCTCGACGCGTCGCGGATGGCGACGTCGAGGCACAGGGCCGCGAGCGCGCCGCCCTGGTAGATCAGCGTCCGGTTCTTCGCGCCGAGCTCGCCCGCCTCGCGCAGGCCGACGGGCCCGGCCTCGCCCACGTAGGCCGACGCCCATTCGGCGACGTGCCCCAGGAACGCGCGTCCCGAGACGTCGCCGGTGCGCGCGAGCAGAAGGTTGGCGTAGTAGTCGGTGAAGCCCTCGCTGAACCACATCTCGCGGCTGTCGAAGCCGACCTTCTGTGGGTTCCACAGGTGGAAGGTCTCGTGGCAGAGCGTGCGGCGCCAGCCGTCCGGTCCCTCTTCGCTCGGCGGTCCGGCGACCAGCACGTGGGCGTCGTGGCCGTAGACCGACCCGCCGCCTTCGCCGGTCGCCTTCGTGATCGCGACGAGGCAGCGCGCGGGGGGCGGCCCGCCGAGCGTCTCGATGGCGGCCTCGACGAAGCGCCGCACCTGGCCCTCGATCACGTCCGCCGCGGCGGCGGCATCGCCGTCGACGACGAGGAGCAACGTCGTGCCCTCGAGCTCGAGCGTGCGCTCGAGGTGCCGGCCGACCACGAGGTACGTCTCGCGCAGCGCGTTCTCGTCGGACGCGCGGTACCCGCCCGAGCCCGCGCCCGTCGGCTCGAGCGAGGTCGACACGCGCGCGCCCTCCGGCGCGCGGAGCTCGACCTCGACTTCCGAGCCGGCGGCGGTGACGAAGAGGGCGCGCCCGGTCCAGAGCGTCCCGTCGGAGAACGCGTGCGGCGTCTCGTCCCAGCCGAGCCCCTCGGCGGGGTCGTGCTCGAGCGGGACGCTGTAGCGGAAGGCCGCCCGGCCGTCGCGCAGCACGGGGACGGCGAAGCGCCCTTGCTCCGCCGGCCCCACCTGCGCGGCGTGGCTCGCCTCGGGAGCCTCCGCTCCCTCGGGGACGACGGCCTCGAAGTCGCGCACGAACGCGGCGTAGCCGCCCGGGTAGCCGCCGGCCATGGCGAGCTCGGCCGTGTCGGGCCAGGACCCGCGGCCGCCGTTCCAGCGCAGGACCGCCTCGACCTCCGCGCGCTGCGCGCCGTCCGGCTCCGCGAGGAACGAGACGACGTAGCGCGCCGACCAGTCCGCTTCCCGGGGCGGGTCGGAGGTCGGGACGAGCGCGGCCACGAGAGCGGCGACGATGCGCATGGCCGCTCGATGATACCGTCGTGGCCGAGCCGCTCAGGAGGAAGGCTGCATCAGGCAGCATCACCACCCCGCCCGCCTGCGCCGTGCCGTCGGCCTGCAGGCGCAGGTCCACGACAGGTTGCCTTTTCTCTGCGCCCACGATGGCCTCGCCGTCCTTCGTGAACTCCAGCGCGTCGAGCTCCGCCTCGCCGACGCGGACCCAGCGACCCTCGAGCTGGCTGGCCTGGCGACGGCCTTTCCGTCGAGGGGCTCGGGCGTCCGCGGAGCGGCGCCAAGGGGGTCGGCGGCCGGAAGCAGAAAGGACCGCCTTCGACGGGACGCCCGCGACCCGGCGTGCCGCAGGCCCCTTGCGCGCTCCGCGCCCCCGTTCCCAACACCCTCGCGCCCGTTCGCCCGGGCCGCTTCCGCAGGCGCAACTCGGACCTACAATCCGGGTTCCGAAACCCGCGTGAGCTGCCGATCCAAACCCTACAGCCTCGGAGGGAGGCCCAGCATGTCCCGCCTCTTCATGACCGCAGCGATCGCGTTCGCCTTCGCCGAAGGTGGAACGCTGGCGACCGACTACACCCGCGAGCGCACCATGCGCGTGGAGATCGAGCGCACGATCGAGATGGCGACGACCGAGTTCTCGATGGAGCGCGACGGCGAGCCGGTCGAGGGCCGGGGTGGCCGCGGCGGCGGCGCGACGGCCACCAAGCAGCATATCGTGCACGTCGACGACGTGCTCGAGCACGAGGACGGCGCGCCGAAGCGCGTGCGGCGCGCGTTCAAGAGCGTCGGCGGCAGCACGACCTTCGAGGCGGGCGAGAACTCGGGGAGCACGGACCTCGAGTCGCCGTTCGAGGACCTGACGCTCGAGCTCTCCGTGGACGAGGACGGCGACGTCGCGGCCGAGGTCGTCGAGGGCAGCGAGCCCGACGGCGAGGGGGCGCTCGAGGGCCACCGCCTGACGCTGGCGCTCGACGCGTTCCTGCCCGACGGCGAGGTCGGCGAGGGCGGCTCGTGGGAGCTCGAGAGCGACGCTGTCCTGGCCGCCCTCGGCCTCGACCTCGAGCGCGCCCTCTTCCCGCGGCCGCAGCGCGAGGAGGACGGCGGGGGCGAGCGCGGGGGCCGCGGGCGCGGCCGCTTCGGCGGCGGCGGCTCCACGAGCTTCCTCGGACAGGTCGAGTGGGAAGGCAAGGCCACGCTCGAGGCGGCGACCGAGGAGTACGAAGGCGTCGAGTGCCACGTGATCGCGATCGAGCTCGAGAGCTCGGGCGACACGCCCGAGCCGGAGGGCGGCGGCTTCGGCGGCGGCGACGACTCCGAGCCGCCGGAGATCGACAGCACGTACGAGATCGAGCTCGAGGGCCGGCTGCTCTTCTCGCAGAAGGCGGGACGCCCCGTCCGGCTCGAGGTCGAAGGAACGCTCTCCACCGAGCGCGAGATGGAGATGTCGCGCGGTGGCGGGACTATGGTCATCTACACCAAGCGCGAGGGCGAGTTCTCGCAGACCGTCACCGTTACAGAGGATTCGAAGGAATGAAGCAACCCGTTCTCATCTGTGCCCTCGCGGGGGCGATCACCGGCGCCGGAAGCGCCACGCTGACGGCCATCGTGATGGCGCCGCCCACGGTGCAGACCACGTCCGCGCCGACCGCGCTCGAGTTCGACGCGGAAGAGAGCGTCGCGCGCCAGATCGGAGCGATCGGGGAGGAGATCGAGGCGCTCGCCCGGCGCATCGACCTGCTCGAGCAGACCCCGATCATGTCCGCGCCCTCGCGGGTGTCGGCGGCGCCCGAGGCGTCGATGGTCGAGGAGCTGGATGCGGTCGCCCAGGTCCAGAAGGCGATGATGCTGCCGAACGGCGACCCGAACCCGCTCATGATGCCCTACGTCGAGCAGGCGCTGCAGGCGATCCGCGACCAGGAGGAGCGCGAGCGCGACGAGCGCCGGCACGAGCAAGCCCTGGAGCGCGTCGAGGAGCGCATCACGGAGCTGACCGAGAAGCTCGGCCTCGACAAGTTCCAGGCGGACAATATGCGCACGATCCTGACCGACCAGTCGATCAGGCGCGACGACATGATGCGCGAGGCCCGCGAGAGCGGCGACTTCGGCACGATCCGCGAGACCATGCAGACGATGCGCGACGAGTACCACACGCAGATCGCGGCCGTCCTGTCGCCGGCCCAGTTCGACCAGTACAAGGAGACGGAGAACGACTTCGGCCGCGGCTTCCGCGGCTTCGGCCGCGGCGACGAACCCGGCGGGAATCCGCGCGGCGACGGCGGCGGGACGCGCCGGGACAGCGGTGGCGGCGATCGCGGCGAAGACGGCCGCGGCCGCGACGGCTTCTAGCCGACGAGGACGCGTCCGGTAACCCCATCTCGTAGCCCGGCGGCGCCACGGTCGTCCTGCTGCGACGACCACCCATCCGACCCGCTGCCCCTGGCGCACCACGGCCCGTGAACGCGTACGTTCATTGGCGCCGTCTGGTTGTCGGTCGTCACGGTCGAGGACGATCACGGCTCGGACGGGGCGTCGGTCACGTTCGGGTCCTCCTCCTGGGGCCTGGAGCCGGGGCGCGAGGGCGAGAGCGAAGGCGTGGGGCAACGGGACCGAGACGGCCGCGCTCGCCCCGTTCGGCCCAGCCGGCCTCGAGCGGCCCGAGCGCGGGAAGTTCCGCCGGATCGAGGTCGACGCCCCCACCCCGCCCCCTCCCCGCCCCCGGCCGAATGCAATGATCGGCGCGTGAACGACTCCTCTCGTTCTGCGAGGCATGCACCTCACGTTCTCACGTTCAAGGAATGGATCAGAATCCGCGCGGCTTCTAGGCCGCGATGCTCAGACAGCATGTGCAGGAACCGAGTGGCCCTGTACTCGCTTCGGAAGCGAAGTGCTCGCCCGGATTCTCGTTCAGGGCTTCGTTGAACCTCCGGATCAGCTCCTCGAAGATCGTGCCCATCGTCGGGTTGTCGATCCTGTCGGGATGGAGATCGACGTTCTTGAAGCGCTCGACCACCTGGAAGAGGAGCCCCGCCTCGTCGAGCTTGCTGATCGTGTTGTCGAAGTCGAACTTCTCGAGCACTTCGCGCATGTTGGCGCTGAACCCCGCGATGTAGTTGCGCAGGTTGGCGGCGAGGTTCGGCGCGTCGGCCAGCAGCTTCTCGAAGTCGTAGCGGGAGGTGTTGTAGAAGGCGAAACCGGCAATCCTGCGCAGCTGCGGGGCGAGGTTCTCCAGCTTCTTGCCCCGTAGTTCGGCCTGCTTCGCGAGAACCGTGTCCTTGGTGCCGGCCAGCACGCAATCGAGGCGGCGCAGGACGGTGAGCGGCAGGATGACGTCCTGGTACTTGCCGCGCTTGAAGGTGTCGCGGATGAGGTCCGCGACGCCCCAGAGGAAGCTGACGATCTCGCTATGGTTCACTCGGTTCGCTCTCCGTTTTCGCGCGTGGTTGGGGCGTTTTCATTGGGGCTGTCGAACGCCTTGCCGATCAGCGGCGGCCGAAGGCCGTCCGCTGCATCGGCTGGTTAGCCAGCCCGTGACTCTCCTTTTCTCGCCGTGCATCTTGCCGACAGTCGTAACACACGCTGTCTGTTGTACCGCTGGACCATGATCGGGTATGCGTTGAACGGGACGTTGAAGATGGCCAGCAAGAACGCTGGTGCGTACAGCTCTCCGACAAAAAGAGCTGCGCACACTACCATGAAGAACATGAACGTGAGGACGTGCGCACACTCTGCCACCCTGGTTCGTTTCTCGAACTTCGAGAGCGCCTCCTGCTGCCCCCCAGCACGATCGAGGATGGGGTGCCAGCCCATACGTCTCGCATAGATGTCGCCACCTGTGGGCAGGTACCGCTTGAAGCGCCGGACGCCAAGGACCTCGTACACATGGGGCTCGAATCCTCGTGGCCGGAAGTACCAGTTCGCACCCAACCACATCATCCGCCTTCATCACTATCGATCATGAACCAGCCCATCGAATCGACTTGCCTGGCTAACGCCTTGGCGATCAACGGCGGCGCGAAGCGCCGTCCGTTGGATCGGCGGGTTAGGCAACGACGCAAAGTCCTTCAAATCTCAACTCTCCCAAAGCCGACCTCAGCACAGCCCTTGAGTCCGTCAAGGACCACAGCGGACGGCGTACCAAAAGTAATCGACCGAAACGCGCAGCCGTTGACCACACCACCTAGCCGCGGGTGGATCTGAATTGCCGCAACCAGCGCCAACACTCCGGCCACAAGATCGGGGCTGTGGCCATCCATCTGGCCTTTCGCGGGTTTCACGCCGCGGTTGTCGCGGACGTGAAGAGGTTTCCGATGTTGCGTGCATTTCGGGCTGATCCCCTGGCGCGAGGGCCTGACGCGAAAACGGTCGCCGTGACGGTTTC